>Ga0101945_1000275_pt1 | contig 104880 bp, 84 predicted proteins | sample DewCreD2012metaG_2_FD_75246 | JGI IMG/M metagenome (GOLD analysis project Ga0101945, IMG submission 75246) | Hot spring sediment bacterial and archeal communities from British Columbia, Canada, to study Microbial Dark Matter (Phase II) - Dewar... ... | reverse complement strand
TGTAGAGGTACGTGCCAGGGGCTGGGGCAGTGAAGGTAACCTCTACCGTTTCGTTACCGTTAGCCAGCGGCGACTCGGCAATGATGTTGCTCTTGTCAGCCGGCAAATAGTTGGCCGCCGGGCCGGCGCTCAGACCGGCGTTAGCAATGTTGGCAGCCTCGGCCTCACCACCCTTGACCAGAATCCAGTTGTGCTGCTGAACAGCCGAGTTATTCTTGAAGCGAATGGTTACAGTTTGACCGGCAGAAACTGTCAACTCTGTTTTGTCAAAGGCAAGCTCTTCACCCTTTGAGCCGATTTCAATCGTTACCGGCCCGCTACCGGAACCACCACCGGTAGAGCCACCGCTACTCCCGCCACCACCGCAGGCAGCCAGCACCATTGCCATCGCCGTTAATACGGCCAGGACCATCATGCGCAATGTAATCTTCATCGGTTGCTTCCTTCCTTGTGGCATCTATCACAAGTATACACGTCAACATTTATACCACTATCTTAACCATTGTCAAGCTGATCAGCACCGCTCTTTCAGAGTTTGTAAGCATTGAAGTTATTCCTGATCTTTCTCTTTGTTACGGCGTGCACGTTCGTTACGCCGCTGATGTTCCCCTCCGGTAGAGCGCGGCTGTTGCGATGATCGTGCAGATGGTGGTTTACTTTTTGGCCCACTACGAGACGGCGTCGAACGAGAGCGTTCTTCGCTGCGTGCCCGTGGTTCCCGCTCAAACTCCCGCCCCCGCTCGCCGGCATCACGCCGCGCCTGTGGTTCCCGCTCAAACTCCCGCCCCCGCTCGCCGGCATCACGCCGCGCCCGTGGTTCTCGCTCAAACTCCCGCCCCCGCTCGCCGCTATCGCGCCGTGCCCGTGGTTCTCGCTCAAACTCCCGCCCCCGCTCGCCGCTATCGCGCCGCGCCCGTGGTTCTCGCTCAAACTCCCGCCCCCGCTCGCCGCTATCGCGCCGTGCCCGTGGTTCTCGCTCCAACTCCCGCCCCCGCTCGCCGCTATCGCGCCGCGCCCGTGGTTCTCGCTCAAACTCCCGTCCCCGCTCGCCGCTATCGCGCCGTGCCCGTGGTTCTCGCTCAAACTCCCGCCCCCGCTCGCCGCTATCGCGCCGTGCCCGTGGTTCTCGCTCAAACTCCCATCCCCGCTCGCCGCTATCGCGCCGCGCCCGCGGCTCCCGCTCGAACTCCCGCCCTCGGTCATCACGATCCCCACGTGATCGAATATCAGGCGTGCGATAGGATGGTCGCTCGTCATCACGATTACGTACCGATGATGGAGCCACTCCTGGCGATCGCTCTACCGGGGGGCGACGTTTCGCAATGTGAGTACGTAATGCAGCCACCTCTTCATCAGTCAGATGCCGCCAGGCCCGTGGTGGCAAATCACCGAGCACCAGATCACCTTCACGCACGCGGATCAATCGACGCACCTCATATCCAAGCAGCTTCGCAACCGCTCGAATCTGGCGCTTCCGCCCCTCACGGAGGACGATCCGTACCCATACGCCTTCTGGAGCAGTGCCAATCAGCTCAACCCAGGCTGGTGCAGTCATTTCGCCATCGAGCAAAACCCCGTTACGCCAGCTACGCAGCGCTTCCGGAGTCAGTGCTCGATCAAGCAGCACCCGGTACTCTTTTTCAACTTCAAAGCTGGGATGTGTCAGTGCGTAGGCCAGCTCGCCGTCATCGGTGAGGAGAATTAGACCTTCGCTATCCATATCAAGGCGCCCAACCGGAAACACCCGTGCCGGTACATTCACCAGATCGAGCACTGTTGGACGACCATGCGTATCTTCTGCGGTTGAAACGACGCCTGCCGGTTTATGCAGCATAATATAGGTACGTTTGGTCGGCATCTGTAACGGTTGACCATCCACCAACACTTCATCGTGATCGAGGTCAACACGTGTTCCCGGTACAACAACGACCCGACCATTCACCATCACGCGCCCGGCAGCAATCAGGGCTTCGCAGTCACGTCGGGATGCGATACCAGCGCTGGCCAATACTTTTTGTAGACGTTCAGGGCTCACAGACAGCCTTTCTGTATCTTAAACAACACCCATCTACCTGAAGACTTATGTCTTCGCCTTGTGTAAGAAATACTGTTTATCATCGTTTGACAGTATACCATACCGATTTTTACAGCCTGATTTAGGGTACAATAAAGACAGGCGATAATTATTTATCTCCCCGAACAATGGAACAGCAGACATCGAGCCAACTATTTCGCGCTTATGTACCCGCTACACTTCGTGACCAGCTTAGCGCCGGTCTGCTACGCGCAGGTCAGATACAGACCTACCAGGGCACGATTCTCTACACCGATCTGAGTGGATTCACCCGCCTGACAGCAACATTCTCCACTCTGCCTGATGGCGCTGAGCGTCTGCATGGTATCTTAACCAGCTATTTTGAGGTCATGATTGCCACTATCGTTGCTAACGGCGGTGATGTTATCCACATAGCCGGTGATGCGTTAACAGCCTGGTGGCCGGGCATGACCGATCCTGCAATGGCGATTCACTGTGGTCATGCCCTGCATAATGCAATTGCTGCCCTCAATCCAATCGTGACCCCGAACGGACCCTTTACCCTTGAAATTCGAGTTGGTGTAAGCGTTGGGATCGTCCACCTGTTACTGGTTGGGATTCCCAATCAAGGCATCCACCCGGTGCTGATCGGTGCACCAATTGACGCAGCCAGTCTCGCGGAACAACAAGCCAAACCAGGGGAGGTACAGCTCTTATTACCGGCGTTCCGGCCAACCCGGTTCTGTGATTACCAGCCGCCACCTGAAACACCCATCCTGACGTGGGAACATTTCCTGCCCCCCAGCTTTGCCCGTCGTCTCCGTTTAAACACCCTGGTAGCCGAATATCGCCGGTGCGTACCGGTATTTGCGGCTTTTGATCTGCCTGAAGACCCAACAGCGTTACAACCCCTGGTAATGCAGGCACAAGCAATTGCCATGCGGTGGGGGGGTTGGCTCAACGAAATTGAAGTCGGTAATAAAGGCGCAGTGATGGTCTTTCTGTTTGGGGCACCAGTTGCTCACGGAGACGACACCAGCCGGGCTGTGGGATGTGCAGTAGAGTTGCGCGACCGAGGCATCATTCGCAAGGCAGGTATCACCGTCGGCTCAGTCTTCGTGGGAGAGGTGGGAAGCCGTTTGCGACGGGTGTATACCGCACAGGGTGAAGACATGAACCTGGCCGCGCTCTTAATGGAACAGGCGCAACCCGGTGACATTGTCATTTCTGGGCGTGTACGACAAGACACCCTTGGTCGGTATCGCACATCGCCGCCACAACAGCGGAATGTAAAGGGCTATAGTCGCAGTATCCCGGCGGCAGTTGTGTTGGCAAAACATGCCTTCACCGACGAACGTCCATTTTCGTCACTCCAGGCCTCGCTACCCGCCTACACCGAGCTGATTGGGCGCACCCAAGAGCGCCAGATGATCGATCACATCCTGGATGTCGCCCGGCAAGAGGGTCAGGTATTATTGATCGAGGGTGAAGCCGGCATCGGTAAATCAAGCCTGATACACCATCTGAGTGCCAGATGGATTGAGTACGGCTACCAGGGTTTCCGAGGCGAATGTCGAAGTGGCATGCAAGAACAGCCCCTGCATCTGTGGCGTAACATTCTTAGCGAACTATGTGATATTGATGACAGTGCACCGATGCAGGTACGTCAGGCACGTTTACACCACATCGCAACCACGTTCTCTTCGGCCCGGCCACAACATATTGCAGCACTAGCCCATCTGTTTAAGATTGATGGCTTTGACTACACAACAAAATCAACCGACATAAGCCCACTGATAGTGGAGTTGCTGATTAGTCGTTTAAAGCACGAACCGCTCTTAATCGTACTCGAAGACATCCATTGGGCTGATACCGCCTCGTTGATACTGACTCAGGATGTTATTGATGCCCTGTTACCTCAACTTCCCCTGCTGGTCGTTATCTCTTATCGACCAGCGCCCGAACATCTGGCATCGTTCACGAGCCATATACGACAATACCCCTTCACCACACACCACGTTTTGGATCGATTGCCTGTTTACGAACGGGCAATGCTTATCCAGCAACTCATTGGGGTAAAAGATGTTGATCATCGCCTGCTCCACTATCTTGAACGATACGCTGCCGGTCAGCCGTTGTTTATCAAAGAATACGTGCGCCTCCTGCTGCAAAAAGAACTGATCGCTATTGAGAATGATACCGCCCGACTCTTGAGGCCATTACCACCGATGCAACTCTCTAGTTCGGCATTGGGCATTGTGCAGGCGCACATAGATCGTATGGAGGAGCGCACCCGTCTTACCTTCAAAGCCGCAGCCGTGATTGGGCGCAGCTTTCCCTTGCGCTTGTTACTCCATATTCACCCGGCCCACATTACCGAGAGTGAACTGCGCGAAGATATTGAAGCGTTGCTGCGCGATCAATTGATCGAGATGGAAATGGCTGAACCAGAGCCAGTATACCGGTTTATCTATGGTATTGCTCACGAAGCGGCATACACAAGTCTCCTCTTTGCGCAACGAAGGCATCTCCATCAGGCGATTAGCAACTGGTACCAGTCCACATATCAACAGGAATTAGCCGGACAGGATGCACCACTGGCAGTGTACGACGTTGTCATCGACCACAGCATACGCGCCGAGTTGTGGCCTGTGGCTGTCGAGCATTGCTGGCAGGCAGCGTTGATCTGTGCCCGGCGTTCGCTGTTCCACAGCGCACTTCGTTACATTGAACAAGGGGCAGGCCTGGCCGGTCCTATCGGTCGGCGAATCGACCTGATCGGGTTACGCATGCTGCTTAATGATCGCATCGGCAATCATCTTTACCAGGAAGAAGATTTTCGCCTGATCCAACAATTGTTCAACGAGCAGGCACAGCCGGCGATGCAGGCACTGGCCGCAGTACTGTACCTCCATCACGTCCTTGTCAGTGGGCAGTTCCACCTGATTGATGAACAGATGACATATGCGCAGGCTACGGTACGCCAGGGACACCACCACGCCGGCTTTAGTCGCCTGTTACAGGCCTGCATCTGGCTGATCAATGCGCAACACCTGGCACTCAAGGGGCAATCGAACCAGGCTCTGGAGATACTCCGTCGGGTCAATCGATTATGTGCACTGGTACCCCGGCAGGTATCAACACCACAACCGCTAAACGATCTGATACTCCCCGACATTATCATTGCCCAAAGTTATGAACTGGAGGGCTGGATTCAATTTGAGCTTGGTGCATTCCAGCGCGCAACGAGTAGATTCCAGCAAGCCATCAAGCTGGCACGTGCTGCTAATGACTGGATTGTCGAGAATCGTGCCCTGATTGGATTATGTCATGTAATGTTATTCGGTAGTCAGTATGAGATGATAGAAGAGCAATTACCGCATGCACTTTACGTTGCCCGTGCGATTGGCGACCGTTATGGTCAGGTGCTGGGATTACGCACCCAGGCTCTGCTGCACGCAAAACGCAACGACATGCGTACAGCACGTCGGCTTATCTGGCAAGCCATTGCCATCGCCAATAGTTCACAAATCGGTATTCTTGAGATCGTGTTGTTAAATGAGCTTGAAAAAATGGCCATTGCAATGGAGCAAGACCCCGAGACAGATAGTGCGGATTAAGCGGCAGTGCGTATGACCCGTCTTTTACGGAAAAAAAGCCTGCCACCAGCGTTGCCAGTTCGGAAGCGGTTGGGGTGTCGGTTCTGGTGTCGGCGGAATGGTGGGTGTGGGGGGAAGAGACAAGGTTGGCACGCGCTCCGGTACCACAATAATATCGCCATCACGTGCCAACCCTAAATCACGCGCCCAGGCTTCAGTTGCTGCATCGGATCGCTCGTATTCGAGCTGCGCCGCTAAAGCTTGCGTTGTCGCCTGCAATGCCTCGATCTCAACCTGCGCTGTAGCCAGCTCCTGCTCGAGATGACGCGCAATCAGAAGCTGGTTCACCAGGTTAACCGAAATACTGCCGATCATGACCAGCAATATCGCCATGATCGTCAGCGACGTGAGAGTACGTCCACCACCGGGGAAAGTCGTCGTCAGCCAACGACGGAAGCGTCCACGCACCATCGCCCAGTTCCGGCGCAATGTGGTAAAGGTGAACGATTGCTTTGGCGATGAGCGATAACGGCGCATAAGGGTATACGCTTGCACGACAGAGCACAAAACCTGCTGTGCAAGCTAGCAGTACTTATAATCAAAGCGATCACGACTCGGTAGTCGAGCGCGGTGGTTCAAGCAGCAGCGGTTCGTCAATGTTGGTGGTCATCGAGCTTTGGCCACGGAAGAGACCACCCGGTTCGATATGCAGCGCAGCCGTGGTAATATCACCCCATACTTTACCCGTGGGTGAGATTTCCAACTGCTCAAGAGCAGTAATCTGCCCCTTCACTGCACCTGACACGTGAACATTACGCGCTTTTATGGTCGCAATCACCCGCCCCGTCTCACCGATGATCAGATTACCAACCACCTCAATATCGCCTTCCACAGCGCCATCGATGCGAACATTTCCCTCGGCATTCAAGGTGCCGACGAAACGTGTGTTGGCACCGATCACCGTCTCTGGCCGTCCATTCACAACTGTCGGCGGCTGGGCGGGTTTGCGGTTTGTACCAAACATGCGTGCGATCCTCCTCCACATAACCGGCCACCTGTCTGTATCACTATATGCGGGCGAGGCCGGAAGACACCCCGATAAACCGGGAAATCGTTGCCGTCATTATAAACGATACCGGCAGTGAGAGCAACGTACAGCAGTTATCTATAAAATCATCTATACCATTGTGCAAGAGGCACGTGTAGACGTTACAGTTTGCCTGCGACAGCAGGTGTTGACACATACGACCCGCCGGCCCCACAACCAACGGTCGTAAAGCATATCCGAAAACCACTCGTCACAGATACATCTGAACGATGCTTTCACGCATCCTGTGCGTGGTTTTTCTATGGCGCGAGCCGCTCACGGTGCCAGCCATGTTCGGTGCGCGTATACAGGAGCCGGTCGTGCAAACGCGATGGCCGCCCCTGCCAGAATTCAATCCGGTCGGGGATGACCCGATACCCGCCCCAAAAGGGCGGTCGTGGCGGTTCCTGATCGGCAAAGCGAGCAGCGAATTCGGCTACGCGCTGCTCCAATTCAGAACGATGGGCTATCGGTTGGCTCTGGGGTGATGCCCAGGCTCCGATCCGGCTATCGCGTGGCCGGCTGGCATAGTAGGCATCTGCCTCCTCATCGGCCACCCTTTCGACAGAGCCTTCAATCCGCACCTGCCGTTCCAGTTCCGGCCAGTAGAATACCAGAGCTGCCATCGGATGAGCAGCCAGTGCCTGTCCCTTCCGGCTTTCATAGTTGGTAAAAAAGACAAAACCGCGCTCATCAATTCCTTTCAGCAAGACCATACGCACCGAAGGCCGACCATCAGGATCAATGGTCGCCAACGCCATGGCATTCGGTTCGATTAATCCCGCGTCAGCAGCTTCACGTAGCCAGCGCGTAAACTGCACCATCGGATCGGGATCGGCCTCTGCTTCAGACAAACCGCGCTGGGTATATTCTTTCCGCAGTTCAGCAAGATTCATAGCAGACACTCCATTTGCACAGGAACAACGACTGACGTACAATAGCGCAGATGATGAACAATAGCGCAGCCATTTATGTTGCTCATCCAGATCATGCTGTAGTAGCGGAAACCCTGCTCATCCTTCTGATCGAACAGGGTTTTAGTGCCACGCAGCGCGCACCGCACGATGTGAGCGGTATTATTATGATACCTGATAAACCCACGCGCCACTTCTTCATTGCGCCATCAGCGCAGGGTTGGGTGGCAATTTGGGAAGACCCGCGCTACTTTGCCGACCGCACGCTTGCGCAGGCACTGGCCAGACATCTGCAAACACGGAGTGTCTGGATTGAGGTGGGGGGAAATGGGGTAAGCTGGGCGCGTGGCCTGTACGAAGGGGCAACCGTCTGTGAAGAGCGCTTCGAGGCGGTTGAAACGACCTTCTACGGGGAACGAGGCGTCGTTTACCTGACTTTCGATCCTGATACGATGCCTGACGAATGGATTGCGCAACTCGGCTTACCTGATCCCGATCTCCATTATGAAGCCATTCTTGCCGGCGCCCAACCGTCAGCCGGGCCACCGTTGTACCTCGTCGTGCAGCGTAGCAGTAGCGACGTGTCGTCTGCTGCTGCGGGTGGCTAATGCCATGTACTGCTATGCCATACAACATTTTGATGATTGCCTCGACGAGCTTCTTCTCCGACTACGGCAACCACGTCCGCATTCTGGAAGAGATTCGTGCGCTCCAACGTCGTGGTCACCGCATCGTTCTGGTTACCTACCACAACGGTGATGATATTCCGGGTATTACGATCTATCGGTCGTGGGATGTGCCATGGATCAAGCGGGCCGTTGTTGGTTCATCGCGGCACAAACTCTATCTCGACATCGGTTTGGGATGGCGTGCCTTGCGGACTGCACTCCGTATGCGCCCGGATATTATTCACGCTCATACCCACGAAGCGGCGGCCATTGGGTTGCCACTCCAGCGTTTGCTCCGCCGACCACTCATTCTCGATTATCAGGGCAGTATGACAAGTGAGATGCTCGATCATGGCTTTATCCGGCGGAGTAACCCTCTGTTCATCCCGCTGACTCGTTTGGAGCGCATGCTGAATCGCGCCGCTGATGCCGTGATGACCTCAACCCACAATGCTGCGAATCTCTTGCGTCGTGACGGCTCTGTCCCTGAAGATCGTCTCTTCACCATTGCCGATGGCGTAGATACCGAGCGGTTTCGCCCGTTTGACGGCTCGCCGGAATGGACAACCCAGCGCGCCGAATTACGTGCGCAGCTTGGTATCCCCCCCGACCGGCGTATCGTCGTCTATATCGGTCTGCTCGCGCCCTATCAGGGCACCAATCTGCTCCTCGACGTCGCCCGTCAGATGTGTCAGGTCTACCCAGACCTTCATTTCCTGATTATGGGTCATCCTGATCCGCAGAGCTACCGTAACCTGGCCGCCAGTCTGGGGATCGCAGATCACGTCACGTTACCGGGCCGCATTATCTACCGCGATCTACACAGTTATCTGGCGCTGGGTGAGGTAGCAGTTGCGCCAAAGATGAGTCTGACCGAAGGAAATGGCAAAATCGGCAATTACATGGCAATGGGCTTGCCGGTAGTTGCCTTCGATACGCCGGTCAATCGCGAAATACTGGGGCCATACGGTTTTTACGCCCGCCTGGGTAATGCCGCCGATTTTGCTGCCCAGTTGGAGCTGGCGCTCACCAATCGGGAGCTGGCAGCCGCACGGGCAGCCGGTGCCCGTGCGCGTGCAGTGGCTGAACTGTCGTGGGAACGGGCGGCTATCGCCATTGAAGCTATTTACGCTGCGGTCATTGCCCGGCGCCAGGAAGCCGCAGCAGATGATGAAGAAGAGGCGTAGAAGAACCTGTCCTGCATATCGTCAGACCAACGACCCAATACGTCTTCCTATGCATAGCGAGTGCGGAAGGATAACCAGGTTGCCATCTTATTGTCACCACAGAGACACGGAGGACATAGAGGAGGGGTATACTCTATGTTGCTACTGTGAGGCGTGACGTAGCACGTCTATGGAGACTGGCTGCCATCCACATTATTCATGTGGTTACGCCACACGGTGTTAAAGGCAACGTCGTGCTGTTATCAGCCTCAATGGCCTGCTGACAGCATAGGTAGCAACTCGAGTGCGGAAGCTAGCCTTCCGCACTCGAGTTGCTTTGTATGCGCAGGATATGCGCCGTCTGATCGTCGCCGACCGGCACCGTCACAAAATCTGGCTCAAGAACAGCTTCGTGCGCTCATTGCGTGGATTCGTGAAGAACTGATCAGGAGTACCCTCTTCAACAATCTGCCCCTGATCCATAAAGACAATCCGGTCAGCCACTTCACGCGCAAAGCCCATTTCGTGCGTCACACACAGCATGGTCATACCACTACGGGCCAGCGTCTTCATTACATCGAGCACCTCTTTCACCATCTCAGGATCGAGGGCTGAGGTCGGCTCATCAAAGAGCATGATCCGTGGCTCCATTGCCAGCGCCCGGGCAATCGCAACCCGCTGCTGCTGACCACCAGAGAGCTGACCGGGATATTTGTACGCCTGCTCCTTGATCCCAACCCGCTCGAGCAATTCGAGAGCCTTCGCTTCGCTCTCTTTGCGCGTCTTTTTCCGCACCCAAATCGGGGCCAGCGTGATGTTCTGCATCACCGTCAGATGCGGAAAGAGGTTAAATTGCTGGAACACCATCCCTACTTCACGCCGGATGGCATCGATGTTGCGAATATCGCTGGTCATTTCAATGCCATCGACGATAATCCGGCCTTCCTGATGCTCCTCAAGCCGGTTAATCGTCCGAATGAAGGTGCTCTTGCCACTCCCTGACGGCCCGCAGATAACGACCACTTCGCCACGTTTCACGCGCAGGCTGACATCTTTGAGGGCATGAAAATCACCGTACCATTTATTAACGTTTTCGCAGATGATGATATACTCACTGCTCCCATTGCCACTCATACGATATTCCTTTCACACCGGGTTTATATCCAAAAGGTATGTCAAAGCTCATCAGAACGGCAGCTAACCGATTCTCACGAGGCACATCATCAATGCCGGCTGCGAGCGATCTGGTCTTCAATGCGCTTACTGATGCGTGACATGGTGAAGCTGAAGACCCAATAGATAGCAGCGATCACCAGGAATGTCTCGCGCCAGACCCCACCCGGCGTACCGAGCCACTGCGGTTGACCGACGATATTTTGCGCTGCGCCGAGGAGATCGACCAGACCGATGATCACGACCAGTGAGGTGTCTTTGAACAGGGCGATGAACTGACCGACCAGCACCGGCACCACCGCGCGCAGCGCCTGCGGCAACGTAATGAGCAATGTGGTCTGAAATACATTTAGACCAAGGGCCCGCGCTGCTTCGATCTGCCCTTTGGGAATCGACTGCAAGCCACCACGCACATTTTCGGCCAGGTAGGCTGCGCTAAACAGGGTCACCGCGACAATTGCCCGTACCAGCGCATCAATACTCTCGCCACCGGGGATGAAGAGCGGCAGCAAGAGGGCACCCATAAAGAGCACTGTCACCAGTGGCACACCACGGATCAGCTCAATATAGAGCACGCAAAACACGCGAATAACCGGCAATGAACTCCGGCGCCCCAATGCCAGCAACACCCCTAGCGGAAACGAGAGCACGATACCACTGATCGCCAGCAACAACGTCAAAAGCAAACCGCCCCACAGCTTTGTCTCAACGATTGGCAGGCCAAGACCACCGCGCAAAATCAGGATAACCGCCGGGTATGAGAGTAGCCAGGCGATAATAAGTGGCCAACGGAGACGTTTGCCTAGCCGACGTGCCAGTTGATCACTACCCACCAGTAACCCGGCACAGAGAAACATAAAGAGCCAACCGGGCAGTGAGGTCTGATCCGGCAAATCGGGGAAGGTAAAGGCGGCAAAACCGATCCCAACACTGATTGCGGCTGCCCCAAAGGCAACCATTCGCACGGTTCCACCCCACACACCGGCACTCAATCCCAGCAGCAGCAAGACCAGCGCCATAGCTGCCTGCGGTCGCCAGAGCTGATCGACCGGATACGTCCAGGTAAGTAAGAGCTTAATGTTCGTGAACGCAGCCGGCCAGCCAGGAGCCGTCACCATCCAGGAAACAAAACTGGTTACGGCCTGGACAACAATGTACAGGAGGACGATAGTAATAATCGCGTTGTACCAGGTTGAAAAGAGATTTTTGCGCAACCACTCGATCAGACCAATCTGCTGACGCGGTGCACGGCGCGAAGTTGGACGACTAACTTCAGTAGCCACAGGCGTCTCCTTATCGCTCGACAAGCTGGATGCGACGGTTATACCAGTTCATAAACAGCGACGTCAGCAAACTGACCGAAAGATAACTGGCCATGAGCATCAAGATCACCGGTACAGCCTGGCCGGTCTGATTGTTAATCGTATTGGCGACGTAGAAGAGATCGGGATAAGCAATTGCAATTGCCAGACTGCTGTTCTTGGTCAGGTTGAGATACTGACTGGTCAGTGGCGGAATAATCACTCGCAGCGCCTGGGGCAGGATCACCAGCCGCATTGTCTGCCCGGGGGTCAGACCGAGGGCACGTGCTGCTTCACGCTGGCCTTTGCTGACAGCCAGAATACCGCTGCGCACAATCTCACCGATGAAGACTGCGGTATAAATCACTAACCCAATCAACAAGGCAGCGAAGCTATTGGTGACGGTTACGCCACCTTCAAAATTGAAGCGTTGCAAAACCGGCACGGAAAGGCTCACCGGCCAGACACCAGTCGTCAGATAGGTGACCAAAAAGCCGAGCAGAGCGACAGCTAGCGCGATGAGCAATGCATACGGCAAGGCAACGCCGGGGCGATCACGACGCACAAATTGAATCCGGCGTACCACGTAGAAGACGATCCCGATCACGATTCCGGCGTAGACCCAAAGCATCCAGGCACCGAAAGCATTACTTGCTTGAGGCCAGGCCAGGGTAATGCCGCGATTATGCAGAAACATCAATCCACCGACATCAATACTCTCTTGAATGCGGGGGAAAAGTCGAGTAAGCGAAAACCAAAAGATTAACTGCAAGAGCAAAGGAACATTCCGCACAATTTCAACATAGACCAATGCCACATTACGCAACAACCAGTTATCAGAGAGGCGAGCAATACCAAGAATTAGCCCCAGCAGAGTGGCAAGAATAATACCAATCACAGCCACACGGACGGTATTCAAAATACCAACAACAAACGCTCGCCCATACGTCATGGAAGGATCATATTCTATGACACTTTCAGAAATAGGAAAGCCAGCCGGCACAGAGAGGAAAGAGAAGGTAGGTAACAGATTAGCCTGACGCAGGCCATTAATCATATTTGAATACAAAAACCAAACGACTGCGATCACTAAAATAGCAAATACTACTTGAACAATGATCGCAATAATGCGCGTATCACGATAAAAAGGAATATTTATTTTGCCGGGAGGAACCGATGGCGAACCAACAGCCATAACTTTCTCCTGAAGGGTAAACCTTGAGGCACCGATTCATATAAACACAGAGTGCATTTGAAACGGTGCTTCGACCAGACAGCTTGACAACACCGCGAGTAGAACGTTGTGACAGGATGGCAGGCAATCAACCAGACAACTGAAGGAGTGGCATAACCAACGTAGATACCTCCTCCAGGTGGCAACGGCGGAGGATGGGCATCCTCCGCCGTTGACGTGATACTTAGCGGAAGGGCGGTGAGTAGAGCAGACCACCCTCGGTGTACAACGCATTCAAGCCACGGGGCAGGTTGAACGGCGTATCGGGGCCGAGATTGCGGTTGTAAATCTCAGCATAATTCCCGACGTGGCGTACCACACGAGCGGCAAAATCGTTGGGCAGACCGATACCGGCACCCAGCTCACCCTCGATACCGAGGAAGCGCCGAATCTCCGGCACATCGCTGCCAAGGAATTGATCGAGATTCTGCGACGTGATGCCGTACTCTTCAGCCTGGAAGGTAGCGAAGACGATCCAGCGCACCGCATCGAACCACTGCGGATCGCCCTGGCGCACTGCCGGGCCAAGTGGTTCTTTCGACATCGTGACATCCAAAATCTTGTGATCAGCCGGATTCGTCAGCAGAGTCAGGCTGGAAACAAGCCCCGACTTATCGGTGGTAAACCCATCACACTGACCCGCATCGTAAGCAGCGCGCGTCGAGTCGCCATCGGGGAAGACCACCGGCGTGAAGGTCAGACCACGGGCACGGAACTGGTCGGCCAGGTTCAACTCAGTGGTGGTACCAGTCTGTACACAGATGGTTGCACCATCCATGTCCTCAAGTGTCTCGATACCGCTGTCTTTGCGCACCATCATCCCCTGACCATCGTAGAAGGTGGTGGGTGCCCAATCCAGGCCAAGAGACCCATCACGGCCCAGGGTCCAGGTGCTATTGCGGATAAGAACATCAATCTCACCGCTCTGCAATGCAGTGAAGCGCTCCTGCGCACTCAACGGACGAAACTCAACTTTCGTCGGATCGTCGAAGAGGGCAGCGGCGACAGCGCGGCAGAAATCGATGTCAAAGCCGCGGTAGACACCAGCCGAGTCGACCGATGCGAAACCGGGCAGCGGGTTATTATTGACACCACAGATCAGTGTGCCACGGCTGAGAATTCGTTCAATCTGACCACCGGCGGCCGGCTGATTGGTGGTACCACCTGCCGGAGCTGAGGTTGCTGCCGGCGCAGCAGTCGGGGCCGGCGCCGCCGGTGCTGCGGTTGGCTGTTCAGGTGCCGAGGTTGCCGGCTGAGCCGGCGCCGTTGTAGGTGCCTGTTGGGCCTGACCACCACAGGCGGCCAGCACCAGGCTGAGTAAACCTGCCAGAACTAGAGTAATGTGTTTGCGCATGTCCTCTCCTGTATCATCTGAATACGGTTACGCGAATACACCGGACCTTCCGGTGCTGCAAACCGTGCGGTCCCATTGAGATAAGGCGATCCACTGCCTGCGGCCCCATCGCACAGCATTGACTTCATGTCGCGCGGATTGCGGGAATGATACCATGTTCTTGTAGATCGCGCAAATGGCTGCGGTGAAAGATGGGCTGGAGTTACAGTTTTTCCTTAAATCAACAATTGAACGCTCATTGACTAACGGTAATAACTTTGATTACAATCCAAGTAATTACCGAAACAAAGTAAGGAATGGAAACCAGTATGAAACCTGTGTACTGGTGGCTAATAGTGTTTACACTCCTCCTGAATACGCTTCCGACAGTTCTGGCACAATCCGACCAACGCTGCTTTCCAGAAACAGGTTTTTGTATCAGCGGGCGCATCCGTGAGTTTTGGGAACAACATGGCGGTTTGCCCGTGTTTGGGTTTCTAATCACACCCCAGCAGGAAGAGATTGTAGAAGGAAAGGCTGTTCAGGTCCAATGGTTCGAGCGTCATCGCATTGAACTGCGCCCGGAAAATCGGCGACCATACGACGTTCTGCTCGGACGCCTGGGTGCTGATCTCCTGATTCAGCAAGGACGGGACTTTCTGTTCTTTCCAACCAGCCAGCCCCAGCCCGGATGTCGCTATTTTCCCGACCGGAAGACTTGTCGGATGAGCAAGATGCTATTCAGGCACTTGAAGTAGCAAAACATGCTCTCCATCGGATTGAGCAAACCTTGGGCAAACAAATATAATTAGCAGGTAGGAACGGCGCTGAATTTTACAGATTACCGGTAACCAATCGCAAAGTACCACCAAAAGTAGCAGCATCATTGCCTCAGATGAGCACGTGTACAGATGAACATATCTCAGAGCCGAAATGATCGACACTGACCAGCTCAAATTAACGTTATCACCGGTGGTAGAATCCCTGCATCAGGGGTTAGGCCCTGGACTGTTGTCTGTCGTTCTCTTCGGCTCGCGCGCCCGTGGTGAGTCGAGGCCGGAAAGCGATTGGGACCTGCTGGTGATTGCCCGTGATCTGCCTGAACGGGCGCTGGATCGTCATTTCTTCCTCAAGAAGATGCTCCCGGATGCCTGGCGAGGGCAGACCAGTTTGCTGGCAAAAACCCCACAGGAGTTCGAATCTCGCCTGCCATCGCTCTACCTGGATATTGCCTTGGATGGTGTGGTGCTGTTCGATCCGCAAGGATACATTGCTCCTCGCCTGGAGTGGATTCGTCGGCAAATTGAGCACTATCATCTCCAACGCCGTCTGATCGGTCACGACCTGGTGTGGAGTGCACCATTTTCCACCTGGCCATCGATGTGGGAGGGATTTGCGTGAAGACTCGAGAAGCGATCTACCGTTTGCGGCTGGCCGAGGGTTTTTTGGAAGAAGCCCGTCAGGACGTTGTGCTGCAACGCTGGCGCTCGGCGCTGGATAACAGCCAGTTAGCTGTCGAACATGCCGCGAGATCTGTGCTCGCGCTGCTCGGACCGGTGGGACGCACGCATAATCCCGGTATGTATTTGCGTCAAGCTCTAGAGCAGCAGCGCTTTGATCCTTCCTGGCATTCTGACATTCAGTCGCTGATCGAAAAAGCTGAATTGCTAGGACCAGATATTCACATCCAGACGGATTATGGCGATGAAGTGGGAGGGCTCACGCCCTGGGAACTGTTCAATGCGAGTGATGCGCACCAGGCACTCAGGCTGGCTGAGGAGGCAGTGATCATTGCATCTCGCATCGTTTATGATACTCAGAAATCGGGGGAAAAATAAATATGGCGGCTCAGGTTCAAAAGTGGTGCAGCCGGTCAAGCATTGGGTTTTATTGCGACGCAAGGGCACTATGAGTGTACCCTACTGCACCGAGTTTGAGCATGAGCCGCGCATGGTATCCACAACCCCAGTGTGGCTCGTCCGTCGTTTGAGAGGGCTTCGGCCCGCCTGATCCGGCGGGTTGAAGCCCGGCCTCAATTCGTGGAAGGCTGGTGGGGAGCGAACTCCGTGAGCAGTGCTACATAGCCACGTGTATGCCATGACCCCTACCGTACACGGTCTGGCCAATCCCTTCTGGAGTGAGGCAAGACCGATGCTTCATACCACAAATGACCTGGGGACGGGTGTGAACAATTCAGTGTGGGTCAAGAACACGCAGTATACCAGGTGTCGGGCGAGCCGGAGATGCGCGTTCCCAGGGGGTAGAGCAGCGCTGGCTCTATGTCATGACTGCTATGCTATCTATCGCATTCATGCGGAATGGAGTGCAGAAAGCGCGGGAGCATACCTTCTGCGCTTCAAGGTAACGCGGCAATTGCCGCAGAGTTACCAAACACTCCAACCTGATAGCGTTTGTACTCCAGATGACGCCAGACGCAGTTAACTGTTCGCGGGATGTGGATGTAGTTCGACAGTCTACCTCTCTGGAAGCAGGGTTAGCTCTTGTAGATCAACCCCTACTGCTGCGTCACCATGAAAACCACCGGCAGCAATTTCGGCCAACGCCTGATCAACCGGCATTGTCCAGCGTGGACTGAAATGCACCAGGATAAGCCGGCGAACACCGGCAGCGGCGGCCACAGCACCGGCCTGACGCGGGGTAGTATGGCCGGCAAATGGTTCAGCAGTGGTCGCTTCGTGGATCAATATCTGGGCGCCGGTAGCCAGATCGACGACTGCCGGACACGGTTCAGTATCAGAGGAATAGCACACTGCTGGCAGGTTTGGGGCGGTAAAGCGCAGAGCAAGACAGGGTCGGCTGTGCGCAGTTATTGCCGTCGTGATGACCAGGCCATCACGAAGCTGTAGGGGTTCGCCGGGGGTAACTGGTTGCCAGATGACCGGTGTGGCCCAATCTTCCAGACCCGCTGCCGCCAGGAACGCGGTGGTCAGTTCGATGGTTGCCGGTAAGCTGTAGATCGGTAACGGTTCGGTACGCCCACCCAGACGGAGGCTGAAGAGGAGCGCCGGTAAGCCGTTAATGTGATCACAGTGGCTGTGGGTGAGGAGAACGCCGGTGAGCCTCTGTGGATCGATACCGGCCGCCAGCAGGCGACGGTAGCTTTCACCACCGACATCAACCAGGAATGGCCCACCCGGCCCATCCCACACCAGATGCGTATACGCTCGATCAGGATCGGGCAAACCTGTGCCGGTACCCAGTAATACAACTCGTGCTGTCATCATTCTTCCTCATCGATTGGGACGAGCCGCTTGCGGAGGGCGTAGATCGCTACCTGGGTGCGGTCGGCCAGGTGTAGCTTTGAAAGAATATTGCTGATATGGGTTTTGACCGTCTTTTCTGAGACGATCAATGTCTCGGCGATCTCTTTGTTCGACATACCCTTCGCGACCAGCCGCAGCACATCCATCTCACGCGGGGTGAGCTGCTCGACCGGTGCTTCGTTTGGGCGCGGTGTATTAAACTCCTGCATCAATTTGGCCGCCACATCGGGATGGAGGACGGCTTCGCCGCGACACGCCGCACGGATCGCGTGGGCCAGATCTTCGGGCGAGATGTCTTTGAGCAGGTATGAGATCGCGCCGGCTTTGATGGCAGGAAAGACCTTGTCGTCGTCGGCAAAACTGGTCAGGACAATCACCTGTGACGAAGGGCTAACCGCTTTCAAGCGGCGCGTGGTTTCGACCCCATCAATACCGGGCATGACGAGATCCATCAAGACCACATCAGGCAGCAATTCACGGGCCAACTCCACGCCTTCGGCACCGCTACCCGCTTCTCCGACTACCTCGATATCGGGTTGTAATTCGAGAAAATCGCGCAACCCCTGGCGCACGACGCGATGGTCATCAATGAGCAGTACCGTAATCTGTTCCATCCGCCTACCCCCTTCTTGCTACCCTTCCCACGTCGTTGATTATGTCAAACGACCGATGTTACCTGTCTCGTATCTCATGTTACTCAGGTCGTTCGATATTGATATGACGACCACGTAGTGGCACGACAACCTCAACCTCAGCACCGGCTCCAGGACGAGAATGGACGTTGAACGAACCGCCCAGTTCTGCTGCGCGTTCGCGCATGCTGAGTAAGCCGAGATGTCGGCCTTCGCCAGAGGGACGAGCCGCCGGATCAAACCCTTTGCCATCGTCAATGACCCGAATCGCAACCTGATCGGCATTGAATTCAAGCATAATTTGCACATTGCGGGCGGCTGCGTGCTTCACAATGTTATTGAGCGCTTCCTGAACAATCCGAAAGAGAGGTTGCTCGATACCGCGTGCGTGGCGCTCATCACCGATTACGTTTAATTCTATCCGCAATCCTTCACGATGGGCCAGATGTTGGGCGTGTTGCTGAATAGCAGCGACGAGTCCCTGATCACGCAGTGCCGGCGGGCGTAACTGAAAGATCAAGGCACGCATTTCGGCCAGCGCCGCAGTTGCCGTCTCGTGTAGCCGGTCGAGCAGGGCCGGGACACGGGCCGGGTTGCGCTCGAACTGTGATCGGGCAGCCTGTGCGGTCAGGGTCATACTGAAGAGCTGCTGACTAACGCTGTCGTGTAATTCACGGGCGAGGCGATTGCGTTCTTCCAGGGCGGCAGCCTGCTGCGCCCGCTGGTAGAGGCGTCCATTCTCTACGGCACCGGCCAGCATATCGGCAACTGTCTCCAGTACCGCTGCATCCTCTTCGGTCAGACCGGCTCGTTCGGGCGATTCAATATTGAGTACTCCCAGCGTCTTGCCATTGGAGATCAGCGGTACACACAGCTCTGAACGAATATCGAGCCGCTCGCTGAGGCCGAGATAATCCGCTTCTGCCGCGACATCCTCGGCGCGTACAATCCGACCACTCCGCGCTGCACGTCCGACCAGTCCCAAATTGATGTGTTGGCGATAACCAACCCGCTCTGGTGCATAACGACCGGCGGATGCGACCAGGATCAGCTCATTGGCTTCTTCTTCGAGCAGGAAGAGGTCAACCTGCGGATAACCAAAACCGCGCTGTATCTGCTCTGTTGCCAGTGGCAGCGACTCGCGCAGATCGAGCGTTGCGGTGACGATGCGGGCAATCGAGTTGAGCACAGCGAGCTGATCGGCACGCCTCTGCACCTGCGCTGCCAGCCGTTGCGACTCGGCGTAGAGGCGTGCGCTGACCACAGGCCCACTCACCTGTGCGGCAATTGCCTCTAGCAGATCAACATCTTCGTCGCTGAACACGCCGGCCTGCCGGCTAACTACACTCAGCATCCCGATCACCCGACCACCACTCCGCAACGGGGCGATGATACACGACGCGATGTCGGGGCCGAACAGAGCCATGTCCGGCGCATGCAGCCGGCAATCATCTACCACAAAAGGCTGACCGCTCTGCACTACCCAGGCCAGCGATCCAGAGAGTAACGGCAATTGCCTGCCGATCAATGTGTCGAGCGGTGGTGCCGCCGCCACGACCATTAATGTCTCTTGATTATCGAGCAGTGCGACCAGACCACTACCGAATGCAGCGGCCAGCCGATCAATCGTCTGATGCAAAATAGTATCCAAATCAAGCGTTGCCCCAACCGCACGCCCCAGTTCGGCCAGCAGTTGCTCTTTCGCCAGCAAGCGGGCGCTCCGTTCGGCCAGGCGAACATTTTCGACTGCCAGCGCCGCCTGACGGGCAATCGCTTCGACCATACGCACAGTGACCGGATCGGGTTGATCGGGCCAGGCCAGCACAATGACGCCGATCAAGCGGTCTCCCCGCCCGCGCAACGGCGTTAACAGTGCCGAGGCCGGAATAATCGCTTCGGTATCCGGCACATCGGGGGGGAGCACTGCTGCCGGGATCAGGTATGAACTACTCTGTCGGTATTCCGGGCGCAGGAGCGGCTGGTAGATTGCCGGCCCAATCGGCGTGGCACGTAAACGTTCGACCAGTGGCGCATCAACACCGGCAAAGGCTACCGCGTAGAGCGTATCACTGTCGAGATCGCGTAAGCGGGCATAGACTGCCGGACTACCAACAATCCGGCGTAAGGTCTCGACAACCTCAGCCAGCAGGCTTTCAGGCGTATCGTCGGCACGTAACGCATCGCCAAATGCCAGCAGATCGCCTAACGGAAGCGTGCGATGAGTAGAATCAGCCGCCATATGCGCAGAGTCAGTCATGATTACCTCGTTATGATCATTCACATTGTCGCATATGCCGCCGGCAATTACAACTCATCTTCGTCAGCCGGTTCGGTGACAATGGGTGCCGTTCCTCGCCCGATGAGAATAGGCCCGAATAGCATTGTCTGTTCGACGACAATCGCCCGTCGCTTAAGCAGTTCGAGCATCGCCCAAAACGAGACGATCACCTCTTCGGTCGTTGGGTCATTACTCAGCAGATCGGTAAAATCAAACCAGGCCGTTCGTTCCAACCGCGCACGAATCCGCTCCGCCACTTCGGCGACCGTCAATCGTGGCGCGAGTACAATCGGTTCAGGCTGAGCCAGTGGCAACTGGAGCTGACGCCGACGTTCAAGCGCGTGGAGCAGATCGGTAATACGATAGCTGATGGGGGCAGGAGCAGGGAGGAGCGGCGGTGGGGCCAGACGGACAAACGTACTCCGGCCCTGATCCTGCCAGCGACGCAGGACTTCGGCAGCCTGTTTGAAACGGCGATACAACTCTAACTGGGCCACAAGCTGTCCCGCGTCCTCGTCACCTGCCTCAGCAGGTGCAGTTGGTGAACGGGGCAACAGCGCTCGTGACTTGATCAGAATCAACCGCGCTGCCATACTCACAAACTCAGCCAGTTCACGCGGTTCAACCTCTTCTAATGTACGGACGTGGGCCAGGTACTGGTCGGCGACACTGGCCAGGGCGATGGTCGTGATATCCAGTTCGGCCCGTTCGATCAGACGCAACAGCAGATCGAGGGGGCCGGTGAACTCTGGTAAGGTGACGGCGTAAGGCATAGATCAGTTTTGTTCATCGGCCCACTGCAGGCGGGCAGCACGACCACGGGGGTTGGGATCATGGTAATGACGTATGGTTTCAACAATTTCCGGTGGACAACCGGCGGCAGCGGCCATCTGTGCTCCACGGGCGGCATGGCCGGCATAGAGAGCGATAGGGGCGAGAAAACGGGCGGCAATCAGGTACAGTGCCGGCCAGCGTTTGAGAATAGTTGCTAACACGTACCAGCCAAGCGCCATTGGCCGTCCGTGATCGTCAACTTTACCACAATCGTGGTACAGCGCGGCGCGCAGGAGAAACACATCTTGTTCACCTGCTTCGACCAGCGTGTAGTATACGTCCAGGCAGTGCCGCTGATCGTAGCGTGGCATCTGATGAAACAGGCGCTGCTCTGCCGGCGTCAGCAAATGACGCACCAGATCGTATTCGGCGGGTGTGATCCGGGCACGTACAGCGCTACGAAACTGTCGAATGCGATACGATAGTGACATGGGCGACCAGTTGCAAACAAGATACGTATCGGTTATCAATTGGGGTATTATAAACCAGGTAGGGCGGTGCGTCCGACGTGCTGACAGTGATGAGGCGAGTTGGTAGTGTAGGGGCGGGTAGCAGTTCACCCATGGGGTACCCTGAGAGCAGACAGAACGTGTGATCACATGCTGGAAGGGCAGGGCAAGTACAGAGTACTGACACGGCAGCACTGGCGCGAGTGAGCCGTGCGCGAACGCAACGTCAGGGTGCAAGGCGGTACGTCCCTACGGGTACCGGCAGAACAGACACTCCTGGCAAGCAATCGTTATTGGTCAACCATTCACGACATTCTGCTGTGTTACGGACGAGGCACCGAATCTACTCCCTGTGCGTTGGGCTTTCAGCCCGCGCTCGTGCAACACCTTCACAGCATCACGTGATTGAAAGAGAGCGGTAGGATGTTTCTCGCCTGCCCCGCTCTACGGATGGTACAACATCTGACTCTGTGCAATAGCCTGTGACATGGTGTATGATTCCAGAGATGACTATTGAAGAGTAATCTGGCCGCGCTAACGATTATCAAGATTTCGTCCAAGAAGACATTCTGCTTGTAAATATCGTTCTAGCCATTACGGAGAGAATAGCGATGGGCAATCGTTACGAAGACTGGTGGCGACAGGCAGAGGCAGATTTGCGTCATGCTCGCAATGCGCTCGACGATGGAGATTATGAGTGGAGCTGTTTCGCTGCCCAACAGGCTGCCGAAAAAGCGATCAAAGCCGTATTCCACAAACTGGGAATGGACGCCTGGGGGCATACGCTTACGGTATTGATCGGTAATTTGCCCGAGTCTATCCAGACCCCACCAGAACTGATCGATTATGCCCGTATACTTGACAAGCATTATATTCCTACCCGCTACCCAAACGGTTTCGATTCAGGAGCACCCACCGATTTCTATACTGCAACAGAGGCACACCATGCCATCCAATACGCCGAAGCCATCCTCACATTCTGTCGTCATCAAATCAATTGATCGCGCTCGTATCGAGCAGGCGGTTGAGCAGTATGTCGCCAGACTGCGTTCAGAACACCCGCAAATTGAGCGTGTGATCTGGTTCGGTTCATGGGTGAACGGTTTACCGTCACCGGGTAGTGATGTTGATCTCTGCCTGATCGTCTCTGCCACAGACAAGCCACCGCGCGAGCGAGTCGCTGACTTTTTGCCGGTTGGATTTCCGGTCGGCATTGATCTGTTCGTTTACACTCGCGAAGAATTCGCGCGGTTGCAGGAAGCACACCCTGGCTGGCACGCGAGCATTATTGCCGGTCGCGAGCTGTGAAGATTGCCGGTGATCAGCCCCAAACACATAACTCACTCCGCTATGAAGCCGCGCCTGCCACGGCAAGCGTGGTACAATGAAACCCAAGAGTATACGAACCATAGACCTGACGAATCGCACGATGAAACGACTGATCATTCTCCTCAGCCTGATCCTGGTTGCCTGCGGCACTACATCAGCGCCCAGTCAAGCGCTGGTGGTTGGTGATACACCAATAGCAGCGGAAAGTCGTCTGATCGACACCCGACCGGACTGGGCGGCTATTCCCGGCGAGATGGCCCCCGACTTTAGCTACACTCTGGCCGATGGCACATACAAATTGAGCGATCTGCGGGGCAAGCCGGTGATTGTCAACTTCTGGGCAACCTGGTGCCTGCCGTGTGTCGAAGAGATGCCGACGCTCGACGCGGCGCGGCGTACCAATCCCGACCTGGTCATTCTGGCGGTGAACCGCAATGAATCGACCGAGGCGATCAGTGCCTTTGCGCCGAAGGTCGGAGTCAGCTTCCCGCTCATCACTGACCGTGATGGCGTGATTGGTGAACGGTACGGGGTGATTAATTTGCCGACGACGTTCTTTATCAACAGCGACGGAACGATTGCCGTTCGCCACGTAGGTGCGCTCACCGCCGAACGACTGGCCGAACGATTAGCGGAGGTACGATGAGCGAGTATACACCCGATGAGATTTTGCGGATGGCCCAAGAGCGCATTGCAGCGCGCCAGGCCGAAACACGACGTCCGCTGCCGTGGGGAGCAATCTTCGCCGGTAGTTTTAGTGCGCTGCTGGTAGCGCTGCTCTTTAGTCCGGGGATGCCGCTGGAATGGAAGATGTATGCGGTTGTGCATGGCATCTGTGCACAGCAGCACAACATCTTTGTCGGTGGATTGCAATTTCCGCTTTGCGCACGTAACAGTGGCATCTACCTGAGTTTCATGCTCACCTTCATCTACCTCTACGCGATTGGGCGGGGACGGGCCGGTAAACTCCCGCCGTGGCACATCTCGCTCACCCTGGTGGCATTTGTGGCGATTATGGCGGTTGATGGCTTCAACTCGCTATTTCTCGATCTTGGCTTACCCAACTGGTACCCGCCTGACAACTTCTTGCGCACGCTCACCGGGATGGGAATGGGGATCACGATTGCGACAATGCTCCACATTGTGCTCAACAACACGCTGCGCCAAAACGTCGATCCGCAGCAGCCGGTCTTCACCCGCTGGACAGAACTCCTCGGTATCATCGCCATCGACCTGCTGGCACTGGCAGCAATTTACGGCAACCTGGGCATCACCTTCTGGCCGTTGGCCTTTCTCGCTTTCTTCGGCATCCTTGGTGTGCTCTACCTGGTGTGTCTCCTGGTAACCAGTCTGTTTATGGGGTATGAAGGAAAAGTGACCAGTATTCGCCAACTGGCGCGACCGGCAACGATTGCCCTTATCCCAACCCTGCTGATTGCCGGCACAATGTCATGGCTGCGCTTCTGGATGGAGAGTATGGGTCTTGTTATATAGATGACGAGACCGTTCGCTTTTCAGATGTAATACATCACCGTGCCATCCTGGCTGCGCTTACGCTGGCAGAGATCATCAAGCGTGATGGCAGCCAGGCGGCGTTCGATGGTGGTGCGCAACTCGCTCCAGATTTCATCGATTACGGCGCGATCAGACGGCTCGGTAGGCTGAAGATCATCGCGACCACCTTCAGCGGGCAAAATAGGACCTTCGAGGACGGTTAGCACTTCCAGGAGCGTAATCGATTCGGGGGAACGAGCGAGGAGATGACCACCCTGCGGCCCCCGGAGACTCTCGACTAAGCCGGCCCGTCGCAAGGTGATGAGCAACTGGTTGAGATAATTGACCGGAATGCCCTGGCGGATGGCAATAGCTTCGCTCTGGATCGGCCCCTCGCCGTACCGTTGCGCCAGATCGAACAGAGCACGCAGGCCATAATCGCCTTTACTTGAGATACGCATGCACCCCTCCATATAGTCAAGTAGATCACTTAACAATTGTAGCAATAAGCCCGGCATGCGTCAACATTCCCTCTTCCCAACAAACGCCAACTTGTGGTATGATATGGGCATTCCATGACGCAGTGCGTCTAAGGGTTAGGTCGCGACCAACCATACAACCCGACTTGTGCGTCACGATGTGGAGAGCGCTTTCGCTTGTGGAAAGCGCGGCTGCAATGGTCAAGGAGGACCCGATGACCTATCAGATCAAGCGCGTTGGCGTGATCGGCGCCGGCACAATGGGTGCCGCAATTGCTGCTCTGGTGGCCGGAACCGGTATTCCGGTCATCTTGCTCGATGTCCCACCCTCTTCACTTACCGCTGAGGAAGAAGCGAAAGGTCTCACCCTCAACCACCCGCAAGTCCGCAACCGGATTGTGCAGCAGGGTTTTGAGCGGATGCGCAAGGCCCGGCCAGCAAACCTCTACAGTGAGCGGACTGCCGAGCTGATCACGCTGGGCAACACTGAAGACGATTTTCACCGGCTGGCCGAATGCGACTGGATCGTCGAAGCGATTGTCGAGCAAATTGGCCCCAAGCAGGCCTTGATGGCGCGCCTGGAAGAGGTGCGCAAACCGCACGCAATCGTCACCACCAACACGTCAGGTATTCCGATCCGAATCATCGCGGAAGGGCGGAGTGAAGCCTTCCGCCGGCACTTCTTCGGCAGCCACTTCTTCAACCCACCACGGTACCTGCGGCTACTCGAAATTATTCCCGGCGACGATGCCGATCCGGCTGTGGTAGCGGCGTTCCGTCAGTTTGCCGAAGAGCGGCTGGGCAAAGGGGTAGTTATCTGCAAAGATCGCCCCAACTTTATTGGCAACCGAATCTTTGTGTACGCCGGACAGGTCCTGATCAATTATGCCCTGCAACACGGCTACCGGGTTGAAGAGGTGGATGCCCTCACCGGCCCGCTGATCGGACGCCCGAACACGGCGAGCTTCCGCCTGCTCGACCAGGTTGGGATCGATGTGATGGCTTACGTCGCCGCAAATCTGTACGATGCGATTCCCGATGACGAGAGTCGTGATGTCTACCGGCAGAATGACCTGACGCAAAAGCTGGTGGCCGCCGGCAAGCTGGGGAAGAAGGTCGGCCAGGGCTTTTACAAAGAGGTGCGGCAGAATGGGAAACGTGAATTCTGGGCGCTCGACTTGCAGACGCTCGAATATGTACCACCCCAGGGAACTGCGGCAGTTGATGAACTGATCGGTGCAGCACGTAAGATCAAATCACTCCCCGAACGCCTGCGCTTCATTCTCGGTCGGGCCGAGGAAGGTGATCGGGGTGCGCAACTGGTCGCCGCTGCCGTCTACCCAATGATGGCCTATGCTGCCCGCCGCTTACCTGAGATTGCCGACAGTGTTGCCGACGTTGATAACGCCATGCGCTGGGGTTTTGCCCACGAGCAGGGGCCATTCCAGATCTGGCAGGCGATGGGGATCGCGGAAACGGCGAGTCGGATGCGCACTTTTGGTGAGAGTCTCCCGGCGTGGGTGGATCAACTGATTGCCACCGATGGCCGTTTTTACGGTGAGATCGACGGCACGCCGGCGGCCTTTAACGTTGCGACAGGCCGACTGGAACCGATCCAGCGTGACCCACGCGCAATCGATCTGGCTGCGCTCAAAGCGGCTGGACGCGAACTGCACGGGAATGAGAGCGCCAGTGTCATCGATCTTGGTGATGGGGTGTTGTGCTTCGAGCTGCACTCGAAAGCGAACACCATTGGCGGACAGGTAATCGAGATGCTGATTAAGGCTCTCGACGAACTGGATCAGGGGCCGTGGGTTGGCATGGTGGTCGGCAATCAGGGGCCACGCTTCTCGGCAGGTCTCGATCTCAACGATGTCGGTGCAGCGGTAATGACCGGGGCCTGGGACGATATTGACGAGTACGCAGCCCTGGTTCAACAGACGTTCCGGCGCATGCGCGATAGCGCCAAACCTATTGTGAGCGCTCCGTTCGGCCAGACATTAGGCGGCGGGGTTGAACTTTCGATGCACAGTGCGGCCTCGGTTGCGGCTGCCGAAACCTACATGGGCTTTGTCGAATTCGGTGTGGGGGTGATTCCAGCCTGGGGCGGCTGCACTGAGATGAACCGGCGGATTATTGCCGCCGCCGTGCGCAACGGCAGTGATCCCCTGAAAGCCTTCCAGCAGGTCTTCGAGACAATTGCGCTGGCGAAGGTCGCCACCAGTGCTCACGAAGCCAAAGAACTTGGCCTGCTGCGGCCAACCGACCGGATTGTCTTCAACCCGGACTACCTGATCGGTGAAGCGAAACGCGAAGTGTTACGCCTGGTCGCGGAGGGATACACACCGGCAGTCACGGCGAAACCTTGCTATGCGCTAGGGCGGGATGGTCTGGCAGCGGCGCGAATTGCCATCTATCAGATGCGCGAAGGCGGCTTTGCCACGCCATACGATGCAGTGATTGCCGACAAGCTGGCCTACGTGCTGTGCGGTGGCGAACTGAGCAGCCCGCAGTGGGTTGACGATGTGTATATGCACGCGCTCGAACGGGCGATGGTACTCGAATTGCTTAAAGACCCGCGCACGCAGGCCCGCGCCCGGCATATGCTCGAACACGGTAAGCCATTGCGGAATTAAGCTGGACGTATCTTGTTGTGGGCGAGAGACGTTGCCGTTGCGATGACTGTTCACAGGCGGCAATTATACCGAGAGACATCGGGTTACAGATCATCAGCCGGAAAACCTGACGGTTCTCTCACCAAACGGCGGTAGCACAGGCTGGTAGCCTGTGCTACCGAGGCAACGAGATATGGGCCTGTTCCTTCGTAACTGAAACAGAAGTAAGACATATTCCCGGTTTTAATGGCACTCACGATGAACAAAGGAGTATCACAATGCGTGAGGCAGTAATTGTTTCTGGAGTACGTACAGCAGTCGGCAAAGCCGGTCGAGGTGCACTGCGTACCGTTCGCCCCGATGATCTGGCAGCAATCGTCGTGAAAGCGGCTATCGAACGGGCCGGCATTGATCCGGCATTGGTGGAAGACGTGATTATGGGCTGTGCAATGCCCGAAGGCGAACAGGGCCTGAACGTTGCCCGGATCGCCGCCCAACGCGCCGGCCTCCCCGACAGCGTGTGTGGCGTTACCGTCAACCGGTTCTGCGCTTCGGGATTGCAGACGATTGCGATGGCGGCCTACCAGGTTATGTCAGGGCAAAGTGATGTCGTGGTGGCCGGCGGTACCGAAAGCATGAGCATGGTACCGATGAGTGGCAACAAGTTCTCGCCGAACCCCTATCTGGCCCAGCACGATCCGGCAGTGTACATGAGCATGGGCTTAACTGCCGAGCAGGTAGCGCGGCGCTTTGAAATTGATCGTGAAGAGCAGGATGCTTTCGCCTTGCGGTCCCACCAGCGCGCACTGGCAGCACAGGCTGCCGGACTGTTCGACCGGAGCATTGTGCCGGTAGAAGTGGAGCTAGTCGAGCCGGGAGCAGACGGTCGCCCACAGCGCCGTGTCATGGTCTTCGACCGCGATGAGGGACCACGTGCCGACACCTCAGCCGAGGCCCTGGCGAAACTGAAGCCAGTCTTTGCCGCCGAAGGCACCGTCACCGCCGGCAACTCATCCCAGATGAGCGATGGTGCGGCTGCTGTTGTCGTGATGAGTGCTGAACGTGCGGCAGCGCTAGGCTTGAAACCACGGGCACGCTTCGTGAGCTTCGCAGTCGGCGGCGTGGAGCCAGAAGTTATGGGGATTGGCCCGGTCGTTGCCATACCCAAAGCGCTGAAGCTGGCCGGCCTGACCCTTGCCGACATTGATCTGATCGAACTCAATGAAGCCTTCGCCGCCCAATCGATTGCCGTCATTCGTCAGCTCGATCTTGACGAAGAGCGGGTGAATGTCAACGGCGGTGCAATTGCGTTGGGACATCCGCTGGGATGCACCGGTGCCAAATTGACCGTCCAGATCCTCGATGAACTCGAGCGGCGCGGCGGTCGTTACGGCATGGTGACGATGTGCATCGGGGGAGGTATGGGTGCCGCAGGCATTTTCGAGCGGATTAGCTAAGGAACAACGCCTGTTGCAACCGGTGTGAACAACAACAGGGCGGGGGCAATGCCTCCGCCCTGTTGGTTGCTGGCCTTTTGATCACTGGCTACCTGCGACATGTGGTAGTGCATAGGCGTGAGGCGGGAGCATACCCTCCACCACTCCTCTTTCCGCTGACACCTGATCCTGAATTCGCTTGACAGGCGATATCGAATTCTCTATACTCTTATGCGTCAGTAGCGTTCTCATATTCCTGGGTTTACCTTCTTCGGCGGCACTATGTGATAGTACTACCATCTACGCAGGTGTTCGCCGGCACGATTATGACAGGGAGGATGCAGGTATGCTCTGGCAGCGGCGAGCACAGCGATGGTGGTCATGGTTTGTCGCGTGGATATTCTTCATAACCCTCCTGCCACCAACAGGGATACAGGCTGACCCCCCAAACGGGAAACAGGCGGACCCACCACCCCCCCCACGCCCCCCCCCCCCCCCCCCCCCCCCCCCCCCCGCAGCGGTAGCTTCCTTACAGCTTGCTCCACAGCCTCCTGATCCGGGTATACCAACCCTGGCCGGAGCTGTTACCGTTTCACCCGATCCCCTTTCACCTGGAACCCCTGCTCTCATCAACGTTACCATCTGGAATCGTTCACCTTACGTCGCCCGTGATGTTACTGTTACGCTTGCAGGGCCAAAAGGGATATTGGCCGGACTTCCCGCCGAGTCTGCTGACACTGCCACAAAGGCAGTAGCCGTCGTCTCACCTGCTGACCATACCTGGCAATGGTCAATCGCTGAACTGGCACCGTATGGAACGGCCGTGCTTACCGGAACCATACAGGTTGATCAGCCGTTAGCGGGGCAGGCGATTGTCCTCCAGGGCCAGATTCAAGCCGCCGGTGTTGCAGAACCATGGTTCGTGCGTGGTGGCGCACTGATCGATACCAAACCACTCACGACCGAAACAACCTTTGATCCAGGACGTACAGCAACGCTCAACCTACCTGATGCACCTGTAACCGTTGAGATGCCGGCAACGCTGAGTCGTCGTCGTCTCACTGTACGGTATACCACGCAATCTGACAGGAGAAGCGTTGTACCTCCACCAGAGATCCATGGACGACCACATCTGGGTACTTTTTACCTGGAGGCCTTCGACGAGCAAGGCAAATCGGTCAGAACCTTCGATGCACCGCTGACCATTCGGGTGCGGTATACACCCGAACAACTTGCTGCACGCGGGATTGCCGAGTCAGACCTGACACTCTTCTACTTCGATGAAGAACAGAGCCGTTGGATACCGCTGCCGACAACCGTGGAGCCGGCAACAGGGATAGCCTGGGCAACCGTCGATCACTTTACTCCCTTCACACTCGGCGATGGATCGACGATATCAACCACGTATGTTCCTTCATTGCAAGGCTTTCAGGTCGGCACCTTTAGCGGTGCAATGAGCTACGGCATCCAGATCGAGGTTCCGGCAGGGCCAGGCGGATTGAAACCGGTTGTCAGCCTCTCGTATTCCAGTGCAGCCTCAGATGGACCTGGTGGATTGCGTGAACTCTGGCAGGCCGGTCCGGTCGGCAAAGGATGGTCGCTTAATGCAGGCGGATCGGTCATGCGCAACAAGAGCCTGGCCGGTAGTAACTGGGATCACTTCTCACTGGTATTTGAGGGTCGTTCATTCGACATCGTGCGCGGACAACTGCTCAGCCCATGTACTGACTATCAAAATGGAGCCGCACTTGAGTGTTGGAGCTGGCATGCGGTCGATGAGCATTTTGTGCGGGTTCGGGCTGAGCAGTCGAACGGAACATATATCTGGCGTGCCTGGACAACCGATGGTACCCGATATGATTTTACGCAACCTCTCTGGAATCGTCCCGATACGGATGTCAATACACCGGAGATATACGGATGGCTGCTGACCCAGGTCGTTGATGTACACGGGAACCGGATCGAATACCTGTACCACATTGATGTCGTCCCGGGAACAGTTTTTACCCCAACCTGGTATCTGGCCGAGATTCGGTGGGGGTTTGACGGAGCAACACCTGGCACCGGCACCCCACGCTATCGGATTACCTTCGAGACGGCCGATCGCGCAACCGGGATCAGTGCGGGAGTAGATGCAAACTATGAACACCCCTACCCAGGGAATGCATACTGGCGGCAGATCACACCTCACCAAAAATACCGGGTTGATAGCATTAGCGTCTGGAGTAGGCCGGGAGCAAACTACGAACTGGTACGGCGTCTCGTTTTATCGTATGCCTCGCTGAACGAGAGTGTTTTCAGCGATGCCCGCAACGGCCAGCGCGTGTTAACGCTCAAGGCAGTCCAACTCGTTGGGAGCGATGGAATACAGGCATTACCGGCAACAACCTTTACCTACCATCCACGAGACACCTCCGTCAATGCACCCAATCCCGGCGCGAATCGTTTGGCGACGATCACAAACGGTCAGGGTGGTAGCCTCACCATCACCTATGAAAAGACATTCCCAGCGAACAGTAGCTGGCTGGAAATAAACTATCATCGGGTTGCCAGCGTGCTGCGCAGCGAGACGGCAATTCCCGGCAGGTCAACCCAGACCCTTACCACGTACAGCTATAGCGCCCCGGCGCTCAATACACGAACCCATGCGGCAACCGTCGTGTTTGCTATGTATCCACCGAGTGGCAACGGGGATAGCCGCCAATTTATGGCCCGCCCCGAAGCGCGGGAATTTCGTGGTCATGGTCGGGTCATTACTCACGTCTATGCAGGGAATACTACGTCCACACCGTTACTCAAACGTGTGGTTGAATATTTCTACCAGGGGAACGGTGGTCCCAATCTTGACGCATTTCAGACCTGCAATCCAGCGCTGGTTACCCTCCCGAACAATCGCCTGGCAGTCAACGAGAGTGATCCCTGTTTTCAGCGGATGGTCGTGTATGAAGCCTGGAAAGGGCGACCATATCGGGTTGAGATCACTGATGAACAAGGGACACTCCTCCAGCAGACGACCTTTAGCTATCTCCACGTTCCACTCCCCTTCTTTGGCGCAGATCCACAGGTGCCAAATTCAGCAACGCTCAGTAACAATTATCGGCGAGCCGGGTTGTGGCGTGCTTTTAGCGGTGAGCAGCAACAGTGCGTCAATCTACCGGCCAATGGGTCAAGTGTTGAGCGTTGCACGGTCACGTTTTACGACCTTTCCCCTGGTCACAACACTAACAGCAATCAACAACCTTACGGCAATGTCACGCGTCGCGATCTTATCGCCAATGGGGTACTGATACGCACGACACGACAGCATCATACCATCGTTGACCAGGGGACAGTGTATCTAACCAATCGAGTGTGGGTAACAGTGGTCACCGATGGACAGGGGCAACGCATCGGTTTCAGCCTGCGTTTTTACGATGGTGCCACGACCCAGGCCGGCATTGGGACACGCGGCTTGCTGACCCGTGAGATCACGTTCAATGTGCCACCGGGCACAACAACTATCCCCAACGGGATGACGATCAGTGGACGGGATCACACCTTTACCTATGATGCGAGCGGACAGCAGGTCACCAGTAGTACCTACAGTGGAGCAGCTACCGCCACCTACCAGAACGGTACGTGGGTAGTGAGCGCACCGGGAGGTGGCAGTCCTGCACGAACTGCAACGACCGTCTATCATCAGGTCTATCGCTGGTTGCCGGTGCAGTATACCGATCCAAGTGGCGCTACCAGTCGGGCAGTGTACGATCTCCGCCTGGGCACACTGATTGAGGTTGATGGGCCGCTAAATGGTGACAACAGCTACAGTTGTACGACCAGTGCGCCAGAGACAATCATTCCCACACTGACAGACGATGTGGTGTGTGCAACATATGACGTTTTCGGGCGCACGACGTCAATCACCAGGCCGGGAGATCGGCGGGTGGAGCCGTCGCTGCGGATATGGTATGCCGATGCTGAACTGCCAGTTCGCTATACCCTCCAGGAACGCGACGGATTGAGCAGCAGCGATCCCTACCGGACAACCCATCACTTTTACGATGGATTTGGCCGCTTGATCCAGACTGCCCAGGAAACGAGCGATGGGACAGCCATCCAACGGATTATTCGAGAGAAGCGCTACGACGCTCTAGGGCGGGTCATTCAGCAGAGTCAGCCATGGCTTGTCAATGGCATGGGGGCAACCTACCAGCCACCTGATGCTCAGGTACGTTGGACGATCACAACGTATGATGCGCTAGATCGCGAACGTCAGGTCATTGATCCTCTGGGACATACCACGACCATAACCTACGGGGTAGGAGGAACAGGGAGCGACCGGTATACCATAAAGACTGTCTTGACACCACGCGGTGTGCGGACTGATTACCGACTTGACGCCCAAGATCGATTAGTGGAAGTTCTGGAATACCCCTTTAGCGGTACAGCAAGGGTCACCCGGTATCGTTACTCAGCCCTGGACCTGCTACGGGAAGTTGTGCGGAGCGATGGGAGCATAACAACCATTACATATGATGGTCTTGGGCGAAAAACCCAGCTCAATGATCCCGATGTCGGCACCTGGTTGTACGTCTACGACATCAATGGTAATCTCATCCGGCAGATTGATCCCCGCGGTCAGCGACTTTGCTACCGCTACGATGTTGTCGATCGCCTCATCGGTGTCCACGAGCGACTTGATGATGGCTGTCCAGCCGATCCGGTACACGATCAATACGTTTACCGCTACGACAATGCTGGACGCCTGATCGAGCATGCCGTCAGGGATGGTGTCACGGTACGCTGGAACTATGATGCGCGGAATCGGCGCCTTAGTATGAGTCAGAGCCTGCCGGCGCAGCCAATGCTCACCATCAGTTGGAGCTATTACGCCAACGACCTTGTGCAGAGCGTGACATATCCGGACACGAATGGCACAAGTGAGATCGTCACCACGAGCTACAACGCCGGCTGGCAACCGACTCAGCTTACCAGCTCGCTCGATGGGGTTATTGTCAGTCATGGCCGATACAATGCGCATAACCTGTTGACCGATCTCCACTACCCGAACGGGCTACGTGAACGCTGGGACTACGACGCAGCAGCCCGGCCCACCCGCTGGCTGCTGGGAACGGCCAGTGCGCCGGGGAGTATCGTTGATCGGAGCTATGCTTATGACGGTCATCACAATCTGACGCGAATTGCCGAAGGAAGCGCCATTCAGACCTTTGCCTACGACGATCGGGATCGCCTGATCCGCGCCAGTGTGCTTGATGCCACCACCCGCAGTCCGACCCTGACCATCCGGGCACGGGGCACCGCAGCCGGCGGGGTCTGGCCGAGCATGGCGCTACGGATCAACGGCGCCATCGTCCAGCGCTGGACGGTCACCAGCACGACCTTTCAGACCTATACCTATACCCACCCAACCCCCCTCGACGCCGATCAGACCATTGACCTGCTCTTCGAGAACGATGGTGTGGTGGGGAACGACGACCGCAATCTCTTCATCGACACCATTCAGATCGGCTCCCAGGTCATTCATGCCGGCCAGCGGGGAGTCAGCTATGACCGGGGGGCACTTGATGGGCGCGACGTGTACGCCAGCACCGGCGCGCTCTACTGGAATGGCGCACTCCGGCTCACCGAGCAGTATACCTATGACAGCGTGGGCAATCTGACCCGGAAAGCAGACCTGCCGATCACCTATGGCACCGCCGGGAATGGCCCGCACCGACCGACGACCATCGGTGGGCAGGAGGTGCGGGCCGACGCGGCAGGCAATCTCACGGCGGTGAATGGGCGGCAGATTGTCTGGAACGCCCACGGGTTACCGGCCAGCGTGAGCACAGCCGGGGTCAGTGAGCAATATGGCTATGATGCGACCGGCGCGCGGGTCACGGTCATCAGCAACGGGGTCCGCCAGCGCGTCGTCGGAGGCCTCTGGGAACAGCACGGCAGCAGCATTCGCCATGTCTATACCCTTGGGCAGCGACTGGTCGGCGTGCGTGACGTCACCAGTGGCACGTGCACCTTCCTCCACCTGGATCACCTGGGCAGTATCAGCGTTGCCACCACGGCCCAGGGGAGCGTCATCCGGCAGGAGTATGACCCGTGGGGTGCCCTACGGGTACCGGCCGTCCAGGCCGGCCACGTCCCGATCACGGCGACGAATCGAGCGTATACCGGGCAAGCGCGTGACGCCAGTGGATTGTTGTATTATAATGCACGATACTACGATCCCGACATCGGGCGGTTTCTCTCCGCCGACACCATCATCCCCGGCAGCCCGCCGCTCACCGTCTGGCCGAGCGACGCGACCGCGCAGGGGATGTGGCGCAGCGCCGGCAGCGGCCCGGTCAATCCGCAGGACCTGAACCGCTACGCCTATGCGCTGAACAATCCACTGAAATACACTGACCCGACGGGGCATTTGCCGCTGCTGCCGGTGCTGCTCGTTGGCGGGATTGCGCTGCTGAAGGCGATTGACTACGGCTGGACGGCGTGGGATGCCTTCCAAGCCACCCGCACGCTGGCCGATCCGCAGGCGTCGGTGGAGGAACGACGCGCGGCGGCTGCCAATCTGGCGCTGACCGCCACGCTGGAAGCGGCCGAACCTGATGACCTGCTGCCGGTTGGCTTGCCCCTCGATGACTTGCTGCGGCTTGGAATCATCGGGGGGAGCAAGGGGGCGGGGTCCCTGCTTCCGCTCGGCCGGTCTTTCGGTCAGTATGGCACGCTCGTTGAGGACCCAGGGATATCGATCACACTCCTTACGTATCATGCTACCAAACAGCACCAGGTAACGCGGGAGATGGTCGAGGCCTGGCAGCAGCTTCCCAAAGCGGTGCTCGCCCAACACAATGGTCAGCGCTTCCTCTGTATCACCAGCGAAGGTGCGTATGTCATCGACCGGGCAGGGCGGGTAGTCACTGCCTACCCCCGGAGTGAGTTTAAGCCTAAACTTATCGAAATCGCTAAGGAGCTTGGGATTATTCAGTAAGTACTGGAGTGGCTGTTATAGCGGCGAAAGGAGCGTCCTGATGTGGTTTGATATCCCTATCTATAATGGTGGCAGTAATCTGATCCTGGTATTCGCCCCCGCCGAACCTCGACGATGGTATAACGTCACCGCCCTATGTGACACCGATGCCGATGGCCGTCTCTTTGGCATCGAATTGTTGATATATGAAGAGCCGGAGATCGCCCTTGCCACGCTCCAGCATCAATTGCACGGCTTTGAGAATGTCGAAGTCAACGACGATGGGTTACTGTATATCACCCTGCGACGAGAACCGCGACCGTCGCACGCCGGCTTTGGGCGTGACGCCTTTGTTGGTATCACCAAGACCGGCCTTCTGGCGCGAGTGGAGATACCGTGGATCGCACTAGGCGCCGCAACGCCGGTGGCCGACCCGGCCAAGGCCCTCGCCGGACTCACATTCGAGAACGGGTATCCACCGCTCTATCCCGAGGACCCCGAGGCAGAACGGTGAAGCCTGCCCCAGAAGGGGCGCACAGGCAACCTGGGCAGCACGGCGGGGCAGGAAGTCGCGCTAACACGATGTCACCGGTCCCCCAGCGCGGGAGGAAAGCAGGTATCCTATCACTGTGGTCGCAGTCTGAGGCCGGTACATCGCCCAACATGGTCATCGCTTCCCGCTCCCCCATCACCCCGTCTCGAACAGTACGTTCCGGGTGATGGCGAGCACAGCGCGCTGATGCGCTGAACACCCCGCTGACATCCACCGACCTGACGGGGCATTGGGTTGAGAGCGCGTGGGACCTTGCCAATCTGGCCCTGAGCGCCGCTGCCGTCTGGCAACATCCCAGCGACCCCTGGAATTGGGCCGCGCTCGCTGCCGACACCGCATCCACCGTGCTGCCCGTCGTTCCTGGCGGCGGAGGGGCACTGATCCGCGCCGCAGCCCACGCCGATGAGGCGGCGGGCGCGGCGCAGGCGGCGGCACGGAGTGGGAATGAGTTTATCGATGATCTTCCTGATGACGACATCCTTTATATGTATTCGCGTCCTCCCAAGGATGGACAATTTCAGGGATTCCCCAAAGACCTCCCTCCCGGCGAGAGCGGCATGTCCTGCCAGATAGTATTGCAATTGCGGTAATGATCCTGTTCGAGGATGTTGGGAATCGTTCGAGAGAATGCCTGGAGCGGACAACTGAGTTCGTCCAACACCCGGTAGCAGAGTGATAGAACGACAGGATGTCAGCAAAACCATATTGCACGTTCCGTTACCCCGCTTTACCATGGGAGTGTCTGCATATGTCAGACGATCTCCAAAGTCGGTGCCCTACAACAGGACAAAGCACGCAACTTGATACACGAAGTAAGGACCTGCTGTGCCGACGGCTCCAACAACCCAGGTCATTCGCGGCACCTATCGTGGTCAAGACGTGATCCATTACTACGACTCTGCCACAGGATTGAATGTCATGACCGATCTCAACGGCACGTTTCTTAGCGGGTGGAAGCTCAGCCCGGAACAGATCCAGCATCTGACGACCACTGGCTCACTTGGCGGAGGATAGCGATGACCCTGACGGAATATAAGCGCCTGATCGAAGCCTTTCTCACGCACGAGATCTCTGCAGCAGAGTTCGAGGAACGGTACATGGCGGCTTTCCTAGCCGAACCGGGAGGTATGGACAAAGAACTGTTCTTGATCCTGGATGCCCTCTTCGCGGCAGTCGACTGCTACTGGCCTGGCTGTGCTCCAGGCGAGGAAACTCCGTTCGAGATCTCCGAGGAGCAGTTGCGCCGCGAAGCCCGTGACGCGTTGGCCCGCCTGGAGCAGCTCGCCGCTCGCCAGGCGCCGCCGCCACAGTCAGAAGACTAGCGGGTAGCGCACGAGCCGCCGGGACGTGGAGCGTGCGCCTGGGCGCACGTGCGCCACGCCTAGGGCGGTCGCCGCTGCGCCCACGTCCGAGGCGAGAGTGGGAGCAGTGCCCTGGCGATACAGGCAATGCTTACCCACGCGAGCTACGTTCACGCTCAACGACGAAACGCCACCCAGGGCGGAGATATCTCCCTACGACGCGCCGGGCAATCTGATGAGCAAAACTGGGGTGGGAGCAGACACCCACGGCGCCAACGGAAACGACGGAGGCACGTCCCAGACCATCCTCCTGAGGCGCGGTGCGCAGCGGGGGTATCGGTCAGACTGCGTTCACCTGCGTTCACCGACACCGGACAGCACCTGGATGCCAGGGGGTTGCTGGAGTATCATGCCCGGTACGATGATCCGGCTAGCGGGCAGTTCATTACGCCGGACAGCAGCGTCGTCGGCGCGGGGCCGCTCACCGTCTGGCCGAGCGATGCAACGGCGCAGGGGATGGGGCGCAGCGCCGGCAGCGGCCCGGTCAACCCGCAGGACCTGAACCGCTCCGCCGATGCGCTGAACCATCCACTGACATACACCGACCCGACGGGGCATTGGGTTGAGACGGCGTGGGACCTTGCCAATCTGGTCCTGAGCGCCGCTGCCGTCTGGCAACATCCCAGCGACCCCTGGAATTGGGCCGCGCTCGCTGCCGACACCGCATCCACCGTGCTGCCCGGCGTTCCTGGCGGCGCGGGGGCGGTGATCCGCGCCGCTGCCCACGCCGATGAGGCAGCGGGTGCCCTGCACGCTATGGCCCACGCCGATGAGGCGGCGGGGGCGGCGCAGGCGGCGGCGCGGGTTCTCACGCGCGAACAGGTCATTCAGGCGCTCGGGGAAGTCGTCCAACCGTACCTGACATCCGTGCGCGAGCTTGCCGGTGAGCACGCACGGATTGGCTTCCGTGGCAGCCTGGCACGCGGAACAGTCGGGAATCCGAACAAGCCTACGTTTGGACAGCCGGTCAATCTGAGCGACTTCGATGTGGATGCATTCATCATCAGTGACGAACTCATTGCACGCACCGGCAAGCGGTGGGGAAGTCAGATTGAGGAAATCAAGGGTATCCAAAAGGCAATTGAGGCAGCCCTGCAACAACGTCCTGAATTCGCAGGACTGAGGAAGGATGGATTTACCTTCAGGCTATTTACCCGCTCCCAGGCAGAACGACGCTTCACCGGCGAAGAGATATACTTCATTGGAGGTCAGTGACATGCGGGAAATCACGTACATCTATGGCTTTGTCCACTTTCGGTCACGGCGCGATCTCGCGCAGACGGCACAGATTGTCGCAGACGTGTTGGGCATTCACCTGGTGCCCGATGCAGAGGGCATCTATGAAGAATTCCCCGCCTATATCGGGCACGCCCTCGGGCTAGAGGTGGCGGTGCTCGGTCCACCGGACGATTCCGCCTTGCAGGAAGAATGCCAATTTTCGGAAGTTGGTGTCATCCAACTTCGCCCTGCTCCTGGATTTGGTTCGTACGAGACAAGATTTAAGGGTGACATTGACATTTCCGCAAATCTAGAGGAATTACTACAGACAGCCACCGATTTTGAGATACTCCCCAATCGAGGTCCGGTTTTTCGGCATGCCTGATCTGTCGGAAGATGCAGCGTACGCCTGAGCACTATCCGACTCGGGCAGGCGCTGCAGGACGAGGGGGCAGGTATGCTAGCTCGTGCCGTCACCGAATCTCGGAACATCAACGTGCTGCACCACTGTGCTAGCGAGATAGAAGGGCGATGACCTGACCAGGGTTGCGGGCAGCGGTTGATTGTTGTGCGCCAGCCGATGGCCACGCACCATCCAGGCGAAGCGGTCGGCGAACCTGCTGCGGCACACACACTTGATAGTCCACTGATACGGCACGTGCGGATCTCGCCGTCAGCACTGCTGCCGTCTGACCGCACGTGCGACGCCCCTCTACCCCTCCGTCGCGGGGTCGCCGATCCGAGGCACGACCCACGCCGACACCATCGCCGATGCGCTGCACACCATGGCCCACGCCGATGAGGCGGCGGGGGCGGCGCAGGCGGCGGCGCGGGGTGGGGGGGTAGTTGCAGCGGCTGTACCGCAAGCCGGGCAACTGCACAAGAATGCCAACGATGTCACAAAGCGGCCAAGTGGCTTCAGAAAGGGAGTACGTGAAGCAGTTGAATCCAAAGCTACGCGAAATGAGGAAGGTGAAATGATCTGTCCGACTTGCGGACGAACAATGACGAAACCAGATCTGGACCACACCCCACCTTGGAGAGATAGAGTTGCAAGAATGTTCGGTTGGACACGTAAGCAGGTGCTAGATGAATACAATGACGTCACAAAATTGAGGGCTCAATGTCCATCCTGCAATCGCAGTAGGAAGTTTGAACAAGGAGCATCGTATGAATGAGAAGTCATTGGGCTTATGCTATTTTGACCATTTCGTTCTTCACCTGGGTGCAAATCCCATCGATCACCATGTATTTTGTCCGGAAGATGAGAAGGCAAGCTGCATACAAATCTTAACCTTCGACAACATCTTTTCGGGTTGCCGTGCATTTTGCTCTCTCGGATTATCCCTGTATGAAGAGGCCATTGCCAATTTGGCAGAGGTAATCTTGCCGATAAGTGGCGGTTGGGAATCTATTCCTTTTGTGTTGGCTAATACGCTGTTCTATATAATTAAGAATCGGTTAATATTGCGCAGGGGAACAGTAATAGGTGGCATTAGCAATATTGCTCCCGAATTCGCGCAACGATTTGGTAAACAAGCAATCTACTTTGCCCAACCATTTGGATTTCCCGAAGGCTTTGGAGAGCTAGTTTGCGACTCGAGACCTGGACGGGTCTACCTGGCGTGTTTGATCTCACAATCCGAGTATCTGTATCGTAAAGAAAAGGGTACCGACCAGTTTGAGGAGTTACTTGAAGAACGAGGAGTTGATGTTTTCGACATAGAAAGACCTTCTTGCATCTGAGGTGCATCACTTCTCCCAAGAAATTTTCGACAAATACGAAGTAAGCATAGATAATGAATTAAGTGGCGGTATTGCTGTTAATGGAAGAACGAACAGTGATGCACAACAAGGTGTGCTCTATACGCAATCCGTTTGCGTGTATTGCTGTTAATAGAGTCTCTGGGAAAGTGACATGTCCTGCCAGATAGCATCGCAATATGGTGACGGTGACCATCAGTTCTAGGGTGCAGACAACCGTTCGGGCAGAACCTGGACCTGGACAGGCTATTGAGTTCGTCCAATACCCGGTAGCGGGTTGATAGAACGACAGGATAGCAACAAAACCATATTGCGCGTTCCGTTACCCCGCTTTACCATGGGAGTGTCCGCAACTGTCAGACGATCTCCAAAGTCGTTGCGCTACGACAGGACAAAGTACACAACTGGATGCACGAAGTTCACTACCGTACAGAACATGTGGGCTAGGCTGCCTTCTTGTTCGGTGTCTGGATGCGTGCAGCCGGCAAGATTGCTGGAACTATCAAGCCCTCAGGGATTGGGATATACTCTTTGAGACAGCGCGCCAGCAAGCGCATTCCCAGCCGAAACAGGCTCAGGTCACACCGATGCACTCGATGGAGCTGTTGCATCCAGCCATCCCGCAGCGCGCACACGCCCAGGTACACCAGCCACACATACGCCAGGCATGCGGCAATCAACAAACGGCTCAAGCGAGCTGGGTCGCTGAGATGGCTTTTGTGGATGTGGAAGCCGCGGCTTTTCTGGTCGGAGAAGAACGTTTCAATGTGCCCACGTTTGCGATATGACTTGAGCGCAGTATCCAGGTCGAGCATGTTGGTGACCAGATAGATCGGCTGCTCATACTGCTGCTCCCAGACGGCCGGGATGCTGATCGGCCCATACTGCTTCTTGGTCATCCAGGCCGGAGTGAGCGCCAGCACCTCGCCGCGCGCTGGCCCCAGATCGGCAACATGAAAGGCATCGCCGCCAGCCGAGAGCAAGATGTTGGAGGCCGTGCGGCAGACGTAGTGCCAGTGCGCCTGGCGCAGCTGCTCTTGCAGATCGATGCCGTCAAACTCACCATCGCCCAAGAAGGTGACGCTAGTGCCGGGCGGGATGAGCGGCTGGACCTGAGAGAGCAATGCACAGTGAGTGGCCTCAGGGGAAAAGACCTTTGCTGCCCGCAACAACCACCCAGCACAGCGGCAAGGCGCGTCCGTGGTAGACCACACTCAGCATCAAGGCCAGACAGCCACGCCCGACTACACTGCCATCCATCACCAAGTGGAGCGGCTGAGCAGCCAGGGTGCTCAGGAGTTCTTGCGCGACGGGCAAAAACCAGCTTTGGAGCGTTTGGTCGTCGTGCTCAAGCCAGCGCCGAAAGCGTTTGATCAGACTTGCCTGGGTGGCACGGTTGGAAGGAGCATGGTCAGCAATCGTGGAGAGGTGGGCGTGCTGACCACCGGCCAAGCCGCAGATCAGGGCGACCAAGGTATTGAAATGGCGTTCGCGATGGCCTTGCGGGCGCGGGTGATAGAATTGCATGATGGCCTGTTTTATGGCACGATAGCGGCGATGCGTGTCGCTCATGGCGCTCCTCCTGACTACTACAAGTCGTTCGTACGGAGAAGCATACCAGAAGTGGCACGTATCACTGTTTCGAACACATTTTCTGTACGGTAGTCAATACTCGAATAAAGATTGAGCGATCTTCGTAGGTAAACGCTCGTGCAGAAGCGCTCGGCTATGCAATGGCACCCGCTGGCGCGGGCTCCCGGCCTCAGTGTTGCCCAGCTGTCCTGGTATCCGCCGGGCATGGCCGTAGGGCCCGCAGCACGGTAGAGTCATGCACTCCGGGGGCTGGGGTGACGCCCCATCCGTGGGGCTCCGGGGCGGACGGGACTGCTCCGGACGCCACCCGCGCAGGGCAGGCAGTCTGAGCACGAACGGCGTCCGCGGGCGCAGCTGGCGTGTCGCGGCGCATCCACAGCGACCACCCATCGCTCTGCTCAGGGCCGGCCTCGGCAGCGTGAGCCTGACGACCACCAGCGCCGGCGCGCTCGCCAGCCAGCAGGCATTCGACCCATGGGGGAAGGTGCGCGCGGGCAGCGTGGGGAAGACCACGCTGAAGTATACCGGCCAGCGGCTGGACGGGACGGGACTGCTGGAGTATCATGCCCGCTACTATGATCCGGGGCTGGGGCGGTTCATCAGCGCCGACAGCGTGGTGCCGGGGCGGGGGCGCTGACGGCCTAGCCGGGCGATGCCACCGCGCGGGCGGCGTGGGCAGCGGAGGGCGGCGGGCCGGCCAACCCGCAGGACCTGAACCGGTATAGCTACGGATTGAACAATCCGGTCAAGAATACCGACCCGACGGGGCATTGGATCGAGAGCGCGATTGATATCGCCTTCATCGCCTATGACCTCTACGACATCTCGCAGAATGGCCTGACGTGGACCAGCGGGCTGGCGCTGGCAGCAGATGTAGCCAGCCTGGCGCTGCCGATGGTGGCGGGCGGCGGGATGCTGATCCGCGCCGCAGCCCACGCCGACGACGCGGCGGGTGCCCTGCACGCTATGGCCCGCGCCGATGAGGCGGCGGGGGCGGCGCAGGCGGCGATAAGGGGTGGGGAGGCGGGGGCGGGGCAGATTTCGGAGTCTGCGCGCGAGGCATCCATAGTCTATCGCGGACTTGCTCAAGGCGAGGATCCAACAAAAGGTATCGTTGCCAGAGCACCGGGTTTACGCAATGTAGATCCGAAAAGCCACGTCGCAGGACTGCGAGCCAGTCCCTGGATTTCTACCACAAAGGATAAACGCATTGCCATCGAAAAATATGGCCGATACGGCGTTGTGCAAATCGACCTGACGAAAGTTCGTTCTGAGATCGTCGATATCTCGAACGGAATTCCAGGTGTCAAAGGAAGGCTATCCCAGTGGGCTAAGCATGACAAGGAAGTCCTAATCCGTGATTTTATCCCGCCTGAAGCAATCATACGCATTCAATAGATCATCCTGGAACTGAGGCATAGAATCACGACGAGGAAGGAAAGAGATTTCTTGGGAAATGAACGTATGATCGCATAGCAGAGGTGAGGGAATGGATAGCGAACCCATTATTCACGCTCTTGAACAGGAATGGGAACAACCGACAGGCTTCTTCGCCCGTTTGAGAGCGGGTGAGTTTGATGAAGCTGGGCTCGAACGGCTCCTCACCCTTCTTTCGGCAATCGAGCAGGCACATGATGCACCGCTGAGTCGGCGAATGGTCGCGCTGCTATGGTTTATCCCCCTCTTTATGACGTGGCAACGGGAACGATTGGTTGAACAGGGTGAAGACCTGCATACGTTCGAGGAAGCCCTCCATCGCGTGCTGAATAAGTTGTATGGTATTTTAGGGCTACCGTAGGGCAAGCACTGCCTGTGCTGTGCGTGTGAGATGACGTAGGCAGTGGTTCCTGAGGGTCTTTCCAATTGGTGGAGCGCTGCAAATTGATGGTGATCATTTTCGTTGAAAGTGCAGTGATCATGTCTTTGATTGAGGTCTGAGAAGCTCATATCCTGCCGACACCATCATCCCCGGCAGCCCGCCGCTCACCGTCTGGCCGAGCGATGCGACCGCGCAGGGGATGTGGCGCAGTGCCGGCAGCAGCCCGGTCAATCCGCAGGACCTGAACCGCTCCGCCGATGCGCTGAACAATCCGCTGCCCGCCACCGACCCGACGGGGCATCTGCCGCTGCTGCCGGTGCTGCTCATTGGCGGGCTGGCGCTGCTGAAGGCGATTGACGATGGCTGGACGGCGTGGGATGCCGTGCAAGCCACCCGCACGCTGGCCGACCCGGAGGCTCCTGCTGAGGAGAAGCGCGCGGCGACCGTCAACCTGGCCCTGACCGCTGCGCTGGAAGCGGCCGAACCTGATGACCTGCTGCCGGTCGGCTTGCCCCTCGATGACTTGCTTCGGGTTGGGATCATCGGGGGGAGCAAGGGGGCGGGAAGTAGTCGCACACGGCCCTCCACCCTCACTCCAGGGCCATATGCTGGAGACTCGATACCAGCGAGAGGACCAGGACGAGATTTTACGCGCGAGGAGCGCGATGCCATAAATGAAATAGGGCGGATGACTGGCTGTCATACGTGTGGGGCGACAGACCCAGGGACGATCGATGGAAACTTCATCCCTGACCATCAACCACCCAATGCGCTGAGTCCACCTGGCGCGCCCCAGTGGTTATATCCTCACTGCCTTGCGTGTAGTCGACGACAAGGTGGAGAGATTCGGAATATTCAGCGCCGAGGCACTGGGGCAATACAGCCGCAGTAATCAGGGTTATCTATAGACGGGGCACTATAGTTGTTGGACTGACAGTGCGCTCCTTCGCGCAGGGGCCTATGCGACGCCGGTGGATGGTAGATGCGATAGTGCGTTGCACCGCATATCCACGTGTGGAGCGAACAACACAGGCGCGGCGTCGACGTCGGACCGGTAGCATCATGGATCCCAATAGCCAATCACCTGCTCGTCGTGGTATACCAGTATGCTGTGAGGCGTCTATGCAGTACGAGTACACTATCATCACTGACCACTATCAGTTTTATGTGGAAGACGAGGAATGTAGTGCTGATACCAGTACAATCTGGGATACGAGCCAGGGGGGTGGCCTGCTTGCGGTCAATAGCTGCCTGATAAGTATCGGAACTGTTCGTTATGGCGGCGAGACACGGGTCATTGTCCAGGTGCTCGATAGAAGACCGATAGACGCAGTTGACGAGTTTGATCACGTCGTCGAAACAAGCATCGAGGTACCATCGGGACGCCTGGTGGTATGGTCGCCGGAAAACGAATTCAGCACGGCGCCGCGCATCAGTGTGCGGCCCGGCATCTATGGAGTAAGGGTATGCTACGGAAATACCAACGCCGTTGCAGACACGAATGCCACTTCTGGTGACGATTATTATAAAGTGGTGCTCTGGCCTGCTGAAAAGCAACCGGTCAGGGTGCTCAAGTAGAGAGGTTGTGCTCTAACACCAACTGCAGTGGCAGCATGGAAGCCGGAAAGCAGCGGCCCGGTCAATCCGCAGGACCTGAACCGTTCTGCGTACGCGCTGAACAATCCGTTGACATACACCGACCCGACAGGGCATTGTCCGACGTGCGTGGTATCAGGGCGATCCTCCCGAAGGGTACTACCACGGCTGGACGGCGTGGGTCATCCACCAGTAGGTCTTCAGTGACCTCAACATTTACACCTTGGACCAGTACCTGGCAAGGTAAAGCATCATCCTGGCGCTAGAGTCTGGAAGTCAGTGAGTGCGATAGCGACGTCTTGAGGTACACTTTCATTTTCAGCGCCTACTTTCCTGGTCAGTTAACGTGCGGCGCAACCTTGTCATCCCATTCCGCACCTGCTGCTACGCAGTTCTGCTATAATAGCCGGCAATTCGAGCAAAGGAGCGGGCTATGACGGTCAAATATACGCGCTGGCTGCGTAGTTACGTCGGTCATCAGCGAATTTTACAGGTACGGGCAAGTGGTTTTGTGCGCAATGAAGCCGGCCAGATTCTGCTCTGTCGGCGGGCGGATGTGATGCTCTGGGATGTGCCGGGTGGTACGATTAACCTCGATGAGTCGCCGGCCCAGGGCCTGGTACGGGAGGTGCGCGAGGAGACCGGTCTGCTGTTGCGACCCGAAAAGCTGATTGGCATCTACAGTGGCCCCGATTTTGCCTGGAGCTACCCCAACGGTGATCAGTCACAAATCCTGGCGATCTTTTTTGCCGCCCGTATTGTCGGCGGTGAACTCCAACAGGCCGGGCACGAAAATGTGAATGTGGGTTTCTTTGATCCCAATCATCTGCCACCACTGCTCACCCGCACCCGCCGAATGCTGGCCGATGCGTTCGCAAACCGGCCAGAGGCGGCTTTTGACTTTTAGAACATACTGTCAGGCGGGTTATCTGCCCCGTGCGTAGTAGAGCGGGGCTACCTGCCGCACCAATCCTTTCAACTCTAACAAAGCCAGTGCTGCTGCTGTCGCCGCTGCGGATTGACCGGCAGCACGACCGATAACATCGATATGCTGCGGTTCTGCTTCAACCACGGCATAGATCGCTTCTTCTTCCGCAGTCAGCGCAAGTTCTAACGACGGTTCAAACGCCTCTCCACATTGATCGAGATTGAGTGCTGCCAGCACATCATCGGCGCTGGTAACAATGACTGCCCCATCACGGATCAGGCGATGCGGGCCAACACTCAACGGACTAAAAATTGATCCGGGGACGGCCATCACCTCGCGTCCTTGATCGAGAGCAAACTGGACAGTGATAAGGGCACCGCTGTTCGCACCTGCTTCAACTACTATCGTTGCCAGACTCAGCCCGGAGATAATACGGTTGCGCGGCGGAAAATTGAGGGGTGCCGGCGGGGTGCCCGGTGGATAATCGCTTAACAATGCTCCCGATGCAATGATCTGCCCGGCCAGAGCATGGTTGCGTTCAGGATAGATCCGATCAACCCCACTGGCCAGCACGGCAATTGTGCGGCCACCAGCCTCCAGTGCGGCAGTGTGGGCAATTGTGTCAATGCCTAAAGCCAGACCACTGACAATCGTCACTCCCGCAGTCGCCAGATCACGGGCCAGGCGTCGTGCTACTTCACGTCCATAATGACTGGGATGGCGCGTACCAACAATCGCGACCGCCCGCTGATCGGCAGGCGTAAGCGTGCCGCGCAGATAGAGCAGTGGCGGAGGTGCCGGAGTCATGCGCAGCAAAGGTGGATAGAGTGGATCAACGACTGCCACCGGCGTAATGCCGGCAGTCCGAACCCGTGCCAGCTCAGCATCGAGATCGATGCTCTCGCGAACTGCACGCAAACCGGCCATACTACGCGCATCAAGGCCGGCAGCAACCATCGCCGCTTCATCGGCGTACCACGCCTCAGCAATCGAGCCACAACGTTCGATCAGGCGGGCCAGCCGCAACGGGCCAATACCGGGTACCAGATTGAAACCGAGGTAGTAGCGGACAATATCATCCATACATCAAATCCTCTGGACAGATTTCCTATTAATAGAACCGGTTTTGACCCGCAAAAGGTGCGCGACTTGTGGCATCATGAAAAAAATTGCGATACGTGATGGAGGAAACGTATGCCCCGTGCAGTCTGGAACGGTACTGTGATCGCCGAAAGCCCGACAACCATCGTCGTTGAGGGTAATCACTATTTCCCGCCGGAATCGGTGCGTCGCGAATATTTGCGTGACAGCCAGACCCATACGGTGTGCCCGTGGAAAGGAACGGCTAGTTACTACGACGTAGTGGTGAACGGTCAGGTGAATCGTGATGCAGCCTGGTACTACCCGACACCGAAAGAGGCAGCCCGGCAGATAGCTGGCTATATTGCCTTCTGGCGTGGAGTGCGGATTGAGGTGTAACAAACAGAGGGTAGCTGGTCTGGAAGGTGAACGAACCTTTGATCTGAAACGTTCAGGCACACCGAACTGGTATGCACTGGTGTTCGCAGACCAGAAATAACTGCTTACTGGATCAATTTACCGGGAATGATCGCATCCCGTACCCGCCAGTCAGCTCTCTGATACAAAAACCACACCTTGCTACCGAGGCAGGTGTACAACCGACGTGTGATATCGAGCGCGGACGCCAATACCTCAGCCACGATTCTTAAACCATGCTTCCAGGGCCAGACTCTGAGGACGGTCGTGCAGACGGACGCGGCTCAACTGACGTTGTATATTGAGACCAGGAATATTGAGTACCCGCAGCTTACCGGCAATCAGCTCAGATTGGATCGTAAAGCGCGAAACCATGCTCAACCCTAATCCGGCACTCACTGCCTGCTTCACGGCTTCGGTACTCCCCAATTCCATCACCGGACGTACCGTCACGTTATGTGCTGCCAGTGCCTGTTCCATCACCTTACGTGTGCCTGAGCCAGGTTCACGCATAATGAAAGGGGCATCCTGGAGATCAGAACAATCCAGGGTGACCCGACGGGTAAGCGGATGATCGGGAGAGGCAATCACAACCATCTCGTCACTTCGCCACGGCACTACCTGCAAGTCTTCGTTCGCTGCTACCGGCCCTTCCACGTAAGCGACATCAATCTGATAGGATAACAGGCGTTCAATAATCTGTTGGGTATTGCCAATATCCAGGAACAACTCGATGCCCGGATACCGACGATGATAGTTACCGAGGAGTGGGGGTAGCAGGTAAATACCAATCGTACTACTTGCACCAATTGCCAGCCGACCTCGTTGCAGACCGCGTAGTTCGTTCAACGCCTCGATAGCCAGCCGCTCATGCGTAAAGATGCGTCGGGCATGCTCACCCAGGATAGTACCGGCCATCGTTGGGGCCACACCGCGCGCACGCCGTTCGAGCAGAGTCGTGCCAAGTTGACGTTCAAGCTCTTGCACTGCCCGCGATACCGCCGATTGACTCATTGTGAGGACTTCGGCTGCTTTCGTGAAACTGCCCTGTTCAAGCACGGCAACGTAAATGCGTAGTAAATGCAGATTAAGTGTCACTTTGCCTCCCAACAATTTTATTTCTGATGCAATATATACCATAGCTGGCCCTTTCTGCGAATACGTCACTTCCCACTGACATACTCTATGCAATGAGGCAACACACCAGGAACGGTCATTATTGCCTCTGCTCCCTCTTTACAGACATTCACTGTTGTGGCAGGCATGCCAACATGTATGCCAGATATGTCTCTTCTGATCACTAACGCAACCGTAGCCGCTTCCTTCTTCAATCAGGTATCAGCGGCAGGTCAACGTAACACGGCTTTCAGTTTTCGAGAGCGCGCCAGCCGGTGCAGGCAGGCGTTGCGAAAAAGGTAAGAATTCGGTTAACCCGTTGAACATGGGGGGTGTCGCTTCGTGAAAATACGCCATGTAAAGATACTCTATTTTATGCATTCTATTTTATGCATAATGAGCTGAGATTGTATGCACCGAACGTATCAATCTTGCAGACAAGAAGGTCAATTGGTTGTGAACAGCATGGATGTTGTTGTCCTGGAATGATTGAAGCTGATGAGAATCCAGGTGACGACCGGTTTATGTCAAATCCGGCAGAACAATGACACGCCAGCCAGCTATCACCCTGATGCTGCCCTTGAACGATGCACGGCTGGATACCAGCGCGACAGTAGGGCGACGCATGCGTGGCACCTACGACGCCGACAACAACCCACCAGCCCCTCGCCGCTGGCATACCCGGTAATGCTTGAACACGAGAAGTACATCTAAACGGTGACCGCTGCGACATCCGCCCGGCATCAAACTCAGTGGAAAAGAGGATTCCGCACACCACGCGACACGCGCATTACCGGACGTGAAGAATAGCCAGTCCAGCCCAGGTAGGGACGACGCATGTGTCGCCCGCCGATACCAACAAGCCTGATGATAACGAGACTATGCGTTGTGCCTGTGACCGGCAGGGTGACAGCAATGCCTCTCCGCGCACCATCTGTCAACCAGATAACCCAACATTCCTGAACAGCCGCCAGATGCGAACGTATATCAGTACCCTTGACCACATGCTCGCAGCGTGCAGTAATCCCAAAGTGGCCACGAATCCAGGCAGGTCTCTTTCCTGGTATTACAACGCAATCCGTTTGCAGGATGGAAGGCATATTAAAGAGCTATCTTCGATAATGTATGCATATTTTCGATATTAGTTATCGAAAATATCTACTTGTTCGATAGATGCATCTCTGCTATTATTTGCCTAGTCGAGGTTCTTATGCTATAGCCAGAAAGAGCTGGCCATGACAAACTACGGCTTCCTCATCGATCAGCGGAAGTGCATCGGTTGCCACGCATGCAGTACTGCCTGCAAGTCGGAGAATGAAGTTCCACTTGGGGTTTACCGCACGTGGGTGAAGTATGTAGAGACCGGCACCTTCCCCTCCACCCGGCGCCATTTTCAGGTGACACGTTGTAACCACTGCGCCAATCCACCTTGTGTTCGCATTTGTCCGGTCACAGCAATGTATCAGCGCACCGACGGGATTGTAGAGTTTGATCCGAAGGTGTGCATCGGCTGCAAAGCCTGTTTGCAGGCCTGTCCTTACGACGCCATTTACATTGATCCAGAGAGCCACAATGCGGCGAAGTGCCACTTCTGTGCGCACCGTATCGATCAGGGGTTGAAACCGGCTTGTGAAATTGTCTGTCCCGAACAGGCGATCATCTCTGGCGATCTCGATGATCCCAATAGTCTGATCAGCCAATTAATTGCCCGTGAGCCGGTTTCGGTGCGCAAGCCTGAACAGGGCACCGCACCCAAGCTGTTTTACATTGATGCTGACCAAACCACATTGACGCCAACCGCCTCGACGACCAGTTCTACCTTTATGTGGGCTGATGTGGTGAGCGAGCAACTGGTTGGTCACCACCATACGAACGGACGAAAACAACATGCCCGTGAGGTCATTCCGCTTACTGCGGCTTCGGGAGCAAAGATTCGCCCGCCGCGTGAACAGGGGCTGGGAAGTGGTCAGAGCGCGCTGATGCTGGGTGGCCGGGTGGCCGGTCACATGGTGCAAACCGGCTACAACGCTCAACACAAGATTCCGTGGCACTGGCCGGTACCGGCATATCTGGTGACAAAAGGGATTGGGAGTGGTGTCTTTCTCGCAGTGGCCGCCGCTGTTGGTCTTGGACTGGCGCCGCTGACTGCACCACTGCTGGCAATTGCGCTCTTTGTAAGTCTGCTCTTCATTGGTATTACAACCGCTCTGCTGGTGTTTGATCTGGAAAAGCCGCATCTGTTCTTTACCATTCTCACCCGCCCACAATGGCGGAGCTGGCTGACACGCGGGGCGTTTATCCTGATTGCCTTTACGCTGGTTGGCGGGCTGTGGTTCCTGGCTGAGGCCGGCGCTGCCTTGAATATCTGGCCAGAAGCCGCTGTCTCAGGCTTGCGGCCAATCCTGGCCTGGATCGGGATGCCGCTGGCCGTGCTGGCAGCCATTTACACCGCGTTCCTCTTCGCGCAGGCCGAGGGGCGTGACCTGTGGCAAAGTCCCCTCTTGCCGGCCCATCTCCTGGTGCAGGCTGTGATGGTTGGTGCCGGTACGCTCTTGCTGCTCGCACCGTTTGTGGCTATGCCGGCAGCATTTCTCACCCTGCTCGGCTGGCTCTTTGCCGGTAGTTTGCTGATCGATCTCTTTATGCTCCTGGTTGGTGAGTTCGGTATCCCTCATGCCAGTGAAGTTGCTGCCCGCGCCGCGCACGATATTAGCCACGGCCGCTACCGCAACCACTTCTGGCAAGGAGCGATTGCTCTCGGTCACGTTCTCCCGGTGCTGTGCATCATCCTGGCGTTCATTGCTCCGACCCTGGCGATGCCACTCCTGGCAGTAGCCGGACTGGCCGCAATTGCCGGGTTGTACGCCTTTGAATACGCTTTCGTCATGGCGCCGCAACACGTGCCGAACAGTTAAGAGAGGTATCATTATGGCGACATCACTCCTTCATCGCCTGCTTGGAACACTTGGTCAACGATCATCTTCGCGGGTTGAGCCGCTCACACCACCAGTACAGGCGTATGTCACCAGTACTACACCCACGGCAACGCTAACCAGTAGCCAGGAACTGCGTGACTACCCACCGGTCGAACGCTGGCAAGACTGGACGGAGTACGATCCCAAAGCCTGGCCGCAAAAGGTTGCCCGCCGCTACACGCTGGTACCGACGGTCTGCTTCAATTGCGAGAGTGCCTGTGGACTGCTGGCCTACGTTGATGTCGAAACCCTCAAGATCAAAAAGTTCGAGGGCAACCCGCTCCACCCCGGTAGTCGCGGTCGCAACTGTGCGAAAGGGCCGGCAACGCTCAATCAGGTCTATGACCCCGACCGGATTCTCTATCCTTTGAAGCGTGCTGGCAAGCGTGGTGAAGGCAAATGGGTGCGCGTCTCGTGGGATGAAGCGCTCGACGATATTGCCGGTCGTATCCGCAAAGCAATTATCGAGAAGCGCCAGACCGAGATCATCTACCACGTTGGTCGTCCCGGTCACGATGGCTTTATGGAGTGGGTATTGCCGGCATGGGGCGTCGATGGTCACAACTCGCACACCAACGTCTGCTCGTCAGGTGCACGCTGTGGGCAGGCGATGTGGATGGGACTCGACCGGCCTTCACCCGATCACGCGAATGCGCGTGTCATTCTCCTCATCAGCTCGCATCTTGAGACCGGCCACTATTTCAACCCGCACGCCCAGCGGATTATGGAAGGTAAGATGGCCGGCGCAAAGCTCATCGTGCTCGATACCCGCCTCTCGAACACCGCCTCACTGGCCGATGAGTGGCTCTCGCCGTGGCCGGGCAGCGAGACGGCAATTCTGCTTGCGATTGCTAACTATCTCATTCGTACCGGGCAGTACAATCGCGATTTTGTGCGCCGCTGGGTCAATTGGGCAGATTATCTGCGGGCCGAACATCCCGATCTACCGGTTAGCTTTGAGCATTTCGAGATGAAGTTGCAAGAGCTTTACGCTCAGTATACCTTTGAGTTTGCGGCCCAGGAGAGTGGAGTCAGTGCTGAGCAGATCGAGCGTGTAGCCAAAATCATCGCCCGTTGCGAAGGCAAACTCGCCACCCATAGCTGGCGCAGCGCAACCAGTGCCAACCTCGGCGGCTGGATGGTCGCTCGTTGTCTCTGGTTCCTCAATGTCCTGACCGGATCGATTGGGGTCGAAGGTGGAACATCGGCCAATGTGTGGGACAAATGGATTCCGCGTCACCCGAACATGGCACCCCACGTGAAGGTCTGGAATGAGCTGACCTGGCCACAGGAGTATCCGCTCAATTTCTATGAAATGAGCATTTTGCTCCCGCACTTCCTGAAAGAAGGACGGGGTAAGGTTGACACCTATTTCACCCGTGTCTACAATCCGCTCTGGACAAACCCCGATGGCATGAGCTGGCTGGAGGTCTTGACCGACGAGAGCAAGATCGGTCTCCACGTCCATCTCTCGCCGACGTGGAGCGAGACCGGCTGGTTTGCCGACTATATTTTGCCGATGGGTGTCGGCGCCGAGCGCCACGATGTGATGAGCCAGGAGACGCACGCCGGTTGCTGGATTGCCTTCCGTCAGCCGGTTCTGCGCGAAGCAATGCGCCGCCTGGGCAAGCCGGTGAACGATACCCGTGACGCTAATCCCGGCGAAGTCTGGGAAGAGGTTGAGTTCTGGATCGAGTTGTCGTGGCGGATTGATCCCGATGGTAGCCTGGGTATTCGCAAGACCTTTGAAAGCCCGTACCGACCTGGTCAGAAGATTACTGTTGATGAGTTCTACGGCTGGATGTTCGAGAACCACGTGCCGGGTCTGCCCGAAGCCGCGGCGAAAGAGGGATTAACCCCGCTGGAATACATGCGTCGCTACGGTGCATTCGAGCTGCGGAAGGGCGTACAACCCACCTTCGATAAACCACTCAGTGCGGCTGACCTGAGCGACGCGACGATTGATCCGAATACCGGTATCGTCTACACCAAAACACCGGCACCACCATCGTCGAATATTACGCCATTGCCCTACTTCGAGCCTGATCCCGAACGTGGCCGACCAATTGGTATCAAACTGGAAGACGGTTCGATTGTGACCGGCTTCCCCACCCCGTCGCGCCGGCTTGAGTTCTACTCAACTACCTTACGCGATTGGGGGTGGCCGGAGTACGCTATTCCTACGTACATTCACAGCCACGTGCATCCCAGCAAGATTGACCGGAGCAAGAATGAGGCGGTACTGCTCTCTACCTTCCGACTACCTACACTGATTCACACCCGCAGCGGGAATGCCAAGTGGCTATACGAGATCAGCCACAAGAACCCGGTCTGGATTCACACCAGCGATGCCGAACGGCTCGGCTTGCGTACCGGTGACCTGATCAAAGTCGTGACCGAGATCGGCTACTTCGTTGATCGGGTTTGGGTGACTGAAGGCATTCGCCCTGGTGTCATCGCCTGTTCGCACCATCTGGGGCGATGGCGACTCCAGGAAGATGGCGGCGGTCGACTCTCGACTGCTCTGGTCGAACTCAAACAAGAGGGTCAGGGTGAATGGCGTATGCGTCAGCTTCACGGCATCCGCCCCTACGAGAGCGACGATCCCGACACCTCGCGCATCTGGTGGGAAGATGCCGGTGTGCATCAGAACCTGACCTTTGCCGTACACCCTGATCCAATCAGCGGCATGCACTGCTGGCATCAGAAAGTACGCCTCGAACCAGCCGGCCCGAACGACCGCTATGGCGACATTTATGTCGATACCAAACGGGCACACGAAGTCTACCGTGAATGGCTGGCGATGACGCGACCGGCAAGCAAGGTGTCACCAAACGGCATGCGTCGGCCACACTGGCTGTTGCGACCGTTCCGCCCGGCCCGTGAGGCGTATTTCCTGCCGGAGAAAAAATCGTGAACGATACCGCTGACCTTGTAGCCCGCCAGACCCTGGCCGATGTCATTGGCCGTCTCCTTATCGCACCGCCTTCCGCTCAGCTTTGGGCGGAGGCGGTGGCACTGCCTGAACTGGCAACGGTGATGACAGATCAACCGGAGAGCCTGGCGGTTGCGTATGAGCAGACCTTCGGACGCAATGTCTACCCTTACGAGTCGCTTTACCGCGACGAAGAACTCATGCTCAACACCGCAGCCGCCGATCAGGTGGCGGCTTTCTACGCTACCTGTGGCTTTACGCCACCGCAGACTGTTGGTGCTCCCGACCATTTGGGGATCGAATTCCTCTTTCTTGCCCGCCTGATCGCCACTGAAGCAGCAGCTCTGGCCGATGGCGACAGTAGATTGCAGCAGTGGGCACACCAACACGCAGCGTCCTTTCTCGGCAACCATCTCGCCGTCTGGGTGCCGGTTTGGGCGCATGCTGTGCAGCGCATTCCCGGTCATCCACTCTATCAAACCCTGGCCACCCTCGCGGTAGAATTTATCGAGAGCGAGCTGGAGCGTCTTCAACCGGTACCGTCCTCATCTCGCTCATACATTCCGCTCGCCACGAGCGCTGCCTCGCCAGAAACAGATGACCTCAACACGCTGATACGTCATCTCATTACACCGGTACGCGCCGGCATCTTCTTCAGCCGCGCCGATTGCTCACAGTTGGCCCGCCGGCTCGGATTTTCAATCCCAATTGGGGATCGCTTCACGATGATGCGCACCCTCTTCGAGACTGCCGGTGAGTTTGAGCAAGCAGACGGATTAATCGTTGCCTTGCAAGAAATGATGTCAGCCGAAGCACAAAGGTTGTCTATGCTGATTGATGGGCAGGCGGTCTGGCAACCATTTCTCGCCCCGTGGATCGAGCGGTTGGAGCGTAGTCAACGCTTGATCAGCACCTAGCTTTACACCAGACCCGGTCTTCGGCACTCTTCAGCCGCGAATGCACAGGCTTGCGCCTATGCAATTTGCTTGTCGTTATCAACCAGTGCGACTCCACGCGACGTTGCTCACTGCACAACATCAGAGACACATCTTGAACTGATGTCCCCTGATCCCAACGGCTCAAGGATGAACAGAACCTGTGAGCGCGGGCAAGCGGTAGGGCTTGATGATGAGCTGAAAGCCCTCAGCCCCGGCCCCCCTACCGCAGTGCAGGCTATGCATTACCCACGTGTCACGCTGCGTTAGGCCGGGCTGCAAGCGCTCCCCGTGGCGAGGGCTTCCAGCCCGCGTGCAGGCATCCCCACTACCGCCGTCATGTGCTGGTCGTGGCCGCTGGTGCACAGGCTAGAAGCCTGCGCCACGGTCTAATACACCATCTACCTCCGCCACCACTGCGACCATCCGCTTCCCGTTCGTGACGTAACACCCACGCGACAATCCGTAGGGGCAGGTTCTAAACCCGCCCCTACGGAACCGCCCCTACGTCCCACCATCATCAGAGGCACGTACCGGCACGGGAGTCCGCTGCAAGCCTCGCCGGATCGTGAGCACGGCTGGTGCGGCAGCGTGGCTGCCGCACTCCATACCACGCGCCACGGGTAACGCCGCCGGAAACCCGTATCCACCCCGGCGGGTGCAGCGGCAATGCCGTTCGCCGGGTCTGTGATCACGACCATCGTGATCGGGTGATGTCCCTTATTCACCACCTCCCCTGGATGGTCAGGTGAACGGCCCAGGCACCGTCTGTAGGGGCGGGTTTAGAACCCGCCCCTACGGAACCGCCCCTGCGTCCCACCGACACCAGCACGCTGTGGGGCAGGCTGCTGGCCTGCGTTCAGCCATCCCTATCATCAGAGGCACGTGCCGGCACGGGAGTCCGCTGCAATCCGCGCCGGATTGTGAGTACGGCTGGTGCGGCAGCATGGCTGCCGCACTCCGTACCACGCGACACGGGCATCACTGCCCGGTAACGGTATCTTCGCCGAAACGTGATCTCACTGCATGCGGAGCGAGAATGCCAGTTTGGCATCTCAACGCTTAGGGGTGGTGGCAGGGGAATTGTCGGATCACGGCTCATGAACTCTCCTCCACCAGAATCCACCCGGCCTTTTGGCTTTCAGCCCCCGTGCGCTGCCATGCTATACTTGGGTGTGTTTGCATATCTCACAAACACGTGAGAAACGTTGCGCTCACCGGTTTTGCAGGTTATTGTTACGAACAATTGCCTGTCATGCACCGACATTCATGCTCTTTTCGATAGCTTTGGACAAGGAGCTTCATCATGATCACCTATACGATTGCAATGCCAATGCCGCATTCCCACCTCTTTCATGTGCAGATCGAGATCGAACGTAACGAAACCGGTGAGATTCGCCTATCGTTACCGGCATGGACTCCTGGTTCATATATGATTCGTGAGTTTGCACGCCATGTGCAGGAATTTCAAGCAGTTGACACGCAGGGTGTGCGGTTGCCGTGGCGAAAAATTCGCAAAGATTGCTGGCTGGTTGAGGCCGGTGCTGCGTCGCGGGTGATAGTGACCTACAAAGTATACGCATTTGATCTTACCGTGCGTACCAGTCATCTTGACGGATCGCACGGCTATTTCAATGGCGCAAATGTGTTTATGTATGTCCACGGTCGCACGCAGGAACCATTGGCCCTGCACGTCGATCCGCCCACCGGCTGGCAGGTGACGACCGGCCTGACCGCGTTACCGCCCGATCCGGCGCGTCCGCAGCGCGCTTCATTCCAGGCCACCGATTACGATGAATTGATCGATTGCCCGGTTGAATGCGGAACGCATCGCTTGCTCACCTTCACGGTTGATGATGTCCCACACACTATTGCCATTTGGGGCCACGGCAACGAAAACGAAGAGCGATTGCTGGCCGACACCAAACGAATCGTTGAGGTGCAGCGAGCAATGTTCGGTAGTCTACCCTACCGCGACTATACCTTCATCGTGCATCTGACCGATGGCAAGGGTGGTGGACTCGAGCATCGCAATAGTGCTACCAATATGGTTGACCGCTGGACATTCGGTGAGCACTACGAGCGCTATTTGAGTCTGACCTCGCACGAACTGTTTCACGCCTGGAACGTCAAGCGATTGCGCCCGGCACCCCTGGGGCCGTTCGATTATCAAAACGAGAACTACACCCGACTCCTGTGGTTGATGGAGGGTGCCACCAGCTATTACGACGATTTGCTTCTGGTACGGGCCGGGCTGATGAGTGAAGAGCGTTATTTGCAAAAACTGGCAGAGAAGATCGTCCAATTGCAGAGTCAACCCGGTCGTCGTCTCCAGAGCCTCGAACAGAGTAGTTTTGATGCCTGGATTAAGTTCTACCGTCCTGATGAAAACAGTATCAATTCAAGCATCTCGTACTATTTGAAAGGTGCGTTGGTGTGCTGGATGTTTGACATGGCGATCCGGGCGCAAACCAATAACGAACGCAGCTTCGACGATGTGATGCGCTATTTGTACCAGCGTTACCCAATCACCGGGCCTGGCATCCCGGAGGACGGCGCAGTACTGGCGGCAATTGAAGCGATTGGCGGTACAGACAATGGCTTACGTTCGCTCTACGAACGCTATGTTGTCGGTGTCGACGAGCTGGATTATGCAGCAGCGCTGGCTGTTGTCGGGTTGGAACCGCGCTGGCAATACCGCCGACCACGGCCCGATGGTCAGCCACCGGCATGGCTGGGTGTGAGTTGGAAGAAACAGGGTGAGCGCACCATTGTGGCTACAGTGCGCAGTGACGGCCCTGCTTACGAAGCGGGGGTATATGCCGATGATGAGCTGGTTGCCCTCGATGGCTGGCGCGTCAATGAAGAGCGTTTGCAGCAACGACTGCTTGAACGTCAACCCGGTGATGTCGTGCGGTTGACCCTCTTCCGGGGAGATGCGTTGATTGACGTCCCGGTGACACTGGCTGTCGCGCCATATGATATGCTATCACTGGTCAATGTAGCAGCGCCGACGGCTGCCCAATTGCACACCCGTTCAGCGTGGCTGCAAAGAATGGTCTAGGCACTTCACAGAACAAGAGTGACAGCGACGATGAATACAACGTCAACTGAGACACGCAAAGCAATGGCGGCAGCGGCGGCGGTAGCCCTGGTACGGCCAGGGATGGTGATCGGGTTGGGCTTTGGCAGTACTGCCGCCTACGCAACACGCATGATTGCCGAACGTCTGCACCAGGGTGATCTGAACGACATCGTTGGTGTACCGTGTGCCGAGGGCACTGCCCAACTGGCTCGCGAACTGGGTATTCCGCTCACAACGCTCGACGAAGTCGCTGCGGTGGATTTGACCATTGACGGCGCTGACGAGGTTGATCCGCAACTATCGTTAATAAAAGGAGGCGGCGGAGCACTATTGCGTGAAAAGATGGTCGCGCAGGCCAGTCGGCGGGTCGCGATTATTGTTGATGACAGCAAACTGTCACCAGCCCTCGGTACACGCTTTGCCTTACCGCTCGAAGTCGTCGATTTTGGCTGGCGCGCCACTGCACGCTGGCTGGAGGCACAAGGCGGAACGGTGCAGCTTCGCCTGCGGGCCGATGGTCAACCCTTCCGTACCGATCAGGGAAACCTCATTCTCGATTGGAAGTGCGGCCCACTCAATGATCCGGCAGCGCTGGCAGCTCAGCTATCAGCGCGAGCCGGCATTGTCGAACACGGTCTGTTCATTGGTCTGGCAACCGATCTCTTCGTAGCCGGCCCGGACGGTGTGCAGCACGTGACCACCAGCGATTGCGGTACAATAGCCTGGTAGGCTTTCATTCGCGGAAGGCGTGGATTGAAACCATCATAACAACAGGGATGCTATGCGGCTTGCGCCTTCAATTCTCACGGCTGATTTTGCGCGTTTGGGCGAACAGGTTGCCACAGCCTGTGCTGCCGGTATTGACTGGATTCATCTCGATGTGATGGATGGCCGGTTTGTGCCGAATATTAGTTTCGGTCCGCTGGTTGTTCGCGCATTGCGACCACTAGCCGATCAATACGGAGCATTACTCGATGCTCACCTGATGATTGTTGAGCCGGAACGCTACCTGGCCGACTTTGCCGCTGCCGGTGCCGATCTGATAACCGTCCACGCTGAAGCGACGCCTCACGTGCATCGGGCCGTGCAAATGATCCACAATCTGGGCAAAAAAGCCGGGGTTGCTATCAACCCGGCAACTCCTCTCAGCATGGTCGAAGAGCTAATCGATCAGGTAGAACTCATCTTGTTAATGACGGTCAATCCCGGTTTTGGCGGACAGACGCTCATTCCGTCGGTACTCGCAAAAGTACAGCGGCTGCGCACCCTGCTGGGTGATCGTCCGGTGGAGATTATGGTTGATGGTGGGGTAAATCCAACCACCATCGCCGCCTGTGCAACTGCCGGTGCGACGGTGGCAGTGGTTGGATCGGCGGTATTTGGCCCGCAACCAATCCCGGATGCCATTAGCGAGCTGCGCATAGCGTTGGGTGAGGCCGTTCCGGGTAAGTGATGGGCTAAAGGATGCAAGCGGGTCAAAACAGAACCTTACTCTTGTGGACAGGGCATGTGTTGAAATAATGCAGGTGATCTATGTATCTGGCCGGTGACATCGGCGGCACAAAGACAATTCTGGCCCTCTTTGATCAGGCGACCGGGCCACATCATCCGGTTTTTGAACAGACATTTGCCAGTGCGCGTTATCCCGATTTAGAGACGATGATCGCTGAGTTTCGCGAACAACATCCGGTTCCCATTGAGGGCGCAGCGTTTGGCGTCGCCGGGCCGGTGGTCAGCGGACGGGCCAGTATCACGAATCTGAGCTGGACAATTGACGCTGCCAGATTGAGTACAGTGTTAAACGGCGCACCGGTACGCCTGTTAAACGATCTGGAAGCGATTGCCCAATCGGTTCCGATTCTCGAACCTGCTGATCTGGAGACACTTACTGCGGGGCAAGCCATTGCTGGTGGCGCAATTGGGGTCATCGCCCCTGGTACCGGTCTGGGTGAGGCATTTCTCACCTGGGACGGGGTGCGCTATCGCCCGCACCCCTCTGAAGGCGGTCACACGACATTCGCGCCCCGCAATCAGGTTGAAAAAGATCTGCTCGATTACCTGCATCAACGGTACAATCACGTCAGCTACGAACGTGTCTGCTCGGGCATTGGCATACCGAATTTGTACGCTTTTGTACGTGATCGACTGCTCCAACGCGAAACGCCGGCGGTCGCCGAGCAACTGGCCGCTGCCAGTGATCCCACACCGGTCATTGTCCAGGCCGGGATGGCAACCGAACAGATGTGCCTGGTATGCCGTACCACCCTTGAACTGTTCGTTGACATTCTGGCAGCCGAAGCCGGCAATCTGGCGTTAAAGGTACTGGCGACCGGCGGCGTATACATTGGCGGTGGTTTACCACCACGGATGCTGCCATTGATCAAGCGTGAACGATTCCTACAGGTCTTCCGTGATAAAGGACGTTTCAGTGAATTGCTGAGCCAGGTGCCGATTCACGTCATTCTCGAACCGAAAGCCGGTCTCCTCGGCGCGGCAGCAGCAGCAATGAGTTGACACCGTTAGTATTTTAGTGTATAAATAACACTAAATCACAACGGAGGGAGATAATCGATCATGCAGGATGAACGCCCGGTACCTTACGACATCAGCAAATATCAACTGCCGGCTGTCACGGTCGATGTGGTCATCTTCAGCCTGATCAATCGTACCCTGCACGTCTTACTGGTACAGCGCAAGCGCTGGCCATTTGAAGGACGCTGGGCGATACCGGGCGGTTTCATCCGGCTTGACGAATCGCTTGAAGAGGCTGCACGTCGTGAACTCGAAGAGGAGACTGGGGTACGAGATGTGTACCTTGAGCAGCTCTACACCTTCGGCGATGTTCAGCGCGATCCGCGTCACCGTGTGATCAGTGTGGCCTACATTGCACTGGTACGCGCTGATGCACAGACGATCCGGGTGAGCGCTGAGAACAGCGATGTGCGCTGGTTCCCGGTTGACCACCTGCCCACGCCGTTGGCCTTCGATCACGATCAGATTCTGGCCTATGCCCTCTCGCGATTGCGCTCGAAGCTTGAGTATACGACGCTGGCGTTTCAGTTGCTACCTGAACTCTTCTCGATCCTCGAATTGAAACACATTTACGAGCAGATTTTGGGGGAAAAGCTCGACAAGGGCAATTTCTACCGCAAGATCAAAGAGGCCGGTATTCTGGAAGAGACACCCTATATGCGTGAAGGCCGTGGGCGACCAACCCGCCTCTGGCGGTTTCGCCGTGATCGATCCGGCGATAAGCAATTTGTCTTCCGCTGGCGCGAGGATCGCCGTGAAGGGGTGAGTTGACCGACCCCAAGATCAGCTTCTCTAATGTTTCTGCAAGCGTTTGTCATCAGAATCGATAGGGTAGAACCCTGTTCTCGCTTCGTGCACCCCCGTGCGGGACTGCCATGCATTACCCATAACTCGAATACTGCATAGCTCGCATGCGGGCGAGGGGCCGGGGATGAGGGCCGGCGAGTCGGCGGGTTAAAACCCAGCCTCAATTCGTAGAAGCCCCGCCGGGGCTGACCTGACGGCGAGGAGTGGTGCCAGACGCACGTGTGGATAACCCCAACGGGGCTTCCACGTCGTGAGGGAGGGCTTCAGCCCGCACGACCAGATCGGCGGGTTTGGCTGCACGCGGGATCGAGGCTGCGGAACACCTGACGCCTGGTGTGCGTGACGAACGATGCGCCGTGTTCAGCACGATGTGTTATGAGGGGTCATACCGGCTTCTGTGTGACATGTGGGTAATGCATAGGCGGGACTGGTGGGGTAGCGCGAGGAGGGGGTATCGCACTTGCCCTAACGGGGCTTGCACGCGGTCAGGCAGGGCTTCAGCCCGCATGACGGCAGGACTGGCCTGACGGCGGGAAGGGGACATAGAAGTTACGGTATATCGCTCCCCTGAGCCAACACGCGACAGCAGGAGCCATCTGTCACCGGTAGTTCCCACCCCCAGAGATGAAATAGGATCGGGGCGTGTCGCAGGTCACTGGTGGATACAACACCACCGTTACCCACTCATCACCCATCACGCTGGCGCTGTACCTGAGCGTGATAACCCGTGAACCGGTTCGTGTGCACCGCTGACAAACCACCATAAGCGCACTGGTAGTACGCCGGCAGTGCGCCAGCATGGGTCTGACGACCCGAATGATGTCATTCAAGATATGATTTACTCACTATATTCCGCGCAACGTTTGCGCTCCTGAACCGGTTTATATAGAGAACACCGTTTCTGCTCAGGAGCGCATTATGATCCAGTACGCTCTTCCATCTGCCCGCCACTGCTGCCTTTGCGCACCGACCATCAACAGACCGTCTCTCTCCCACACGCATCACCCGGCACGCTGGCGATCCGGTGTGGTACAATACTGTTCCAACGCCGCTTCCACGCCGATACCAACATCATCAGGGAGGTATCACGATGACCCACCTCAAGCCCAACCTGACTCGTGCGCGCGCACCACGTACAGCCCCTGCCGACGACCCGTTTCGCTACGGCTGGCGCTTTGTGCCCCGCCCCACCCCCGACGATCCCCATCACCTCGAACAGGTGCCACTCACTCTCGAGGATGTCCTCCATCCGGAGGTGGGAGACGTCATCGTGCATAGCGACCGTCACGAAACCGACCGGATGTATCTCACCAGTGTGTTGCGGGAGCGCCTGGAGCCGTCGGGGATAGCCATTGTGCTCACCGATGTGCGTATCGCCTGGGACGTGCCCAACCTCCGCCCGCACAGCCCGGATGTGACGGTCATTCCCGGTCTCCCCGCACGGCGGAACTGGAGCACTTTCGATGTGCGGGATGAAGGCCAGCGTCCGGCGCTCATCATTGAGATTACCTCGCCGGAGACCCGCCAGAATGATCTGGAGGCCAAGGTTGAGCACTATGCCTGGGCAAGGGTGGCGCAGTACGTGATCGTCGACACCACCCGCTCTGAGCCACGACAGCTGCGCTTACTGGACTATCGATTGGTCGGGGATCGCTATGTACGCCAGCGGCTCGACGCGAATGGGCGGGTGTATCTGGCGATAGCCCGGCTCTGGGTCGGAATTATGGGCGACCACGTGGTATGCTACGACGAGCAGGGGGTGGAGATCGGCGACTACACTGAGGTGGTGCGGCGTGCCCGCCAGGAAGCGGCAGCCCGGGCGCTAGCGGAAGAGCGAGCACGCCTGGCTGAAGAACAAGCCCGCCGTGAGGCCGAGGCTCGCGCCGCTGCTGAAGAACAGGCCCGCCGTGAAGCCGAGGCCCGCGCCGCTGCTGAAGAACAGGCCCGCCATGAAGCCGAAGCGCGTGCCGCAGAAGCGGCAGCACGCGCCGCTGCTGAAGAACAGGCCCGCCGTGAAGCCGAGGCTCGCGCCGCCGCTGAAGCACAGGCCCGCCGTGAAGCCGAAGCACGAGCGGCAGAAGCGGCGGCACGGGCGGAAGTCGAAGCTCGTCTCCGCGAGCTTGAGGAAACATTACGTCGATTGCACGGCAACGGATAGTGTTATCGGGAGTGCAGCATAGTGTGCGGCGAATGGGCTTGTCACATACGCAGCCGGTTCGGGAGTTTCCCTATTTCATGTGGTGTCCTGAACTGGCTGCCTGTGTAGCCAGGATGTAAAACGTTGTTCAGCTTCTCGACGCCAAGGCTCGCATATCGATCAGATTACTACTGATAACTCAAGTTGCCGCCTGTACTATGGGCATGCCATGGAGTTTGACCGCCAGGATAAACAGCACGACGTTGTGCGCAACACTGTGTGGCGTACCTGCATGAACGATGTGGGGAGTATCCAGTTCCCATCGATGCGCTACGTCACGCCTCACGGTAGCAACTCAGGTTATACCTAATCCTCTGTGGTGACAAAGGTAGCAACCTGGGTTACTGGCAAGCCAGATACGGCATTAGCGACGTCGACAGGCATCATCATCGCACGTCGTGCTACCGCCGAAGAGATAGCGATTGCGGGCAATCAATTCGTACACCGGCTGAGCCAGTGTCAGGGCACCAGGCAGGCGCAAGAGTTCACCTAAACCGCGCAGTGTCGGTAGCTGTAGGAGAATTTCGCGTACTGCCTCGGCACCACGGTAGATGGTACCGTCTGGGCCGACGACATGCAATTGCCCCATCGCTTCTTCGTGGCTAATTTGGGGAAAACGTTCCCGTGCACTGGTGCTGTTGGCGTCGAGTAGCTCGATCTGGTTGTGATCATCGTAACCGGCAATCAATGCGGCCTGGCTGCGACATATCCGGCAGTTGCCATCGTAAAGCATTGTGTAGCGCATAGGTGTTTTCTATCGATCAGTACGGCACAATCGCCGTTACAACTAATGCCAGAACCAGAATGCCGATGATGACGGCACTCAGAATGCGAAACCATTGCTGATAGCGTTTGCGACTCATATCACTCTCCTGGAAGAGGTTGAATCAAACGGTTTTATCGCTCTCTATCATTATACCCGTACTTATGGCAATCTGGCTGGCAAGAGCGCTAACGATCTATCGCCTGGATGATTGCGTCTACAACCATAGCAGCAATCGCATGGTGACGGTACGGCGGCGGTGTTCGTTTGGGGTAGGTGCGGTTGCACAGCAGGACGATTGCCAGTCTCCGCTGGGGAATGCCGATCAGGAGGGGGCCGGTGAAGCCACTATGGCCGAAGCCGTGGTGGATGGCGCTCCCCATGTATGGGCGGTGTAGCATCCAGCCCAGGCCACTCACCAATCGGCTGGTGTCGGAGGCCGGTTGTGGGGTTAGTGCAGCCAGTGCTGTGCCGGCCCGCAGGAGCTGGCGGTCTTGCCAGGCTCCTTCCTGGATGAAGAGCTGTACCAGCCGCAATGCTTCAGCCGCCGGGCCGAAGAGGCCGGCATGACCGGCAACGCCGCCCAGCGCATACGTGCTTTCGTCATGCACCACGCCGTGTACAAGGCCACCACGCCATTCCCAGTCCCATTCGGTGGGGGCAATGGTTGCCCGCCACTCCGTCGGTGGGTTGAAGCGCGTCTTGTGCAGGCCGAGCGGTACACAGACCAGTTCGGTCAGGGCGTCGGCCAGTGAACCACCGTAGATCGCGGTCACGACATCACCCAACAACAGGGTGTTGAGGTTGGCATACTCAACGATGCGACCGGGTGGATGGCGGGGAGTGGCTGTGTAGACCATTGTTCTGATCGTTGCGGCGCCGGCGCGGGCTAAGGGCGCCAGTTGGACGGTCAGACCACTGGAGTGACTCAGGAGATGGCGAACGGTGATGTCGGGTGCATGCAGTGCCGGTAGCCAGTGCTGGATGGGTTGGTCGAGTGGTAGCATGCCGGCGTCGTGCAGGCGGAGTGCGGCGGTGGCGGTGAAGACTTTGGTTAACGACGCCAGATCGTAGATGGTATCGAGCGTGACCGGCATGGTGCCGGGGTCATCGTACATCGTGGTGCCATAAGCAGCCGCATGCAGGATGTGGGTGTCCTGCGCCACCAGGACAATGGCGCCTGGAAAGATACGCTCGTGAATCGCGGTGGTGATGATGTGATCAATCTCAGGTATCATATCGTTGTGGGTACGAAGGTTGCTCCCTTATCTGCTGACGCTTTCCTGAAAGTATACGCCTGTTGTGAGGTGAAGGAATCGGTGCGGCTCAAGCCGATACCAGTAGCCTTCAGGTTGGGCTACCGTGCTGTGGTCTCAGCCGCACTACACGAGCAGGCGATTTCTGCGCAGGGCAATCTCGACCAGCCAGAGCAGGAGTGCCAGTCCGGCCAGGTATGGCCAGAGCGCTACTACTTCGCCGCTTGTGCGAGCCGCCGGTGTGGTCGCAGAGAGATCAACCTCCATACTCCCACCGGTTAGTGTGGCAATCTGTTCCAGTAAACGCTCACCCTGTAATGGCTGTGGTGGCGGAAACGCATACTCCGCCGGGGGTAGTTGGACGTAGCCGATGCTACGTTGTAACGTCTGCCCGTTGGCGAAGAGGGTCACCGTGATCGCATAGGGGCCAACGCTTGTAAACGAAAGATCGCGAGCGTATCGCCCCGGCGCGACCTGGATCAGATTGATGTTCTGCTCGTTTCCGTTGGGGAGCGCGATTCGGGCAGTGACCTGGGCCAGGTCTATCGGCTTCCCTCCGGCAGAGCGAGCGTCAACGACCAGGCGGGTACGGCCATGCGCAGTTTCAACCTGCACTTGCAACGGGCCGCTATCGGGGGTTGGTAGCGTGTACTGCACGATCTGCGCCCAGAATTGCTCGTAGCCTGGCCAACCCGGCCATGAACCTGCCCACGGCGAGGTTGCACTCGCCGCCCAGGCGACGCTGCGCCCCAACCCATACTGCCAGACTGCCAGCAGCGGGTCTTCCGCAGGACTTTTCAGCACCATTGAGGCTTCAGGACGTGGCTGGAGGGCGATGTATCCGTCAAGCGGAGGGAGTTCACGCGGATTGAGGTTTCGTACCAGGGGGTGAGGCTGATGCAAGATCACCGGTACCGGTTGCTCGACGGTGAGTTCAGCGGTTGCGATCTCGCTCTCTTGAAACGTGATCCGCGGGAGATCGGTCGCGTCGGCGACAAAGTAGTAACGGCCATTCCCCCAACTGGCTAACTGATTGAGGAGTTCGGTGTCAGAGTCACTACCAATGGCGATTGTCGAGAGCGTTATCTGCGCAGCGCGCGCAGTCTCGACCAGTTGCTGGTAGCGCGGGTAGTTGTTGCTGTAACTCCGACCATCGGTCAGTAATACCGCATGGCGTGTGCTGTACGGTTCGTTCGCCAGCGCCGGTAGCCCAACCGAAAGGGCGCGTTCGATATTCGTTCCACCACCGAGCGACATTGTCGCAATCTGGTCTTGCAACTCAACCAGCGAAACACCTTCGCCAACCGTGCGGAACGGCACCGTCCAGATCGTCTCGGTATCGAAGGCCAACACACCAACCCGGTCACCCGGTTGGAGCGTCGTCAGTGAGAGGATGGCAGCCTCTTTGGCCATATCAAATTTGCTGATCCCAAAGGTAGCACTCATACTGGCCGAACGGTCAATAATGAACAGGATCGACACTGGCGCTCGCTGTGGGCGTGGCGGTGGTGTCATCAACAGCGGCAGTGCATCGGCGAGAGGGGTTTCGGCATACCCGCCAAGGGTGAACGACTGATTACCACCGATGACGGTCAAGCCTTTGCCTTCGCTACGTACCACCTCGCGCAGGGCAACCATCTGCTCTAATGAGAGCTGAGTGGCCGGAACATCAACCAGCACGAAGCCGTCGAAGCGGGTAAGCAGATCGAGGTTGGCCGGCAGTTCAGAGGCGCTGCTGCGTTCGATCACCATATCGGCCCGACGTAACGCATCGGCGAGGACAGCACCCTCATCACCACTATCTTCAATCAACAGGATATTTGGTGGCGGCATGACCAGCGTGGTCGCACCCGCTACATTGTTCGCTGTAAATGTGTCATTCCTATCGGGCACAAGCTCGGTGCGCAGACGGATAACACCAGGTTCGGTGGCGGTGTGCGTCGCTACAAACTCGTAGGAACCGGAAGGAATAAAGATCGGTTCTTCACCGAGCAGTTGATCGTCTGCCCATACCCGTAACCGGGCGGCCAGCGCGTCACTACTGACCGGTGACTGGTAAAACGTAGCGATGCGTAGTTCAAAGGTTTCCCCACTACGCACAAACGCAGGCGCATCGAAGCGCGTCACTGCTACTTCAGAAACCGCTGGTGGCGAGACAAGACGCACATCAATCCGAATACCGACCTGCGCAGCCTGTTGTGCGGCAATCAGAGCATCACCCCCCGTCGTCTGACCATCGCTGATCAGAATGACTCTCCCGCCACCGGGGAGCAGGTGGCGAACGGTGGCGATGGCGGCGGCCAGATCACTACCGGCGCCATCGGGGAGCCGATCACCACCTGCCACCACATCAGCCCCGAACGCGAGCAGCCGGGTCTCGGGGCCGGCGGCAGCGGCAATCGCTTCGGCTTCGGCGCGAATAGCCGCCTGCCCGGCAGGTGTCAGGCTATCGGATTGATCATAGAGCACGATCAGCGGGCCGGCGAGTGGCGCACCGGGTAACGGGCGGATAGGATCGGCCAGGGCACCAACCAGCAACGCGACGATTGCCAGGCGCATCCCAACCACGCTCCAGGGCAGACGGTTGCCGGCACGACGCCAGATGAGCAGCAGCGCCGGCAGAACCAGAAGCAGCCAGAACATATGCGGTGCTTGCCAGATCATCGTCCCTCCTGGATTGGTCTGCGCTGAATGTAGAGCCATTCTGCGACCAGGATGCCGATAGCCGCGATCACCAGCCACGACCATACAGGCTGTGGCACGGGAGTACGTGTAGCCGGCATCGGCGCGAATGTCGGGTTAACGGTGGTATTGTCAATCCGTGGCGTCACATCAGATTCGAGCAGAGAACCAGCGTTCACCGGAATCTGCGCCTCGCGCAGCACCTGCCCGCCAGACAGCTCACGAACCTGGTAAAGCCCGGCTTGTGACGGTTCCAACGCGACGGGCAACGCCGGTTGGATGGTCATCACGTCACGGACACCGTCTGGATGGCGCACTTCCAGGTCAGTCGTCCGTAGATCGGTCGCGTAGATGACAGGTGTGCCAAACGTCACTGCCGTTGGCAATACCGGCGGCGCCAGGTCACGAATGGTACGGGCCACCAGTAACGGAAACGCCAGGCGTCTGGTGATGGGATGATCGGTCAGATCAAAGTTCCAGACCGCGACATCACTGCGCTCAAAACGGCCCCGCAAGATAAGCGGATGATTGCCACTGAAGGCCAGCGGCGTCAACCAATCGGGCGGATTACCGAGCACTACTGATCCCCAGTTCACACCGCTCAGATTAATATCGCGTAGCAGCGTTTCACCGGCAGGGGTCAGCGTCACGGTTGCCTCAGCCGGCGCCCGCCCCTGAACCGCCAGCAGCGACCCATCAGGCGGATTGATGACCAGCACCCCACCCTCCGGCCAGCGCGACGGCAGCGTGTTCACCAAAACGGTAACATCGGCCAGAGGAGCCTGATCGGGATTATAGGTTGCTGATGATATTGTCGTCAGGGTTACATCCGGCATCGCTTGCAGCGCGCGCGTAAGCGCCTCAACGTCACTGCCAACCAAGAGGACTCGAACCGGTTGTTGATTATTCATCACCACCGTGGCAGTATCGTCGAGTGGTAAGCCATCGTTACCGGCAATCTCTAGCCGCACCTGGCGGGCCGGGCCGGGAAGTGTCCAGGTCAATTCGAGCGTAGCACCTGCCTGCATTGTCACGGTTTCGGTCAGGCTGTTCTGATCGTCGATCCAGAGCCGAACCGGGCCACGGAAGAAGCGATCACCGGCGTTCAACAAACGAGCGTAGATATGAACTTCGTTCGCCGGCCCCGGTTGTGCAGCCAGAGTCACGACCGCACGATTTGCCTGCACGGTACCCAACACCTCGACCCGAATGGGTAGTTGTCGTGCGGTGAGATCAGGTGGTGGTAAGGCCCCATCAGTCAGCATAACAACCCCGGCACCCGGTTGATCGATCAGAAACGTCTCGGCGATAGTCAGCGCGCCGGTAACATCACTCCCGGCACCTTCAATACGCAATGCAACAAGGGCAGCGAGTAATCGCTCTCTATCAACCACCTGCCCCCGGTCGATCAGACGCGCCTGCGGGCCGGCACTGATCAATATCACCTGATCGGAACCTCGCATCTGCCCAATCAACGTCGCTGCCTGTTGACGAGCCTGATCCAGCCGACTCCTGCCATCTTCGACCAGCGCCATACTGGTCGACGTATCAATAATGATGGCGAGATTGCGTGGCGAACCGAGCCACGGCCAGGTTATTTGGGGTTGGGCAATGGCCATGCCGATCAGAAATGCGGCCAACAAATGCAAGAAGAGCAAGAGAGTCAGGCGTAGCCGGCGCCGACGACGAGCTATGGGCTGTAGTGGCAGTTGTTGCCAGAGGAGCAGGGAAGGCACTTCTACCCGCCGCCGCCGTGATTGGATCAGATGCAATATCACGATCACCGGCAGCGCTAGCAGTGCGAGTAAGCCCAATGGCGCAAGTAGTGTCATGGGTCTCCTACATTGACAGACTCAGAGCCTGGCACATGTGATACGTCGTTATCACGAACATCCGCGCAGAGAGCAACTGCCCTGAACGGAATCACGACCGGCGATGCTCAATACCGGATTTGCACAACAGCAAACGCGCCTAACCGACGTCAGGTCAGAAAGCGGCGGATGCGCAAAAACGGGATCACTTGCCGTTCCAGCACCCAATCGGTCAATACCGGCGCATAATGCAAACCACGGGCAGAGCAGTGCTGAGCGATTGATGTACGCCAATGCTGTACCGCAGCACGATAAGCCGCCAATGTCGCCTCATCAAGATCAACAACCAACTGATCACCGGTTTCGCTATCAACCAGCTCCAGCGGCCCGTACAGATTCGGGTTCAGATCGGCGTTACTCAGCAGGTGCAGCACCATAACCTGCCAGCGCGGTGCAGGCAAAATCTGGTTCAGCCGCTCAATCGGCATCGGGGTGAGCAGGTCGGAGAGTAACAACACCAGACCGCCCCTGGGATGATGTTGCACTATCTGGCGAGCTGCCTGCTCTAAATCGATGCGACGGGTCGGTGTCAGGTCACGCAGCGCCTTGAAGAGTTCAACCGCGCGCATTTTGCCACGTGCCGGGCCAAAGAGTGGCTGTGGTTGATCACCGGTCAAGACGGTCACTCGATCACCGTGGGCCAATGCCAGATAGCCCATGGCACCGGTCAACTGAATTGCCCGGCGCAACCGTTCCGGATCGCCGGTCACCATACTACGCGAGGTATCAAGGATCAGACTAACCGCCACATCCTGTTCGGTTTCACCCAAACGCACCAGCAGATGTTCCTGGCGAGCGTAGACATGCCAGTCAAGATACCTGGGATCATCACCGGGCGTATAGGGACGATGATCGCTAAAAATGGTTGCCGGCATCGGTTGCCGACCGGGATACCGACCAACAATTGGCGTACCGCGCAGCGTTCGCTGCGCTTGCAGACTCAGTCGTTCAAGCCGACGCAGAAAGGCTTCGTCGAACAAAGGTGGCGGCGGATTATCTGATTTACGGCGAAAAATAGTTGCGAACCACATCGCGAACATCCGTAGGAATCTGAAGCGGATCGGTGGCTGTCTGCACCGGGCCACCGGCATTGACGCTGCCGGGACGAATCACCAGTTCACCCGCTGAAGCACCGGTTGATTGTTCAGCAGACGTACCGGTTGTCGGCACCTGACCACTACCATCAGTCGTTAGCTCTAACGGCGTACCATCAACCCCAGATGGGTTAAACGACTGCTCACGGCGCTGGCTCCCCGGCGTATTCCCGGCCCCACCGCCACCGCCGGCTACCGGTGCCGTCGGTTGACGCTCAAGCGCATCGGCCAGCGCATCCATACCGGTCGCACCGGCAACACCATCGCCGTACTGAAGTGCATCAGCAGTGGCTCGCAACTGATCGGCGAGATCAGGACGGGTCTGGTCGATTGCACGGGCTGCCTCGCGCAACGACTCGGCCAATGCTTCGCGAGCTGCCGGTGAAATCTCACCCATCTGATCGGCCAGTTCGCGCAGGGCATCAGCCGCCCCGGCAAGATCACCCTGATCGAGAGCTTCTGCTGCGGGGCGCGTCAATGCCTGATCGCGCAGGGCATCGGCCAGCGCTGAAATCACGTCCAGATCATTACCTGATACCGGTGAGAGAGCAGCTTCAGTGGGAATCGGATCGGGTTGGGTGGCAACCGGATCGGGTTGGAGAAGATCGGGCAACGGTTCCGCTTCACCAACGGCTGGGATTGGCGGGGAGACGATCATCAGCAAGCCGGCGAGCATCAACAGTAACGCGACTGGCATGAGTGCTTCTGACCAGATCGGCTGACGGGATCGGCTGAGATACCTTTGCACGCGCTGTACACTCTCTTGCGCCTGTGCCTGCAACCTGCCGGCAACCCCTACTTGAGCGCCCTGTAGTTCCAGAGCCGTGCTCAATTGCTCTTGCAGCCCAAACCGCCGATCCAGGCGACGGGCGGCCGTCGTTGGTGTCAGCCGGAACTTCAGCGCCCGTAGACAGCCAACCATCGTACTACCGACAATGATCCAGCCAAACAGCGACCGTGGCAATGGGGCAAAGCCAAACACCGGCAGCATTGCGCCAATACAAGCGACAAGCAGCCCGATACTGAGCGAACGTATCAGTTGTTCAATTGTATACTGCCGCCAGCGTTGCGCACTCAGGCGACGAAGTTGTCTGATTAATTGTTCCTGCATACTGGCAGTGTACCACAATCTATCGAGTAAAATATGATTTATCGATGAATGTCTGGCAAAAGATACCGGCTGAGTAGCAGATTGAGGAGAATATGAACGATCTACACGCGCTCCTGGCCCGTCGTGTTGCGGAAGGGCGACCGTTACGGGTAGGTCTGATTGGCGCCGGCAAATTTGGCACCATGTTTCTGGCCCAGGCGCGACGGGTGAAGGGACTACACGTCGTCGGCGTCGCAGACCTGGCGCCGGAACGGGCGCGGCTGGCATTAGAGCGCGCCGGTTGGCCAAAGGAGCAGTATGCCGCTCCATCGCTAGCCGCCGCTCTGCAACACGGCACGACCTTTATTGGCGATGACGCACCTGCTCTGATTGCGGCAGAGGGGATTGAGGTCATTGTTGAAGCAACCGGCGCGCCGGCGGCCGGTGTGGCCCATTGTCTGATGGCAATTGAGCACCACCGCCACATCGTTATGGTCAATGTTGAAGCCGATGCCCTCCTGGGGCCATTCCTTGCCCGCCGCGCTGCCGAGGCAGGCGTGGTCTACTCACTGGCCTACGGCGATCAGCCGGCATTAATTGCCGAACAGGTCGAATGGGCACGGGCGTGTGGATTCGAGGTGATCTGCGCCGGCAAGGGAACCCGTTATCTACCACACTATCATCAGAGCACGCCGGAAACGGTCTGGCACTATTACGGCCTCAGTGCCGAACAGGCCGCCGCAGGTGGGATGAACCCCCAGATGTTCAACTCATTCCTTGACGGCACCAAATCGGCGATTGAGATGGCGGCTGTCGCTAATGCCTGCCTGCTGCGTCCACAACCGCACGGCCTGGCATTTCCACCGTGTGGCGTGGACGATCTCCCTCACGTCTTGCGTCCACGTGAAGCGGGCGGGCAACTCTCACATGCAGGAACGGTCGAGGTTGTCTCGTCGTTAGAGCGTGATGGACGGCCGGTATTTCGTGACCTGCGCTGGGGCGTTTACGTCGTCTTCGCAGCCCCTGACGACTACGTGCGGCGCTGTTTTGCCGAATACGGTCTGGTGACCGACGCCAGCGGCACGTACAGTGCCCTGTATCGGCCATCCCACCTCATTGGACTGGAATTACCAATCTCCGTATTGCGGGTCGGCTTACGGCAGGAGCCAACCGGATACCCACAGGCATTCCTCGGCGACGTGGTTGCGGTTGCCAAACGCGATCTGATCGAAGGCGAGACCCTTGATGGCGAAGGTGGCTACACTGTCTACGGCAAACTGATGCCGGCAGCCGACTCGGTTGCGCTGGGCGCACTCCCGATTGGCCTGGCCCACAACATCCGCACCCTTCGCCCCATTCCTGCCGGTGCAGTCGTGCGCTGGGACGATGTTGCCTACGAGACCAATCATCCAACAGTACGACTACGCCGCCTTATGGAGCGCACCATGCTGACGGAGACAAGCCAATGAAGATTGCATTAATCGGCCTGGGTTTAATGGGAAGGCCAATGGCGCGTACATTGTTGAAGGCAGGATTCAACGTTACCGGCTGGAATCGCTCACCACTCGACCCCGCGCTCACTGAAGGGATACCACTGGCCGCAACACTGGCTGAAGCGGCTCAGGCCGAGACCCTCATCCTGATGCTCAGCGACTCAACGGCAGTCGCTGAACTCTTAAGCCGGCTTGATCCTCTCTTGCGCGAGGGGCAGTTAATCATCGACATGGGCAGCTCCGATCCACGTCACTCCCAGACCCATGCCACAACCCTGGCAAACCGCGGCATCGGCTGGGTTGATGCACCTGTTTCAGGCGGGCCAGAGGGTGCGGCTGCCGGAACACTGGCCATCATGGTTGGCGGCACGGCCAGCGATGTCGAACGGGCAGAACCGATCCTTCGTGCATTGGGGCGCCCAACCCACGTTGGCCCGCCGGGTGCCGGACATACAGTAAAAGTCATCAACCAGCTTATTGTCGGCCTGACAATCCAGGCTGTCGCCGAGGCGATGGTTCTGGCCGAAGCCTACGGGATCGACCCGGCACTGTTACGAACAGCATTGGCCGGCGGTTTTGCCGACTCAAAAGTGCTCCAGATCCACGGCCAGCGCATGGCAGCGCGACGCTACACCCCTGGCGGCAAGGTAACCACCCAGCTCAAAGATCTGCGCATGGCCGCAGCAATGGCATCGGCAGCAGGCATTGCTTTACCACATCTTAACGACACCATCGCACGCTACGAAACACTGGTAGAGCGCGGCCTGGGTGAACTGGATCATTCCGCCTTGCATATCCTGTTAGATGAGAGGCGCGCAAGAGGGGAAAAGGACAACGCTTGAGGTAACCCAAGTTGCCACCTACGCTGTGAGCAGGCTACGGAGGCTGACTGCCAGGATGAACAGCACGACACTGCGCACAACACCGTGCGCTGTAACGGTATGAACCATGTGGGTAGTAGCCAGTTCCCATCGACGCACTACTTCGCATTTCATGGTAGCAACTCGAGTTATAATTGTGTCCTCCGTGACTCTGTGGTGGCAAAGGTAGCAACTTGGGTTATAGTTTACGTAAACACTGCCACACACAGCGCTCTCACCTGCGGATAGAGACATCCTGGGTGTGCGACACCTCACCTGCTCTGCCGCAACGCATACTGCACTCCATCACGTAGATCGGCACGGGTCACAATCGTGCTTAGATCAACACCAAGCGCAACCAGAGTCTGCGCAACATCAGGACGGATCCCGGTGATCACCAACTGAGCACCGAGCAAGCGCAACGACGTAGCGCACTGCAAAATAGCATGCGCAACCTGCGTATCAATCACCGGCACCCCGGTTACATCGAGCACAACAATGCGTACCTGTCGGCGCTGCACTGCCTGTAAGAGTGACTCGATTAACGTCGCCACCCGTGCACTATCGAATGCGCCGACCATTGGTGCCAACAGTACTCGTGTGGCAACTTCGAGTAAGGGTGTCGACAGCTCAGCCAGCAATGCAGCCTGGGTTGCAATGACCTCTTCGCGCACTGCCAGTTGCCGGCGCAGCTCCTCTGCCTTCTTCAATTCAGTGATGTCAATCCGCAATCCGACGATCCCCCCATCGGCAGTTCTTCGCTCAACAATCCGAATCCAGCGCCCATCGGCGAGATGTTGCTCGACCGGTTCAAGTGCGGCATGTTTCCGCAACCGCTCCGCAACCCACTCGTCAACCCGCCCAATCGCTTCAGCGTACTGCCCTCGCTCGGCGCCAATCCGAATCATTTCGGCAAATGGACGGCCAGGTGTCACGAGATCAGCACTGATGGCATACAATTCACGGTAGCGTCGATTGCAGAAGACGATCCGATCATCTTTATCAAGCAGCAGAAAGCCCTCTTCCAGACTGTCCAGTGCGCTCAAAATCACATCAAGCTGATGCTGAGCTGCACGTTGCGCAGTCAACAGCGCTGTCACTTCGACAACCTGAGCGGTCAATGCGGCCTCACTGCGTAGGATCATGATCTGAACATGACGTGTCGGGTCACGGCGCAACGGCGCTGCCAGTTGCAGCGGCGGATCGCCGGCAGAGAGTGTCGCAATCCATTGCCTGGCTGCTGCAACCTCAGACTCGTTCCAGGCCAGAATCTGTGCACAGGCTTCCACCAGGTCTCTCGCAACTCCTCCGCCATCACTCAACTCCAGCCATAAACGATTACACTGCACCGACCCTCCATCAGGTGCATAGGCGGTCGGCAACGGTAAAGTATCCAGCATTGCTTTGCTCTCGCTAACTTGCCTGAGAACCGGTGAAAATACGCTTGCATTATAACCCACCTGACATGAACTTATAAAGCTGCACCATCCACGATCCGCGATGCAGGTGTCGCGTGACCCGGCATGCGTATGCACAGCTTCCCCCACCATGCTCCAGACGCTGGTCGTGCCGGTCACAGGTACGACGCGCATAACCGTCACGATTGTCTGGCCTACCGGTGATGAATGAGCTAAATTCATACAATGTCGTCATAACAACCATCATTGCGTCCCTCGCTGCGGCAAAGTGTGGTATAACGATGGTGTAGTGCAAAATATTTGCAAAACATTGACAAAAGGAGAAGGGTTATGACGTTAAACGGCATACATGCTCTGGTGACCGGTGGTGGTCGTGGTCTCGGTCGGGCCAGTGCGCTGGCGCTGGCCCGTGCCGGTGCCCAGGTTTCGGTATTAGCCCGCAGTGCCGACGAGGTTGCCGAAACGGTCTGGCTCATTGAAGAAAGCGGCCAGAGCGGTTTGGGGCTGACGGCTGATGTGCGTGACCGTGCTCAACTGAACCAGGCCGTGGCTCAGGCTTACGACCACTTTGGCCCCATCCGCGTACTGGTTGCGGCTGCTGGTGTTGGCCTGCGTGCCCCGATTCAGGAGACCAGCGAAGAGCAGTGGGATGCAGTGATCGATACGCTTCTCAAAGGAGTGTTCCTGAGCGCTCGTGCAGTCATTCCCCAGATGATTGAAGCTGGTGGTGGCAACATTATCGTCATTGGCGCACCGCTTGAACGCATCGCTGTACCCGGTTTTGCCGCTTACTATGCGGCCAAAGCCGGCGTCGATGGCCTGGCCCGGGTGATGGCCAAAGACCTTCGTCGCTTCGGGATTAATGTCAATATCGTGCATCCCGGTGGCTTCGCCGATACGCATATGGTACGTACAACAGTACCAGAGGTGCGCACCGGTCTGCTTAGCCCCGACGAGATCGGGCCGGCGGTGGTTGAACTGGCTGCACTGCCTCCTCGAAGCCAGACCGGGCAGACGATTGATGCCCACGCCCGAAAATGAGTGCAAAATTAATCCGTACATGATCTTGACAAAACCTGTGCAAAGATCGAAAATATACTCATCCAAAATCTTTGAGGAGGCGTATATCCAGATAGCGAATTATTAACGCCTCGCAAAGAACGGTCGCGGAATCGTTGCCGTCAACCGGAGATGAAGGAGTACTGCCGTGAAAGCCTTCCCTCAAAAGCACGCAGCCGATAGTGAAATGGAGCCGGAATTGTCCGCGGAGGCCACCGAACTCGATGCTGAGTGGGATGGCGATGTTGATCCCGAACCAGAGGATCTCGAGGTAGCAGAACTGGAGCCACTCGATGACCTCGAGAGCGAGGGTGATTTTGAGCCAGTTGAGGATTCGGTACAGCTCTACTTGCAAGAGATCGGTCAGGTTCCACTGCTTACCGCCGAAGAGGAAGTAGAGCTGGCCCGGCAGTACAGTCGCGGTAAAGAGGCACGGCAACGTCTACGCAACGAGGATTTCGCCAACGACCGCGAACGGATGCGGCTGGAGATGGAAATGGCTCGCGGTGAAGAGGCGCGGCGGCGCCTGATTCAGGCCAATCTGCGCCTGGTGGTGAGTGTGGCGAAGAAGTATATCGGCAGTCCGATGGCCTTCATGGATCTCGTGCAAGAGGGGAACATCGGCCTGATGCGTGCAGTCGAGAAGTTTGACTACACGAAGGGTAATCGCTTCAGCACCTATGCCACCTGGTGGATCCGCCAGGCCGTAACCAGGGCTATCGCCGAGCAGAGCCGTCTTATCCGTCTCCCCGTTCATCTCAGCGAGTCGATTGTGCATCTGCGCCGCGCCATCTATCGCCTTGAACAGGAGCTGGAGCGCGAACCAACTGCCGAGGAGCTGGCTCACGCCCTCAATATGAGTGTGCGCAAAGTCAAGCGCCTGATCCGCGCTTCAACTCAGCCTATCTCGCTCGAACAACCGCTCAACAACGAGCAGGAAGGTCGGGTGAGCGAAACACTGGCTGATGAGACGGTGGCTTCACCGATGGAGATCGCCGAGCAGAAGATGCTTCACGCCGAGTTAACGGCTGCTCTGAACGAGCTGCCGGAACGTGAACGCAAGATTCTCCAGTTGCGCTACGGCTTGATTGATGGTCAACGCCGCACCCTCGAAGAGGTTGGGGCAACGTTTGGCATCACGCGCGAACGCACCCGCCAGATCGAGGCCGAAGCGTTACGTCGCCTGCGCCATCCCAGCGTTGGTCAGCGGTTACATAGCTATCTTGACTAGAAGTGGTCTCACAAACAGATACCGGGAGAACAGCGAAGGGCGACATGTGTGTCGCCCTTCTCGCATTATGTCACATCTGACAGCACGCGCCGCTAACGCTCCCAAAACATCAGCCACTAATACAATACCGGACATTCACAGATAATACAAATCTTGCTCAACAATGTGCATCGTTCATGTTTGATCCTTGTGCAGAAGCGTTAGCGGGTTATGCCACCAGCAAGTCGCCAGTGGGTGTTGGCGACGCAGGGGGCACGGCATGCCGTGCCCCTACCACCTTCGCAGTAATCGGTATCTGGTGTGTCTTTGCCTCTACGCTACCAGGTTTTAACCGGCAGACGCCCTACACCCGCCCGTACAACCCGGTCAGGTACGCCAGATGATGCGCCAGATCGAAACTGAGCTGGTCTCTTCGCATGCGCCACGCCCAATTACCCTCCGCTCTGCCCGGCAGATTAAGCCGTGCCCATGAACCCAATCCCAACACATCTTGCATGGGAATAATGGCCGTATCAGCGACCGACATCAAGGCCGCCCGAATAAAATCCCACGCGATATGATCGTCACGTGCGCCCAGATAATCCCGCACGTGCTGGCGAGTACGCTCATCCAGCGTTGACCACCAGCCTACCGTCGTATCATTATCGTGAGTACCGGTGTACACCACGAGGTCATGGGTATAGTTGTGCGGTAAGTAGTTACTGGTCGCGTCGCCACCCCAGGCAAATTGCAAAACTGCCATGCCGGGAAAACCGAGTTGCCGGCGTAACGCTTCCACATCAGGCGTAATCAGGCCCAAATCCTCAGCGATGATTGGCAACGAACCCAACCGGTCCTGTACCGCTTCAAAGAGGGCTGCGCCAGGGCCGGGCACCCAGCGCCCTTCGAGCGCCGTTTCCGCCATTGCCGGCACTTCCCAATACGCTGCAAAGCCACGGAAGTGATCGATACGCACAATGTCTACCAACTGCAAGAGCACCCGAAATCGCTCAATCCACCAGTCATACTGCCGTTCCGCCAGCCGATCCCAGCGGTAGAGCGGATTACCCCAGCGTTGACCGGTAGGACTGAAGTAGTCTGGTGGCACACCGGCAACGACGGTTGGATTACCTGCATCATCCAGATGGAAAATATCGGGATTGGCCCAGACATCGGCACTGTCGAACGCTACAAAAATCGGTAGATCGCCGATAATCTGAATACCACGCTCATTCGCGTACTGGCGCAGTGCAGCCCACTGGCTGAAAAAGAGCCATTGCAAGAATTGCTGAAAGCGAATGCGATCCGCCAGCCGCTGACGAGCCTCTGCCAGAGCCGTCGGTTCACGTCGCGCCAGAGCCGCATCCCAGCGGTTCCATGGCGCACCCCGGTAGGCTTCCTTCAGCGCCGCAAAGAGGGCAAATGTGTCTAGCCACGCATGCTGTTCGTCACAGAATCGCGCAAATGCCGCCCGCTGATCTGCACTACCATGCGCAAGAAAACGGGCAAACGCCCACTCTAAACGAGTCAGCTTCCAGGGAATGATCGCACCGTAGTCGATCCAATCACCGTTGCTACCCGGTGCCCCAACCAGCGCCCCCTCATCAAGCCATCCCATCTGCACCAGTTGTTCAAGTGAAATGAGCAACGGATTCCCTGCCAGTGCCGACAAACCGGCATACGGCGAGTCACCATAGCTGGTTGGCCCAAGTGGCATAATCTGCCAGCGTCGCTGCTTCGCCGTTGCCAGCCAGTCTACAAACCGGTACGCCATGTCACCAATATCGCCAATCCCTCCGCTGCCCGGTAACGCCGAAGGATGGAGGAGAACACCACTAACCCGCCGACCGCTCATGTGCCACCTCAAGTCGCTCAATCATCTATTTCGTTGCATACGCAATTATAGCATAAAAAACTATTCGCAAGATCGTCAGTACTCGCTCTCATCTCGCACGTGCGAACCCGCAGCCCGCCGTAGCAAGCTTGGAGCAGGCTAGAAGCCTGCTCGCTGCCAGGCACTCCCCACCCAACTGCCGGTCTGCGCCACCGCTGCCGTCACCACTTTTTGGAGTGCGGCAGCCAGGCTGCCGCGCCTTCCCCCGCCCGACCGCCGGTCAGCGCCACTTCTGCCGTCACCACACCGCATCCCCGCCCAACCGCCAGTCAGCGCTACCACTGCCATCACTGCTTTTTGGAGTGCGGCAGCCAGGCTGCCGCGCCTTCCCCCGCCCGACCGCCGGTCAGCGCCGTGCCTCCCTGCCCGACTGCCGGTCAGTGCCACCACTGCTGTCACCGCACCGCACCCTTCCCTGCCCGACTGCCGGTCAGCGCCACCGGTGTTCTCATCAACTCACACCTTCCCGCGCTCATCATCGTGAAGGTCGTCTGCAACGACAGTTCCCCACTCCCCATTCCCACCTCACGTTGTGCTACAATTCGATAAGACGTATCATAATGCTTACGGTTCCAACATGAATGTTACCCGCCCACTCTTAATCTTGCTCCTCGCCGGTGCCAGTTATCTGGCTGCCCAAAGCACCGGTCAACGCCTCTTTTTCCACCTGAGCTACATTCTGGCCGGTTTACCTCTGGTAGCGCTCACCTGGACGTGGCTCAATTTGCGTGGTCTAAGCGTCGAGCGTGAACACTCCAGCCTCCGCGCCAGCGTTGGTGAATATACGCGGGAACGAATTACGATTCGTAACCGCTGGTGGTTACCCAAACTGTGGATCGAACTACAAGACGAGTCGGATCTCCCCAACCACGAAGCCGGTTTCGTCACCTATCTGGGTAGCCGCGAGACAACACGCTGGACAACACGCACGCTATGTACCCATCGCGGACGGTTCAGACTCGGCCCAACCCGGATCATCAGCAGTGATCCGTTCGGCCTCTTCCGCTTCTCTCGCCTGATTGCCGGTGGTGGCGAGATCATCGTCTATCCACCCACCGAGGTCTTGCCCGATGTTCGGCTGCCCGGTGCCGACCTGATCGGTGGATCGTCGAGCCTCATCCGCACACATACGATGACCCCCAATGTTGCGACGATCCGTGATTATCAACCCGGCGATAGCCTGAACCGCATTCACTGGCGCAGTACTGCCCGCCACGGACGGCTGATGGTCAAAGAATTCGAGCTAGACCCGTTCGCCGACATTTATCTCATTCTCGATTGCCATGAGCGAGCGGTCGTGCGTATGCCATCAGCACAACCGGAACGCGATGAACGGCAGAGCGCTCCCTGGTGGCAGCGCCAACCTCCACCTCGCCATCGCCCACCACCTGACTCCACGGAAGAGCATGCAGTGTATGTTGCTGCTTCGCTTGCCCGTACCCTGCTCGCCCAAAACCGGATCGTTGGCCTGCTCGCCTGGAGTGAACGACTTGAGGTCATTCCGGCTGAACGTGAGGAGCGTCAGCTCTGGAAGATGCTCGAATTGCTGGCCGTACTACGCGCCGTCGGGCAACATTCGCTGGCCGAACTCCTGATCGCCGAGGGGCAGCGCTTCGGGCGTGATACGACATTGATCATTATTACGTCCGATCTCGACCCTCGCTGGATTACTGCCCTGCAACAACACCTCTACCGTGGGGCACGGGCTGCTGTGATTTTTATCGATCCGCGCAGTTATGGCGGATGGAATGACCCAACTCCACTCCTCAACCATCTCACCAGCTTACGGATCGATGTCTACCATGTCCGGCGCGGTGAAGCGTTAGCCGAGTCGTTGCGCTTCCCACTTCAATCAGGAACGCAGTAATAGTATCTCTGACCCTTAAACAAAACTCCTGTGGTCAGACCATTGAGCATCTCATTGCAATCACCAATGTAGTACTAACGTCGAGAAGGAATAATTAACTATTGCACTCTGATACTGGTGCGCAGTACAATAAAATCGTTGTACTGCGCATTGTAATTCATAGTGTACCTGCTCTTGTGTAAGTGATGAGAGAACACGAATGGCTCACCAGACACTCGCCAGAATCCAGACCACACCTGCCAGAAAACGATTGTTCCTTCTTGCCCTCATTCTTGTCTGTACAATCAGTATGATCTTTGGCGCGGCCCTGTCGGTCTTCGCTGCCGGTACGCTAACTGTTCAGGTCTATCTGGATAGTGATCGTGACGGTACATTCGACAGTGGTGAGACCGGGATCGGTGGGGTTCAAATCGCCGTCTACTCTGCTGAGAGTGTGATCGTTGGGCTGAACACGACTGATACCGGCGGGCAGGTTGTCTTCCCCGCGCTTCCCGATGGTAATTACCGCATCGAGGTTAGCAATATCGGCGCCCGCGTTGTGTCAGTACCGGGGCCAGACAACCCCGGTTTGTTGTCGTTTGTAACCATTGCCGGCGGTGCCGTCACCCAACGCATTGGTCTGCGAGAGCTTGACGGCGGTTCGATAGATACCGGTGCTCCGGCAGGTACCCGCAGCATTTCGGTGCGGGTCTGGGACGACAGTGATGCCGATGGAATTCAGGATGCCGGCGAGCCGGCATTCAGTGGTCTGCCGGTCCGCCTGGTTGACAGCATCGGCAACACGGTTGCCGGGCCGGTAAATACCGACTCACTGGGCCGGGCCACGTTCAACAACGCTCCGACCGGTGCCGGGTATCGGGTGCGTATCCTGGCGGCTGACATCCCTACGGGCTACATCGTCACCCAATCCTTTGTCAACGACGGCGATCCCAACCCCGGTATCCGTGACTCAAATGCAGTGCTGACCGGTGGCAACGTCGAAGCATCGTTCCCCAACACCGGACGCGGCGTTAATATCGACAATGTTGACATCGGTTTCACCCGTGGTGCCATCAGTGGTTTCGTCTGGCGCGATAACAACCGGAATGGATTGTGGGATACGACCGAGCCTCGCCTGAACGGGGTTACTGTCCAACTGGTAAACACGTCAACGTCAACCACTGTCGCAACGACCACCACCCGCCAGCGCATCGGCTCAACCCAGCCTGAAGAAGGGGGTATCTTCGTCTTCCCCAATCTCCCCCTTGCCACAACGTATCAGGTGGTGATTCCAAACAGTCAGTTTGCCAGTGGTGCCCTGCTCTTCGGCGCAGCCAATTCACCAAACGCGACCGGCGGTGATGTGGGTTCGCCAGACGGTGTACCTGCGGGTGATGTTACCGGGCCATCCATCACTCTGAACGCAACAACCAATACCAGCACCGATCAGCGCTTTGGCTTCTACAAGGGTGTGGTTGGCGATTTTGTCTGGCTTGATGACGATAGTGATGGTACTCAAGACACTGGTGAAGCCGGCATCAATGGCGTGACCGTCTTTGTTGACGATGGTCGCGGCGGTGGTATCGCCAACGACGGCATTCGCAATGGCGGAGAGATTGCTACCGTTACCTCCAATAATCCCAATACCAGCCAACCTGGCTACTACCTGTTCGATGATTTACCGTTAGGGAGCACGTATCGCATCGTGCTTGACCCGACCAACTTCCAACCCGGCGGGGCGCTGGTAGGGCTGGGTAATTCTACAGGAACTGCTGCAACTAACACCAACGGTGATCGCTACGTTTATCGTGTAACGACCGTCAACGACACCACACCCGAAGATACCACTGTCGACTTCGGCATGACAAGAGCCAGTATCGGTAACCGGGTGTTTGAAGATGCGGATGGGGATGGCGTGTTCGATGCGGGTGAAGCAGGCATTCCAAATGTTACGATTAGTGCCTATCGAGCCAGCGACAACACGCTTCTGGGCACTGCCACAAGTAACGCCAGTGGATTTTACAACCTCCCTGGCCTGCCTGCCGAGCCGATCTATGCCACCTTTGACCTCTCAACCGCCGGTGCCGGATACATCGGTTTCGTCGGTAGTCTACAGCCATCCGGTGCAACGATTGATCCAACTGAGACCACATATCCAGACTACAGCGATCTCATATCTAACGTCGGTGGCAGCGTCTGGCGTACCGACATTTTTACCCCGACCTTAAACACAGCAAACAATGGCATTGATGCCGGCTTCTATCGTCCAGTACGCATTGTCGTCCGTGTCTTTGGTGAGACAGTGACGATCAACAACACGCTTGAAGGTGGTGAACCTGGAATTAGCGGGGTCACCGTTCAAGTCACCGGCACCGAAGCGCAGACGCTCACCACAAATATCGGTGGAGAAGCCATCTTTAATCTGCGCCCCGGTTCGTATACGGTCACGGTCACCACACCAACCGGTTATCTGGCTTCCCCCGGTAATACCGGTAGTGTTAGCTTCGCGAATTTGAATAGCCAGGCAGCAGTGAACGCGGATTTTGGCTACTACCGTCCGGGTAGCATCAGTGGGCTTACCTTCTTCGATGCCAATGCCGATGGTCTGGCTAACAGCGGCGAGCCACGTCTACGCAATGTTACCGTTGAACTTGTTGACACGTCTAATACCGTAGTTGCTACCACAACGACTGCGACAAACGGTACGTATACATTCAACAATATTCTGCCTGCCGATTACACGGTGCGCTTCACCAATCCAGATACCGGCAACTATGTCTTTATCACCGGTGGTGATAGCGATGTAACTACCGCCGGAAATGTTGCCACCAGTAGCACGAATACGCTGACCGTCCCCTATAACGGTTCTCTGACCAACATCAATGCCGGTTTCCGAGGTCAAACAACGGTCAGTGGTCGTATCTTTGAAGACAACAATGCCGACAATCTGCAAGATGCCGGCGACACCAATCTGAGTGGTGCCACCGTCACATTGACGGTAACCGCGAATCTGACCAATCTGGTCGCCACCTATCAGGCAACCCTCAACACGCCTGCCCCCACCTATGCCTTTAACAACTTACCCGGTGGCAACGGCGTGAGCTACACCGTAATCTTTGCTCCGCCATCTTCTACCTATATTGCCAGTGACGCCAATGTCGGCAGTGACGATACGATTGATAGCGATGGCCCGACCGTCACCATCACTAATCCCGCGGCTGGCGGAACGATTACGAATGTCGATCAGGGTTACTTCCGTAACGTAACCATCACCGCCCGCGTCTTCCGCGAACCATCGGCTGGACGCAACAATCAGTGGGATAGCGGAGAAAATGGGATTGTCGGCGTTCGTGTCTTCCTCGAACAAGGCGGCACACCGGTACTGACCAGAACCACGACAACCGGTGGTCTGGTAACCTTTACCATCCGCCCGGGTTCGTATAACCTCAATGTTGATGAAGGCTCCAGTGCACTCAGTGGTCTCCTGCCCTCATCAGGCTCAACAGCCGCTGTGCCGGTAGCCGGTTCACCATTGAGTAGCGGTGGTAGTTCGCAAACTGAAACAACACCGCCGGGTACGACCAACGTCTTCGGGTTCTATACCTTTGGCACGGTCAGCGGACGGGTCTTCTTTGACGGCACCGCCGGCCCGGCAGACAACCTGGCCAGTGGTGAGCCAGGGATCAGTGGGGTAACGGTACGATTGCTTGATACAACAGACACCGTCGTATCAACCACAACAACCGATAGCAACGGTAACTTCACCATCAATAATGTTGAGGGAGCAAGCTATCGGCTCGAATTTGTCAATCCCGACTCGACCAATGTCAGCTTCGTGGCAGCGAATACCGGCGACAACAGCGTTGCGACGCTTGTTGGAAACAATGGACGCACCGATCTGTTCACGGTCACCGATGGTCAAACCACGAATCGCTCGGCAGCCATGATCGGCACCGGTACTGTCAACGGTATCACCTTCGTTGACGGCGACTATGATGGGCAGCGCGGTGGTACCAACGACGAACTGCTGGCAAATGTCACGGTCAATCTGACGGCAACAGTCAGTTTGCCCAATTTGAACACTACCATCACACGCAGTGTAGCCAGCGATAGCAGTGGAAACTACAGCTTTAGCGGCCTGCCTGCCGCCACCTTCTCGCTGAGTTTCACGCCGCCGACGGCGACCCCAGCCTATCAGATCACGCCGGCCGACCAGGGAAGTAATGCAACCGACAGCGATGGGACGGCAGAACTGACTAATCAGACGCTGAACGCCGGTGCGACCGAAAGTCGCGACCAGGGGTACTATCAGAATGTCACCGTCAGCGCACGGGTATTCAACGAAACAGTGACGATTAACAATACTTTTGAGAGCGGTGAAGCCGGCATCCGACTGATTCCAGTGTCGTTCAACGGCCCGGTTAGTGGCACGATACAGACCGATCTCTCTGGCATTGCGACCTTCAGCGGCCCGCCCGGCACCTACACGGTAAGCATCGTTAGCGATCCTTCCGGTTTCACTCGTTCGCCGGGTAATACCGGCACGGCCAGCACTGGCCCGGTTTTGAGCGGGCAAACAGCAGCAGTACCGTTTGGTTACTACCGCACAGCCCAGATCAGTGGCACTGTCTGGTTCGATACCGACAGCGATGGCCTGTTCGACAGCGGTGAACCTGGGATGGAAAGTATCAGCGTCAGGTTGATCGGAAGTAGCAGCGGCCCCGGTACTCCGGTTACGACTGACGTGAACGGTGCATTCGCCATCACCGGCATCGAACCGACCGGTCTGACTAACACGACATACCAGATCTGTATCACGCTTCCAACCGGCTTTACGCCAACAACCCAGGGTAGCACACTCACGACCGACAATAACAGTGATATTGACTCAAGCGGTTGTACTGCTACCTTTACCGTTGCCTCAGCGGCAAACATTACCTACATTGATGCCGGTCTGCGCGGTACGCTAGCCACTGGTGACCTGGTGTGGGAGGACACCAATGCCAACGGCATCCAGGATAGCGGCGAGCAGGCGCTCGATGGTGTAACGGTGACAGTTCTCGTCACGACGACCGGTAATGTCATTAACACAACCAACCCATCGTTCACATTGAGCACCGTCTCGACCACTGCCAGTGGTTTGAATCCTAACTACACCATTGGCAACATTCCACCCGGCAGCACAGTAACGATCCAGACAGTTGAGCGGTTCGGTTATCTCTTAAGTGCAGCTAACCAGGGTGGTAACCCGGCCACCGATAGCAATGCCGTTGGCAGTAGTGTCACGCTCAACGCCAACAACACGACAATTGACTTTGGCCTCTATCGCACAACGGCTGTTGGCGATACCGTCTGGCTTGATGTCAACGGTAACGGACTGTTCGACAGTGGTGAACCTGGCCTGCCTGGCATCACCATCACGCTGCGTGATGGTGGTGGAACAGCGGTGGCAACCACACAGACTCTGGCAAATGGGAGCTACACGTTCAGCAATCTCACCCCAGGCAGCTATTCGTTGCAGTTGAGCCTGCCCGCCGGCTACGCGACCACCAACAACGGCAGCGGTTCCATCACCGTTGACAACGACAACGATTTCCGCAATGATGGCACAACCGCGACCTTCACTCTCACCAGTGGACAGGCGTTGGCAGGCATCGACGCTGGCTTGCGCGGAACCGGCAACGTGAACGGTATCGCATGGTTCGACACCAATGAAAACAACATCCGTGATCCATCGGAAACCAACCGTGCCAGCAGCGTCAGAGTCACCGTCATTTACACGCCAACCCTGACGCCAACACTGCCGCAGACAGTTGAAGTCGCCACCGATACCAATGGTACCTACTCCGTAGCCGGTTTACCGCCGGGTCAGGTTACTGTTATCTTTGTCAATCGGCTCGGTTACCTGTCGGCACAACCCAATGTCGGCGATGACGCTACCGATAGTGACGGACCTGAAGTAACCTTCACGCTCAATGCCGGACAGAGTGTCACCATAGATATGGGTTACTACCCGCGGGTCATGCTCTTCTTGCCAATGACCATCGCGCAAGGTCCGCCGGATCTGATCGTCAGCGTACAGGCAACGCCAACCAGCCCGAACAAGAATATACCGGTCACCTATCGCGTCACGGTCACCAATGTAGGCCGCGAACCAGCCAGCAACTTCTGGGTTGATCTTTACGTCAACCCCAGCCGACCACCGAACGTTAACGAGCCGTGGAACGAGCTGGCACGGCAAGGACTCGCCTGGTTCTTTGATGGCACGCTCCAGCCCGGCGAGAGCGTGACCCTGATCAGCTTCCCACGCAGTACGACTAACCCGTTCGGATATGATCCGGCTGCCAGTTCACCGACGTGGAATGGACGCCTGCCACCTGGCCGCAACACAATCTATGTCTACGTCGATAGCTGGAACCGCAACGTATCGGGTGATATACGGTCACCGTTCGGCGCCATCGAAGAGGGTAATGAGACAAACAATCGCGCTGACATCACTATCGTGGTATCAGAATAGGTCAATACCCTGCGGGTTGTCAGCACACCTGCCATACAACCCGCAGGACACAACGGTGATATAGCATAACAGAGCGGCTGATGTTACAATTGTCTCCGTGGCGATTGTTGTCTGCGCCAGCCACACTTGCAACCGCTAAAGGGGTAAGGAGTTGCTTATGCAACGACGAATGATCAGCTTTGGTATGATGATTTGCGGCGTGATCGCAATGGTCATTGGTTTTACGTTGCTACCACTTCCCACGCCGTCGACCGCAGCACCAGCGCTGCAACCATCGCCACGCCCAACTATACCGCCGGTCAATATCGTGCCTACCAGCGAGCCAACGGTAGTACCGATGGGTCGGGTTACCGGGACGATTATAGATCTGCGAACCCATGCACCTGCACCCAATATCGCTGTGCAAGTTGGTGATGCAGTAGTTTACAGTGACAATAATGGTAATTATGATCGTTGGGTTGAGTCGGGGTTCTATGTGCTGGCCCTGCAATTAACCCCAGAGCAGGGATCACCCGGCCAGCCACCGCTGGAGATTGCCGTTGGCCCTGGCGATACGGTGGTTGCCCATCTCTTCTTTACCAGTCCGGCTCCCAATAACGCCACAGAGTCAGGGCTGACCGTGGAAGCTCCAACGGCGGCACCAGTTCCACCACCAGCAGTAGCTCCGGCCATACCTGAGTCCATTCCACCAAAACTGCCTTTTACCGGTATTGATACCGACAGCGAGTCGGCACCAGCAGGGAATAGCAATCAGTTGCCGAATCGCCTGCCCCGCACAGCCACAAACACACCGTTCAACGCCTCATTCTGGTTCGTGGTTGGCTTCATCTTGCTGGTCGGAGGTCTGGGGTTGCAATTCTGGCCGGTGCGTCGCCCTTCGGCGCCGCGCGCAGATCAGCTTCTCGCCGAATTGTTGACCACACCACCGGCATCAAGGGAAGAATTGTTGCGGCAGCTTCTCTCCAATCCGACCGAGCGCTGAAGAACACCGGCAGGAAGGAGTTACCCTTCCTGCCAATCTCCGTTTGCCCAAAGCATTTCGCACCGATAGTAACGTCGTGGTAACATCACATCAGTAGGGGCGCACGACTGTGCGCCCCTGTTCTACGCTCTGATGATCCATCGCGATGGCAATGTAGTCTGGAACACACAACGACCGTAGGGGCGGGTTCGGAACCCGCCCCTACCACCACACACGCCAAACATCAAGGATCGCAAGCTGCCGTATCATCCGGGTCAACATTACCGGGCAGACAAGGCCATGCCTCTACCTGCCCGGTAATGTGACGTGCCCGATTATCCCAATGACAACGGTTCAGCCTATCGCCTAGGGCACAATCACCGCTCTACCGGCAATTCGTCGGTTCTTGAAATCGTCAATCGCCTGGTTGATCTGATCAAGCCGGTATTGCTGACCGTGAAGCTTAACCCGACCTTCGGCATTCAGTTCCATCAGTTCAACCAGCTCGACGTAGTTACCGACCAAGCTACCTTCAATGGCTATTTCGGTAATGATCATGTGCACGGTTGGCACGTGAACCGCCCCACCATAGCCAACCACAAAATGGGTTCCGCCCTGTCGCAGCATTTGCCACGAGACCTGTTCAGCACCCAGTTCACCGACGAAGTCAATCACCACGTGAGCGCCACCGTGCGTTAGCTCCTTCACCTCTTGCACAATGGTATCACTGCCATCGAGCACGTAGTGCGCCCCCAAATTACGAGCTAACTGACGAGCCGCCTCTGAACGATCAATGGCGATAATGCGTGCCCCGCACAATTCGCGTACCGATTGCAGTGCAATATGTCCCAATCCACCAACACCGAGAATAACACAGTACTGGCCGGGATTTAATTTCCGGGCAGCCTTTTTGGCTACCCGATAGGCGGTAATGCCCGCATCGGCCAGGGGTGCAACATCAACCGGAGCCACGTTGGGATTGAGCTTAATCAACGCCCGTTCGTTGGTGAGCATGTACTCGGCGAACCCACCATCACAGTTGAGACCGGGGAAACTACCGTGCTCGCAGTACATGTCCTCACCGCGCCGACAACCAAGGCAGACGCCACACGAGCGTAACGGATGGCAAATAACTGGATCACCGACCTTGACTGAGGTCACGCCAGGCCCAACCTCTTCGACCCAACCTGCGTTCTCGTGGCCGAGGATGTAGGGGAGCAGCGTGCGTTGGGGGTCTTGAATATCTTTCCAAACCCCTTCGATGATGTGCAGATCGGTACGACACAGGCCGGCTGCACCGATGCGAACGATAACGTCACCGGGTTTGGTGATCTTCGGCAATGGCACGTCTTCGAGTTGCAGTTGGACATTAAGATGTTCATCGTACTCGTGGAGACGGGCAGCACGCATAGGTTTGTCCTCTCTATCCAATCATCAGGCGATCACCCACACTGGAATAGTCGTACTGACGTTCAGGAAAGAACTGTGTACGCAACAGTCCTTCACAAAGACTGGTGTTGAAGGCAATGTTGAGCCGGGCCGAGCGCGAGTAGCGCAGATAGGCAGGTAGTTCAGCTTCTGTAATAGGGCGATCTTCAACGGTTGTGAACAGGTAGGCATCGGCGGTTATTGCCAGATGCAACCGGCGTCGTTTGTGAAGATACCGGCGTAAATCGGCTGCGGCCAGCGCCACTCGCTGCGGTGGGGTCGTTTGCAGCAACAGATCCTCTCCCTGTACCATCACGTCACCGATGCGCAAGGCCAGAATCACCGCGTCGGCCAGGCCGGCCTGACGCATTCGCCGAATCAAGACATCCTGCCGCGCCAGAAAACCCTTGACGGTGAACGTATGACGCAATGCTTCAAGATCGGCCTGTCGATCAACGTCGTCGGGGAAGGTCTCGGCGAAGCTGCGACCGGCATTCACCCCACGGTTGATCTCGTCTTCCAGACAATTGTTGTGGACGATCACGGTAACCTGGGTCACGCCCGGAACCTGCGCTACCTCGTGGCGAATGTCTTGCGACATCATAAAGACGAAGTTTGGCGCACACCAGAATGTAGGCACCGTGTAGGTCACCGTGACATGACCATCGGCCACATGCACCTCATTGACAAACCCCAATTCGGTGATCGGTGTATCAAGTTCGGGATCGTACACCTCGGCCAGCGCACGATAAATCTCGGTAAGTGTCGGCATTGGCAGGTACCTTTCACGCAACCGCAGGTGTCGCACCATCAAGCACAACCGGCATATTCCGCAGTTGAGCCTTCTTCGCCTCAACATCGATACCGTAGAGACGGGCAGCATTCAGACCGAGAATCTTCTCCTTAGTCTCCATGGTGAGCTTTACTCCAAACTCAGCCTCGAGATCCGCCGGTAACTCAAACGCCATGAACTTATCGATCAGCCAGCCCGGCGTCCAGAGAGCGTAATCGCTGGCAAAGGTCAGCTTATCCGGGCCGAGCCAGTAGAGCAGATTCGCCATCACTTCGGCAAAATAGCGCGGGCGCGAGTGAATGAACGGCATTGCCACCGCCAGGCCACCCCAGACATTGGTCTCCTGGGTTGCAATCCAGCAGAAGTCTTCCAGGCGCGGCAAACCACAATGCTCGACGATAAAGGTCAGGCCGGGAAAATCGGTCGCCACATGATCAACATCGGCAACATCAAACGCATCGCGATCAAGCGGCCAGATGGTGGGGCCTTTGTGGATGTGAATGTTCCTGATGCCAAGCCGCTCACACTCTTCAAAGAAGCGGTAAGCTGCCGGATCATTCAACTTCCAGCCACGCGAGCCATTGTGCCACTCTGCGGTGTAGAGCTTGACACCCTGAATGTCATATTGTGCTTTTGCCCGGCGCAGGGCATTCAGACCAAGTGGGCCGTCTTCGCCATGGCGTGGATCGAATGAACCGTTCAGGATCACCCGCTCAGGAAACGCCTCTTTCAACTGGGCATTACGTTCGATAGGGTTAAAGCCGGTGTGGTAGAAATCAAAGAGGTTCGTTGACTGAAGAATGCACATATCAACGTACCCTTCGACAAACAGATCACGCGCCATATCGGTCACCGAATAGCGCTGATAGTGTTCGAGCGTCCAAACCTTATCGGCGGGTGACAGATTCTTGTGGTAAGCGTAGAAGCAATCGATCCAGCCTTTCCCCAGCTTACCGCGCTGATTCTCTGGGCTGGCATCCCACAAATGGGTGTGGGCATCAATAACGAAGATCTCACGACCATCAGCAGTGCGATACATAAGCGCCTCCTGTCCTCAATGACACTGATCACCGACCTTGTGACTGGATTCGTGGGAAGTGGGATGGCTTCATCGTAGCAGGGGCGGAGATGGGGTGCGGTGAAAAAGTGGTGAAAAAACGGGTGCAAGTGGTAGACGCTCTGATTGAGGTGTGGTATAACCAGATTACCGCAACCAGACAGGTGGATAACAGGTTTCAGGCGCAGGGAGGCGCTATGAGCGGAGCAACGCTGCATATAACGACCATGGCCGATCTTGACCCCCTGGTGTGGCAGATTGCGACGCTACGTGAACAGTTTCTCGCCAATACCGAGGTCGATCTCTCACCGATGCGTACCGTCATCCGCGAGTCGTGGCAACGGTGTCGGGCATTCGCCGTCAATGCCGATCTCAATCTGGCCCGCTTTGCGACCACCAGCGATCAACAATTGCGCGATCTGCACGAGCTGAACGTGGCATTCCTGCGTGCTGCCAGTCCGGTATTGCTCCGCTTACGAGCAACACTCGGTAATGCTGGCTACGTCGTTGCGATCAGTGATGCCGAGGGAACGCTGCTCGATGTCGATGGCGATCCTGCCTGTCGCCGTAAACTTGCTCGCAAAGGCTTACTGCCGGGTAGCAACTGGAGTGAAGCGGTAGCCGGAACCAATGCGATAGGTGTGGCGCTGGCCACCGGCCATGTGGTGCAACTGGTAGGCGCCGAACACTATTGCAGCGGCTGGCAAGACGTAACCTGCACGGCGGCACCGGTGTTCCACCCTGATAATGGGTCGTTGATTGGCGTGCTCGATATTACCGGCGACTATCGGCTGGTACGCCCTTTTTTAACCGGCATTATGGCTGCTGCTGCGGCTGAGGTTCAGCGTCGGTACCGCCTGGAGCGCATCAAACAACCGATCCGACCACGCACCTTTCCCGGCTGGACACCACCAGCAACGACCAATGCAACAACGACGAGTGGTGAGCCATCGAACATTCTTGAGCGCCTAACCGATGCGATACGGATTGTGAGTAGTGTGATCGATCCAGCTCACGCCCCCAACGTAATCACAGAACAGATGGGTCGCTTACTCAATGCCAGTGGTGTGATGCTCGTGGAAGGTCCTCCGGGAGACACACTATGCACGCACGTCTGGCATGCACCAGGAGAAATTGGACGTCACGCGCTGGCCTCGCTCCAACGGGCTATCAATGATCCAACCATTCTGACCTGGCGCGCTTCGCCTGGCCCGTTTCTCAAGCGTACATTAACCCCCACCGCCGAAGTCATCGGATTCCCACTACCCGACATTAGTGGCGTCATCCTGGCCGTTCGTCTACCGACACAGCCCTGGACCGAGATTGACCAACAGAGCGGCGCAACGCTGGCAACGCACAGTGCAGCCATCTTGCGGCATGCGCGTCTCTACACCGACTTACAGGCATACGCAGCACAGACCGAAGTGCTGAATACCCTGGCCCTGTTTCTCAGCACCCTCCTCGATCCGATTCGCCAGATCGATATTGTCCTGCAACGCATTCTGGCGCTCACCAATCTCGATGTAGGGATTATTGTGCTCAAAGAAGAGAAACAACTGGCAGTCACTGCCGTCCCGCAGATCGCCATTGATCAGACGCACATGCTGGCCTTAATCGACACCGTCATCAGCACAGGCCAACCGATCTGGCTGTGTCGTCAACACGCTGTTGCCCCTGAAGCCGCCCTGTTGCCGCTTCATGGATTTTGTGATCTGGTGGCGTTGCCCTTGATCCTCCACGCCACCAATGCCGGTGCCCTGGTAATTGGAAGTCGTGCGCATCGTCATATCAGCGGTGAAGACCTGACGCTGCTGTTGACCATTGCCCAACAATTGGGGCTGACCCTGAGTAATGCCCGCCTGCGTCAGGTAGCAAGCGAGAATGAAGCCCTACGGCAAGCGAACCATTTGAAGAGCACCTTCCTGGCCGGTGTATCGCACGACCTTCGCTCGCCGTTGACCGCAATTCGCGCCTCGGTCGAAGATTTACTAGAGCGGCAACATCACGTATCACCTGGTGAACATCGTGCCCTGCTATCGAATATTGCTCGGGAAACAGCACGCCTGAGTCGATTTGTCGATCAACTGCTCGATCTCTCGCGAATTGAAGCAGGGACACTCCCGCTCGACCGCGAGTGGGTGGAATTCAATGCTCTGGTACAAGACGTTGTCACCAGCTTTCACCAGCAATATCCGACCTGTCGCGTTGAGGTATGCGTATCACCGACACTGCCACTGCTGTATATCGACCCGTCACTTATCACGCAGGTGCTATGGAATTTGCTGGAAAATGCTCAGAAGTATGGGCCATCTGAGGGGCCGATTACGCTGGAAGCCTTCTGTACCCATACCGATCTGGTGCTGAGTGTTGGTGATCGCGGGCCGGGCATTCCGGCCAGCGAACGGCACCGCATCTTTGACCGATTTTACCGCTTAGAGCGTGATCGACGCAGTCACCGGAGCGGGAGTGGGTTAGGGCTTGCGATCTGTCATGGTATCGTTACTGCCCATCAGGGAAGCATCTGGGTAGACGAACGACCGGGAGGTGGCAGCGTATTTCGGATTACCCTACCGTTCATCAACGACCAACCAACTGCGTGGTGCCCGTTGGAGTTTCACGGAGGAGAGCAGGTATGAACCAGCGCATCCTTATCGTCGACGATGATCCGGGAATTGTTGCTGCGATCACGCCTTCACTGCGGGCACAGGGATACAACATTGCTATCGCGCACGACGGCGAGAGCGCATTGCAGAAGTTTAGTCACCTTGTTCCCGATCTGGTGCTCCTCGATCTCGTCATGCCATCGCTGCACGGCATTGCTGTCTGTCAGCGAATCCGCCAGCAACGTTCAACCCCGATCATTGTGATTAGTGTGAAAGGTGCCGAAGCGGATATTGTCACCGCCCTTGATAACGGTGCCGATGATTACCTGGTTAAGCCCTTCCGGTTGAGCGAACTGCTGGCCCGCATCCGGGCAGTCTTACGTCGTGGCCGTAGTGAACAGACGGTTATTCAATGTGCCGATCTGGTGATTGATACAAACCGCCGTATTGTGCAGCGTCAGGGGGAGACGATCAATCTAACGCCGATAGAATACGCGGTACTGGCCGAACTAGTCGCGCACCGCGATGGTGTCGTCACTGCGCGACAGATAGTGCAGAGAGTATGGGGGCCACAGTATACCGATTCAACTGACTACGTCAAAGGGGTTATTCGCCGTTTACGGGTGAAGATTGAACCAGACCCTTCGCATCCGCGCTACATCATTACCGAGCCACATGTCGGTTATCGATTCAATGATGGTGGGTAGAAGGCTACCGCATCGCCCACTTGTCGTGCCCATGACCGGCGAGCAACGTACCATCATACGCCTGGTCGCTCGTGGGTTGTCGTCGGCGTGCGGTAGGGGAACGGCGTGCCGCTGGCACATCTGGCTGCATGTGACCGATCTGCCGGATTTTCGTCGGCGTAGACGTAGGGGCACGGCTGCACGTGACCGATCTGCCGGATTTTCGTCGGCGTAGACGTAGGGGCACGGCATGCCGTGCCCCTACAAGGCCCGCCGTATGACATATACTACTCACCCTTCAGCATCCAGCGCCGTTGCAACTCGTGTAGCACACCCTGTTCCTTCAGCCGATCCAGCGCACGATTAATTTCACTTTCCAATTGAAAAGCTGACGCCGGCATAACCAGCACATACGGCTCGTAGCTGAGAGCGGTAGCAATCCGCAGATCACCGGTCGCCAATGCACCCAATGCGGTAACGTGGTCGAGAATAATCGCATCAACTTCACCGCGCTGCAATGCCTCGATCAGGGGGGCGGCTTCATCAGCGGTATAGCGGTGCAGCGGAGTTGTCTGCGCGAAGCGATACGCCAGCGCGTCACCCTCACTTCCCAGTACCACACCGATACGTTGCCCTCGCAGATCGGCAAGATCAGCGATAGTGCTATCGTTCCTGGTCAGTAGCATCAAGCCACCATCGAAATAAGGCTGGGAGAAGCGCGCACGGTACCCTTGCTCTGGCGCGTAAGGCAGAGCCGAGGCAATCAGATCGGCCTGACGACTGGTTAACTGGTCGTAGAGTGCATCAAACCCACTCCGCACGAACACAACCTCAAACCCTAATTCGTTGGCCAGCGCCGTAATCAGATCGATGTCAAACCCCACCAGCCGGCCACCTCGCTCCTCGACAAAGGGCCGGTAACCGGCATCAACCGCTACCCGCAATACCCCACGCGCACGGAGATCGGCATAAACCGGATCAATGGCAGTCGTACCAGTTTGCACACTCCAGGCCAGCCAGCCATAGGCCAGCAACACAACTACTGACAGACCATCAAGCCATCGCCGCCAGTCGCGCCACTGCATTTCCTTAACGCTTTCTCATTTTTCTCGCCTTGACCGAATAATACTCTGTCGGTATACTTCATTATAAAGCTATTGCATCAATCACGGCCTATTCCCCTTTGTAATTACTGTCGTCATACGCAGTTATTACGTCAATTCAGAAATGGGAGTCGCGCATGGCAATTGAGCCTTACCGCCCAACCCCCGATTCTTCCGCTACCAATCGCGAGCAAGAGCTGGAGAAGAAGATCGCCAAGCTCTTCGAGCGCTGGAACTGGAAGCTATTCCGTTTCCTGCGAGCAATGATCTTCCTGGCGATTGGTATCTGGCTGGCGGCTAATCTCCTACCGGGTATCTTCAACATCATCATCACCGGTGAAATCGGTGATCTCATCTTGCAGATCATCCCGGTGGCCGTTTACCTCTTCTTCTTTATCGGCTTTCAGTTCTGGCTCATGTACTTCTTCATGGCCCGTACCCGCATCTACTGGGTTAAGCCGGGAGAGACAGGCGTGAGCTTTAAGGATTATCGCGGTAATCCAGAGGTACTAGAAGCGGCTCGTCGGGTGGTTACCCTGTTGAAAGGTGCCAAAGAGTTTAAGCAGATGGGTGGTGAAGTCACCCGTGGCATTCTGCTGATTGGCCCACCTGGTACCGGGAAGAGCTATCTGGCGCAGGCTATTTCGACCGAGGCCGGGGTGCCGTTTGGGTATCTGAGCGCGCCCTCGCTACTCTCGGCCTGGATGGGCATGGGCAATATTAAGGTGATGAATCTGTACCGCAAAGCCCGCCGTCTTGCCCGTGAGTACGGTGCCTGCATCCTCTTTATTGATGAAATTGATGCGATTGGAATGGCGCGCAGCTCAAACCTGATGGGGACAGGAGCTGCTGGTGCCGGGATGAATAACCGCGAGAATGTGGTGATGGGGGTTGGCGGTATGATGGGTGGTGGTAGCAGCCTGCTCAATGAGTTGCTGCTCCAGATGGATCCACCGCCGCAAGAGCAGACCTGGTGGGGTAAGCTGCTGCGTCTGGTCGGTTTACGCCGTGGTAAGGCAGAGATGCCACCAGTGCTTACGATGGCAGCCACTAACCTTGCCGAGACTCTCGATGCCGCACTGCTCCGTCCTGGTCGCTTTGATCGCAAGATCGCGGTTGAGCCGCCCGATGCCGATGGACGCCGTGAGGTGATCGAGTACTATCTGAGCAAGGTGAAGCATGAACCAATGCCTATTGACCGGATGGTTGCCGACACCATTGGCTACACCCCGGTTGCGATCAAGTACGTGATCAATGAGGCAACCATTCATGCGCACTTTGACGGTCGGGCTGCAATCAATTATTGGGACTTCACCCAGGCGCGTGAAATTCACGAGTGGGGCTTGAAGCAGCCGATTCGCAGTATGTCGTATGAAGAGCGGCGCCGAATCGCGTATCACGAAGCAGGTCACGCCTACGCTGCGGTGAAGCTGTTGAAGAAAGAGCGCCTCACGAAGGTGACTATTGTCCGTCACGGCAATGCCCTTGGCTTCGCGGCATGGAAACCGGAAGAAGAGATTCACACCCGTACCCGCGAGGAGCTGCTGGATCGGATCAAGATCTCACTGGCCAGCCGGGCTGCGGAAGAACTCTTCCTCGGTACCCAGATGAGCGGTGTAACCGGTGATCTACAGAGCGCTACCGGCATTGCGGCGATGATGGTCGGTGCGTATGGGATGGATAACAGCTTCTTCTCGTACCTGCTCTTTGGGATGCAGGGCTTGTCGGCACCTGATGTCAAACCGCGCGTAGAAGCGATTCTGCAAGAGCAGTACCGCATCGTGAAGCAGATGCTCGAACAGAATCGCATGGCGGTGATTGCTATCGCTGAGGCGCTGATCCTGCGTAACGAGTTGACTGACATCGATGTGAAGGAGATTCTGGCACGGGTGGAGGCAGAGCATCCTTACCTACCACCGAACGAGAAGCCTGAACGACCGGCCTTCGGTTTTGCCGCTGCCCTGTCGCGCTCGCAGACCACGCTGGTACGCCGTCGCCGTGAACCGGTTGTGTTGCCGGCTCCAGAGCGGCCTGCACCGGAGATTACGATCATCGATGCTCAGCGGCGCAATGAAGCCGGCGGTGAGACGCCACCTGCTCCGTCTAACGGGTAATAATGTACGCAATCGGGTGGCGACGAAGCGGGGCGATGAACATTCGCCCCGCTTTGTGTTGTATAGACCATACCACCACCGCAGCCGGTATGGGTATCTGTCCGCCCCCTACGTTCCATGGGAATATCCACCTGCCGCGTTGGCATTGCCGCTGCTCCACCCGCACCCGCTAGGGGCGGGAAGTGCCGGGGCCGGATGGCTCTCGCTAGCGCGAGCTGGTGCAGGAGGGCGATACTCTGGTGGAAGTAGACATAGCTTGCCGCACCTGGTTGGATGCGCGCCGGAGGCGTGCGCTCATGGCCGTGTTTCCAGGAGGGGGCGCACCGGAGGCACGCGCTCCCGGTTGTCTCTCCAGTGGGGTGCGCCGGAGACACGCACTCCCAGATGTGCTTGTACACCACTCCACGCTACACGATATGGACATCACCGCCCACAGATGAAGCTGATAAGTTAACCGTTGCAGTGTCTATCCTGTTACCGGATTGTCGCGCAGTTTCGTGTATAATCGGCATATCTTTGACTTAACAACCAATCATGTAGAGGAACCATTATCTATGACCGATACCACAACCACAACGCAAGAACTCTTACACCAGCGTTACGGCAATGATATTCCGCCATCCATCATCAGCACCCCGATCATCGACCTGTTACTGAGTCACCGTTCTGTACGTTCGTACAGTAACGAACCACTGCCGGAAGGCACGCTTGAAACGATGATTGCAGCGGCCCAATCTGCGGCCACATCATCAAATCTCCAGACGTGGAGTGTGGTTGCGGTGACTGACCCCGAACGAAAGCATCGCCTGGCGACCCTGGCCGGTGATCAAAACCAGATTCGGCGGGCACCGCTTTTCCTGGTCTGGCTGGCCGATCTGCACCGCATTGCCCAGGCGGCTGATGCCCGGCAGATGCCACACGAGGGGCTTGACTACCTGGAAATGTGGCTGGTGGGTGTGATAGATGCGGCCCTGGCAGCACAGAATGCTGTCGTTGCCGCCGAGTCGCTCGGCCTCGGTACCGTCTACATTGGCGCCATTCGCAATCATCCACTGGAGGTAGCGGCTGAATTGCAACTGCCACCGATGGTGATGCCGGTGTTCGGGATGTGTGTGGGTCGTCCCAATCCGGCACGACCGGCAGCGATTAAACCACGTTTGCCCCAGGAGGCGGTACTTCACCGGGAAGTCTACCGGCCAGAGCAGATACCACCTGCTGTCGAACGTTACAACGCGACAATGAGCGCCTTTTACGCGGCCCAACAGATGAATGTAGAAGGCGATTGGGTCGATCACTCGGCACGTCGGGTTGCCGGGCCGCATACCCTTTCGGGTCGTGATGTCCTGCGTGAAGTGCTGCATCGACTCGGTTTTCGGTTGAAATAAGACAACTTTACGCATAAGTACGCGCTTCTCCCGCTGTATCGTCTTTGGTGCAGCGGGAGATATGTTATACTTTGAATAGGTTTAAACAGATTTAACAAGACTCCTATGAGCGACAAGGAAACAGCAACCTATCTTTCGCTGTCGGCAGCAAGTAAGCTTCTCGGCGTGCATGCCTCAACCCTCCGGCGCTGGGCAGATGAAGGTGCCGTGCCGGTGTATATCACGCCGGGTGGACACCGTCGTTTTGCCCGCGCCGACATTCTGGCCTTGGCTTCGCGCCGACCATTACCATCGCAATCGATCAGTAGTGTCCTGGCCAGCAAAGCATTGGCCCAGACCCGTAATGAACTGGCGCATTCGTCGTCGGCACCAGCCTGGATGCACGCGATGAACGAGCAGGAGCGGCTGGCATGGCGACGGGTTGGCCAGCAGTTGATGGGTGTTGTGTTGCGTTACGTCAGCACCCACGACGAACAGAGTCCACTCCTTGATGAGGCACGGGCGATTGGTCACAGCTATGCCCGTCTGGCCCGTGCGGCAGGACTGCCGTTAACAGATGCGATTGCCGCAGCGCTCTTTTTTCGCGATTCGCTGGTTGAGGCGGCGATGGATTTGCCTGAAGAAGCTCGTGTACGCCCCTCGGAGAGTGCGCGGCTGCTGCGACGCATCAGTCGCGTGGCTAATGAAGTCCAACTGGCTGTTGTGAGCGGATATGAAACAACAGAGGAGTAAAGTGTGGAACCGACGACTGAGCAACGATTGAATGTCCCACGGACTCTCAAGCTGGGTACTTTTCATATCGGTTCATCGTTCATCGATTTGTTGACATCAGGGGTTCTCAATCGAGTGCTGATCACCGACCTGGCGCTGGCTGCGACACCGGTTGCCCTTCTCTCGGCGTTGCGCTACCTGCTTGCTCCGCTCAGCATCTGGGCCGGTTACCGCTCTGATCTGCGCCCGCCGGGCACTTTACGCCGGCTCCCATTCATCTGGGGTGGGCGCTTGCCGATGCTGCTTTCACTGCCTTTATTGCCGATAGTGACGGCTCTGCTGGCAACCGATCCGGCATCGGTTGCAGGGTGGTCATTAGCATTTTTTGCCTTTCTCATTTACGGTGTTGGGACGCTCATTTCAGGGAGTACCTATCTCAGTCTGGTGCGCGATAGTGCACCGCCGGCCCGGCGCGGGCAGGCACTGGCGATTGTCCAGGTGTTCCTGGTGATCAGCTTCCCGGTGGCCGGTGTTATTTATGGTCGTTTGATGCCGGTGTACGATCAGGCCAGCTTCTGGCGGCTGGTGTTGATCGGGATGAGCATCGCCTTTGGCTTTATTGCCTTTGCACTCTGGCGAGCCGAACGACCGGCCAGTGCGGTCGAAACTGACCCGACTCCACCAGAGCCATTCTTGCCCCTCCTGCGGCAGATGTGGTCTGATGTGCGTGCGCGCCGCTTCTTCCTTTTCCTCGCTCTTGGTGCAGTCAGCGCCTTCGCCCAGGATGCCGTACTCGAACCGTTTGGTGGCGATGTGTTTGGGCTGGACAATGGTCAGACAACACGCTTCAATGCCTACTGGGGCGTCGGTGTGGTGATCAGCCTGCTGGCAACCGTCTACTTTACCCGTCGCCGGGCAGCCCACGAGCAGACCGGGGTGGCAATGCTGGGTCTTGCCCTGACTGCGCTGCCGCTCTTCCTGTTGAGTGTGCTGGCGATTACCGAATGGCAGGCACTGTTGATCCCGGTGCTGGTCATGTTCGGGCTTGGTTTTGGCATCTATACAGTCGGTGCGGTCTCGCTGCTGGCCGCAATGACCACCGAACGCCATGCTGCGGCCTATCTTGGCCTCTGGTCGATGACCCAGCTTCTCTTCCGAGGTCTCGGCATCTTCGCCGGCGGCGCAGTACGTGATGTTGCGCTCTGGATGAGCGGATCGCTGCCTCTTGCTTACGCCAGTGTCTTCCTGTTGGAAGCAATTGGGTTGCTGGTCTGTATTGTGATTTTGCAACGGGTTGATGTGCCCGGTTTTGCCCGTGGTGAAACCAAACCATTGGGTGCGGCAACGGCGCTGGCCGCCGCCGACGGGTAGAGGGTGGCAGTCGGTCAACACGTTGGTGTCGAGTTGTAGGGGCGACGCATGCGTCGCCCCTACTGCGCTGCAACCCGCGTCTGCGCAAGAGGACGGCTGTGCGGCAGCATGGCTGCCGCACTCCAAACGCTGCAACACGGGCAACCTGGTCGGGAAGCTGTATCCACGCCAGCGGGTGATTCTACGGTGTGAGCGGGAAAAGGTCGCCAGTCCGCGCTCGTGCATTTCGGTCAGCAGTGGGGCGGATCGGTATGGGTATGCGCTGCACCACGCGCCTGGGCAAGAGGATGGTTGGCGCGGCAGCGTGGCTGCCGCACTCCAAACTCGCGACACGGGCAACCTGGTCGGGAAGCTGTATCCACGCCAGCGGGTGATTCTACGGTGTGAGCGGGAAAAGGTCGCC
>Ga0101945_1000273_pt1:0-2500 | contig 105610 bp, 78 predicted proteins | sample DewCreD2012metaG_2_FD_75246 | JGI IMG/M metagenome (GOLD analysis project Ga0101945, IMG submission 75246) | Hot spring sediment bacterial and archeal communities from British Columbia, Canada, to study Microbial Dark Matter (Phase II) - Dewar... ... | reverse complement strand
CTCGCTGAAGGCCACCAAGTGGCCGGTATCCACCGTATAGGCCTGCCCAGGTCCCAGGTTGACCTCGTGGATGGCGCCGAAGGAGGAGAGGAGGAGTTTACCCGTGCCGGAGGCCCGGAGCATGATCAACCCCTCGGAAGCGAAGAAGGTCTTCGCCCCACCCCATTTGGTGTCAAGATTGACACCCGCCTCCGAGGCCACGTAGGAACCGGACTGGACCAGCAGGTTCTCATCGCGCAGTTCCAGGACAAAGAGGTCGCCAGGGAGAGCTGGTGCGACGGTTATCTCACCGCCGCTCGCCGAAGCGCGAAAGATGTTCTGAAAGAAACTCTCCCCTGCCAGGACGGAACGGGCCAGGGATTTCAGGATGCCGCCCGCCGCCTTCGTCTCCACAGTCACGCCTTGGGACATGCTGACCATGGCGCCGCCTTCCACCCGAATCTCCTCGTGCGGGTCCAGACGGATCACCCCCAGGGAATATGAGGGACGGTACAGAATGTGGACTTCCATTTTCTCTCCTTGTAACTGATATATTCATGTAGCGTTTAGCGTCGCAAGAGACGACGAACAAAGTGAAATTCAAGTTTTTTCCGATTACGCCCACTCACAAGCAGAGGCATTCCAAGCACCATCAGCGGTACGAGGATCAGAACAATAAACCAGACAACGCCACCAGGCTCACCGAACCAGAAATTCATCAAATCGCCAAACGTGAACAGCAGGTTGGTCAGTATATGCCCAAGCATCCCATACCAGAAGCCCAGCCGAATGCGCAGGTAGCCGTAGGTCAGGCCGCCGATGAGTTGGGGCAAGACCAACAGGAGGACTGCCCAGAGTGGCGGCTGCTGGGCATAATTGCCGAGATGCGCCAGCGCAAAGAACAACGCGCCCAGGTAGTAGTACCAGCCCACATAGCGGTTGAAAAAGTCCGCGTAGCGATGGCCGCGGCGTTCCCGGACCCAAAAGAAGAGGCAGATTCCTGCCGAAAGCGCCACGTAGAAAAGCACGTTGGCGCCGATGTACAGCGATTCATTGTTGAATACGTCGGCAAACAGTTTGGGTGCATATTGCACCGTGGACAGGACCAGCGAGATGAAAAGGAACAGGAGATTGGGCGCCAACCCCAGCCGAAAATAGATTTCCTCGCTCACCGGCGCAACCAGGACGCCTCCGAAGAGCGCCATCAGGGGATCGAACTCTGTTTGTATGCTCTCGATGGCGTATCCGCCGGCTTCGATGAGCAAATCCAGGGGGGTTGTCGCCAGCGACAACAAGATTTCCAGCGCCACGATCAAGATAACAAGCGTCAGTTTTTGCCCGATGCCTGCGCTTAACCGTTCGGCGAGCGGACGGCGCAGAAAGTTCCAGAAATCGAGTAAGGGATGAGAAGGGGAAGAGTTCATAAGCAGCACTCCGTTCTGATATGACACACCGTCCCGAAGGTTTCGTACAAAAACTCGTCGAAACCTTCGGGACTTTTTCAGACTCAGGCACTCACCGCGTCCTTTTCGGGGCGTGACTCGAGGCGCGCAATGAACCAGTAAGCCGCTGCCAGCGCAGCGAAGAGGGTGACGTTGTCATACAGCGTGATTTGCGCTCCTTCGGTCACAAAAAGGGCAATCGGGGGCAGCCCGCCGCCCGTGTACCCGAACAGGACGGTCAGGAGCAAATTGTTGATGGCGTGTATGCCCAGCGCGTAATCCAGCGAACCGCTGCGCAGGGTGATGAGAGTCCAGCCCGCGCCGACCAAAAACCAGTTGAGAAAGGCGATCAGGAAATCGTTCTGTTCGGCTTCGGGGTTGAACAGATGCGGCAGGGTGAACAGCACGCCGTTGAGGAGGCTCAACACCAGCCAATTTTGCGTCAAGCGTCCGCTGGCCTGCAGCAAATACCCGCGGAAGAAAAACTCCTCGGCGCTGGTTTGCAGCGGTATCAACGCCAGCGCTACCAGCAGATACGGCCAATACTGCAAGAAACTGCAAGAAGTTGGCGTTGAACGTGTAGCGAACACCCATAAAAATCACATTGCCAAGCGTGACCAGGATGAGCAGGCCCGCCCAAATGCCTGCGCCGAGCAGCAACCGCCGGCCATTCAACCGCCCGCCGGGGCCAATCAGCGAGCCGAACGAACGGCGGTGCAGCCAGGCGGTCGCCAGCCAGGTTCCGATTATCAGCAAGCCAAAGGTCAGCAAGGTCACTGCAAATGTGGCGAGAGAATCGGGGGCATCTAAAATAAGGATAGGTCAGAAAGGCAGTGCCTACCATCCATATCAGCAGGGTGAGGACAATCCCCACCGCATAGCGCCACCAGGCGTTTTTCCCCTGGTCGGCTAAAGCAGGCTAAAGCAAGATACACATTTTTGGACATTGGAATCTCCTGAGTAGGTGTCCGCAAAACCGTGACAGGGGCTGAAAGTTGAACAAAACTGGCGGGGTCCATAGCATATCCTTATCCATTCACAACCAAGGAGGAATGCTATGGACCCCACCCAGGTATTTT
>Ga0101945_1000272_pt1 | contig 105636 bp, 86 predicted proteins | sample DewCreD2012metaG_2_FD_75246 | JGI IMG/M metagenome (GOLD analysis project Ga0101945, IMG submission 75246) | Hot spring sediment bacterial and archeal communities from British Columbia, Canada, to study Microbial Dark Matter (Phase II) - Dewar... ... | reverse complement strand
GTATTGCGTGGCGAATCGACCCTGGCCGTCTTACCGACCGGTGCCGGCAAGTCGTTGACCTATCAGTTACCGGCCCAGCTTTTACCACAGGCCACAGTGGTGATTAGCCCTTTGATCGCGTTAATGAAGGATCAGGTAGACCGGTTACCACCTGCCGTCCAGGAACGGGCAACCATCATCAACTCCACCCTTACCGCAGGAGAGGTGCGCGACCGCTTACGGGCAATTGCTGCCGGTAAGTACAAACTGGTTTATGTCGCTCCCGAACGCCTGCGACAACGCTCATTCCTTTTTGCGCTTCGTCACTGTGGCGTGTCCCGTCTTGTGATCGACGAGGCGCACTGTATCAGCTTATGGGGACAAAATTTTCGCCCTGATTATTTGTTCATCAACCGGGCGATGAACGAACTCGGCCAACCGCCAGTTCTGGCTGTGACAGCTACGGCTGCCTCTGATACGATCCATACGCTGCAAACGATGATCGGCCCGCTGACGGTCGTTCAGGCACCTGTCTTTCGCCCTAACCTGTTTTTTCAGGTGATCCAGGTGCGACCAGGGATGTCAAAGGCACGTAGTCTGATTGAACTCTGCCGGAAGATCAATGGCTCAATCATCGTGTATGCCCGTGCGCGCCAGACTTGTGAAGACCTGGCGCTGGAGCTGCGTTCTGCCGGTGTTGCTGCCGATCACTATCACGCTCTGCATCCTGATCGAGCAGGTGTGCAAGAGCGGTTCATGAACGGAAAGACGCGGGTTCTGGTTGCGACAGTCGCGTTTGGGATGGGGGTTGACAAAGCCGATATTCGTGCTGTCATCCACTACAATCTTCCCGCCTCACTCGAAGCCTACTACCAGGAGGCGGGCCGGGCCGGGCGTGATGGCTTGCCGGCGCGCTGTATTCTCTTTTTCAGCGAGAATGATGCTCGTGTATTGCGGACCTGGTTGCAATCAACGACAATTACCCGCGAGAATCTGCGTGAGTTGTACCGTCAAGTCAGGCGTACAATCACCTATCCCGCAGGTGTGATTGATCTTGATGCGTTACAATCCCAGTTTGGTCCCGCTGGTGAAGTGCTGACGCGAGTCGGGATCAGTGTCTTGGAACAGGTAGGTCTGCTCAAACGTCATTTCGACCTGCCGCTGGCAGCGGTGGTCGAACGAACCGGGACGGTAGCTGCCACAGACTGGTTACACCATCTTCCACGGGAAGCGATTGAAATCGATCTCATGCTCCTTGCCCATCAGCACAACATTCCGGTAGCTCACATTGAAGCAGTGTTGTTAGAAGCGCAAGCCGCTGGCCTGCTACGTTACCGACCGGGACTACGCCTGCCGCTCATTGAACTCTTGTCACCGCCAGCCGACGCAGGCGAGCGTGTCGAGGGCTGGCTGGAAAGGTTCCGGCAATATCAGGAGCAGCGGATTGAGTCCATGGTCGATTACGCTCGCAGTCAGCGTTGCCGACACCAGATACTGGCAGCGTATTTTGGTCAACAACTTGCCGCCTGTCGTATCGGTTGCGACGTCTGCTCCTCATCACGGGCACTTAAAGTTGGCAGGCGCGAGTGGCATTAAGTGATGTCAGTCCCAGAGCGTGGAACCGCCGAATCGGCGTTGCCGATCCCACAGAGTTGGAACACGGTTCGGCGAGGATACCGTTGCCCGTGGTGCGTGGTGGGGAGTGCGGCAGCCACGCTGCTGCGCCAGTCGTGATCACGATCAAGGGCGGGGTGCAGCGGTTTCCCCATCGGTCACGGGGACGATGTGCGTGCAGAGCACGTCTGTCAGGTCTGGCTGACTGCGTGTGAGGAGGTGCGGATCGTGGCGCAGGCTTCCAGCCTGTCGACCGTGGTACAGGTGATGGACGGGTGCGTGCCAGATCAAACCCTCGGCGAGCGGCAAACGCTATCACCGGACTGATGCACCGCAATGAGTGGCATCAGGAGTGACGCACAGTATCAATCAAGATTTGGTAGAGTGGGTGTGGCGTTACTATATGCTTCCGGTACGGAGGTCGGTGGATGCAGCGGCGTGGCTGCCGCATTCCAAAGCTACGCTAACCGGCTTCGGTCAAATACCAGCGGCCATCAACCCGAACTACCGGCAACCCGCCTGTTTCGCGTCCGATCAAGCGCAGCAGGGCACCGTTGCGTTCAAGAATGACGTTATCTTCCGCATCGCGCCAGCGCACTGTAATCACGCCATTGACTACTTCAACCAGGGCTGTCAGATCATCGGCCTGAAGCACGCGGGTACGGTCGTAAGTAATCACAACCTCTGCACGACTGCCACGGGCAGGTTGCGTATTACTATTTACAAACCCGTTGAGCATCTCCTGCATCAGCAGGCGTTGATCGGCGCGTTCGCTGGGGGCAAAATAACTTGCCAGGCGGCTCGCCCACACCTGGCGGGCGGTTGGCTCACGAAGCATTGGATCGGCCAGGGCGGTATTAAAATCCTCAAGAAAGCTCTCGACCACCGCTTCAGGAGTAACACCCCCTAAACCGATGTCTTCTTCCAGATCGGCTGCACCACAGCCACTAAGCAGGAGCAGCAAACAACACCAGAGGATAACGTGTTTCATGGGCGGGCTTCTTCACGAAAGCTGCGTGGCGGTGTTGGGAGTTCGGCACGCACAATATCACCGGCACTGGCAATGTAGAGTATCGGACGGGCACTGCTCATATCGATACTCAGGGCAGTCAGTTGACTCAAGCGCAGGTTACTGTCGGCGCGTACCCGTAGCTGCTGGATCAGCTCACCGGTGCGCTTATCAAGCTGTAAGATGCGCTCCTGCGCCGGTTCGAGCAGAAAGATGTAACCGGCATCAGGTGGGCCAGTAATCACAAACCGTGACACCTCGGCGATAGGGGGCGAGACATTGCTGGGGGTAAGCTGGCCTACCAGTTGCCCGAAACTAAAGATCAGCACTGTGCCATTCTTTTGCAGCAAGTAGATGCTGCCATCAACCGCCATATCAATTGCCGAAAGGACAGCAGCATCGCGGGTCACGCCGGGGTTGAGCCAGAATTCAGGTGTATCGCCGTAGCGACCAGACGAAAACTTTAACACTTCACCAGGCTGGGCACCCCAGATATACAGATTACCGGCATACTCCTCGACATCGAGCCGTTCAGGATCGATCCAGATTTCGGAACTTCCCAGTTTCGAGTAGTTCCAGGTGTCATTCTGGCGGAAGTAATAACCGAACCCGTTTGGAGCCTGATCAATCGCTACCACCTGGTCGATACGCCAGAGTGCTGCGCGTAAAGAGCCAACAATCGCCGCTCCGACAGTCTGACCAGGTTCGAGATATGGCTCTGGCGTACCGCCGTCGCGGGGAATCCGGTAGAGGCGAGCAGCCTCGGGATCGCTATCCAGTGCGTATAGATAGCGCAGTGCTGTCAGGTTTGCCGGATCGGTGACACTACTCATTGCTGGCGGTACGACAATGGTAGTAAAGATGCCATTCGGCAACGGATGACTTGCCAGCAAGGTTGGTTCAAGAAAAGAAACCCGGTCAACTGCCGCCAGTAATCGCTCGTACTCGCGTTCGAGTTCACTGAAGCGTAGCCACAACCCCGGATTGGTGGTCGTAATTTCCGGGCTGGCACGGGCCACATCAATCGCCTGTTGCGCAATGAGTAACGCCTCACGAGCCGTTGTCTCATCGGGTGCCGTGCGCACTGCGGCGACTCGTTCTTCAGCCGCGACCAGATATTCGGTCGCCAGTTGCAGGTTATTCTGCTGCGAGAGGTTAATGCCGTATACAATCGCAACACCGACAATCAGCACAGTGACCAGCAATAACGGCCAGGGAATCGGTGGCGCGGTACGGCGATAGGTCAGACCACGCCCTCGCGGCACATAACTACTGATTGTCAATGCTTTGCGTCGCAATTGTCGCTCACGTCGCCATTCGCGCACCATGTCACTCAGGGCCAGCCACGGCCATGCCAGTCGTTCACTCCACGTCATAGTGTCTGGTGGCCGTATGGGATGCCGAAGGCCATACGGTTGACCATTGGCGAAGGTGTCCCCCAGATCAATCGGGATCGATTGTGGTGGGTCCTCGCCTAAAACACTCGACGGGGGTAACGGTGCAGTCTGCCGTACAACACGTTCCGCCAGTGGTTCGCCAAGATCGATAGGGGCTGGACGTGGCGGTGGATTCGGCGTAAAAGCCGGTTGTGGTGGTAGGGTAAAGAGTGGATCGGCTTTCGGTTCGGTTGCAACTGCGATCTGTCTCTTATCCGGTTGCGCCTGATGTGCAGAAGGCGTCGGCGATGGTGTGGGCCGGGGGGCCGGTTCGTGAACAGTGAACGCCAGTAGTTCGGCTGATGGCAAGTCGGCGATGCGAGCGTGAGCCGTATTGATGATTGCAGACGCATCTGCCTGGGCCAGGAGTGCTGCCATTGTTGGTGGATCGAAGTGACCTATCAGGGTGCTGCTACTCAACAACACAGCATCACCTGGCTGTACGACGGCGCGAAAGAACTCTGGCTCAACAAACAGACTGGCTCCCAGAGCGTTGGTGAGCGCAATCTGTGCTGCATTCACCTGAGCCGGATCCCAGGACGGATGGGTTGGGATAGCACGGAGTTTTCCGCTGCAACGCAAGAAGACCTGAGCCGGTTGCACCTGGGCGATGAAGAGATCGTTGCCGAGCAGGGCAATCGCAGTAACGCCGACAGTCATACGACGGGTCGGCGAATGTCGCATGTTATCCTGATACAACGCTTTGTTGGCGTTGACGATTGCTATGCGCAATGCCGATGCCGCGCTGGTAGCTTCGCTCTCGTAGAAGGTGTGGCGAATGCTTCGGGTGACAATTCGGCAGGCGTGTTCAGCACGCTCAACCGGGCCTATCGGTTCACATAACACAAAAAGCTGACCGCGCGTAACCGCCACTTGCTGGTGAGGAGCAGGTGTTACGACGAGCGCTCGTGTACTGTTTGTGATAATTGCTCCGGCCACCGCAACACGGTGGTCTGCATGAATCTCAAGTGATTGCATACTATAGCGATTATACCAGAAGTGGTTGGGGCCTGACTCAGCACCAGACCTCACAAGCACCACAAGCGACGCACGCAAGGTTCGGTTCCAGATAACATTGACGCCAGCGCTGCTCACCCGTACAATGCTAACAGCAAGAATACTGATCGTAGCAAGTCACAACGAAACGAGTACCGGCTATGTTTGAAAGTCTTTCTGATCGCTTACAGGCCGTTTTTCAAAAACTAGGCAGTAAGGGTCGTCTCACCGAAGATGATGTCCGTGAGGCGATGAAGCAGGTGCGCCTGGCCCTGCTCGAAGCCGACGTTAACTTTCGGGTCGTCAAAGAGTTTGTGGCTAAAGTGACCGAGCAGGCTATTGGCGAAGAGGTCACCAAAAGCCTGACCCCACATCAACAGGTGATCAAGATCGTTCATCAAGAATTGATCAACCTGTTGGGTACAGAAAACGTTCCCCTGCAAGAGGCACGCCCTGGCCCGACAGTGATCATGCTGGTAGGTTTGCAGGGTACCGGTAAAACGACATTAGCTGCCAAACTGGCGCTCCATTTGCGCAAGAAGGGTAAGCGGGTCTTGCTAGTTGCGGCTGACGTCTATCGTCCGGCGGCAATTACGCAATTACAGGCATTGGGTCGGCAGCTCAATATTCCGGTGTACAGCGAAGGCACACAGGCCAGCCCGCCGGATATTGCCGAGCATGCACTTGAACATGCCCGTAAGGAACTGTTTAATGTGGTCATTATTGACACTGCCGGTCGGCTTCAGATCGACGAGCCGCTCATGCAAGAGCTGGAGCAGATTGAGAATCGGGTGCATCCTATCGAGCGGTTGCTGGTCGTTGATGCCATGACCGGTCAGGAAGCGGTGCGTGTGGCCGAGACGTTCAATCAGCGTGTCAAGCTAACCGGCGTGGTGATGACCAAGATGGACGGCGATGCACGGGGTGGTGCAGCGCTGTCGGTTCGTGCTGTGACCGGTGTGCCGATCAAATTTCTCTCGACCGGCGAGAAGGTTGATGGTAATACACTCGAAGTCTTCCACCCTGATCGACTGGCGTCGCGCATTCTTGGCATGGGTGATGTGTTATCACTGATTGAACGCGCCGAACAGCTCTACGACGCCGAGCAGGCGAAGAAGATGCAGAAGCGTCTTAGCAAGGGTGAATTCGACTTCGAGGACTTTCTCAATTCACTCCACCAGATGCGGAAATTGGGGCCGTTGCAGCAAATTATTGCAATGATTCCCGGTCTCAATCAGTTAGCCCGGAATGAAGAGTTGCTTGATGAGCGCCATGTCAAGCGAGTTGAAGCCATTATCTGCTCGATGACCCCTGAAGAGCGACGACGACCGGAGATTATCAAGGGGAGTCGGCGCGAGCGTATTGCCCGTGGCAGTGGCACTTCGGTGCAAGAGGTCAGTCAATTGGTCAAGCAGTTTCAACAGATGCAGCGTATGATGAAGCAACTGGCCGGCAAGGGTGGTAAGGGCCGTGGCGGTATTGATCCAAATGAACTGCTGCGTCGCTTGCGCTGAGATAGGGTGTTGACAGGTGATCCGTAAATGACGGTTAGCGTTAATGGCCGTGTTGCTGAAACGTTTGCAACGCGAAACTGATTTTGTGCTATACTATAGAACTAGTGCGTTATTGTTGGTCTGAGTGTGAGGAACGATACAACCTATGGTTAAAATTCGTCTGCGCCGCACCGGCAAGACTAAACAGCCGAGCTATCGCATTGTAGTTGCTGATTCGCGCTCGCCGCGCGATGGTAAGTTTATCGAGACTATTGGCTACTATCTGCCAACCCGTCAGCCGAAAGTTTTGGAGATCAAGGCCGACCGTGCCCGGTACTGGCTTGGCGTTGGTGCCCAACCGACCGACGTTGTGGTGAAGTTGCTGAAGCGGGTTAATGTTCTCGATGAGCAGGGCAAGGTCATTGCCGAAGCTTAGTCCTACAGTGGAGGGAGCTTCGATGAAGGCGCTCCTCGAATATATCGCTCGCAATCTGGTTGATACGCCTGAAGCGGTTCGCATCAAGGAACGCAGTGGACGTTTCACGATTACGTATCATTTGTCGGTTGCACCATCCGAGACCGGCAAAGTTATCGGGCGCAATGGACGGGTGGCAAAGGCAATTCGCGATCTGATGGGTGTTGCAGCAGCCCGTCAAAAGAAGCGAGTACACGTCGATATCGAATAAGTCGGTAGACATCGGCAACCGGTCGGCCATTTGTGCCGATCGGTTGCTTTGTTGTGGGTTGTTATGGACGATCTGCTCTATATTGGTGCTTTGGGAGCGCCCTTTGGTGTGCGTGGTCAGATCAGGCTACATTCTATCTCCAGTCATCCTGAACATCTGATTCGCCATCTGCGCACCGTCTTTATCGGGCCAAAACGTATTCCGCACCAGGTTTCGCGCCTCTACATGCACAAACCGGGGCTGCTCATTATTCAATTGCAAACGATCACGGATCGGGATGCAGCGGCTGATTTGCGCGGGGAAGAAGTCTACATTGCTGCGGCTGATGCCGCCCCACTTGCCGCAGATGAGTTCTTCTATCACGATGTGATCGGAATGCAGGCAGTTACTGACAGTGGCGAAGATATTGGTGAGGTGCGCGATATTCTCGAAACCGGTGCCGGTGAGATCGTGGTGATTACCCGTCGCGGACGCCCTGATGCGCTGGTACCGATGGTTCGTGATTTTATTGTGGCAATTGATGTCGGTGAACGGCGCCTGGTTATCCGCCCAATTGCCGGTTTACTCGATTGAACCTTACTGGGCAATCGGTAGAATAACTCTAAAGGTTGTTCCCTGCTCAGGTTGTGAACGCACCCATAATTCACCACCGTGAAAATCCACGATACTGTAGCAGAGCGACAAACCTATTCCCAGCCCATCAAAGCGTGTCGAGTAAAACGGTTCAAAAATCTTGGGTACCTCTTCCTGGGCAATGCCAACCCCGGTATCACTGATCTCTAACACAACCGCCTGCTCAGAAGGAAACTGGCGCGAACCACCGCCGGCACGCCAGAAGGATGCCCGGTCTGGTTCACCGTCTGGTGGACGCAGATAGGTGCGGATACGGAGCGTGCCGCCTTCTGGCATAGCCTCGATGGCATTTTGGACTAATGTCTGACAAACCTGTTTCAGATGGCTGATGACGGCTGTGACCCACGGCAGCGTCGAGGTCAGTTCGCCAACATATCGAATGTTGCGGGCGATCAGGGTCTGGTGATACGCTGCAATCACATCGATCACGACTTGATTGAGATCAACCGGGCGACGTCCGTCGAGGTTCGGGCGTGAGATGTCGAGAATACGTTGCACACGCTGAATTAACCCATCAAGTTCAGCGGCAGCCTTGGTCAGGTAGAGATCGCGTCGTTCTGGTGATAGATCGGAGTGCTGTAACAGGTGGACGGTGCTTGAAAGTGCTTGCAGTGGATTATTAATCTCGTGCGCCATCGCGGTAGCCAGACGACCAATCGCCGCAAGTTTTTCGGCCTGAGCAAGTTCGCGCGCCAGACGCTGTCGCTCGCTAATGTCGCGAGCAATGACCAGAAAGAGGCGTTGATCGCCATCAGGTACCACACTGACGCTCACTGCCACCGCAGTCTCATGTCCATCGGCGGTACAGAGTGTCGTTTCGATTTCACTGTGCTCACTGCGACCGTTGACCGCCGTGCTCAACAGAGCAGGCAAGGTTGGCAACAAGCGGCAAGGGTTGAGCTGCAGTATCTCCTCTCCAGGGTACCCCGACAGGCGGGTCAACGCTAAATTGGCATCGAGAACGTTCATTCCGGTTGCATCGAGCAGCAAGACCGCATCGTTGGCATGGCGGAGGAGCGCGCGATAGCGCTCTTCGGAACGCAAGACCTCACTGTACAACCGGGCGTTCTCAATCGCCACGGCTGCCTGTCCGGCGAGCAGTTGTAACAGTTCTTGATCAGCAGCCGTAAAGGCCGCATCGAGCGTCGCTTTTGCTGCGTTAAGCACACCAAGCACACGCTCACCGGCCATGATAGGAACCGACAACGCGGTAGTCAGTTCAGGGGCCAGGAGATGAGGCTTGAGTTCTTTATACCAGGGTGATGAGACAAGGTGCTGATCGATCAGCAGTGGCTGGCGATGGCGAACTACCCATCCAGAGATACTCCTGGCTACCGGTATCAGGGCACCAATGCCGACTGTGTCAGGCAAGCCGGTGCAGGCCACAATGCGGAGAGCCTGTTCATCCGGCTCCAACAGCATGAGTGAAGCGCGTTCAGCATGCACCTCAACCCGTACCGTTTCGATAATCAAGGCGTACAGGCGTGACTGATCAAGCTCGGTCAACAGATGCTGACTGATCTGCAACAGTGGGCGCAACGCAGCCAGGCGATCACTGGCCCGGATGGCCTGCCGTTTGGCAACCAGCTCGCGGGCCATATCGGCCAGTTCCTGGGCATGGAACGGTTTGATCAACAGACCACGGGCGCCGAGGCGCATAGCATAGGAAATCTGCTCGATAGAAGCAGCGCCACTGACGATCAAAATGGGCACACTGATGTCACGTGATCGGATCAATTCGAGCAGTTGGAGACCATTCATCCCTGGCATGACCAGATCGACCATAACCAGATCAAACGCCGTTTGTTCCAGCGCCTCCAACGCTGTCGTGACATCAGCAGCCGTTGTTACAACAAACCCGGCCCGTGCCAGCGTTTGCCGACACAGGTCGCGTAACTTCGGATCGTCATCGACAACCAATACGTGGCCAGCCCAACTACTCATACAGTTATCCCGCAATCTCCAGTGATTACGAGGAGCTATAGCGACGGGCCAGTTCAGCCCACACCGCTTCTGCTGTCATTCCTTGCTGTTCAAGTAACACCAGGCTATGGTAGATGAGATCGGCCAATTCGTAGGCGATCTCTGCCGGGTTCCCATTTTTGGCAGCAATAATCACTTCGGCTGCTTCCTCGCCGATCTTCTTGCCGATCCGATCAACACCGCCGTGGAGTAGTTTAGCGGTGTAGGACTCGCCTGGTGTAGAATCGCGGCGGGCCTGGATTCGATCCGCCAGACGTGCCAGAATGGCGACTGGCGGTACCGGCCCGGACACTTCCGTTTCATCGAGATCGCGGAAGAAACAACCAGGCCGGCCCGTATGACAGGTTGGGCCGGCCGGTTCTGCCAGGACTAACAAGGCATCGCCATCACAATCCTGCCGAATCTCGACGAGTCGTAAGGTGTTGCCACTTGTCTCACCTTTACGCCACAGGCGCTGGCGCGAGCGGCTATAAAACGTGACATAACCGCTGGCGAGCGTGGCAGTTAGCGCCTCTTTATTCATATAGCCCAGCATCAATACTTCGCCGCTGCGGGCATGTTGTACGATAGCTGGTAGTAGTTCTGTATCACTTATGGACACCATGCGTCCGGTGTACCTCCTTATATTCTGCAAGGTAGCTATGTAACGGTTGTCGGTGTATCTAATGGCGGAAATGGCGGCGTCCGGTAAAGACCATCGCCGCACCGGCGGCATCAGCCGCAGCGATCACCTCTTCGTCGCGTACCGAGCCACCGGGCTGAATAATGGCCGTGGCACCGGCAGCAATGGCCGCTTCAACACCATCGGCAAAGGGAAAGAGTGCATCGCTTGCCACTACACTGCCCCGCAGATCGATCCCGGCCTGTTGTGCTTTCCAGACGGCCAGGCGCGAGCTATCTACCCGGCTCATCTGGCCGGCACCGATGCCGAGAGTACGGTCATGCGCTGCATACACGATAGCATTCGACTTCACGTGTTTTACTACGCGCCAGGCGAAGCGGAGCGCCGCAGCTTCAGCATCGGTTGGGGCCCGTTTGGTAACGACACGCCACTCTTCAGCAGCCAGAGGAGCATGATCAGGTTCTTGCACCAACACACCGCCGGGAACGCTCCGCAATTGCCAGCGATCAGCACCGGTGATCGGGCGCACGCTTTGCAGCAGCCGCCGATTCTTCTTGCGCCGGAGCAATGCCAGGGCTTCGGGGGCAAAATCGGGTGCGATGATGATTTCGGAAAAGATTTCATCTACCGCTTCGGCAAACGCGATATCGACTGGTCGGTTGACCGCAATAATGCCACCGAACGGAGCTTCGCGGTCGGTGGCAAATGCTGCTTCCCAGGCCCTACGGAGATCGGCAGCGATAGCTACCCCACACGGATTGGTATGTTTAATGATGGCAACAGCAGCCGCGTCAGCCGCCGGAAACTCTTCAATCAACTCCTGCGCGGCTGCGGTATCAAGAATATTGTTATAACTTAGCTCTTTGCCGTGCAACTGATGGAAGAACGCTCCAAAATTACCATACAGCGCAGCCGCTTGGTGAGGATTTTCGCCATAGCGCAGAGGCTGATATTTTCGCCAGGCCAGTGGCAGCACATCGGGCAGTGGTTCGGTGCGGAGATATGCGGCAATGGTCGCATCGTACTCAGCGGTGTGGGCAAACGCCTTCGCGGCCAGGCGCTGTCGTTCGCTCAATGGCACATCGCCGGCACGTAAGCCATCGATCACGCCGGCATAGTCGGCCGGATCGACCAGTACCAGCACTGCCGGAAAATTCTTGGCCGCCGCCCGCAGTAACGCAACACCGCCGATGTCAATCTGCTCTTGCGCTTCAGCCATTGTCACGTCGGGGCGGGCAATGGTAGCGGCGAAGGGGTAGAGGTTTACTACGACCAGATCAATTGGTTGTAGATTATGGGCAGCCAGTTCGGCCATATGAGCCGGCACATCACGGCGCGCCAGCAAGCCGGCGTGAATTGCAGGATGGAGCGTTTTCACCCGGCCATCAAGAATTTCGGGAAAACCGGTGACTTCACTGACGGGCAGAGCCGGGATACCTGCTTCACGTAATACACGTTGGGTCTGACCGGTTGAGATAATCTCAATGCCAAGATTGTGGAGAGCCTGAGCAAACTCGACAATCCCCGTCTTATCGTAGACGCTCATCAATGCGCGCACAACACGCTCCTCACCAATCACAGAGACAACCCAAAGCGAAACCCTGCCCGCAGCGACGGGCAGGGTCGCGTAGCCCCATTGTACCACAGATCAAACGAGCAACTCACGGGCCCGTTCGCGCAACTGGGCAGCAGCCTGACTGGCCCGGTCGGCCCCGATCAGACGGCGGGCTTCAGCTTCAAAGGCATCGGCGGCTGCCAGCATCTCGGCGGCAGAGGCGCGTGAAGGATCAATGACACCGGCGATGCGATAGGCTTCCTGAAGTAACACATTTGCGCCGGCACCGAGATACCCGGCAGCGATCTGCTCAAATTCTGGAGCGAGCGATTCGCCGGCGGCAGCTTCGCGGCGTTCGATCAGACCACTCTGCATTAGTTTAGCAATAATCTCGCAGGTACGGGCTTCACCGAGACCGCTGCGTTGGGCAATCTGACCAACGGTATGTTTGCCGTTGATCATCGTCAGGACGCGCCACTCTTCAGCGTTGAGGCTGATCTCAACGTTACCCGAAGCCGGATTGGGTACCAGACGTGGTACCATCGCCAGCGTAGGGGTTGTTGTTTGCTGCTGTGACCACGTCTCCTGGCGATGGACACCCTCCATAATAATCGACTCATTACTGGCAGTAATTGTCGTCTGGGGCGATGTCACACCCTCGTGAAAGCGAAACGGCCCACTTGTGACCGTGAAAAATGTGTACACCGCTTCCAGTGGTTCCAGACCGGGCAGTTTCGCGTCAACAATTTTTCCATCGCGAAAGAAGATCCATCCGGTCAGCTTCTGGGTTCCTCGCCGGCCATCAATTTCAACACCGCCGGTCTTCTTACTCAGTTGCAACAACTGGATGAGGTCAGTGAGCGAAAACTCGCTCAAATCGCCTGCCAGCGCCATAGCTGCCCCTCACCTTGTCTCGCGTGTGTAATATTGCCCCTGGCAACATCACAGCTTGCTAATCACGACCCGACTAATCGCTCGCAACGTCTCGAAGACCCCCACGCCTTTGGTTGCGATAGCCTCGATCCGCGGCCAATTCATCTTAGTCACACCCAGGAAGTGATCCATCATCGCCACCGGAGCCAGGACATCAGGCGGCAGATCGCGCTTGTTATACTGCAACACAATCGGGAAATCGGCGAAGCGTTTATTCTGACGGGTAATATTTTGGGCCAACTCACGCAGGCTATTGATGTTTTCCTGCATCTTATTCTTATGTGAGTCGGCAACAAAGACCACACCATCGGCCCCGTTAAGAACGGCGACCCGGGTGCGTTCGTACAGTACCTGGCCTGGCACGGTATACAGATGAAAACGGGTCTGGAAACCGCGCACCTTACCTAGATCAAGGGGCAGAAAGTCAAAGAAAAGGGTGCGTTCGGTTTCGGTGGCAATCGAGAGCAGATCGCCCTTGACCTCTTTGGGTACCTGACTGTGGATGTACTGCAAATTAGTCGTTTTGCCGCACATCCCAGGGCCGTAGTAAACGATCTTACAATGTATTTCACGTGCAGCGACATTGATCAGAGCCATAGATTCTCTCGCGAAGCCGGTCGGCACCAGGCACCGACGCGACCAATCAGCAGGGTAGAAGCGCGGTTAATCGCGGAACAGCAGATCAATGGTATCTTCCATCGATGTACGGAAAGCCGAACCGAGCACTTCATCACGGGCCTTGTGTTGCTGACGTACCCGTTCGAGCACGGCAGCCAGTTCATCGGTTGCCTTCTTGGTAAGAACCTTTACCAGTCCAATGTGGGTGCCCTTGTTGAAGATGATACACAAAATCCACTGCTCTTCGATCAGGGCGATAAAGATATTTTCGCGCACACCTTGCTGGAAGGATGCCCGAAAGTCACGTTCGCGCAAAAGTTTGGCCACTTCCCGCGAGGAAGCAAAGACGCCGGCAATCAGGGCGCCAAGGGCGGTGATGTCTTGCCGGTCGCCATCACCTTTCGAGGAGATGACCTGACCACTTTTGTCGAGGAGCAGTGCATAGTCGCTGCCGGTGTCTTCCACCAGGCGGGAGAGACACTCTTCAATATGAGCGATCTCTTCCGAGGGCACGATGATACTTGTCAACTGAGGATCCATCGCAGCCTACCTTCACGTCTGAGAGTGGCGGGTGTCGATGCGTTACTTTCCAAAATTATAACATACCACTGCTAAATTGCGCTGAGCGCATCGATCATCTCGTCACGATGTTTGGCAGCGAGAAACCGCAGCAAACCGAGATCGTCACGGGAATTGGTGAGCAGCAAGAGCATGGCGTCGCTACTGATCGGTTCGATGATGACCAGGCCGTCTTCGTATTCGAGGACTGCCTGTACTGTGCCTCCTTTGGCGACTTCACGCCCCAGGGCATCAGCCATCGCCAGACCGTTTGAAGCAACCGCACCGATGGCGTCGATATCGACACCGGGTCGGGCAATGCTCTCGATCAGCAGACCGTCAGTTGCCACCACTGCGGCGGCTTCGACACTCTCGACCATGCGAAACCTGGTTAGAAGCTCTTTCAGCTCACTGCTCATGCTGCCTCGCTCTTGCGCCGGAACACATCCGCGCACTGGTATCTATTATACACCGTCGTTGAACCAATCCATTTCCATTTAGGACCCAATATCACCACTCAGGTTATTCCGCTCTCGATCTTTCGGCGGTCGCCCGGTACGAATGTTGCGCAATGAATGGATGGTTGCCGCCAGCGCCCGATCAGCCCAGCCATAGATGGTTGGCCGGCTCTTTTGTAATTCATCGGCAATTTGGGTGACGTTGGCCCGGTAGTCGGGATCAAAGGTGGCGAGATTGATCCTGGCTGCCGCAACGATCTGCTGAATCTCTTCGGGAGTCAGTCTGTGTTCACGAATCAGCTTCTGGGCACGTTTGCTGCTCAGATTTACCTTCATGCCGATCTCCTCGCCACAAACTGGCGGACTTTGGCCTGCCCGGTACCGGTCGGTTTCTGCTTCTGATCACTGTACCCGTTACCAGAAACAGGCTTTTCTGTATTCTTGCCGCCTGTTACCATCCACTGCGCTGCCGATACCTGTCTGGTGAGGGATTTCATCGTAATGGTGTTGGTTCACAGTGTAATCTTTTATCATCATACCACGTATTATTGATATTGTCGAGTCGTTGTGTAAATAGTAACCGCCTGCTTCAGAGGTGCTGCCGTGGTGTATCTGGTGGTTGGTCGCATGAGATGAAGATCAATCGTTAGCCATGGACTCTGACAGGGTCTTTATCGGAGTAGAATGTTTGACAATGGTTTTGTAGATCGGTTTAGTATGGTGTAAATGTTTACACATGTGAGTATAACCGTTGTCGTTCTTGCGCCGGTTCTGTGGTACAATGAGCCAAATGACCGATCTTCGCCTCCGCCAGCGTGAATATTTGCTCCAGATCAGCCGGGCGCTCACTGCGCAGCTTGACCTGGGTAGTGTGCTGAATCTGGTGATTACCTATGCGGTTGAGCTGCTAGCCGGCACGCTGGGTTTTATTGCGTTGTTTGACGAAGAGGATGGTGTTCTACGCATTCGCGCGTCAGCGCAGTTGCCCCGTGAACTCTGGCCGGCCTTCGCCCCGTTGCTACGCATCCCGATTGCCGATCTCGGTCGCTATGGCCCGCAGGTGCTTCGTGATGTTTCGCTTGATGCCGGCATTCCCCTCCGCCAGATGATTGCATTGCCGTTGACGGTGCGTGATACGCCGCTCGGAGTGATTTATGTCTTTCGCGCAGCGCTCAATGTGGCGTTTTCTGCCGACGACCGTCAGATTCTGCAGGATTTTGCCGATCAGGCGGCCATTGCCGTTGGTAATGCCCGTCTGTTTCAGAGTGTGTTACGCGAGAAACAACATTTGAATGCTCTGATCGAGCAGTCGGCTGATGGGGTGATGATTATTGATGGGCGCTGGCGCATTACGACGTTTAACCATACGATGGAACAACTGACCGGTTGGTCGCGCGAAGAGGCGATTGGTCGGCCCTGTGCTGAAGTGTTGGGTATTCGTAATGCACACGGAGTCAATATCTGCCTGAACGAGTGTCCGTTGCAGCGCCGGCCCGACCTCGCCAATCCGGTAGTTGAAGGCTGGATTACCACGCGCGATGGCCGCGATCTGTTTATTCAGAACCGCTATGCACCACAACGCGGTAGCCATGGTCAGCTTCTAAGTGCGATTGCCAATGTTCGCGATATTACGGCGCAAAAGATGGAGGAGGAGCGCCAGAATACCTTTATTTCGGTTATTTCCCACGAGTTACGTACACCGGTGAGTATCATCAAGGGGTTTGCCGAGACGATGCTGCGCCCCGATGGGCAATTTACGGTTGAGCAATATCGTGAAGCGTTGCAGGTGATCAGTGAAGAGGCCGACCGTCTGGCCCGTCAGATTCAGGATTTGCTCGATGTGTCACGTATCGCTGCCGGTGGTCTGCGGCTGGAACGGAGTGATGTGGCGCTCCATCTGCTGGTCTCAGATGTTGTGCGCCGTTTTGCGGCACAGGTTGGCGAACGGATTGAATTTGAAATCCGGGTGCCTGATGATCTGCCCCCGGTCTACGCCGATTATGAACGGATGCGGCAGGTGTTGACCAATCTGATCGAGAATGCTGTGAAGTATAGTCCGAACGGGGGGGTTATTCGTATCGGCGCCCGTGCCGAGGGCGATATGGCCATCGTCTATGTGTCTGATCAGGGTATCGGTATTCCCCCTGAAGAGCAAGACCTGATCTTCGAGCGCTTTTATCGGGTCGATACACGCCTGCGCCGCGATCAACCCGGTAGTGGGCTGGGGCTGTTTATTACCCGTGCGATTGTTGAGGCGCATGGCGGTCGGATTTGGGTTGAAAGTCAGGTTGGTCGTGGGTCGCGATTCTTCTTTACCATCCCCCTCAGTCGACGGCAATTGCCCGGCGAATAGCGATCCGTTCGGGTATCGGTTTGCGATTGTGCGTTGGGTTCATCACGTAAAGCTGGAACAGATGGACGTATGTTGAATTGACGATAACACCGGTGGTTATCGGCTGCCGATGGTTCCTGGATCGTCATGTTGCGCCGGGTGTATGCGTATGGTGCCCTCACTCCTGATCTTGTTGATACTGGCTCTGATTTTTCGTCAGGCGGCGCTGGCCTTGCTGGCGGCGACGGTGCTGGTGAGTATTGGTGTAGCTCGTCTCTGGCAGCGGTGGGCTTTGCAGCGCGTGGAATATCAGCGCACATTGAGCCATCTGCGGGCGTTTCCTGGGGATGAGGTGATCCTCACGATTACGGTGACCAACCGTAAACTTTTACCGCTGGCTCAGCTTCACATCTTCGATGCTATCCCCAGTGGTGTGACGGTCATTGATGCACCGGTGATCTTCAGTGGGAGTCGGCAGAGTAGCCTGATTCGACGCAGCACCGGCCTGCGCTGGTACGAGCGGGTGATCTGGCGTTATCGGCTGCGCTGTGACCGACGGGGAACGTTTCGGTTTGGGCCGGCGCAGGCTCAGAGTGGCGATCCCTTTGGTCTTTTTCGTAGCGATGCGACGTTTGCCGCCGATGTCTCTCTATTGGTGTACCCCCGGCTCTTCAGTCTGGCCGATCTTGGCCTGCCTGCACGTGATCCGCTGGGTTTGATGCGGGCATCGGCCCTGCTCCGCGATCCCCTACGGGTGGTTGGTGTGCGTGATTACACGCCGTCAGACCCGCTGAAAGATGTGCATTGGGCGGCGACTGCGCGTACCGGGACGCTACAAACTCGTGTGTACGAGCCGACTACATCCCATGTTCTGGCCCTGGTGCTCGATCTCGATACATTTGAGTTCTACTTTCAGGGTATCGATCCCGATCTGGTTGAGCATCTGATCAGTGTCACGGCAACGCTGGCTCAACACAGTATCGGTGCCGGTCATGCGGTTGGGCTGTACGTCAATGGCGCACCGGTGGAAGATGAGCATCTGGTGCGGTTGCCGCCGGGGCGTAGTCCTCATCAGCTTGCCCAGATGATGGAGACCCTGGCGCGTCTGACGGCTTACTCAGTCTTACCCGGTGCCCGTCTGCTACGGCTGATTACGCCGGAATTGCATCCCGGCGCCACCATCGTGTTAATCGGTGCAGTTGCCTCCGATCCGATACGCGCAGCATTGTTACGCCTTCGCGAACTCGGTTTCCGGGTGGTCTGGCTCTTCTGCGGTGATCGGCCACCACCGGCGATACCCGGTGTTCAGACCCATTGGACACCACGGCGAATCGAAGAAACAGAAGCGATTTCCGTATCATATACCCCAGGGGGGTAATCTGGATTACAGACAAGCACGCTTCGCCCGTGTTATACTCCTTCTTGCTGGCGGCGATGAAAGCGTCGCACAGTGAGATTATTGTGTGAATAATGCTGTTGCAAGGAGACGGTTGATATGCATCACAAAGTCGTTATTATTGGCTCTGGCCCGGCTGGCCTGACGGCGGCGCTCTATGCTGCGCGGGCGAATCTTGAACCGCTGGTCATTCGTGGCCTGCAACCGGGTGGTTTGATTGCCACGACCAGTGAAGTTGAGAATTACCCTGGTTTTGTTGATGGGATTGGTGGTTTCGAGCTGGCCGAGGCGATGGAGAAACAGGCGGCCCGTTTCGGTGCCCAATTCCTCGACTCGCTGGTGACGAAAGTAGAGGTTGCCCAGCGCCCCTTTACCATTCATACCGATAGCGGGCAGACGGTTACTGCCGATGCGATTATCGTCAGCACCGGCGCCTCGCCACGGAAGCTCGGTGTACCGGGTGAAGAAGAGCTGGCCAATCGCGGCGTCAGCTATTGTGCCACCTGCGATGGCTTTTTCTTCCGGGGCAAGAAGGTCGTCGTTGTTGGTGGCGGAAACAGTGCGCTTGATGAGGGTTTGTTCCTGACCCGGTATGTCGATGAATTAGTGATTGTTCATCGCCGCGACACGCTGCGCGCCGATCCAATTTTACAGGAACGGGCATTTAGTAATCCAAAAGTGCGTTTTATCTGGAATTCAGTGGTAGTTTCGATTAATGGCAAAGATAAAGTTGAGTCGGTGACATTGCGCAATCTACAAACCGGTGAGGTGAGTGAATTACCGACCGATGGGGTATTTCCGTATATCGGCCACGTGCCTAATACGGACTTGTTCCGCGGCATCCTTGAGCTTGACGAGGGTGGGTATATCGTGACCGATGGTCGTACCCGTACCAACATTCCCGGCATCTTTGCTGCGGGTGATGTGACCGATCACATCTATCGACAGGCCGTTACGGCTGCCGGCGATGGCTGCCGGGCTGCGATGGAGGCGACCTGGTATCTGGCCGAGCAAGAGCATGCCCGCTCGAAAGCAACGGTGTCGGTCGCCTGACATGGTTGCGAATTTTATCTCTTCACAGAGGGTAAGGGTGTCGCTATAATAAGGCTACGACAACACCAAAGGAGGTGCCTATGACAGCGACACCCAATAATGACGGGCTGGTTGATGCTGGCGCACGGGAAGGTTACGAGCACCTCGAGCAAGCCTACATTCTGGAATATCTGCGCAGTCAAGGGTTGACACTCGAGCAGGTGCGTGCGATGCCCGCCGATCAGGCCAAAGCGATTATGCGAGCGGCATCGCTTTATGCTTCAACGCAGATGAGTGTGGTTGAAGCGCGAGCGCATCTGGTTGAAGAATTGCATGGCGGGCCACGCGCATTGTAAGATTTGACTGCTGGCTCGCACAGGGGGGAAGGCGGATTTGGTTATTGGCAGCCTTCCCTCGGTCTTTATGTTGCCCTTAATTCCCCAGTACCGCTTCTACGACGGCAACAGTGTCGCGCAGATCGGGCAGGAGTACGTCTGGGTTGTATTCGGCCAGTTCTGCCATGCTGAACGGGCCGGTGGCGACTGCCACTGTCCGCGCACCGAATGCCCGGCCACAGGCAATGTCGCGCGGCGTGTCGCCGATAATCACCACGTCCGCCGGTGTAAATGCATAGCGATACCGCTCACGTGCCCGCCCTGCGGCAATCGGCGGGAGAGCCAGACGGTCGAAGTGATCGTCGCCATAAGCACCCGCTTCGACTTCAAGCCAGCGAAGAAGGCCAGTACACTCTAGCTTGATCCGGGCTGCCGCAGCGACGTTGCCGGTCAGTGGCGCCTGATAGGCGTGGGTCGAAAGAGCATGCAACGCTTCAACCACACCGGCAAACACGGTGGAGCGTGCAATCAACGCTTCCCGTTGGGCGGTGAGTTCGGCGGTGTACAGGGCAATAAACTCTTGCAAACGTGATTGAATGGTGGCCTCGTCCACCGAAGGGAGACTCTCGCGGACAATTTGCCAGTCGGTTTTACCGGCGTATGAGGTGCGTTCGATCCGCACATGTGGGCCAACCAGTTGCCGCAATGCGGTACGCATGGCATTCGCGGCAATACCATCCGTCGAAAGCAGGGTTCCGTCGATATCCCACAGCAATAACCGTCTCATTGTCACTCTCATCGGTGATCGTGGATTCAGCGGGATGGATTATCTCCGATTAATTCGGTGATCGTTTGCAATAACTCATCTAAGTCGGTTGGTTTGGTCAGGAAGCGATCAAAACCTGCCGCCATGGCCGCACGTCGATCACCCTCGCCGAGACCACTCAGGGCAATAGCCGGGCATTGCCTCAGTGTTGGATGCGCACGCAACTGTTGCAGCAGCTCAAACCCGTCACAATCCGGCAGACGCAGGTCTATCATAAAAAGGGCCGGCAGCGAGACCGGAGCCGCCAGTGCGGCAGCACCGGTAGCGGCAACCGTTACCTCGAAGCCGTGCCCACGCAGAAAGATAGCGAATAACTGCTGCATCAGCGGATTATCTTCGACGAGCACGATCTGCATGATTCTCTCCCGTTGTGGTGCAATGAGGGAATGCCGGCACTATCGAACCCTCATTGCACCACCCACGTTGCTTTATGGATAGACTCCGCGCGTCGTGTTAGCATCGGCCACTCGCTGTACCGCCAGGAGATATGCAGCGAGACGGAGCGGAATCTGGCGTTGGGTAGCCATTGCGTACACCTGATCAAATGCACCGACAATAATGCGTTCCAGTTTCTCGTTGATGTCTTGTTCGTCCCAGAAGAACTCTTGCAGGCCCTGCACCCACTCGAAATAGGAGACAATCACTCCACCGGCGTTAGCCAGGATGTCGGGTACGATGATGATCCCCCGCTCACCGAGAATGGCATCGGCGTCGGGGGTTGTCGGCCCGTTTGCCCCTTCCACAATGAGTTTGGCGCGAATACGTTCGGCATTGTTACCGGTAATCTGGTTTTCGAGCGCTGCCGGGATCAGAACATCACACTCCAATTCGAGCAATTCGCTCCCGCTGATACGTTCTACCCCTGGCGCCTGGTACCCCTCAAGCAAATGGAACGACTGGCGGTCGGTGTATGCCCGCATGGCTGGAATGTCAAGCCCGTGGGCACAGTAGTAACCGCCAGAGGCATCAGCAACCCCAATAATCTTACAGCCGAGTTGATGCAGCAGATACGCCGCTGTGCTACCGACGTTGCCAAACCCCTGCACAACGATGCGCAATCCTTCGAGCGACCAGTCGAGTTTACGCGCCATTTCGCGAACCATCAGCATCACACCGCGCCCGGTTGCCTCTACCCGGCCTAACGAGCCGCCAACATTGACCGGCTTGCCGGTGATGACAGCAGGTACGGTGTAGCCGCGATGCATCGAAATCGTGTCCATAATCCAGGCCATCACCTGGGCATTGGTACCAACATCGGGCGCAGGAATATCTTTTTCTGGGCCGAGCAGAATGCTGATTTCAGTGGCAAAACGCCGGGTCAGCCGTTCCAGTTCGCCGATTGACAGTTGCTTGGGATCGACGATCACCCCACCCTTCGCACCACCGTAGGGAATATTGACCAGCGCACACTTCCAGGTCATCCACATTGCCAGTGCTCGCACTTCATCGATATCAACACTGGGATGGTAGCGGATACCGCCCTTTACCGGGCCACGACTCAGATTGTGTTGTACCCGATAACCGGTGAAGACCTGAGTGGTACCATCGTCCATCTGCACCGGGAAGTTGACCGTCAGCTCCCGCTGGGGCACGCGCAGAATAGCGCGAATATCATCGGGCAGATTCAGCATCTCGGCGGCCTGATCGAACTGTCGTTGCGCGACGTGGAACGGATTAATCTGGTGAGACGTCATTGTCTTTTCCTCTTCATTGATGCAATTCGTTGTAACCTGTGCTTCATATTATTTATGACTCTATCGCCCTTGAAGACGATAAGGGTTACTACCGGCTCACACGTGTCGCGGCCATTCGCGAGCCTGATATACAAGCCATGCGAAGGCTTACCGCTCACCATTGGCAAGCGTTCCTGATTATACCAGATATGATGTTTCTGATGAAAGCCGGTCTGATCCAGGGTGTCTATCAAGTTCGCCGATAGATGCCCGGTAGCAACCTGTACGCACCGGTATTACGAGAGTTCTTTACGCATATACAGCCATCCACTCTGCCCGAAGAATAGTCGTCCGAAAAGTGAATGGCGAACATGCATTGCCTGAAAGCCAAGCCGCTCGTACAATGTGCGAGCGGCTTGATTCGTTTCGCGGACGTACAGACCGAGGTAGGTCAGTGAGCGTGCGCGTGCCTCGTCTTCGGCGTATTGCAGCAATGTGCGGGCCACGCCGCGCCGTCGCCAGGCGGGTGTTACGGCGACATCAGCGATAAACCCTTCGCCATAGCCGATCTGGTGGTCGAGCAGTGACAGGGCGAAGATTGAGCGGAGTGCTCCCCACCATCCCAGTATCTCGAAGAATGCCGACTCGGCGAAGCCACCGCTACCGGCGACCATGTCGCGGGTGCGCAGGCTGATCGTGCCAATAATCTGACCGGCATACTCAGCCACGAACATCCCACGCAGGGCGGCTGGCCCTTGCCGGCGCCAACCGGCAGCCAGAGCACGCGCACCGCGTTCGCTCCCCTGGGGGCCGAATGCTGCGCCAAAGGTGTCGGCAAATGCTTCTCGATGCAAGGCAACAATTGCATCAATATCGCTCAGGCGTGCCGGACGAATCGTAATATCACTGGCCGAAGTGCCAGTTTGTGGCGGTATCGTGGCGTACATGCGCACACAGGATCAAGATGCTTTTAAGCCGGCAAGCTGAAGTTCCAGCCGCTGTGCAATATCGCGATACATGTCTCCACGTCGCTCAGCGGCGGCCAGTTTACGCTGCAAAAGTACGATATATCCCACTGCTGCGCCGAGGGCAGCTATTAAGAGCCAACGCATATATCCTCCTTTACCTTTCGTTGCATATTCTAGCGCAGACATGAGAGGGCTTCAAGCCAGAATGCAGAGAGCCGATGGATTGACTCTGCGATGCACGGGTTGCGTTGTGTCGAGTGCGAAAGCCTGGCTTCTGCCACCGGGCAGGCTCCAGTGCAGATCAGTGCATACCACACGTATCCGCACTGGAGTCTGACCACGTATAGTGCCCATGCGATTTTCGTTGTGTTCTGGTCATCGGTACATCGGACGGTCAGGCGCTATTGTTGCTCGACATAAGCGGCTTATTCTGTACCGGCTAACGCATGGACGAGTAGATTCCTCTCTTGCCATCCGTGCGCTGGTTTTGCCGCATACGTGGCACAGGCTGAAGTCGGTACTACGCTGTAGTGATCACCATCTAATCTAATCGGTAACCGGGCGATGGCGCTGTCGCCAGGCGTGATAGATGGCGATGCTGCCGGCAATAGCCGCATTGAGTGATCCAACCTGGCCGACAATCGGCAAGCGGACTAAAAAGTCGCACCGTTCCCGTACCAGGCGGGCGATACCGGTGCCTTCCGCGCCGATGACCAGGGCCAGCGGGAGATCGAGGTCAACGGCATCAATATCCTGGGCCTGTTCATCTTGTTCGAGACCGACCACCCAAATGCCGGCGTGCTGCAACTCTTCGATGGTCTGATTGAGGTTTGTCACCATAGCGACGCGCAGGTGCTCTACGGCGCCACTGCTGGCGTTAACGACTGCCGGTGTGATCTCGGCGGCACGCCGACCGGGGATGACCACGCCGTGGCATCCTACCGCTTCGGCGGTGCGGAGCAGGGTACCGATATTCTGCGGGTCTTGCAGATGGTCGAGCAACAAGAGTAACGCTGCCTCGCGGCGTTCGGCAGCGGCATTGAGACAGGTGTCGAGTTCAACGTAAGGGTACGGCTCAGCCTCTAGCATGACTCCTTGATGATTGGCATCACGCAGACGGCGGTCGAGGGTCTGGCGTTCGATGCGTTCAACCGGCACCCCGGCCTGCTGGGCCAGATTGATAATTTCAGCGATAATACCGCTTTCCTGCACACTTTGCGAGACATACAAACGGTGGAATACGCGACGGCGGGCGCGAAGAGACTCGCGTACCGCGTTGCGCCCGTATAGCAACTCGGTTGCCATAATCAACTCTCTCAAGCTATGTGCCGGTGTTTACCACACCGGCAAGGGTCTACAGACCAAAGGCATCTTTGATGCGCCCGAAAAATCCTTCATCGTGATGATCATCACCGGGGGAGGTGAAGGTTTGGGCTAATTCCTGGAACAGACGCCGTTGTTGCTCGGTCAATTTGGTTGGGATGTCTACCCGGATCACCACAATCTGATCGCCGCGCCCTTGCTGGCGGAGGTAGGGTACACCTTTGCCGCGCAGGCGAAAGGTCTGCCCGTGTTGCGTTCCAGGTGGAAGGCGTAACCGCTCGCTGCCTTCGAGGGTCGGCACACTAACCTCCCCACCGAGTGCCGCCTGGGCGACATTCACGGTCAGATTGAGGATAATGTCGTTGCCGTCACGTTCAAAGATGGGGTGAGGCTGAATATCAAGGGCGACATACAGGTTACCGGGTGGCCCACCGCGGGGGCCGGCCTCACCCTCACCGCTGATCCGAATTTGTTGTGAGCCATCGACGCCAGCCGGTACCCGCACCGTAATCTTGCGGGTCTGGCGCACCCGGCCTTCACCGCGGCACTCACGGCAGGGAATGGGAATGACATAACCGGTACCGCCACAGGTGTCACAGGTTGTGACGGTGACCATATTGAAGATGGGGGCACGCTGGCGAATCTCACCGGTACCGCCACAGCGGGGACAGCGGGTTGGTTCTGTGCCCGGTTCAGCACCAGAGCCTTGACACGCCGGGCAGGTTTCGAGCCGGCGAAACTCGATCTCCTTTTCGGTACCGAAGACAGCCTCTTCAAAGGTGAGCCGCAGCGTGTAGCGCAGATCGGCACCACGCAATGGCCCGCGTGTGCTGCGCCCCACGCCGGCACCCCCGAAGAAGGCATCGAAGATCGAGCTAAAGGGATCAACTCCGCCAAACGGATCGGCGCCGACACCACCAAAACCGGGTGGATTGTGACCGAAGCGATCATACATTGCCCGCTTCTGTTCGTCGGAGAGCACTTCGTAGGCTTCGTTGATCTCCTTGAATTTTGCCTCAGCGTCCGGCGATTTATTGACATCGGGGTGATACTGACGGGCCAGACGGCGAAACGCCTTCTTGATTTCGTCGGGCGTTGCACTGCGGCTCACCCCGAGTACTTCATAGTAATCGCGTTTGGCACCCGCTGTCATAGACATTCCTCGCTGTGTATGCTGCCTTCAGGCTGCACGTGTATCTCAACTTGCCGACGACTCTACTCTTCAACCTTGTATTCACCTTCAACTGTGCCGGCAGCATTATTCGACGTTGTCGTGGTTGTGATCTGTTGCAGCGCAACGGCCAGTTCTGCGATCCGATTGCGGATCATCTGCTCGTTATCATCGGCGACCACACTGCGCAGGGCCATCATCTTCTCTTCAACCGTGCTCCGCAAGGCCGGGTCGAGGGTGTCACCGGCTTCGCGTAACGACTTTTCGGCAGTGTACAGAATGCTATCGGCCTGGTTTCGTGCTGCAATCAGCTCACGACGTCGGCGATCCTCTTCTGCGTGCAGTTCGGCATCGCGCACCATCTGCTCGATCTCTTCTTTCGAGAGACCGGAAGAGGCGGTAATCGTTATTCGCTGTTCCTTACCGGTTGCCTTATCACGCGCACTAACGCTCACAATCCCGTTGGCGTCAATATCGAACGTGACTTCAATTTGTGGCACACCGCGAGGAGCCGGCGGGATACCCGACAACTCAAAGCGACCGAGGCTCTTGTTATAGCGCGCTTCAGCCCGTTCACCCTGCAAGACATGAATTTCTACACTGGTCTGGTTATCGCTGGCGGTTGAAAAGACCTGGCTCTTGCGGGTTGGAATGGTCGTGTTCCGCTCGATAAGGGGCGTCATGACGCCGCCATAAGTCTCAATACCGAGCGTTAGCGGGGTTACATCGAGCAGCAGAATATCTTTGACTTCACCACCCAGTACACCAGCCTGGATAGCGGCACCAATGGCGACTACCTCATCTGGGTTCACACTGCGGTTCGGTTCTTTGCCAAAGAAATTGCGGACGGCGGCCTGAATTGCCGGCATCCGGGTCTGACCACCAACCAGAATGATCTCATCGATCTGGCTGGGTTGCAAACCGGCGTCACGCAACGCCTGGCGAACCGGCCCCATGCTGCGCTCGATCAGATCGGCGCAGAGCTGTTCGAGGCGCGAGCGGGTCAGCGTAGCGCTCAGATGTTTCGGGCCACTGGAATCTGCCGTGATGAATGGCAGACTGATCTCGGTCTGCATCAACGAGCTAAGCTCCATCTTGGCCTTTTCAGCCGCTTCTTTCAGGCGCTGAAGCGCTACCCGGTCGCTGCGCAAATCGATTCCGTGTTCTTTCTGAAACTCATCGGCCAGCCAATCAATAATCCGCTGGTCAAAATCGTCCCCACCGAGGTGGGTATCGCCACTGGTAGCCTTTACCTCAATCACACCTTCGCTCAGCTCAAGAATACTGACGTCGAAAGTGCCGCCACCCATATCGTAGACGACCACCAGCTCATCCTGGCCCTTCTTATCCAGGCCATAGGCAAGCGCACTGGCCGTTGGCTCGTTCACAATACGCAGCACCTCGAGGCCGGCAATCTTGCCGGCATCTTTCGTAGCCTGGCGCTGGCTATCGTTAAAGTAGGCCGGGACAGTAATCACCGCCTGAGTTACCGGCTCGCCGAGGTATGCCTCGGCATCGGCCTTGAGCTTCTGCAAAACCATCGCCGAAATCTCTGGTGGGGCATACTCACGACCGGCCATCAAAACGCGGACATCGCCGTTGGGAGCCGCAGTGAGTTGATACGGCACCAGCTCTTTATCGCGTTGCACCGAAGGCTCGTTAAACTTACGGCCAATAAACCGTTTTACCGAGAAGATCGTATTCTCAGGATTGGTGACGGCCTGTCGGCGGGCAACCTGACCGACAACTCGCTCGCCAGATTTTGTAATTGCAACAACGGAGGGGGTCAGGCGCGAACCTTCAGCGTTGGGGATGACAACGACATCACCCCCTTCAACCACTGCAACCACCGAATTCGTTGTCCCCAGATCAATCCCAATCACTTTTGGCATTGGTAACTACCCTTTACCTTAAACAGGCTTTTGGCGACTTTATCCGCGACCTACCTTGACCATACTCGGACGGATCACGCGGTCGTGCAGCAGATAACCACGCTGCAATTCGGCGATGACCTTACCTTCCTGACCCTCAGCATCTTCATAGATCACCGCTTCGTGGAGGTTGGGGTTAAACTCTTGCCCCAATGCCTCAATCGGCTTAACTCCCTCACTTTCGAGGATGGTACGCAATTTCTGGGCAATGAGTTGCGTGCCCTGCCACCACGGTGTTTCGGCAATGTCGGGTGGAATATTGGCAATAGCGCGCTCGAAATCATCGAGCACCGGCAGCAGCTTCAAGATCAGGGCTGCGCCAGCATTTCGCACCAGCTCGGTGCGTTCAGTTTCGGTGCGGCGCTTGAAATTGCGGTAATCGGCGACCGCTCGCATCCACTGATCCTTGTACTCGGCAGCCTGGGCTTCGGCCTGCGCCAGGCGGTTTTGCAGATCGGCAATGACGGCTGCCGGATCAGCGGCTTCAGACGTAGCAGCCTCTACCGTCGTGTCAGGAGTTTCGGCTACAGCCTTGTCTGCTGACTGAGGTGCAGCAGCTTCGGTGGTTGTCTCAGGTTTCACTTCCTCAGTGTCTGGCATAGGTTCCTCTCATTATCTACTATACACCGCCTATAGTTCAGCGGCAGGTTCTATATCAGAAGGACGGGTATTAACGTGGTACAGATCGGCCAGCAGATTAGTCATCAGCGACGCAATATAACGCACGGTTGAGATTGAGCGTGGGTAAGCCATCCGGGTCGGCCCAATCACACCGAGCACACCTACCAATGCGCCTTCCACGCCGTAGCGGGCCAGAATAACACTATAATCACGCATGGTATCTTCGCTGTGTTCGCCACCGATAATCACCTGAACGCCACCAGAGGCGAGGGCCTGGGGGATCAGTGGACTCAGGCCACGACCACTCTTCAAAATCTCCAGCGTGCGGCGCAGGCGTTCAATGGCTCGCTCGGCATCATCACGGCCACTGGCAGGCAAAAATTCCGGCTGGCTCAGCATTTCCAGGATGCCATCGGAATAAATCTGTTCCTGCGCCTGCTCTTCAAACACACTCATTGCCCGTACCACCAGATCGACAAGCGTGCGTTCAAATTCGCTCAGTGGCACCCCATTAAAGGTTGCGATAGCGGCCAGCTCCTCGGCCCGGCTGAGCGTGGCATCGGCGAGCAAATCGCTCACCAACCCGGCAGCGCGACGCAGGTCTTCGGGAGTCCGTCCCGGCTCGATAGGCAGCGTCTGTTGCTTCACAATCCCGCCGTGAAAGACAATCACTGCCAGCGCCATCGTCTCGTGGATGGCGATCAGCTCCAGGCTCTTAAAGCGGAGCTGCTCGGCGCGGGGCGCAGTAGCCACCGAGGCATTGTGCGCCGTGCGGGCCAGCACTGCACAGGCCAGTTGCACCCACTGATCGAGTTCCCCACGCACCTGATAAAACTGGTGGCGGATCATGCGCTGCTCGGCGGGGGAGAGAGTGGTGCGCTCCATTAAATTCTCGACAAAAAAGCGATAGCCGGCATCGGTCGGAATCCGCCCGCCCGACGTATGCGGATGGGTGAGAAAGCCCAACTCTTCGAGCGCAGCCATATCATTACGCACAGTCGCCGAGGAGACGGGAAGGCGATATTTACGCACCAGCGTCTCGGAGGCAACTGGCGTTGCCGTATCAACAAACTCTTGAATGACCAGCTTGAGTATCATCTGCCGGCGTTCGGTCAGAGGTCCGCTCATCGCTGTATCCTGCCTCGCTGGTCGCTGGTTAGCACTCGTGAGGTGAGAGTGCTAAGTCTTCTAACGTAAAAGGTTGGCGTGCATCTGATGCACGCCGTTAGAGAGTATAGCACAAGTTTCGCCACTTGTCACGGGGGGGTGGAGCATAAGATGAACCGGTGCGGGATGATTGCCAGGTTTTCCTAAGGATGTACTGCGCAGGCGACCAATAGAGGTTGTCACCATGCCGGTGGTGCTGTGGTAGCAAGGACCCATTGCCATACCCTGCCTGCCTACCTGATCGTGAGCGGCAGGTAGATAGCGAAGCGTACCGTGAACGAGAAATGCTGCCCGTTGTCAGCATCCATAAACGTTGTACAGTCGCTATCAGCACAGGCGCGCACCTGCCAGTAGTAGGTCGTATCAGGACTGACGTTGGTTATGGTCACACTGGTACGATTACCGACGTTGATTGTGGGTGTGCAGTCAGGAGTAGTGGCAAGACAGTAACGGTAGTGGTGAACAGTGTTGTCGATAGATTGCCACTGCAAGGTGATGCTGGACGGTGGATGGATGGCGTTATGGTCAGGACTGGTTTTGGTAAAGGTGTATGTCAACTTGCTAATAAAGGTGTCTTCACTGCCTCGGAGGGTTGTGGCGTATGCGCCAGTAGTCATTGGGAAGTCAGTAGATTGTGTAGATCCGACTACATATATGGTGTCCCGGTGATCGATGGCAATAGCGGTGGCTTCGTCCCATTGACTCCCGCCGAGGAAGGTACTGAAACGCAGGGTCGCCAGATCGCTGCTGAAATTGCTGACGAAAGCGTTGAAAAAACCACTGAGTGATGGATCGCTCGCATTTGGTGTGGTGGGAAAATTTGCCGAAGCGGTACTTCCTGCTACGACAAGGGTGCCCTGTCGTGTCCAAGCGATGTCCCCGGGTAGATCCCTATGACTGCCTCCAAAGAAGGTGCTGGCGAGTAGAGTAGACAGGTCGTTGCTTAATTTGCTCACAAAACCGTCTTCATACCCGTTGAATGAGCTGTTATACACTCCTGATGTAGCTGGGAAGTCATTAGACCAGGTTACCCCCACTACGTAGACATTTCTCTGAGAATCAGTAGTGACTGCTACTGCATAGTCTATATAGAGACCTCCGAGAAATGTACTCGCAATGAGATGAGCAAGCGTACCGTCTAACTTGCTGACAAAGGCATCATCATAAAAATCATTAGAGCCATTGAATGATGGATCATACGCTCCAGAAGTAGTTGGGAAGTCACTAGAGTTGGTTGCGCCTACGACATATACGTCACCATTACCATCCAATGTGAGATCAGCAATAATGTCGCCAGCACTGCCACCAAGGAACGTGCTGGCCTGTAGAATGGAGAGGTTACTGTTTAGCTTACTCACAAAGGCATTGTAGGAATGATTGAACGAGGGGTTATAGGCATCTGGAGTAGTTGGAAAGTCAGCCGAGGATGTTGCCCCTGCTACATAAATGTTGCCCTGGATATCAAAGGCGAAGGCGGTAATACTTTCCCACCCTCTACCGCCGAGAAACGTGCTGAACATGAGAGAGGAGAGGTCACTATTGAGTTTGCTTATGAAAGCATCGGCGTAACCATCAATTGACGTATCATACGTTCCAGGTGTGGTTGGGAAGTCGGACGACCCGGTCCAACCTGCTACATAGACATTGCCATGGGGATCAAGGGCAAGGGTGTTAATCTGATCGTCATTATAACCACCGAGGACGGTGCTGGCGAATAATGTGGTGAGGTCATCGCTCAGCTTGCTCACAAAGGCGTCTTTAACATCGGGTTCAGGACCTTCATGGTATGAAGTGTCAAATGTTCCCGATGTGGTCGGAAAATTGATAGACGTTGTGCTGCCTGCGACGTAAATGGAATTCTGGTTGCTAATAACTATCGAATTGGCTCTATCGTTACCGTTAGATTCGCGAGAACCGCCGAGGAAGGTGCTGGCGAGCAGCGTGGTCAGATCACCATTTAGCCGGCTTACAAAGGCATCCGTCATACCACCATGGTACGATCTCGCAAATGCTCCACTACTAGTTGGAAAGTCGAGCGAACTCGTTGTGCCAACCACGTAGACGTTGTTCCTGGTATCGAGGGTGAGGGCTTTTATTTCATCTGTATCATTTCCTCCGAGGAATGTACTGGCAAGAATAGTGGTTAAGTCATTACTCAGCTTACTCACAAAGCCATCATAATGACTGCCATTATACGACCGGTCATACGCTTCTGGTGTAGTTGGGAAATCGGTAGAAGCGGTCTCTCCAGCCACGTAGACGTTGCCCTGGGTGTCGATAGCAATTCCATGAATACTGCTATATCTGTCGTTGAAAAAAGTGCTCGCGAGTAGCGAGGCGAGATCGCTACTTAATTTGATAACAAAAGAGCCATTGCGATTATCCGAAGAGGGATCGGATACTCCTGGCGAGATGGGAATGTCGGCAAAACTACCTTTCACTGCGACGTAGACGTTCCCCCGATCATCGATGGCGATGGTGGTCGCCTGATCGTTATCATCTCCACCTAAAAAGTACTCTCAATGAGTGTTGATAGATCATTGCTGAGTTTACTTACAAAAGCATCTATATACCTGCCATCAAAGGATTTATCATAGGCATTTGCGGTAGTGGGAAAGTCAGGAGAGCATGTCTGACCAACCACGAAGATAGTACCATCGGTAGTAAGAGCGATTGCACCAATTTGATCATCACGACTTCCACTGAGAAACGTGCTGGCGAGTAGCGTCGTGAAATCACTGCTTATTTTGCTCACGAAGCCATCGGAGGTAGCATCCCAAAAGGTATCATACGCACCCGGTGTAGTCGGAAAGTCGGCGGAAAAGGTATATCCGACCGCATAGACGTTACCTTGTGTGTCAACGGCAATAGACTTAATATTTTCATTATTATTCCCTCCGAGAAAAGAGCTGCCAAGTAATGTAGTTAGATCGTTGCTTAGTTTGCTGATAAAACCGCTACTATTTTCATTGTACGATGGAGCAAATGCTCCAGGCGTGATCGGGAAATCGGCTGAGTCGGTAATACCTGCCAGATAGACATTGCCCTGCGCATCGAGTGTGAGAGTTTGGGCGTTATCATATCTGGAGCCGCCAAAGACAGTGCTGGCGTTGAGTGTGGAGAGGTCGCTGCTTAGTTTGCTGATGAAGGCATCACCGTTATCGTAGTACGATGTACCAAACACCCCAGGTGTAGTTGGAAAGTCGAACGAGCCAGTATGCCCTGCCACATAGACCGAGCCTTGTCTGTCCAGGGCAATCGTGTTACCTTCATCGCGAGCATCGCCGTATGAACCACCCAAAAACGTACTTGCTCCCAGCATCATTGCAACGCTGGTTTGCGTAGACGCTGGTGGGTTGTGTTCACCGCTACCCAACGACGTGCTAACCGGTGCTTTCACGACTCCGTCGGCTACGATAACCGGCGCAATGGTCAGGTGATGTGGTACTCCAGTGCGAGTTACCGCCTCCAGCAGTGGTAACAGCAAGTGTTGGCTTCCGACCTGTACAGCCATTTCACCATCGGTAAGTCCAATCACGTCACCGCCGCTCACCTGCATTTCGACACGAGCAAGCATGGCAGGATCGCCAGTGAGGGCGCGGATGCGTAACCGTTGTTCAGTCACGGTCAGCTCGAGCATCAATTCCGGCGCCAGGCTCAAACGCACGGCTTCCCATACCGGTACGCCTGTCTGCCAGCGACTGGGGTCGTTGCCGGTCAGAAATGAAACGGTGGTTGCCAGCGGCCCGTGCAGGTTGACCTGGGGTGCGGTGTGGCTCCCCTCAACGTTGAACGACAGAGTGAGTGGTGGAGCACCGTTGACGGACAGCTGTAGCTGGCCGTCATTTCTCATTACCAGACGGGCGTTACGGCCAGGCAGTATTGCCACAACGTTAGGGTCAAACTGGCCGCGATTTTCGATGAAGAAGTTACTATCAGCGCGAGCGTAAGGAAGCGGCGGTGCCGGTGATGGGGCAAGCGAGGGAAGTGTGGCAGTGAGCGATTGGATCAGAGTGAAAAGTAAGGCCAGTATCAGGTTGAGGGTCAGGATCGCTGGTAGTGGCCGGTGACAGTGGGGAAAGGGTGTCGTTAAGCGTGGGAAAGAAGTGCTGGTCATCGTGCACCTCTCAGGTGAAGTAGTTCGCCGATCAAGAGGGCATTACAGTGCGTGGTTCAGGGGCGGAGGAATGTGTGGTGATGACGACAATGCCCGTCTGGTGTTGTGATTGTGGTGTGGTTGGTCACCAGATTAGAACAATCGTAGTCATACCAATTGTTCGTTGTCAAGCGGCGCCTGACAATGGACAGGTTAATATTTCTGCACTGTGGGCTATTGTGATCTGATGTGGCGTGGTGAGGTGCGATTATGTTGGGGAAGACTCTCAACTCTGTTTCGATCTGGTCGAATTGGTGAGAGATTTGGTAGCCAGGTAGCGTTATCTTCCTCCAGCCACAATATCTGGCTCATCGATGGTGATGCAAGCGAGTCCTGGTTAGGCAAAAAGAGCACTGGAGAAGTCCTCATTCTTGTTCATTTCGGCTTTCCCAGGGCCGATTGATGTTTGTTGTTAGTATGATTTGCGAGGCACAGCCGCACATCTACACCATATCCATTCGTGCTCGGCGGATGGCATGCTAGTGGTGTGACATATCTCTCGTAGTTCGTGTATGTGATATTCTTTTGCGTGCTACGGAATGCTGCTCGTGTCCTGCTGTTGTGTGCGGATGTCATTCAGCGGAGTCTGTGCTCGTGGATAGCCAGGGTGGTCTTCTTTCATTGTGTGATCTGGTCGTCTCTTCCCGCTCTCTATGTCTCAGGTCACCCTTTCTCTGATCGCCTTGCTAAGATATTGAACCAACAACTACGCCCCCCACTCCCGTTCCAGGGCGCTCGCGTTATCGCCTAAAAGATGACGGGTTGCCGGGGCATAATTGCCCGGCATGGTGCGGAGTGCGACAGCCAGCGTTGCCAGGTCGGAGGGATAGGTAATCCGAAACCAGAGTGGAAGACGCGCAACGTGCAGACCACGTCGTTGCAAACCGTCCAACCAGGGGCGAAGATCTTCTAAGGTTACGGGAATCCTGCCTATCGCTGTTGATTGACGTACTCCCAGCGCATACCAGCCTCCACGATCACACAGGCCGATCACCAGGTCTGCCCCGTTATCCAGCAATGTATACGCATCGCGGATCCGGCTTTCGGGAAGGTGAGGAGTGTCGCCGCTCACGATCAACAACGGCCCCTCAATTGCTTCAGCGGCGATCTGAATGGTCGCGGTAACACGGGCAGGAACGCCGGTTACCCGCAGAACCAGTGCCTGAAGATCGGTGACGAAGGCGTTAGACCACCAACTGGCTTCAATGCCAAAGGTCTCCCGCAGAGCAGATGATCGGTCGAGGATCAGGGTTGTGCGCTGCATGCGCTTCTCCAGTAGTACCTGTATGCGAAACCACGCCTATTATAGACGGTCGTAGTCTTTCGTGGAACAGAAAAGTTGAGCTGAAGTTAAAAAATAGATGAAATTTTTGTGCCGAATGGTTACAGAATGAAGTAATCATCACTGCTGGTTGCCTGAGTTTTATCGGTAGTCTTCCCTTGATATGTCTATACTGGTACAAGGCAGGCGAAACGATTCCTGCATACAGGCAAGGAGGCAATGATGGGATCGCGACGGATTACACTCGATGGCAATGAAGCGGTTGCGAATGTTGCCTATCAACTGAGTGAAGTTATAGCAATTTATCCGATAACTCCTTCGACCCCGATGGGTGAACAGGCCGATGCCTTTGCCGCCACCGGTAAACCTAATCTGTGGGGTGTGGTGCCCACTGTTTACGAGATGCAATCAGAGGGTGGGGCTGCCGGTGCACTGCACGGTGCGATGCAGACCGGTGCGTTGACTACGACGTTTACGGCATCGCAGGGCTTGTTGTTGATGATCCCGAACCTGTTCAAGATGGCGGCTGAGATGACCCCCGGTGTCTTCCATGTGGCTGCCCGGGCCATCGCGACGCAGGGGTTGTCAATCTTTGGTGATCATTCCGACGTGATGGCAGCACGGGCGACCGGCGTGGGTATGCTGGCCTCGGCTTCGGTGCAAGAGGCACACGATCTGGCCCTGATTGCCCACGCCAGTTCGCTGGCCGGGAAGTTGCCGGTGATCCACTTCTTCGACGGATTTCGCACCTCGCACGAGGTGAATACAATCATTGCGCTTGAGGATGACGAAATCCGGGCAATGATTAAAGATGAGTGGGTTCATGATCAGCGTGCGCATGCGCTGTCGCCAGAACATCCGGTCATTCGCGGTACCGCGCAGAATCCCGATGTGGCGTTTCAAGCCCGCGAGCGTATCCAGCCAATCCTTGACGCCTTCCCCGCCGTCGTGCAAGCGCAGATGGATCGCTTCGCCAGTATCACCGGTCGGCAGTATCACCTCTTCGACTATTTCGGTGCGCCTGATGCCGAGCGGGTGATTGTCGTGATGGGTTCGGGTGGTGAGACAGCTCGTGAGACTGCCTTTTATCTTAATCAACAGGGGGAGAAGGTTGGGGTGGTACAGGTTCGGCTCTTCCGTCCGTTTGCAGAGGCCGCATTCCGCGCCGTACTGCCGCCAACGGTGAGAGCGATTGCCGTGCTTGACCGCACTAAAGAACCGGGAGCTGCCGGTGAGCCGCTCTTCCTCGATGTCGTTGCCGCTCTGCGCGGGCAGCCGATCACGATCATCGGTGGCCGCTATGGTCTGTCGTCGAAGGAGTTCACGCCAGGGATGGCGGCAGCAGTGTTTGCCGAGTTGAACAAGCCCCAACCGAAAGCGCACTTTACCGTCGGTATCATCGACGATGTGAGCAACAGTAGCCTTGAATATGATCCAGACCTCTGCATCGATCCGCCGGGCACCGTCCGTTGTGTGTTCTGGGGGCTGGGTTCTGATGGTACCGTCGGCGCAAACAAGAATAGTATCAAGATCATCGGTGATAGTAGCGAAGGTGATGCCGAACGTTACGCGCAGGGCTATTTCGTCTACGACTCGAAGAAATCGGGGTCGGTAACCATTTCACACCTGCGCTTCGGCCCATCCCCATTGGCAACACCCTACCTGATCGGCAAGGGTCAGGCGCAATTCGTCGCCTGCCATCAGTTTAGCTTCCTCGAACGGTTTGATGTGTTGCAGTATGCAGCGCCTGGGGGAGTGTTCTTGCTGAATAGCCCCTACGGCCCGGATCAGGTCTGGCATCAGTTACCGTCGGTAGTGCAACGCAAGATTCGCGATCTGAAGCTACGTTTCTATGTGATTGATGCCACCGCTGTCGCCAATGAAGTCGGCATGCGTGGACGCATCAATACCGTGATGCAGACCTGTTTCTTCGCCATTAGCGGTGTGCTGCCGCGCGATGAGGCGATTGCTGCAATCAAACAGGCTATCAAGAAGACATACGGTCGGCGCGGCGATACAGTGGTACGGCAGAACTGGGCAGCCGTGGATCGCACCCTTGATCGTCTCTACGAAGTGCCCATTCCACCGCCGACTGAAGATAACGGTCTGGCGATGCGGCCTCCGGTACCGGCCAACGCCCCCGCATTTGTACGGGATGTCCTGGGCGCGATGATTGCCGGTCGCGGTGATGAGTTGCCGGTAAGCGCAATTCCAATCGACGGTTCGTTCCCCACCGGGACAACCAAATGGGAGAAGCGTAATATCGCGCTCGAAATACCGGTCTGGGATCCGAATATCTGTATCCAATGCAACAAATGCGTCTTCGTCTGCCCGCACGCGACGATTCGGGCGAAGGTGTACCCTGAAGAGGCACTCGCCGGCGCTCCTGAAGGCTTCCTGAGCGCACCGGCCCGCTTCAAAGAGTTTCCCGGTCAGCGTTACACTTTGCAGGTCGCACCCGAAGATTGTACCGGTTGTGGCCTCTGCGTTGAAGCCTGTCCGGTGAAAGACAAGCGGGCTGTCGGTCGCAAGGCAATCAATCTCCAACCACAAGCCCCCATTCGCGCACGCGAGGCGACGTACTGGGACTTCTTCCTCTCGCTACCTGACGTTGACCGCACGCAGATCCCGATGGGCAGCGTGAAGCACACGCAGTTGTTTGTGCCGCTGATGGAGTTTTCCGGCGCATGCGCCGGCTGTGGCGAGACCCCCTATCTCAAGTTGTTGAGCCAGCTCTTCGGTGATCGGGCGATTATTGCGAACGCGACCGGCTGCTCGTCGATCTACGGTGGGAACTTGCCGACCACCCCCTGGACGACCAACGCCGAGGGGCGGGGGCCGGCCTGGTGTAACTCGCTCTTTGAGGATAACGGTGAGTTTGGGCTGGGGATGCGGTTGAGCATCGATCAGCAACTCGCGCACGCGCAGATGCTGCTTCAGCGGTTACGGCCATTGCTCGGTGCTGAGTTTGTCGAGGACTTGCTCAATGCCGATCAGCGCACAGAAGCCGGTATTCGTGAACAGCGTGAACGGGTAGCCATCCTCAAGCAGCGTCTAACTGAGCTGTTGCAGGATAATCCGCCAGAAGCACCACAGATGCGTGATCTGCTGGCGCTGGCCGATGTGCTGATCCGACGCAGTATCTGGATTGTGGGTGGTGATGGCTGGGCCTACGACATCGGCTTTGGTGGTCTCGACCACGTCTTCGCTTCGGGGCGCGATGTGAACATTCTGGTGTTGGATACGGAAGTCTATTCCAACACCGGTGGACAGGCCAGCAAGTCAACGCCAACCGGTGCAGTTGCCAAGTTCGCCGCCAGTGGCAAGGGTGGCGTAAAGAAAGATCTGGCTCAGATTGCGATGACCTACGGTGATGTCTACGTAGCCCGCGTCGCGTTTGGGGCCGATGATGTCCAGACCCTGCGCGCCTTCCAGGAGGCTGAAGCTTATCCCGGTGTGTCGCTCATTATTGCCTACAGCCACTGTATTGCGCACGGTTACGATCTACGCCGTGGGCTGGAACAACAGCGCCTGGCAGTCGAGTCGGGCATCTGGCCGCTCTACCGTTACAATCCGGCTATTCACGAAGGCTCACCGCTGACGATTGACTCGAAGGCACCAACTATCGATCCTGAAGTCTACCTGCGTGGCGAAGGACGCTTCCAGATGCTACAACAGGCTAATCCGGCGCGCTACGAACAGTTGCTCGCCAGTTTGCGGCGGCAGGTAGCGCTGAAATGGGCCCATTTACAGTGGATGGCAAATGAGCTGCTGGCTGAAACCAAGGAGGGGCTGCGATGATTGATCTGAGTACGACCTATCTGGGGATGCCACTGCGCACACCGCTGGTCGCTGCGGCATCTCCGATTAGCCGGAACGTTGAGCTGGCCCGCCAGCTTGAAGAGGCCGGCCTGGGCGCAATCGTGATGTATTCGCTCTTCGAGGAACAGATCATTCAAAACAGCCTCGAACTTGATCGGATGCTCAGCTACGGCGCCGAGAGTTTCGCCGAAGCGCTCAGCTATCTGCCCGAACACGGTGTGTACAGCGTTGGCCCGGAACGCTATCTCGAACAGGTGGCGGCATTGAAACGCGCATTGAGTATTCCGGTGATCGGCAGCCTCAACGGCGTGTCGGCAGGTGGCTGGGTGCGTTATGCCCGTCTGATCCAGGAAGCGGGAGCAGATGCACTCGAATTAAATATCTATTTCATACCGGTGGATACCAACATCACCAGCAGTGAACTCGAAGATACGTATGTGGAACTGGTGCGTGCCGTGCGGGCCGAGATCACCATTCCCCTGGCGGTCAAGATTGGCCCCTATTTCACCGCCTTGCCCAATTTCGCCTGGCGATTGATGGAAGCCGGTGCGAATGCACTGGTGCTGTTTAACCGCTTTTACCAGCCCGATTTCGACCTCGAACAACTGACAGTGCGCCCGAACCTGCAACTGAGCACATCAGCCGAATTACGTCTGCCACTACGCTGGATTGCCCTGCTCTACGGGCGGATTCCAGTGGAGTTCGCGATTAGCAGTGGTGTGCATAGCGCCATTGATGCTCTGAAGGGCTTGATGGCAGGTGCCAGCGTAGCCATGATGGCTTCAGCCCTACTGCGTGGGCGGGCACCCGATGTCTTGCGCAGTGTTCTGCACGATATGGAATTATGGCTCACCGAACACGAGTATGAGTCGATTTCACAACTCCGTGGGAGTATGAGCCAGCGGGCAGTGGCCGAGCCGGCAGCGTTTGAGCGGGCAAACTACATTCGGGTACTGGAAGATTACCGGCCACCGTATGCGTTGGGGAGCCATACCGATCTGACCGGTCGGATGCTCTATCCATTTATCGACGAGACATAGTCTTTAACGCGCGCATTGCTGTCTTCCTTGCCACCGACGGTCTGGACACCCAGACCGTCGGTGTGTTGATGAGCAATGATCTTGAACGGATAAGATACTCTACCATCATCACCCCACCTCTTGACAACCACCCGTCGTATGTCTATACTTCATTCCATCAAGCGATTGATTAAATACATCCACGCAATGAAGCGTCTCACAACAGCGCACGAATGAGTCGGTGAATCGCTCAATCACCATCACCCTGGCTCAGGTTATCACCACAGATTGCAGCGTGTTCACAGCGGCCTAGCAGTTTAGGAGCGATGCAATGATGCATGAAAGTCAGACTGAAGCCGGTGGGAGTGCTGAGCGTATTCTCGCTGCCGCCGCGGCACTCTTCGCCAGTTATGGCTATCACGGCATGTCGATGCGTGCGCTGGCCGCAGCCGTAGGTTTGAATATCGCAACCATTCACTACCACGTCGGTAGCAAGCTCGATCTCTACCGGAGCGTTTTTCGACGGTTAGCCGAACGCGAACAGGCAGTGATTACCGCCCATATTGGTGACATTCCACCAGCGCTCATCTCTGATCCGGTAGCGCTCCAACAGCGGCTCAATGATCTGATTGACGCGCTGGTTGATCTTACGCTGACCCATCCCGAAATGCCGCGCCTCTGGCTGCGGCGCTGGCTCGAACAGGATGATTCGCCGGGTGCGCTGGAAGCTGAGGTCTCGGCACCGCTTTATACGCTGGTGCTTGATCTCTTGCAGCGTGCGCAGGCTGCCGGCTCTATTGCGCCAACGCCTGATCTGCGCCTCATCCTCCATAGCTTTACCTGGATACTCTACGGCTACTTTGCCGGTGGGCCACTCGATCCGACCGGTCTGCGACTTGATCCTGCCGACCCGGAGCGGGTGGCCGCCTTCAAGCAATTTTTGCACCTTTACACGGCCAGGTTGCTGGGCTTTCCCGATCCATCAGAACCCGGCAATAGCACATAAGGGCGGTGATCCAGGAAGGAGCGAGGTATGAGTCGGCTGCTGCGCTACATCACGTATTCGATGGGCAATTTTGCCAACACAATTGCCTACCAGGTCTTCGGTAATCGGATTCAGTTCTACTATGTGGATGTGTTAGGGCTAAGTGCCGCTACTGCCGGTATTATCTGGACAATCTACGGTTTGTGGAATGCGATTAATGACCCCTTGATGGGGCAGTTATCCGACCGCACGCGCACACCAATGGGACGGCGTGTGCCGTATGTCGTCTTTGGCGCAGTGCCGCTCGGCCTCTCATTCTTTTTTCTCTGGACACCGCCGGGGCAGTCACCCTGGTTGTTAGCCGCCTATTTTCTCATCATTCTGTTCATCTTCGATACCCTCTACAGCCTGACCATTATCGCCTACAATTCGCTCTTTCCTGAAGTAGCCCCTAATTTACGCGAACGGATCAATCTGTCGGCAACCCGTGAGGTGTTGGCGACCATTGCCCTTCTGCTGTCGTTTATTCTGGCGCCGATTCTGGCCGAGACGGTGGGCTACATCTGGATGGGGGCAATCATGGGAACGCTGGTAGGGGTGGGCTACCTGATCGCAATGATTGGGGTGCGTGAAGCTCCGGTGCAGCATGACGGTCAGCAGGTACATCTGCTCACCGCGTTGCGGATTACGCTCGCCAGTCGACCGTTTCGCTGGTTTATTGGCGCGAACATCGCCAAAGAGTATGTCTGGCTGGCACTGGCTGCTATGCTCCCATTCTGGCGCAAATATGCGCTGGGTATTCAGGGGCCTATCGAAGTGGCCGGTATCCGGCTGAGCGCTGGCGATGCAGAAGCGATTCTGCTGGGAGTGCCGATTTTGCTCACCATTCCGATGCTGCTGGCCTGGCGACCACTGGTCACCCGGATCGGGCCGCGGCGCGCCTGGATGATTACCAGTCTCTGCTTTATTCCCGGTTTTGTGATGATGATGCTGGCAACCGATTTTGTCTCCGGCCTGATGGGCACACTGCTGGTGGTGCCAGGGCTTGCCGGTTCGATGTTGATGCCGTTTCCGCTGATCTCCGAGGTGATCGATGACGACGCGGCTCGCCATGGTGTACGCCGGGAAGGTATCTTCTTCGGGATGAATGGTGGGATTACCAAACTGGCCTTCTCGGCGCAAGGGGTGCTCTTTGCGAGTGTGCTGTCGCTGGCCGGCTATGTCGCCGGGAGTGATCTGCAAACTCCTGGCGCCATTTGGGGCATTCGTTTTCTGATCGGTGGCACGACAATTATCGCCGCCTTGATCATCGTCTTTTGTATGTGGAAGTATCCGTTGGAGCGAGCGCCGAAAGCGGCATTGGCGCCGGAAAGGGTTGTGTCGTGAGTTTTCCTGCTACAGGAATGGCTCCAGCCGAAATTCTGAGCGCACTACAGCGCTTTAAAATGGCCGATCTCGATTGGCAACACGGTCGGGTGTGGGCGTATGTCTATCAACCAGATGCAGCGGCAACCGATCTCATGCAACAGGCGTATCTCCATTATCTGACCGAGAATTGCCTTGATCCCACCACCTTTCCCAGCACCGCTCACCTCGAACAGGAAGTGGTGCGGATGGTTGCCGATCTGCTCGGTGGTGATGAAGAGACGTGCGGGAATGTGACATCAGGTGGGACTGAGAGTATTCTGCTCGCGGTCAAGACGGCTCGTGACTGGGCACGCCACCAGCGGCCAGGGATTGATCAACCCGAAATGGTGCTCTCGCGTACTGCCCATGCCGCTTTTCACAAAGCGGCGCACTATCTGGGCGTCAAGCCGGTCGTGGTTGATTTTGACCCGCTAACCTTCGCGGCTGATGTGGCGGCGATGCGGGCCGCGATTAACGAGCGTACCATTATGCTGGTGGCGTCAGCGCCTTCGTATGCCCAGGGTGCGCTCGATCCGGTGGCCGACATCGCAGCACTTGCCCAGGAATACGGCCTGCTTTGCCACGTTGATGCCTGTGTTGGTGGGATGTATCTGCCGTTTCTACGTCAGTTGGGTCGTGAGATTCCGCCCTTCGATCTGAGTGTGCCGGGGGTGACATCGCTTTCGGTTGATTTGCACAAGTATGGCTACGCCGCCAAAGGGGCATCGGTCATTCTCTACCGCCATCGTGCGTTGCGCCGCTATCAGTTGTTTGCTTCGACCGATACCACAGCCTATACGGTCATCAACCCAACGGTGCTCAGTTCTCGTTCGGCGGGGCCGCTGGCGGCGGCCTGGGCACTTTTGCGTTACCTCGGTGCCGTCGGCTATCGTCAGATCGTGGCGGTTGTCCAGGACGCCACCGACCGTCTGATTGCCGGGATTGCGGCAATTCCCGATCTTCAGGTGCTGGGTCAACCGGTGATGAGTATGGTGGCTGTGGCCTCACCAACCATCAACGTCTTTCAACTGGCCGATGCGATGCGTCGGCGTGGATGGTATGTTCAGCCGCAATTGTCAGCTCCACACTCGCCACGTAACATCCATTTCTCGGTTTCGTATGGGGTAGCTGGCTACGTTGATGCACTGCTCGCCGATCTTGCAGCCTGCGTTGCCGAGGTGCGCCACTGGCCGCCGGTTGACCGCAATCTGGTTGAGATGGCCGTTCGTTCGCTGACCGTTGATCATTCTCCGTCCGCTGTACAACAGCTCTGGCAGGCCATCGGGTTGGCTGAAGGCCGGTTACCGACCGATATGGCTCTGATTAACGAAGTGCTCGATGCGCTGCCCGATGCGATTGCCAATGAACTAGTGATTGATGTCTTCAATGCGCTGTTTTAGCGGTAGTTCCTGTCACCCGCTGCCTGGATGTTGGTTGCCACTGATGGTTTGCTGGCCTTGCTTGTGATGCGGCATAGCTGCAGGAAGGGGTAGTATGACGGCGACAATCTCTCGACGAGTCTGGTTGATCACCGGTGCCGGAGGTGGTTTTGGGCGCAGCCTCGTGCGACAGCTTCTCGAACGTGGCGAGTATGTCGCTGCTGCCGACCGTAGCCTCGAACTGCTCGCCGCGCTACCTTCCTCAGAAGACGGATGTCTGTTTCCGGTTGCTATCGATCTTACCGATCCGATGACCATCCAGGCTGGTGTGGCAGCGGTGATCGACCGGTTTGGACGGATCGATGTGCTGGTGAATAACGCCGGTCTGGGTCACGGTGGCCCGCTCGAAGAGGTGTCATTGACCGACATCCGGCGCCTGTTCGATGTCAATATCATCGGGATGATGCTGATCACGCAGGCTGTCTTGCCGGTGATGCGGGCGGCTGGGGGTGGGCGGATTATCAATCTTTCATCGGATAGCGGGGTCATCGGCTTCCCGTTTCAAGGTCTCTACACTGCAACCAAGCATGCAGTGGAAGGTTTTTCCGACAGTCTGTATCAAGAGGTGGCTCCGTTCGGCATCCACGTCTCGGTCGTTCAACCCTGTGGGATGTTCAAGACGGCGATGCCGGCGAATGCGATTGCCCAGGCCCGTTCAGCGCTGAAACCTGATAGTCCCTACGCTGATCGTGTCTTACGAATGGCGTCTGCCCTATCCGCTGCCTGGGAGACAGCGCGTGATCCCGCTGAAGTTGCCCAGGCCATTCTCGACGTTGCCGATGCCGATCCGCCACCGATTCGTCGGCGAGTTGGCGCTCCTGAGCGTACCGGCTTGCTGGGTCTGCGTCAGCAGATGAGTCACGATGATCTGGTACGGTTTATCTACCGGCTGACAGCCGAACCAACGCCACCACCGTTGCCGAAAGTGCGCGGTGATGGTGGCTGGCTGGTGGTACGCACATTGCGGGAAGCGGGTATCACCCATGCCTTCACCATTGTTGGTGGTCACAACTATCAGATCGTCAATGCCTGTCGTGAAGAGGGCTTGTGTGTCATCGATGCCCGCAACGAAATGCATGCCGCCCATATGGCCGATGCGTTTGCCCGACTGGCGCGTCGTCCTGCCTTGCTCACCGTTGATGCTGCGCCGGGGTTGGTGAATGCGGTGGCCGGGATCGAGGTAGCTTATGAAGCGCAGGTGCCGATGATTGTCGTTTCGGCGCAGGGTTCACTGGCCGGACGGGATATTGGAGTCATGCAGGCGATTGACCAGCTCCGGCTCGTGCGCCCGATCACAAAATGGCAACGCACCTGCTTCGAGACCAGGCGCCTACCCGAATACACGGCTGCTGCCATCAGACATGCAACTACCGGTCGGCCTGGGCCGACCTTTCTGGACTTTCCACTTGAGGTGATGCAGGCGACCATTGATGTTGAGACCGTCCCTCAACCGCGTCACTATCGGGTGACGAGCGGCCCGCTGGCCGATCCCGACTTGCTCCGGCAGGTGATCGAGATGCTACGCAAGGCACGTCGGCCCCTGATTATTGCCGGCAGCGGGGTCTGGTGGGCGCACGGCGAAGCCGAACTCGTTCGCTTTGTCCAGACAACCGGCATTCCGGTGTTGACGCGCAACCTGGCACGCGGCATCATCCCTGACGATCATCCGCTGGCAGCCGGCTTTTACCCGTCTCCCGCCGCCCTGGCCGACGCCTTTCTGGTTATCGGCACCCGGCTCGATTGGACAATCGGTTATGGACGACCGCCGCTCTTCTCGCCTGATGCACCGGTAGCCCAGATTGATCTCCATCCCGAAAGTATCGGCAAGACACGACCGATTGAGATCGGAATTGTCGCCGATGCGGCGCAGGCACTGCGGCAATTGAACGCAATGGTGTCGGCAACCGGGCCGTGGACAATGGATGCAGAATGGCCGGCGCTGGCGCACGGTAGTATCGCTGCAATGCGCCAGCAAACGGCTGCTGCGGCCCAATTATCAACCCGCGATCAACGACCAATCCATTCGATTGAACTGATGCAGGCGCTGGCCGAATGCCTTCCCCGCGAAGCGATCAAGGTTGTCGATGGCGGTTACAGTGCAGCCTTCGCCATCCAATACCTCGACGCTTACGTCCCCAGCGGCGTGCTGTGGGTTGGCAGTACCGGACATCTCGGCGTCGGCTTAGGCTTTGCTATCGGGGCCAAACGGGCCAGACCCGATGCACCGGTGGTGGCAATTATGGGTGATGGTGCCTTTGGTCTCTGTGGGATGGAGTTTGATACCGCGGTACGCCACCAGTTGCCGATTGTGGTAGTCGTCGCCAACGATGCCGGTTGGGGTGAAACGCGCGACGGTCAGCGACGACGGTGGGGAGACGCAGCCATCGTCGGCACAGCGCTCAATCCAACCCGCTACGATGAACTGGCCCGTGCTCTCGGCGGGCACGGCGAATATGTCACGCGCCTCGACGAACTGGCGCCGGCTATACGGCGCGCTTTTGCAGCGGGAAAACCGGCATTGATCAACGTCATCACCGATCCCGAACAACGCAGCAGTGCCGTCAGCGGTCTGCCGTGGATTGTAGAGTAGAATAACCGGTAAGCGATTCTGCTTTCAAGCCAGGTATTCATCAAGGAGGATGCGATGACCCCGGTGGCCGCTGCATTAAGTTATCTTACGGAACATCGTGATCAACATCTGTCTGCACTGTACGAATTGCTCAGCATCCCCAGTGTAAGCATGGATCCGGCCCACCGGGCCGATATGGTGCGAGCCGCTGAATGGCTGGCAACCTGCCTGCGGCACATTGGGATGCACCACACCGAAATTGTCGCCGACCACGGGCTGCCACTGGTCTACAGCGAATGGCTTGGTGCCGAACAGGCGCCAACGCTGCTCATCTACGGCCATTACGATGTACAGCCTGCCGACCCGGTAGCTGAATGGCATACACCACCCTTTACACCCTCGCTGGTCGGTGAGAACCTCTATGCTCGCGGCGCATCCGATGACAAGGGCCAGGTGATGGCCGTGATCTTTGCCCTGGCTTCCTGGCTCCAGACCAGCGGTCGTTTGCCGGTTAACGTTAAATTGATCATCGAGGGCGAAGAAGAAGTTTCGAGTACGCTGCTTCATCGTTTCGTGGCCGATCAGGCAGAACGGCTGCGTTGTGATGCGGTGTTGCTGGTGGATTCGATGATGCTCAGCCCACAACAACCACTCATCCTCTACGGCACAAGGGGCAATTGTTATCTGGAAGTGACTGTGCGTGGCCCAAAGACCGATCTCCACTCCGGTACCTTTGGCGGTGTGGTGGATAATCCGTTCAACGTGCTGGTGCGCCTGCTTGCCGCACTGCAAGATGGTGATACACGCCGGGTTCGGGTACCGGGGTTTTACGAGAAAGTGCGCATCGTTGATGACGAAGAGCGAGCGTTTATCAATCGCCTACCGGTGAGTGATGCGGTATTGCAGGCGCTGACCGGTGTGCCGGCGCTGGCCGGAGAAGAGGGCTTTACACCGCTTGAGCGGGCGAGTATCAGGCCAACCTTTGATATCCACGGCATCAGTGGCGGTTTCACGGGGCCGGGCAAAAAGACGGTGATCCCGGCTCAGGCCAGGGCCAAACTCTCGATGCGTCTGGTACCACATCAAGACCCGGTTGAAATTGGTGAACTGGTGCGGAACTTCTTACAGCAGCAGGCACCATCAACCGTGCAGGTATCGGTAGAGGTATTGAGTGCATCGTGGCCGGTGCTGGTTGATTATCGTCATCCGACGGTGCAGGTGGCTTCAACAGCCTTCGCAAAGGCATTTGGGCGACCGGCGGCCTTCTCAATTGGCGGAGGCACGCTGCCAATTGCGGCAACCTTCCAGAAACACCTGCAAGCGCCGCTCGTCATTACCGGCTTTGGCCTGCCTGACGACAACCTGCACGCGCCGAATGAAAAGATATTTCTGCCCTGCCTGTTTGGCGGCAGTGCAATGATCATTCACTATCTGGCCGAACTGGCAGATGCGTATGTCTTAAGATAACCAGGTTGCAACCTTTATCACCACAGAGACACAGAGGAGATGGGGATAACCCAGGTTGATACTGTGAGGCGTGACAGGGTGCTTGAACGTCTATTATCACGCTGGGCTATCGTGCGCCTGTCGCCCAGGCGCATGACCGCGTGCCAGGCACTAACGACCACCTCCCCGGCTGCTGGTTCAGTGGCAGTGCGCCGCTCCAGCCGTTCCGGCACGTGCTGGATGGGTTGTCTTACCCGCTCGTCATACCCGTGCCGCACCGTTGGAGTGCAGCAGCCGTGCTCACGATCCGGCGCGTGGCACACCGTTACTCATCCTGGTCACGGGGATGCTGGATATGCTTGTGTCGATCATCGAGTCGGTCAGGCATGAATGCGCCACCTGCGCGTAGACGTTCGTGCCTGTGCACCAGCGGCCACGGCCAGCACCTGACGGCGGTGGCGAGGATGCCTGCACGCGGGCTGGAAGCCCAGCCACGTATCCATGACGATGTGATATGGGGCGTCATATCGGTTACTGGGTAACAAGTGGGTAACGCATAGACCGCCGTAACGGGGCGGGATGTGGGTACGGACAGGTTGGGTGTGGGTGGGAACCCGCCCCTACCGTCGGAATGGGGCGGGATGGGTACGGACAGGTTGGAGGCGGGTTGGGAACCCGCCCCGCCTAATCTGCGGCGACCATGCGCTCTTTTTCGACCACCGTCAATCCCAACTGTTCTCGTATCGGCGTTCGTGGGCGGAGATAATTGCGAACCTCACTGGCAATAATCTCGGCAGTCATCCGCAACTGGGCCAGCCAGGGCGCGGGGGCCATCTGTTTGTGCATATAGCTGTCGAAGGTTAAGCGTTGCACATCGTAATTACGGCACATTTCAGTAAATACCTCCATCTGCCGCTCGTTACCGTAGCCCCACATCTGCAAAAAGCGCAAGAAGCGGTACATTGTGCCGTACTGTTTCCACCAGCGCCGTTCGTAGTGGCGCAGGTTTGCCGCACTGGGAGCATCGAGATACTCGGCCAGTGTTTGGGCTGCCATCTGGCCACTCTTCATTGCCCAATAGATACCTTCGCCAGAGGTATGTACGACCAACCCGGCGGCATCCCCGATCAGCATCGCACGGTCAAACGCCATATGTGGTCGAGGTTCCATCGGCAGTGCGTGCGCCTCGCGCAGGATCGTCTGTCCACCAGCCAGGGCATCACCAAGCCGCCGCTTGAGGTTCGTCAACAACTGTTTTGCTGCGGTACTATGGCGAGGTCCGGCACCGATACCTACGGCGATATGGTCACGCTTGGGAAAGGCCCAGGCGTACAGATCGGGACTGACTTCATAGCCGAGGTACAGGTCAGCCGTCTCCTCCCAGCGCGCCATCTTGTCTGGGGAGAGCTTAATGCGCTCTTGAATGGCCACTGCGCGGGGGAGATGGGGTAAGCCGAGAAACTTCGCCGTTGGCGAATAGGCACCATCGGCGCCGATGACCACATCGGCCCAGACCGAACCTTCATGGCCGGATGGCGTGCGGTAGGTGGCGACAACCCCACGCCGGTCAACCCGCAAACCGGTCAACTGGGCGTGGATCAGATCGGCACCACGCTCTTGGGCACGCTGACGCAAAAAGCTATCAAAGACCTCGCGCCGCACCATGGCGACGTAATCATCGTCACTGGGGATCGTGCCGGCTACCGGTACGCGCGTCTCCTGGCCCGACGGCGACACGATCAGACACTGCTTTACCTTGCGATCAATCAGGCTGGTCGGGAGATCGAATTCACGAAAGGCGGCTGGCGGTACTGCGCCACCACACGGCTTAGCCTTACTCAACTCCTTTTCTAGCATGATGGTCTCGATACCGAACGACCGCAGCGTGATGGCTGCGGTCGCTCCGCCTACCGATGCGCCAACTATCAGAACCCGTGGTGCCATTCCAACTCACCTCTAGGGGCACAAGCCCGTCAAGCTGCCAGACCAATCGCCGCCGCCAACATGCCCCAGACATAGAGCATAATCGCGGTCGCGTTGAAAAAGACCTCATTGTTTTCAGGGTCACGGATAAAGCGGGCGTTAGGAATGCTCTGCGCTGCCAGTAAGATCGCGACAACCGTTGCCGCAACCGGATGGCCCCAATGGAACAGCAACCCGATCACCGCAATCTGGGCCACACCCATGGTTGTCACGACCATCCGTGCAGCCATCACCTTGCCGTACTGTACCGGTATCGAACGGATACCCATAATGGTATCGCCACGGATGCTCTTAAAATCATTGACGGTCATAATACCGTGAGCACCGAGCGAATAGAGGAGTGCAATCGTCACACTCTCACCGGTCAGCGGGGCAAACGCGGCGTGGCCGGCCATCCAGGCCAGACCTTCATAAGAGATAGCCACCAGTGCGTTACCGATCCAGCCATTACGCTTGCCCCGGATCGGTCGCAAACTGTAGGCGAGAGCGAACACCAGGCCCAGCGCGACAAAAAAAGCAACCTGTCGACCCAGGAAAAGGGCAATACTCGCTCCGATCCAGGTGAGGACAGCGGTCAAAATATAGACGTGCCGTAATGAGACCTGCCCCGAAGGAATGAGGCGATGCGGCTCATTGATAGCATCGACTTCACGGTCGGCGTAATCGTTGACGACTTGTGACAGGCCACACAGGATGGGACCGGCCATAAACATACCAAGGAGCAGACGGCCAATCGACTCATTCCAGCCCAGGGCACCGCTGGCAATAGCGCCACACATAAAGGCCCAGGTTGGTGCGAACCAGGTGACCGGTTTCATCAACTGGATTGAACGCACCAACCATGCATAGCGCGATTGGGGCTGTTTGTGTAGGGGTAGCGACGGAGGAGAAGATAGCCTGGTTTGATCGCTCATGTCGCTCATGGGAAATGCTCTCTAGCGCATTGATGGCGCGGGGGCGCATTCACGCCCCCTTCAACACGATCGTTTACCGTCCGCGAATTTGAGGTGGTAAGACCACAATCCCTGCATCACCAGATGGAATATTGGCCTGATTGATTGACGCCAGTGGGATATTATTCCCCTGGTGGCAGGTGTAACAGCCGGGCACATTGTAAATCTGACCATCACCCAGACGCTGGTACGAATAGCGGCTGGCTGCACCACTACCGGTAGGAATTTCCGGTTTAGCAATCGCGCCGTAGCGCGGCCAGTTCTCGGCCAGCCAGGTTGTCAGCAGTAACATACGTTGTGCCTTCAACTTATTGTAGGCGTACAGCGGATTAAGGACATTATCGCCAGCCGGATTCAGCTCATAGGCCACAAAGTTACGCGAGTTGTGACAGAACGTACAGCCAACCCCAAGCGACCAGGCTTGATAATTCATCACGTTCTGGTTAATGGTCACCTGATCCTGCGTGCGACCGCCATCATAGGTCAGGGCAAGTGAACCACGCCCACTTTCGGGATCATTGGGATCGAATGGCTTCCAGACCTGATAATTGTAAATATAGAAGAGGATGGCATCTTTGAGCAGCACCGGCTCGCGAATCGCTTCGGGCTTCTGCGCCGGGTCAAGGATCGCCATTCCATTGGCATCGAGCGGATCAACCGTTACCTTAATCGGTGGCACCGAATTGATAAATTGAGCACCGAATCCCTCAAGATTATTAGGTGCATTGTTATGACAGGTTGCGCACTGGACATAATTCCCCTGCCAGTTGGGGAGGTTGACAATGAACTCTGCATTTACGTCACGCACCAGACGCAACATGTTCCGGGCGGCAATCTTCTGCGGATATTCATCACTGGCAAAGTTGTTGATGTTGTGACAATATTGACAACCAACGCCAAGGGCACCCGAAACATACTGCTGCATGTACGTCCAGATTTGGGCTGAACTCATCCCAATCAGCACCTGGACATTTACCGTATTTGGATACTGTTGGATCCAGGCCTGACCAGCCTGTACTCCTTCGTTCCATGCCTGCGTACCCATCCAGTTCTGGCGGCCATCGGTGGGAGTGACCGGAGGTGAGCTGGTGATAACTTTAATCCCGTCACTTGGACTCCAGCGTGCACCGGCTGTTTGTGCGGCCTCCCGTTGCGCACGGCCTAACGTCAAATCGTATACCCACCAGAAGGTGGCCGTCGTAATGACCGCGACAACGATTCCCACCGCCACCGAAACAACGATCGCCAATTGCCGATCACTTGGTCGTGACGATTGCATGGGCCTCTCCTGATCCAGATCGGCGAACCGATATTATCGGCGCCGATGCAAGCGCGAGATTGCGGCGGAAGGGCGACGCCGCCCCTGACTATGTATCGGTACTAAGTATACACGAATTGTTTTTTGAGGTCAATTTTTTTATTTATGTGCAAAAACGCCGAATCTCCGTCGCCTGCGAACAACAACCGCCAGCAGAAACGCTGCTGGCGGTTGCCGTCTCACGCGAGCCGTGGCCGGCCCGCCATCGGTCAAATCCCGAACAGCGCACGCGCTGCACTTAACAGCAGAGCACCGCCTTCGGCATTCGACAGCCAGTTGTACTCTGGGCTGCTCAGAACGATGAAGTGGATAAGCAGCGCCACCACAAAACCGAGAATAGTAAAAATGACGATATTCGTCCGCACCGGGCTGCGAGGCTGCATGAATAGTCCCTCCTCACTCTACATCATCTAGGGAAGCCACGGTTTCCAGAGATAGACCAGCAGGTGGGCAATGGCTGCAATGACACCAAAGCCGTAGAACGACTTCACCACGATGTCGTGCAGCAGCCAGTCCTGGTTGTTAAACAGCGGACGCCATTTTGGTGGAACCAGATCATCGTCGTCGCGCATGGGCGAACCTCCACTCTTCTGCTACCGGCGAGATTGTGACCGACACCCGGCTGGTCTCCTGCGAAACTGCCGCTATCGTAAGCGCCCTTCAGCGGTATTCGTTGAAGACCATGCAACGGCGGTGTGTTGCTTAAATTATATAGAAATCAAAGAAAAATGTCAATCCGTTGCTTTTAAGAAAAAAGACAATCCCAGGTTGCGATTCTTCTGGCATTCCGTGCTCAGTAAGCAGGTTGTTTCAAATGCCTGTAACTGCTTTGGGTTGGGTGCGTGCAGATGTTGTTGGTCGATGATTCGGTTGATTCGTAGCGTACCTGCGTGATGTTACGGCTGGGTAGCCCTGACTCCCAGCGATGCGTTATTGGGTTGCTAGAAGTTATCTCAATACTGACCGACTCCATAGATCGTGACGAGCACACACCGTATCCCCGTGACCAGCAGGGTAAACGGCGTAACACGCGCATGATCGTGAGCATGGCTGATGCGGCAGCCACGCTGCCGCACTCCAAACTCCGCGACACACGCCTGACGAACGGGCAAGGCCACCCATCCAACCAGGATGGCATTGGCTAGAGATGATCGTCAGCCCTTCGCCTGTGCGATGGTCGGGTAGCACGACCACACAGATTTTTACGAAATAAGTTCTAGTTGAGTATGGATGCGTTGCGTCACGGCAGTCTTCTGATTGCATAGGTGCAGGTGCTGAATTTTTTGTGCCCTACCATCTTCATCATTCATGGTTTCCTGAAAAGAACTTCCATCCTGCGACTGACGCCAATCTCTCACCAGACCGGTTATACTGCTATGACGATATTTGTCTTGTCAGGAGTTGCTATGCACCACCTGCGTCTGTTATTTCCGTATCTGCATCGTTACCGTCGTCGTTTGCTGCTGGGCTTGCTGGCAGCAGCCCTTGGCGCATCCGTCAGCGCTCTCGCTCCGCTGGTCTTGCGCCTGGCAGTTGATCGGGTTGCCAACGGCACTATCGTTCCGCTGGAATTGATCTGGTTTGGTGGCGCATTGATTGGTCTGGCTATCATTGATGGTGGCCTGAAATTTGCCCAGCGCATGTTGATTGCGGTGACGTCGTATCGAATTGAGAACGATCTGCGTGCCGATCTGTTTGATCGTCTGTTGTCGTTTGAACAGATGTTTTATCAGCAACACTACACCGGCGATCTGATGGCACGTCTGACGAACGATTTGAGTGCGGTTCGTCAGTTTCTTGGCCCTGGGCTTAACGGTGCCGCTACTGCGATTCTGACCTTTCTGGCTGCCGCTGTGTTGATGTTTCTGGTTCAGCCGGTGCTGGCGTTGATTGTGGTCTTGTTGTTGCCGTTGGCAACGATTGTGTTTGTCGCTATCGGTGGCCGGATGCGCCAGATTTTCCATCGGGTGCAGGATCAGTTTGGTGTGCTGTCGACTCGTGCCCAGGAGAATTTTGCCGGTATTCGCACAGTGAAAGCCTTTGCTCAGGAAGAGGCTGAGATTGCGGTGTTTACCGCTGATAACGAGCGGTATCGTGATCTGAATCTACGCTATGTGCTGCTGTCGGGCGCGTTGTGGCCGGCAATGACACTGTGCCTCGGTCTGATTTCGGCGTTGATCTTGCTGGTTGGTGGGCAGATGGTAGCTGCCGGGACGCTGACCATCGGTGAGCTGGTGCAGTTCAATGCGTATCTGGCGCTGTTGGCCTTCCCGATGATCATTCTGGGCTGGATGGTTAATCTGTTTCAACAGGCAACCGCTTCGCTCGAACGGTTAAGTGACATTCTGCGCCGTCAACCGCTGATTACCTCGCCGGCAACGCCACGTCTGCCTGCCGGCGAGGGCGAAATTGAGTTTCGTGGTGTGGGTGTGCGGGCCGGCCATTCCGATCAGCAATGGCTGCTGCGCGATCTGTCGTTCCGGGTGCCGGCAGGTACGGTGCTGGCTATTGTTGGGGCGACCGGTGCCGGGAAGACGACGTTGATCAATCTCCTTGGTCGCGTGCGCGATCCTGATGTCGGGCAGGTGTTGGTTGATGGGATTGATATCCGTGATCTCGATCTGGCTGCACTCCGACGAATGATTGGCTATGTGCCGCAGGAGAGTTTTCTCTTCAGTATTCCGTTGCGCGAGAATATTGGGTTCGGCGTCGAAACGGTTGATCCTGATCGCCTCAATTACGTGGTTGAGGTCTCTCGTCTGGTCAATGATCTGGATCAGCTACCCGGTGGTATGGAGACGATGGTTGGTGAACGAGGAGTTACGCTGTCTGGTGGTCAGAAACAACGGGTTGCGATTGCCCGGGCCTTAATGCGCGATCCGCGGATTCTGGTCCTCGATGATGCGTTGAGTAGCGTTGATACTCACACGGCGGCCCAGATTCTGGCCGGCCTCCGCACCGAGATGACCGGTCGAACGACTATCATCATTGCCCAGCGGATTGCCACCGTGCGTGATGCCGACCAGATCATTGTGCTGGACGAAGGTCAGATTGTTGAACGTGGTTCGCATCAAGAACTGCTTGCCCGTAACGGACGTTATGCAGCTATGTATCGCCGCGAGTTGATCGCCGCGGAGCTGGAACGTGATGATTAGCAGGTTCGGAATGTGTCAGCAGAACCTTACGGGATTGGGTGAAGGCATTGCCTTCATAATCATAATCATCAGACTCACCGGGGTATATCTGAATAGGCGCTAAGCAGGTCTGGCGTGTTTTCAGTCATAAGGAGTTCAGAGTGGCACATCAGTTTGATGATGACACAATTCTCGGTAAAGCCTACGATGGCCGTTTGGTGCGGCGTCTGGCAACCTATGTCATTCCCTATTGGGGGCGGCTTAGTGTTGCAATTGTGCTGTTGATCGGAGCGATCCTCTCTGATCTGGTGCCGCCGTTGTTGATCCAACAGGCCATCGATGGTCCGATTAGTGCCGGTGTCATTGACGGTGTCTGGCCCTACTTTGTCGCCTTTCTTGGTGCGCTGCTGGCCAATTTTCTATTCCGCTATAGCCATTCCTACTTCATCAACAGCGTCGGTCAGCAGGTGATGAAGGATTTGCGAGTTGCGATCTTTCGTCACATTCAGTACATGAGCCTCTCGTTCTTCAATCGCAACCCGGTGGGGCGGTTGATCACGCGCATTACCAATGATGTTGATGCGCTCAACGAGTTCCTGACTCAGGGTGTGGTGATGATTGTGGCCGATCTACTGACCCTGATCGGGATTATTGTGGTGATGTTTGTGCTGAACTGGCGTCTGGCCTTGATCAGTCTGGCGACGTTGCCCGTCTTGATGCTGATTGTTTCCATCTACCAGCGCTTTATGCGTGCGGCATATCGCCTGGTACGGCAGCGCCTGGCCCGGATCAATGCCTTCCTCAGCGAGCAGATCAGCGGTGTCCTGGTGACCCAGCTCTTCAACGGGGAAGCACGTAGTCGGGCAGCGTTTGCACGTTTGAGTGATGACTACATGCAGGCCAACATCCGTTCAGTACTGATCTTCGCGATCTTTATCCCATCGGTCAACCTGCTGGCCGCCATCGGTACGGCAGCACTGCTGTGGGGCGGTGGCAACGGCGTACTGGCCGGTTGGGCATCGCTGGGTATGCTGGTAGCGTTTATTCAATATCTCGAACGCGCCTTTCAACCCATCCGTAATCTGGCTGAACGGTATACCGTTTTGCAGTCGGCGATGGCATCGGCAGAGCGGATTTTTGCGGTGCTCGATACACAGGCTGAGGTCCGCGACCCGGTGCAACCCCGTACCCTGCCGACGCCGGTGCGGGGCGAGATCGAGTTGCGCAATGTCGTGTTTGGCTACAATCCGCAGGAACCCGTGTTACGCGGGATCAGTCTGCATATTCCTGCCGGACAATCGGTTGCTATCGTTGGCGCGACCGGTGCCGGCAAGAGTTCGCTGGTCGGGCTGCTAGCCCGGTTCTACGATGTGCAGCAGGGCAGTATCACGCTCGATGGGATCGACATTCGCGATCTGCCGCAGGCTGAATTACGACGGCACGTTGCAGCCGTGCCGCAGGACCCGGTCTGTTTCAGTGGGACTATCGCCAGTAATATTCGCCTGCACAATAACGCGATCAGTGACGATCAGGTGCGGGCCGCTGCGGAACTGGTCGGTGCCCACCGGTTTATCGAACGGCTGCCGGGTGGCTACAACCACGAAGTGCGCGAACGGGGAGCGAATCTCTCTATCGGCCAACGCCAGTTACTGGCCTTTGCCAGAGCCATTGCCTTTAACCCCGAAGTATTGCTGATTCTCGATGAAGCAACCAGCAGTGTTGATACCGAGACCGAAGCTCTTATCCAGGAGGCACTGGCGCGATTGATGCGAGGGCGCACGAGCATCATCATTGCCCATCGTCTGAGCACCATTCGCCACGTTGATCGGATTATCGTGTTGCACAAGGGGCGAGTGGTTGAGGACGGAACCCATGATGAGCTGCTGGCGCGGCACGGCTATTACTACCGCCTGTATCAGTTGCAGTTTGCCGGCATGAGTGAGTAGGTGGATGTTCACCACCGAGGCACAGAGGACACAAAGACTCGTAAAAACCCTCTGTGCTCTCTGGGTTTCTGTGGTGATAGTCGACACAGCCTGGTATGTATTCACCACCGAGGCACAGAGGACACAGAGACTCTTACAAAACCCTCTGTGCCCTCTGTGTCTTTGTGGTGATCAATCACCCACCGGCTACCTGTCGGCGCGGAATAGCTATCGTAAACGCACTTCCCTCGCCAGGGGCGCTCCGCAGCGCAATCTGACCACCGTGCGCTTCGACGATATGGCGTACAATCGCCAGCCCAAGTCCACTGCCGGGATGACCACGAGCCAGCGAATGATCAACCTGGTAAAAGGGGAGGAAGATTTTTTCTTGCTCGCCGGCAGGAATGCCGATCCCGGTATCTTCGACCCGAATGATCAGGCGGGTTGGTTCATCACGGACAATGAACCGCACTCGCCCACCGGGTTCGGTGTATTGGAAGGCGTTGTCGAGGAGATTGCGTACCAGATGTTCAAATGCCGAGCGGTCAACCTCAATAGGTTGCATTTCTGAAAGGAGGACCTCGAACTGCAACTGCGCCTGGGCTGCCCGTTCGCGAGCGGCGGCGATAAGTGGGCGCAGAATATCGAGCGGCTGTAATTGCACGAAATTGAGTGATCGGCTGCGTACCTCTTGAAAGTAGAGCAGGTTGTTGAGCTGGCGGGCCAGCACTTCGCTGCTACGCCGCATGACGCGAACCGCTTCTTCCTGCTGTGGTGTGAGCGGACCCAGCATGCCGCGGTCGAAGAGTTCGAGATAACCAAGGAGCGACGTGAGGGGAGTGCGGAGTTCGTGCGAGAGGGTAGCCAGGAACTGATCCTTCATCCGGTCGAGGTCTTGCAATTGGGCGTTGGCCAGTGTCAGTTCACGTACCCGTGCCTCAAGCCGCTCGACCAGCTTCTGGTTGTACGAGCGTAACAGCTCCGTCTCCATGACTTCCGGCAAGCGTTCGCGACGCCCCTCAATGAATTCGGCGATCTGCGCCGGCAGCGCACGGGCGTCAATCGGCTTACTCAGATACCCATCGCAGCCGGCAACTAAGGCACGTTCGCGTGATCCGGGTGAGGCATCTGCGGTCAGGGCGATAATCGGCACATTGTGCATGTGGGCCAGCGAACGCAGGCGGGTTGTCGTCTCGTAGCCATCGAGACCAGGGATGCCGAGATCGACCAGCACTAGCGCCGGATGGGTCGTGCGGGCAAGCGCGAGACCACCAGGGCCGTCTTCGGCGATGACGACCTGATAGCCACGAGCGCTGAGTACTCGCTGAACCAGACGCTGATTGTCTGGGTTGTCTTCAATGTACAGAATTTGTGGCAACTGGTTCATGGCGTCGTTGTGTCAATGTTTACCGGCGCTGCCAGCAATGCCGGTTGCGCAACCGGTATCGTGAAGGTAAATGTTGAACCAATCCCTGGTGTACTATCAACCCAAATTCTTCCCCCCTGGGCCAGCACTAATTTGCGCGTGATCGCCAATCCTAAACCGGTACCGCTGAGCCGTGACCGGCGACCGTGAATCTGAACAAATTCGTTGAAGATTTCGTGTTGTCGTTCCAGCGGTATTCCGATGCCGGTGTCTGACACGCTGACCGCAACATACCGCCCGACTTTCCCGTCTTCATTTACTTCATCATGCACTCGTGCGCTTACTGTAATAGTACCACGTTCTGTAAACTTGATTGCATTCGAGAGGAGATTAAACAGAATTTGCCGCAGTCGATCACCATCAGCGGCGATGTCGGGTAAGGTGACCGGGACTGCATTGCGCAACGTCACCGGTCGGTTTCTCAGCAGCGTCTGGACGGTATCACAGACCTCGCTCGTAATATTATAGAGATTGACATTGCTAATTTCCAGATTGAGATGACCGGCTTCGATGCGAGCCAGGTCAAGCAATTCATTGATGAGATGAAGCAGGAAGCGTCCGTTCCGATTGATACTCTGGATGTCTTCGCGCTGCGTCGGAGTTAACGGCTGATCGGTATCATCGAGTAACACGGTAGAAAAGCCAATGATGGCGTTCAACGGTGTGCGAAGCTCATGGCTGATACTGGCCAGAAAATCGCTCTTGCGCCGGTCGGCCAGTTGTGCCCGTTCCAACGCCACCCGCAGCTCTTCGGTTCGTCGCGCTACCTGTTGTTCAAGGTCGTTGTAGAGCTGGACATTCTCAATCGTCAGACCAACCATGCTGGCAAAGGTCAGCAGTTGGGCGGCATCGCGGGCCTGCACCGGACGCTGACTCAGTTTGTAATCTGCCGAAATAATCCCGATCACCACATCGTTACGACCAAAGATAGGCGCCTGGACATACGAACGACTGGCTGAGGCGGCTTGTTTGATCTTGTCAACCCGCGGATGTTCCCAGGGATTATCAACAATGATAGCTTTCCGGCTCCGCACGACATCTGCTTCGACACTGCCACCGTCTACCCGCAGTGGATGCGCGTTGGCAACCGCGAGAAACTGCTGTGCCTGATCTTCATTGCCGGGGCCAAATGAAGCACTTACAGCCCGCAAGACATCACCGTCAACCAGATACAGTACCGCCCGATCAAAGCCAAATCGCTCACACACCACTTTTGGAATAGTCTCTAGCAAGACCGGCCAGGAGAGAATACTTTTTAATTCATTGGAGACGGCATTAAGGGTGGCGAGTTGACGGGCATTTTCTTCCAGCTCGACGATTTTGCTCTGAAGTGTATCGGTCATGCGGTTGAAGGCGTCAACCAGTTGCCCGATCTCGTCAATTCCGGCTACGGGCAGGCGTCGCGAGAGATCGCCACCCGCTACCGCCTGCACCCCCTCGCGGAGAACGCTGATCCGACTGGTGAACGAGAACGACAGTAAGAGTCCGAGAAAGCCGATGGAGATAATGATCATCAACAAGACTACGACAAGCTGATTCCATAATCGGCTCTGGCTCTCGCTGAGGCGCTGACCGGTGGCGATTGCCGGTGCATCAATCTCGTTGGCGGGTATCACCAGCGCCACACTCCAGCCGGCAGTTGTGATGGGGGCATAAGCCACGTAGCTGGCCTGCCCATCTTCCTGAATGAGTTGCACGCCTGATTGCCGTGCCACCATCTGCTCGGCGACAGCCCGGAGGTCGGTGTTGGTTGAATTGAGCAGGTTTTCGGTCTGGTATGGCTGATCCCAGCGTCCATTCGCTTGCATGTTTGGCCGTACCACAACATCGCCATTCGCATTAATGAGCAGGGCATACCCGCTCGAACCAACATCAACCGTCAACAGGTCTTGTTGAATCGTTTCGAGCAGGAGATCGAAGGCAACGACGCCGATGAATTGACCCTGTTGGTCATATAGCGGGCTGGCGCACGTTGTAGCCAGTAAGCCGGTGTTGGCATCGACATACGGTTCCGTCCACACCGTTGTGCCGGCGTCACGGGCTTTGACGTACCACGGTCGTACCCGTGGATCGAACGATTCGAGGGTTAACAACTGATCAATAACGGCTTCATTGTCAAAGGCAATAATGCCTCCCGTTTCCAGCGCGATATAGCCAATGTTGACCAGCGGGTTACTAGCCACGATTTCTCGCAAGAGAGGGATAACGCGGCGCACATACCCGATTTCGGCAGCGTAGGTTCGCAGTAAGTCTTCGCTGGGTCGGGGCGCTATCCAGACCCGCTCGTTGCTGAATTCGACTACCGGTGCGTTGTAGCGTTGCAGGGCGTAACCGGCAACGGTTTCCACTTGTTGCTGGACACCGATAAGCGATGCATCGTAAAACTGGGCCTTGTCGGCGGCACGTTGGCGCAGGCTGGCGGTCGCCTGCTGGCGGAGGGCGTTTGTGCCCTCAACGACAGCCGTTTCACGGGCAATATTCAAACTGCTCAGTCCGAGCCATCCAACGATAATCAGTGGTGGTAAGGCCAGACCGAGCAGCAGGAGCAGGATTTTGAGCTGTATGCTTGAGCGAATGGCGTTCATCATGAATGCACACAACTATGTTGGTAGCCGTGACACGGCTGTTGGTTATGAAATCGTTATGTATGGTAACAGAAAGTGGTGTAGATCGCAATTATCACGAGATGACGGATGCCTTACAGTAAGTGAGACAGGACTTGGTGAGACGGTTCACCTGTCTGTGGAATGATACACCCGTTGGCGCGGGCTAAAAACCTATGCTATGTGGATATCAGAAGCGCAAGGTCTTTGTGCTGGCACAGCTTGAAGTCCTGGGCTGCGTAGAACTTATTTCAGAAAGCATTTACTAGAAGCTATCTCATTCATTACTGACCGACTCAATGATCGTGACTATCACACAGCATTCCCGTGACCAGTATGGTCAACAGCGTGCCATACGCCGGATCGTGAGCACGGCTGCTTGCGGCAGCCATGCTGCCGCACTCCAAACGCCGCGACACACGCATGGCGAACGGGCAAGGCAACCAATTCAGTGAGTTGATGGCACGAGCGGAGCTACGCTCTGCCAACGGGCCAGGAGCGGTAGACTGTCTTTGGTGATTGGCAAGCGTGTATGCGCCTGTGCAATGGTTGGGTAGCACAACAGCACGGCTTTTTATGAAATAAGTTCTCATGCGAACTCTCCTGGAAAGCCTGTCACAGATGGGAGAGGAGAGATGACTTCCTGGTCTGTCATCATTTCGTCACCCAGACCTCTCGCCTTTTACGACGCAGTATCGTTAGCATGATTGACGGAGAAGCTATCTTATCGCCGAGGTGTGCGATGACTTCCTGGTTTCGTCTTGTGATATGTATCGGCATCCTCTGGGCGCTGATGTTACCATGGTCGGCAAGATCGGCAGGGTTGGAACGAACTGTTGATGGACGGCCTGATGAACAACTTTTTGTAGCCGATCAAACAGTTGCGCCGGGTGATACACTGCCATTGTTGCCGGCTGCCGACGGGTTCCTCACCCCACCGACGCCAGCCCCTCGTCCATTTACCCACATGCTGCTGCGCTGGTCAGCAGCCCCCGACCTCAATCCGCGACTGGCTTTGCGGGTCAGTGCCGATGGTGTGGTCTGGAGCGACTGGTACGAGGTGCAGGAAGATGATGAGCTGTGGCAACCTGCGGATGGCCCCGATCTGCACTGGAGCGAGATGGTCTACGTCGGTGCCGACCGGCACTGGTATCAGGTGCGAGTTGATGCACCTTCGGCGCCATCCACATTCCGTTCGCTCCTCGTGAGTACGGTGGATAGTCGTTTTGGCCCCGCAGCACCAACCGCGACGATGTCCAGCCAGCCGGCAGCAGTCGCCCGTCCGCCGGTTGTCAGTCGGACAGCGTGGGGCAATCCTCACGGCCAAACCAGCCCGCTGGCGCCACCGGCCTACTATCCGGTACGCCATCTGGTGATTCATCACACTGCCGACTCCAACACCCTGGCCGAAGGTCAGACCTGGGCTGACCGGGTGCGTGCAATCTGGTCATTCCATACCTACACACGGGGCTGGGGTGATATTGGTTACAACTACCTGATTGATCCGAATGGTGTCATCTACGAGGGTCGGGCCGGTGGCGATGATGTCGTTGGTTTTCACGATACGGCCAACTATGGTTCAATGGGTGTTTCGCTGATCGGTACGTATAGCAGCGCGGCACCAACGGCTGCGGCTGTTGACTCACTGGTGGCTCTGTTAGCCTGGAAGGCTGACCAGAAGCGGATCGATCCGTTTGGGCGCAGTTTCTACTATGGGTGTTCAATCTCCCGCTTCTGCTCGCCGTTCAATCCCGGTGCGGTGATTGATCATATCAGTGGTCATCGCCAGGTGACACCGGGCCATACCACCTGTCCAGGTGATGCGCTCTTCAATCTGTTGCCGCAGATTCGGCAGCGGGTTCAGGCACGGCTGGCAGGTGAAAGTCAGCCCGACAATGGCGATCTGATCGTTGAAGAACACGAGAGTGGGTTCACCCGCAGCAACGCGAACTGGTATCAGATGGCGTGCGGATACGGTGGTACAACACTGTATACCTTCGCAACTGATAAACAGTCTGAGAGCACAAACTACGCAACCTGGCGCCCCAACTTACCGGCTTCTGGTGTCTACCGGGTTTTAGTCCACGTGCCTGCCGGTTGTACTGCGCTGAATGTAAGTCAACAGGCGCGGTACCGCATTACGACGGCCGGTGGCGTAGTGGAACGGGTAGTCAATCAGGCTGCTCAAACCGGCTGGATCGATCTTGGTACCTACAATTTTGCTGCCAGTACCGCCAGTCTTTATCTCTCAGACCTCACCGGTGAACCGCTCAGCGGCCAGCGAGCAGTGCTGTTTGATGCTGTGCAATGGCAGCCGATTGATACCTCTCGCCAGCGCATGGAACTGGTTGCCGTTGAATATGGCGCGACGACGATTGCCGCCGGTGAGGTGTTGCCGGTGCGCTTTACCGTCCGTAATGTCGGTTCTGACCCGATCTACGGTCAAGACCCCCAGGGTGGGAGCGTGTTCGACCTGAGTAGCGATCAGTTTGAACGTGAGGGCTACGTCTACGATGAAGGCGAATGTTTTCTCGGTGCGGCAAACCAGGACTATCCCACCTTTCCGAAAGAGGCAGGTCGTTTCCGTGTGATGTTAGGCCCGCAAGATCGCACGGTGACCTGTGCCGGTGAGACGGGTGGCTATCCGTGGCGGTGGGGGATCAGTGGCCGTCTCGATCCCGGTGAGACGCAAACCATTGTCGGCTACGTGCGGTTTCGCACGCCGGGCGTGGTGACATTACGGGCCGGCGCGATCCACGAGTATGTCAGCTATGTCGCTCTGGCGCAAGCCGAACAACAGATTACGATCACGCCGGAACGTCAATCTCCGCAGGTTACCCGCTATACCGGGTTGTTCCAACCGCTGGCGATGGTTTATGAGTTAGCCAATACGCCTGAACGCCTGCTGGCCCGCACCCAGAACCCGCTCTCGATTCGCCGTGGTGCCCTGTTGGGGAGTTTTGTCTGGTATGGCGACCTGCGCGAGTGGGGAGACGGAGGGCCGGTGCCTGAGCGCAATAATCACTTCCTGATTGAACAGACTCGCACCTTCGTGGCGCCGGTAAGCGGAGAGTACACCTTCGAGCTGAGTAGTGACGATGGGGCCTGGCTGTGGGTGAACGAGCGATTGGTCGTGGCGAATACCGGTCTGCATCCACTCCGAACGCTGAGCGGTACGATCACGCTGACGGCCGGTCTCCACACCCTGTCCGTCAAGTATTTTGAACTCGACGGGAGTGCAGCGGTTGGCTATCGGGTGAAGGAGCCGGGGGCAAGCGATTTTCAACTGGTGCGGGATGGTCTGAGCAGTGGTGAGATACTTGGGTCGTTGTTCCGGCGTCTCGACGGTTTGCGGTTGAGTGCCTCGGACCTGGGTGGTGGGAGCACACTGCTGCGCTATTCCTGGGATGGCGAGACATGGGTAACAACCACCGAACCGTTTATCGAGATAGGGGCATTGGCTGATGGCGACTACCATCTGCGGTATCAGGCGTTCGACAGCAATCGCAATGAGTCTGAGGTCGTCAGTCTCCAGTTTCGGGTTGATAGCAATGTGACGGTGTATCAGGTGATGCTCCCACTGGTGACACGGGAATGAGTCGGGTGGCGATGCGGAGACGCCTTTATACCAGGATGCCAGGTTGTCCGGGCGTCTCACCGGCTTGATGGGCATCAATGAGGAAGACTGAATAAGGTCTGCAACCGCGTACCCGCGAATGTCGGTACAGGTATCTGTGGCCGCTGGCGTCATAGCCAGCGGCCACATTGTTGCAATCGGCAGCAGGTTGTTGTTGCTTTCGTAGTCGAAGAGGTTGTTGAGCCGGCGAGCAGGATCAGGCGGTGCTCCAGTCTGGTGTATGGTATGGATGCCGTTTGGCATATGTTATCCTTCCTCCAGGGCTTGTTGTAATGCCTTTATCAGCAACGGCAAGTCTTAGACAACCGTGTTCCAGAGGATGTCCAGATTGATGTCAAAGCAGGCATGCACTAGAGCCTGTTATGGACTTTTCGGTTCTGCTCGTATATCATGACGCTATGACACGAAAAGCGTATCCCAGTGATGTTTCCGATGAGGAGTGGGCGTTTGTCGCGCCCTATTTGACGCTGATGGACGAAGCAGCACCGCAGCGGAAATACCCCCTGCGCGACGTCTCCAATGCGCTGCGTTACCTTCTGCGTACCGGTGCGCCGTGGCGGATGCTGCCCACTGACGTGCCGCCGTGGCCCGTGGTGTATCAGCAGACCCAGCGCTGGCTGAAGGCGGGCGTGGTTGCGCAGATGGTGCATGACGTGCGGATGCTGCTGCGTGACATCACTGACCGCACGCCCCAGCCTCGCGCTGTCATTGTGGACAGCCGGACGCTCCAGTCGACACCGGAACGCGGGGGACGTGCCGGGTACGATGGACACAAGCGGCGGAACGGCGCGACGGTGCATCTGGCGGTGGCTACCCTGGGGCACCTGCTGGCGGTTGTGGTCACGCCAGCCAACGAGCAAGACCGGGCGCAGGTGGCGGCGCTGGCGCAGCGCATGCAGGAGATACCTGGCGACACGGTGGAGGTGGCCGTCGTTGACCAGGGCTACACCGGTGAGCAACCGGCAGCCGATGCCGCCGCCCACGGCAGTCGCCTGGCGGTGGTCACGCTGCCGACCGCCAAGCGAGGCGTTGTCTTGCTGCCGCGGCGCTGGGTGGTCGAGCGCAGGTTTGCCTGGATGACGCGCTTCCGTCGCTTGGTACGTGACGACGAACGTGTGGCGGAGACGCTGGCCGGCTTGCATGTCGTCGCCTTCGCCATCTTGTTGGCCCATCGGTTTGTCGCTCTCATGGTTCAACGTTCATAACAGGCTCTAGCCGGTGCCGCATGCCCATGATGTCTTCCCATGGGATATCCGGCATCTGCTCCCGCGTGGCTGCGGACACTTGATAAGCAGCTTCACCGATAATTTCGATCTCTTTCACCAGAGCCAGGGTCAGTTTGCGGTCACGTTCCAGGGCTTCACGCGTCATTTCCTGGACAAACGCCATAGCCTCTTACGCGGCGTCTGGCATGTGCTGCAAACGGATGCGATCACTCTTGGGCATATTGCACCTCTGCTTCCTTGAGCACGGTGTCGCGAAAATATCGGCTTAAATCTTCGGGCGTGCGAAGGTCAACCTTCCGCCCATTAAAAAGGGCGGACAGTTCACGCTCCATCCGGGCTAACCTGATCAAGCCGGGGACGTGTCCCGGCGCGAATTCCACCAGGAGGTCTATATCGCTCTCCGGGCCAGGGTCGCCGTGTAGCGCAGACCCAAAAAGCGCCAGGCGACGGATATGGTGCCGCCGGCAAAAGTCGGCAAGAGCTTCACGTGGTATGGTGATGCTTCCGCTCATCCGACGCCTCCGCTTACATTACCGCCGAACAACCGCGCCTTGAAAAGACATCCAGCGATTGCGCACCGCGGATGACCGAGTCGCTGTTACTATGTTCCAGCACCCTGGCAACCACGTGCTGATGCAGCGAACTGCGCTGGAACTCCTCCCAGGAGAGACCGGCAACGAACTGGCAGGTCTTCCTGGCGGCGATCAGCATGTCAAGCAGGTAGGCTTCATCCCGCCACATACACGCGCTCCAGATGGGTCAGGATATGTTTCCGGCGGATGTAGTTTTTGCTCGCCTCGACTGCACGCCGCTCAACCAGGTCAACCTTGCGGCCAAAGATGCGTTCCAGCTCATCGATCATCGCCAGCCAGTGCTGGAAAGACCATTGTGTACCCGGTGCAAACGTGACCATCACATCAATGTCGCTATCAGGACCAAAATCCTCGCGCAACGCAGACCCGAACACGGCAAACTCGGCAATCTGCCAGCGACGGCAAAAGTCGCCAATAGCTTCCTTGTATTGGTCAATCGGGAACGGCACAGCTACCCCTTCTTACCACCAAACAACCGCGCCTTGAACATGCCATCCAGCGATTGCGCACCACGGATGGCCGAGTCGCCGTTGACGAAGATGTCATCCGCGCCTGCGGTCAGGTTGTGTTTGACAACGAAGGCAGCCTTTTGTTCTCGCACGTTGTCATGACCGGAATGTTCCCTTTCGGCACACACAATCTGCCCGGTACAGGAATTTTTGGCTTGCTGCGGCGAGTAAACGCTTTACATTGTAGCACACTGAAAGGCGTTCAGTAGCGGTATTGCTCACCGTATTACCCCGCCAGCACCGCTTCAACCACCGCAAGCGGCACGTCGGCGCGCACGACGACCTGACCGATAGCGGTTGGCAAGACCCAGCGCACATTTCCGGCCTGTACCTTTTTGTCACGACCGATGAGGGTCAGGATCGCACTGCGGTCAAGGTCTGCCGGCAGCGCGGTTGATAGGCCGTAGGCGGCGAGGAGGTTACGCTGTCGTTCGACCAGGGCCGGCGGGCAGATGCCCAGGGCGACGGCAATGCGCGCAGCGGCATCCATGCCGATGGCGACGCATTCGCCGTGCAGGAGGCGATACCCAAGCAGTTGCTCGATGGCGTGACCAATGGTATGTCCGTAATTGAGGGTGATGCGTTCGCCGCGTTCAAATTCATCACGTGATACAACGTCGACTTTGACCGCAACAGCGCGGGCGATGATGTTGGTCAGTTCACCGGTGAGGGCCGGATCGGTCGCATCCCAGGTAGCCGGATTGTCGGCGTGCCAGCGTTGGGTTGCGGCGAGTGTTTCCAGGGCGTCAAACAATTCGGCATCGCGAATGACACCGTGTTTGATCACTTCGGCCCAGCCGGCGCGTAGCTCGCGAGCCGGTAGTGTCGCCAGCAGGTTGGTGTCGGCCAACACCAGCCGTGGTTGATGAAAGGCTCCGATCAGGTTTTTGCCCAGCGGGTGGTTGATGCCGGTTTTACCACCTACCGCAGCATCAACCATCGCCAGGAGCGTGCTCGGTATCTGGACGAGGGCCACACCGCGCAAGATGGTCGCTGCCGCAAACCCTGCCAGGTCACCGACCACGCCACCACCGAGGGCCAGGACGACATCACGGCGTTCGATTCCGTGTTCGATCATCCAGTCGTACAGTCGGTTCAGTTCGCCGAACGATTTGCTCTGTTCACCTGATGGCACAGTGGTCGTGTGAACGCGATACCCGGCTGCTGTCAGGTGGGCTGCGGTCTGATCGGCAATGGCGGTCAGGTGTTCATCGGCAACAATCCAGGCTGTCCCGCGCAGGGCGCATTCAGCCAGGTAGTCGGCGAGGTTGGACAGGATACCTGCCCCGACGATGACCGGGTAGGAAGTTGTGCTGGTCGTAACTGTGAGCGTGGTTGTGATCATTGTTCGCTGTCAGGGTTTGCGACGCCGATTGATGATCGTCATCAGCGCCGCAATCAGTAAAAGGGCGATACCAAGATATGTCAGTGGACCGGGCCACGGTTCGACGGTTTGGAGCAGAAACCATTCCACGAGTTGTATCCTCTACACAATGAGCGGACCGGTCAGGAGTGCGGGCAAGGTGCTACCGGCAGGATATACCGTGTCGCCAGCCGGTACGAGCAACAGACCATTGGCACCACGTAGCGAGAGCAGGCGCGAGCTGCTCTGGCTACCGGTTGTGACTGCGGTGAAGCGTCCTTCCTGATAGCGCACGATAATGCGCTGATACTCAGGGCGATCAGGTGATGGGCGGACCGGTTCGGCCAGGGTGACCTCGATCTGGGGGCGGAACGGTGAGGCATCACCTTGCAATGCCCGCAGCGCCGGGCGAACGAAGACCTCGAACGATACCAGTGAAGAGACCGGATAGCCCGGTAAGCCGAAGACCAGCTTGCCGCCGATGGTGGCGAAGGTGGTTGGTTTCCCCGGCTTGAAGGCAATCCGACCAAAATGGACGGTGCCGAGTTCGGCCAGTAACGGTTTGATCAGATCGCGCGTCCCCATACTGACCCCGCCACTGGTGATCAGGACATCGGCCTGATCCAGACCGTGCAGGATCGCCTGACGTTGTACATCCCGATCATCGCGGGCGATACCGAGTGAGATCGGGATGCCGCCGGCCTCGCGGACTGCGGCCATCAACGCATACCGGTTGCTATCGCGCACGGCACCGGCAGGACGGGGACTGCCCGGCTCGACCACTTCATCACCGGTTGCCAGAATGGCGACCCGGGGCTGGCGATACACGGGAATCCGGGTGATGCCGAGGGTCGCTAAGATACCAATCTCGGCGGCGCCAATGGTAGTACCGGCGGTCAAGACGGTCTGACCGCGTCTGACGTCCTGGCCGACAACGTGGACGTAATCGCCGGGTTGTAGCTCGCGCTGGATGTAGAGCATTCCATCGCGTTCTGTGGTCAGTTCGACCGGGATCATTGCATCGGCACCGGGTGGTAGTGGGGCACCGGTCATAATGCGAGTGGCTTCACCGGGCGCAAGCATAACTGCTGCGGCACCGCCTGCGGTCAATTCACCCACCACGCGCCGAGGGGTAAGACCATCGGCGGCGCGGAGGGCATAGCCGTCCATCGCCGACTTGGGCACGTCAGGAATATCTTCCGGTGACGTGATGTCACCGGCCAATACTCGACCGAGCGCGGAAAACGCTTCAATCTCCTCACTCGCCAGCGGACGAGCCTGCGCCATGATCGTCGCTGTGGCTTCGGCGATGCTGACCATTGGATACGGCGATTCGCGGAGCATCTCAGCCATCGATCACTCTCCTTTTTCGAGGTGTCCATTGTTGATTGCCCGCCAGACCTTTTCGGGCCGCAACGGAATATCTATGTGCCGTACACCAAACGGTTGAAGCGCATCAATCACCGCATTGGTGATGGCCGGTGTCGAGCCGATGGTAGCTGCTTCGCCGATCCCTTTCACACCGAGAGGATTAAGGGGGGTCGGTGTTTCCGTCTTGTCAACGGTGAAGGGCGGGAAGAGATCGGCCCGTGGTACAGCGTAATCCATTAGCGTCCCGCTCAGCAACTGACCATTGGCATCGTACACCACCTCTTCAAGGAGGGCTTGGGCGATACCCTGGGCCAGACCGCCGTGTACCTGGCCGGTGACAATGAGCGGGCTGATCCGCGGCCCACAATCATCAACCGAATAGTAGTCCCGGATACGGACATGGCCGGTCTCGCTATCAACTTCAACGACAGCGACGTGCGCGCCGAAGGGGTAGATCAGGTCAGCGGGGCGGAAATAGTCAACCGCTTCCAGACCCGGATCAATCTCCGGTGGCAGTTTATTACTGTAGGCGCGGCGGGCAATCTCGGTCAGCGTCAGCCCACGGTCGGGGACACCCCGGACAACATACCGGCCTTCGTGGAACTCGATGTCGGCCACATTCGCTTCGAGCATTGCAGCCGCAATCTGGCGAGCCTTCTCGCGCACTTTGGTTGCAGCACGTACCAGCGCAGCGCCACCCACGGCGAGCGAGCGTGATCCCATCGTGCCGATACCCATCGGCGTCAGGGCAGTGTCGCTGTGTTTGACGACAATGCGGTTGAAATCGGCGCCGATCTGATCGGCGACAATCTGGGCAAAGGTCGTGGCTGTCCCCTGACCGTGCGGTGAAATACCGGTGGTGACGGTAACGGTACCACTCGGCTCTACCTTGATCTGGGCACTCTCATAAGGGCCGAAGCCACACATTTCGACATAACAGGCGATTCCGATACCGAGCAACATCCGATCACCGGCAGCCCGGCGGGCGGCCTGCTCGGCGCGTAATTGCTCGTAATTGGCCAGGCTGAGCGCCTTGGTCAGCGCCCGATCATACTCACCGCTGTCGTAGGTCAGGCCGGTCGGGGTTTTGTACGGAAATGCATCCGGGGGGATAAAATTGCGCCGGCGCACCTCTGCCGGGTCCAGATTCAGCTCGGCAGCGACCAGATCCATCAGACGCTCGATGTAGTAAGCGGCTTCCGGGCGGCCTGCGCCGCGGTAGGCGGCAACCGGTGTGGTGTTGGTATACACGCATACCGCTTCCAGATCAACGGCGGGAATCTTGTAGACCCCGACAGCCATGGCGGTGGTCAGGTCGGGCAAACCGGGAGCAAGCGGGTAGGCACCGAGATCGGCGACGATGCGCATCCGCAATGCGGTGATTTCCCCCTCAGCCGTGACGGCAGCTTCAATGTCGCACACCTGACCGCGACCGTGGGTAGTGGCCTGAACGTGCTCAAGTCGATGTTCAACCCAGCGTAGGGGTGCGTGAAGCTGGCGGGCTAACGCGGCCAGCAATGCCTCTTCGGGATAGATGCCGATCTTGACCCCAAAGCCACCACCGACATCGGGGGCGATAACACGCACCCGATTCTCATCAAGCCCGATAACCCTGGCGACATCGCCACGTACCTGATGTGGGGTCTGCGTACTCGTCCAGAGGGTTACCCCGTCGTTCGTTGGATCGGGGGCGGCCACGACAGCACGGCCTTCCATCGGAAAACCGAGCAGACGCTGATTGACCATTCGTTGGCGAACAACCCGATGGGCAGAGGCGAATGCAGCCTCGACATCACCCTTCTGGCGGCGGCGGCGATGGTCAATGTTATCGGGCAGGTCTTCAAAGATCACCGGTGCTGCCGGATCGATGGCGGCTAGCGGATCAACCACTGCCGGGAGAGGTTCCCATTCAATCGCCAGAGCCAGTGCCGCATCAAGTGCTGCTTCCGGAGAATGCGCAACCACAGCGGCAACTGCTTCGCCAACGTGACGAACTCGCTCAACGGCCAGCACATAGCGAGTGCGACCGGTATAGCGCTGGGGGCCACTGCCACCTTCGCCAGAACTGGCTAACGGCAGTGGCTGACAGAGATCGAGGAGATCGGTACCGGTATAGACCGCAACGACTCCCGGCAAGGTAAGAGCCGTTGCCTTATCAATGCTGACAATGCGGGCGTGGGCATACGGACTACGGGCAATTGCTACATAAAGCATACCCGGCAAGCGCAAATCGCTCACATATGTGCCCTGCCCCTGCACGAGACGCGGGTCTTCACGGCGCTTGACTTCAGCACCGATCAGGGCTGCATAGGCCATCGTTCGACCTGCCTTTCTTTTTTGTTAACAACGAAACCTTCTTAGATACTACAGGCATGATACCAGAATTTGCGGCCTTATCCGGCGAATTGAAGAGGCTCGATTGGAAGCGTATGATTGAAGAAATTGTAATTGCATGATGGCCGTAAACCGACTATGCTACATAGGGGGGAGAATTTCTAACCAAATGTAAACGAAGAACGCGCTGCCACAATACCTCTTCGCTCCTGCTCTGGCAATATTGCGCAGATGAATGTTACGGATGATGTGAGCACTATGGCAATTCTTGAACCCTCCAGCACGTCGGCAGTCAACCCCTCTACAGCACATTCATCAGCAGAAGATGTGCAGGCACCAACGATTATCGAGCCGCGCAAGGGATGGTGGCATTTCAACTGGCGTGACCTTTGGGCTTACCGCGAACTACTCTTTTTTCTGGTCTGGCGTGATGTTAAGGTACGTTACAAGCAGACACTGCTGGGCGCCAGTTGGGCCATCATTCAACCAACGTTACAGCTCGTCGTCTTCACGATCATCTTTGGGCGGTTGGCCGGTGTCAATACGAACGGTATTCCTTACCCGCTCTTCAATCTGGCCGGCCTGCTACCATGGCAGTTCTTTGCCAACACGGTTGGGCAGGCGGCCAATAGTCTGGTAGGCAGTGCCAGTATCGTACGCAAAGTCTACTTCCCCCGGCTGGCAATTCCTACCGCCAGTGTTCTGGCCGGTGTGGTTGATTTTGGTTTGTCATTTCTCATCCTGCTGGCATTGATGGTGTGGTACCGGTGGCCGCCAACCCCGGCAATGTTCCTCTTGCCGCTCTTTCTGTTGCTGGCAATGTTTACTGCCATGGGCGTGGGATTCTGGCTCTCGGCGATCAACGCCCGCTACCGTGATGTGCGGCACGCTACTCCGTTTCTCATCCAACTCTGGCTGTTTGCCACGCCGGTCGTGTATCCGAGCAATCTGGTGGAAGGGTACTGGCAATTTCTCTACGCGCTCAACCCAATGGTGAGCGTTGTCGAAGGTTTTCGCTGGGCATTGCTGGGAACGCAACCTCCCGGTCTCTTGATGCTGATCTCGGTCATGATGGCAGTAACAATATTCAGTTCCGGTTTGTTCTACTTTCAGGCGGTGGAACGTAAGTTTGCCGATATTATCTAGCCTATGCACTACGCAATTCGGGCCCGTGATTTAGCAAAACAGTATCGGATCGGTGCGATCAGGCAGCGTGATATGGGATACGTCACGCTACGCGATGCCATTGCCGAGCGTCTGCGTGGTCGCACGCAGAAAGCGACGACGACCGAGCTGTGGGCACTCAACGGTGTTTCGTTTGATGTTCAGCAAGGGGAAGTGGTTGGGATCATCGGGCGTAATGGTGCCGGGAAGAGCACCCTGCTGAAAGTGCTCTCGCGCATTACCGAACCAACCCGGGGCAGAGCCGAATTGTACGGTCGGGTGGCTTCTTTGCTCGAAGTTGGCACCGGTTTTCATCCCGAATTGACCGGGCGCGAGAATATTTATCTCAACGGTGCCATTTTGGGCATGCGCAAACGCGAAATTGATCGCAATTTTGACGCAATTGTCCAGTTTGCCGAGGTAGAGAAGTTTATCGATACGCCGGTGAAGTTTTATTCATCGGGCATGTATGTGCGGCTGGCCTTCGCAGTTGCCGCGCATCTCGAGCCGGAAATTCTGATTGTCGATGAGGTACTGGCCGTCGGCGATGCGCGCTTTCAGAAAAAGTGTCTCAACAAGATGCAAGATGTAGGTCAGCAGGGGCGTACCGTCCTGTTTGTCTCGCACAGCATGCAATCCATCCTGCGCATGTGTCAGCGGGCCATTCTGCTCAATCAGGGGCAGGTGGTGGCCGATGGACCGGCACAGCAGGTGGTTGGTGTCTATCTGGGGAAGGGCACACATTCGATTGCGGAACGGGTCTGGCCGGATCGGGCGAGTGCGCCGGGCAAGGAAATTGCCCACCTGCGGGCAGTGCGTGTTCGCGATGTTGATGGCGATGTCTCGGACACGATTGATATTCGGACACCGGTAACGCTTGAGATGGAGTTTGTGGTAACAACCGGTGGCTATGTATTGATGCCGCACTTTCGTCTCTACAACGAAGATAATATCGCCGTGTTTACCACCCTCGATCTTGACCCCGAATGGCGGCGGCGGCCACGACTGCCGGGTCGCTATGTCTCCAGGGTGACCATTCCCGGCAATTTTCTGGCTGAGGGGTCACTGTACGTCGAAGCAGCGCTGACCACTCTCGATCCGCCGATTGGTCAATTCGCCGAACGTGATGCGGTTGCTTTTCAGGTGATTGATAGTCTGGAAGGTGACTCAGCACGTGGTGATTGGGCCGGCAATCTTTCCGGGGTGGTGCGACCACTCTTACCGTGGACGACGATCTATGAGCCGTCAGCCTGAACCTATGGGTCACCACTATGCTTTGCGTCGCTATGGTGTCGCGTTGCTCTTACCAACCATCCTGCTCGTCGGGATGGTGACTTTGTACCCCTTTGCTTTCACCAGACCATGGCCGGCCAATCCAATCTTCGAGCTGATGACCGGCCTGAGCCATGCGTTTGATATGGCGCAAAATATTGTTCTGTTTATTCCGTTAGGCATGGCGTTACGCTGGTTTCTGGCCGGTTGTAGCGTGCCTCTACCTGGGCAGCGCGCTGGTGTCATCCTGTTGAGTGCGTCTGTCGCGCTCGGGATTGAGGTTGCCCAACTGACCATTCCCGGTCGCACCGCTGCGCTACTGGATGTGGTTGCGAACACGTCGGGCGCAGCTTTGGGAGCGTGGTGGCTGGCGCAGCCAATGCTTCCCCTGGTCGAGCGACTCGGCTTCTGGATACATCAGGGTGTACGGATGACGCCGGCGTGGGTCGTGTTTGTTGGATTGGCGATCTGGCTGGCCGGCAGCACGTGGATGGTCACGCGCTGGCAACGAGCAACACTGCCAACGACGTGGTCGGATCGCTACACGCTTCAAATCGGCGCTGCCGATGACGGGCGGCGCTTTTGGCCAGGTTATGTGGGCTTTACCGCCCTCTACAATCGGGCCTTTACCGCAGATGATGCGCAAGCGGTACAGACCCCGGGCGATGCAATCGCGAGGCAACCGTTATTCGCCTACGATTTCAGCGAGCTGCCCCCGGCTGGGAATGGGCCATTTGCGCGTCCGCTGGTGGCTCAGGGTCGGCCCACCCTCACCGAATCCGGGGTAGGTGTGGGGTATCAGCGCTGGCTGATGAGCAGTGAGCCATTGCGTGGCGTGGCAGCGGAGATTGCCCGGACACGAGCATTTACGCTGGTCGCTCAGGTGGCTGCCCGCGAACCAGATCGCACCACAGAGGGCCTGATTGTCAATTTTGGCCGTGGCATTGATGGACACAACATCAGTTTGATTCAGGCAGGTGCCGACCTGTTGGTACGGATGCGGCTGCCGCTGACCCGTGTAGCCGATGACCGGCCACCGTTGCGCTTTGCCGATGTCTTCCCTGACGGGCAACCACGGCTGTTAGCGTTGAGTTATGACGGTGCCGTTGCCCGGCTCTTTGTTGATGGTCAGGCACACCCGCAATGGTACACCTTTGGCCCGGGCGAAGCGCTGATCAATCGCTGGCTCCCGGTTCAAACGCATCAGATCGGGGGCTGGACGATTGCGCTGGCCGGAGCGATCTGTCTTCCGCTGGCACTGGCTGGCTTGCCCTGGCGCGGTGGGCGCTGGCCACCGATCACCATCGCGGTAGTAGGGCCACTGCTCATCAGTAGTGCGCCCTGGCTGGTTATTGCCCAGTCGTTGAGTGGGGGGATGCTGGTGGCCAGCAGTGCGACGGTGCTTGTTGGATGCACCCTGGCGTATTGGTTAACCAGGTCATATTCAGCGGATGATAATCTATGAAAAAGCTACTATACTGCTTGCTTTTGCTCATTCTGATCATCGTTACGACGAACGATATTATGCTGGCGCAATCACCATCATTCGATTGGCGAAGTGATTGGGCCGTAGCTGAAGGTTTTACCATCGTCGAAGATACGACCGGCTATCATTTTCCCAGTGCGATTGCCTTTGTTCCTCAACCAGGCCCTGATCCGAAAGATCCGCTCTATTTTGTAACCGAGTTGCGAGGTACGATTAAAGTCGTCACTAATGATCGCACTATTCTGACTTTTGCCGAAAGCGTGTTTCGGTTTAATCCGACAGAAGAGCTTCCGTCCGGGCGTGGTCAGGGTGGTATGGGCGGCATCTGCCTTGATCCAGAGTACGGGTATATTTTTGTGACGTTCCTCTACACCGATGCGAGTGGCCGTTTGCGGAATAATATTGTACGCTACCAGACTACACCCGGTACGTTTGGTGTAACCCCGGCCAGCTCGGTTGCCTTTACCGAAGTTTTTGCCGGTTACGAGTCAGGTCTGGCTCATCATATCGGCCCCTGCCAGGTTGTTGGTGATCAGTTGTTTGTCGGGATTGGCGAGGCCTGGCAGCCGCATCTGGCCCGTGATCCGGATCAGATGGTTGGCAAAATCTATCGGATGAGTCTGGACGGTCAACCGCTACCCGATAATCCGTTCTACATTGACAATGACATCAAAAAAGCACAAAATTATGTGTGGGCAACCGGCTTTCGTAACCCATACGCGATGCGTATCGTTGATGGCCGCGTCTTTGTGGCCGATAACGGCGTCGGTACGGATCGATTTATAGAAGTAGAGCGAGGGGAAGATTACGGTTGGAATGGTCAAGAGAGTAGCATTCATCTCCGGGCAGCGTATGTCTGGGTGCCGAGTCTTGGTCCAACCACCTTACAATATCTCTCACCGGACAGCTCACTCTTGGGGACGGCCTACGCAGGAAAGTTCTTTCTCGGTATGGCCGGTTCGGTGCGGCGGGGAAAGATGCCCGGTATCGTGCGCATTGATTACAATATGGAACAGCGTCGGGTATCGTCGGTTCCAGAATACTTTCTCCGCTTTCGTGGGAAGCAAGAGCAAATGGTGGTAGCCGTTGCCTTCGGGCCGGACGGCCTCTATTTTGCACCACTCTACGAGAATCAGGCAGGGCAGACCTCGATCTACAAAATTGTGCCCGATGCGACGAACAGCTATCCCTACCGCCCGATGCAGGTAGAAGATCCGCGCCAGATCCTCCGCGAGCGCGGTTGTCTTGGTTGTCATCAGATCAATGGTGATGGTGGATTTGGTGGTGCAGCCGGTCCACCGCTGAGTCGCGAGTTACTGATTGCAAACATTCAGGCCCGGCTCAACAATGCACAATACCGCCAGTTACTTGCCGATCTCGACAAACTGGAAGAAGAACCCTGGGTTTCGACTCGTCCGGCGCGAGCGGCGGTGCTGAACGCCGAGGGTGAAGCTGCCATCCGGCAATGGATTATTAATCAAATCGTGGAGCCACGCTGGGATAATCGCGGTTCGCAGATGCCCAATCTCGGCGTTAGTCCGGCAGAGGCTGCCATCATTGCCGATTATCTCCTGGCGAAACCGGCAGACCGGGGGTGGCTGACTCAAGTGATGACCCTGCTCCGCTCACGATTGGCCTGGGCGTCATTCGGGATTGGTATTGTGGTTGGAGTCATTGGGCTGATGGCAGTGAACTGGGTTTGGGGTCGCCGTAAAAAACCTCGCCTATAATATCAAATCGTACATTCCAGAGATATTATGGAGACGACACCATCATGTTCCACGAATTGATGAATCGCATCCACGGCCGCACTGCAAAAGTCGGTGTGATTGGATTAGGGTATGTCGGGTTACCGCTCGCCGAGCGTGCCGGGCGAGTTGGGTTTTCCGTGCTTGGTTTTGATGTCAGTCCAATGCGTGTCGCGCAGGTCAATCGCGGCGAGAGCTACATTGGCGACGTATCCAGTGATGCGTTAGCGACTCTGCGCGAAGCGGGTCGGATTGAGGCAACAACCGATGTTCGTCGGATGGCCGAATGTGATATTTTGGTCATCTGCGTTCCCACCCCGCTCAACGCAACGCGCGAACCGGATATGCGCTTTGTCGAAGCGGCGAGTGAAAATGTCGCCGCCAGCATTCGACCCGGTCAACTGGTGATTCTGGAAAGTACTACCTACCCTGGTACCACCCGTGAACTGATCATGCCCCGGATCGAGCGCTCCGGCTTGAAGGTTGGCGAACAGATTTTTCTGGCGTTCTCACCCGAACGCATCGATCCCGGTCAGACGAGTAGCAAGGGTTACAGCGTTGAGAATACGCCGAAGGTGGTGGGGGGTGTGACACCACACTGCACTGAACTGGCCGGTGCCTTCTACGGCTATATCACCAGTCGGGTGGTGCCGGTTAGCTCGCCGGATGTTGCCGAGCTAACGAAGCTGTTCGAGAACATCTTTCGCGCCGTCAATATTGCGTTGGTCAACGAACTGGCGTTGCTCTGCGACCGAATGGGCATTGATGTCTGGGAAGTGATCGATGCCGCTGCGACCAAGCCCTACGGCTTTATGAAGTTTACCCCTGGGCCAGGGCTGGGTGGTCACTGTATCCCTATCGATCCGTTCTACCTGACGTGGAAGGCGCGGGCGTATGATCTGACGACCCGGTTTATTGAGCTGGCCGGTGAAATCAACAGTCAAATGCCACGGCACGTTCACGATCTGGTTGTACGGGCGCTTAATCGTGCCCGTAAGCCACTGAACGGGAGTACTATCCTGTTGCTTGGGATTGCCTACAAACCGGATGTCGATGATTATCGCGAATCACCGGCATTTAAGGTCTACGATCTGCTGACTGCCGACGGCGCAACGGTGATTCCCTGCGATCCGCACATTACCCAATTTGAGCTGCACGATGGTCGGTGTATGCAAACAGTGCCATTAACTGACGAGTTGCTCCGTCAGTGTGATTGCGCGGTCATTATCACCAATCATCGTGCGTTTGACTACGAGCGGATCGTGACATTGGCTCCGGCAATCGTGGATACACGCAACGCAACCCGCAACATTCAGGGTGAGTTACGAACAAAGATTACAGTATTGTAGTCTGAACGCCGGTATGCCAATCATCATTGATTCACCCGGTGTTGGCATAACGGTAGTACGGAACGATGGGGAGTGACGAGGAGGGATACCGTGCAGCGTGAGGTGCGTCTCAGTATCATCATTCCGTGCTACAACGCGGCAACAACACTGGGTGAACAATTGACGGCGCTCGCAAGCCAGCGATGGGATCGACCATGGGAAGTGATCGTCGCTGATAACGGTTCACGCGACGAATCACGACGGGTAGCGGCAGATTTTCTGGTACGTATGCCGAATCTGCGTATTATCGATGCCGGTGCCCGGCGTGGCGGAGCGTTTGCCCGCAATGAGGGTGTACGCCATGCGCGTGGCACGGCCCTGGCCTTCGTCGATGCCGATGATGTGGTGGCTCCGGGCTGGGTAGCAGCAATTGGCCAGGCACTCGATACCTTTCCCTTTGTTGCTTCCCGTTTCGATATTGAACATCTCAATCATCATTCGTGGCTAAGCCGAACACGACGCAACCCACAGGCCGATGGCTTGCAGCGGGTGAGCTATCCACCGTATCTGCCCCACGCCGGTGGTTCGGGGCTGGCAATTGAACGAACCCTGCACGATCAGGTCGGTGGTTTTGATGAGACCCTGTCGCGTCTGATGGACACTGACTACTGTTTTCGAGTGCAGTTACAGTGTCAGGTTCCGCTGACATTCGTGCCGGATGCCCTCGTCTATGTGCGTTATCGCGATACGCTGGTCGGGATGCTACGTCAAACCAGGGAACGGGCGATTGCCAATGTAGCCCTGGCCCGTCGCTACAGCCATCTGACTGATACACCGCGCCGATCACTTTCACCCTGGCTCTCGTATGCGCGGCGCTGGTTGCGTCAGGTAGGGCGGGTTGTCCAGATTCGACAACGTGAACATCTCGCCGAATGGTTGCGAATGAATGCCTGGTTGATCGGTTTGTTGCAGGGCAGTCTGCAATACCGGTGCCCGCCGCTGGCGATTTAGGTGTGAGAATCGTTTCGCTCCTCCCTGGTCAGTGCTTGAAAGGTTACTGTGATTCCTCAATCTTTTGTCACATACAGGTCTGGCCGGCATGTCAGACGCTGGTTCGCTCCAATCGGTCGGCGTCTCTTCGGTACGCTGGTGCGGGTAGAGACGACTGAACCGCTGGTCGCGTTAACCTTCGACGATGGGCCACATCCTGTCTTTACGCCGCAGATTCTCGATCTGTGTGAACAGTATCAGCTTCGGGCAACCTTTTTTCTGCTCGGCCAACATGCTGTCGATCAGCGTGATCTGGTGACACGAATGGTAGCCGCCGGTCATGCGATTGGGAACCATACCTTCAGTCACATTCGTATGCCACAAACCCGGCGCTGGCAACGCTGGCGTGAATTGTGGCAGACGCAGCAGGTACTCGCACCATACCGGCTGCGTTTATTTCGTCCTCCCTATGGCGGGCAATCTTACGGTTCACGCTTCGATGCCCTCCTGTTTGGGTATGAAGTTGTTGGCTGGACATTTCATATTGAAGACTGGATTGCACAACCGGCCTCGCAACTGGCTGCACGGCTGGTAGATCAGGTGCGACCAGGGAGTATTATCTTGCTCCATGACCGCCTGGCAAATCCACGTGATCCCCAGGCAGCCGACCGTACCAGTCTGGTGTCGGCACTGGCAATGGCCTTACCCGAGTTGCAACGTACCTATCGTTTTGTCACAGTACCTGAGTTGATCCGTGCCGGAACACCGGTGCGGGTGCCCTGGTTTCGTCCGGCGTTGTAATGATTGTGAGGCGCGACCATTGTGGACGCGCCGATTGGTGTTGTCACGTTAAGGAATCTTATGCCCAATGACAATCTTCTCATTTCACCGTATGGTGGTCGTCTGATTGATCTGTGCGTGTCGGCTGAAGAGCGCGATGACGTACTTGCCGAAGCCTCACGTCTGCCTTCGATTCAAATTTCCATGCGCAGTATGTGCGATCTGGAACTGCTGGCTACCGGTGGCTTTTCACCGCTGACCGGTTTTATGGGGCGGGCAGATTACGAGCGTGTCTTGGAAGAGATGCGGCTGGCGGATGGTACCCTCTGGCCAATTCCGGTGACACTGCCGGTTGAAAAGAGCCATTTCGGTAGCGACCGCATCGTCCTGCGCGATGTTCATAACAATCCCCTGGCCATTATGGAGATAAGTGACATCTACCGGTGGGATGCCGAACGTGAAGCACTGGCCGTCCTGGGTACGACCGATCCACACCATCCGCTGGTGGCCGAAATGGCGCGTTGGGGCAAGTTTTATGCTGCCGGTCGCCTGCGCGTTATCAATTTGCCCCGCTACTACGACTTTACCGATCTCCGTCGTACCCCGGCTGAAGTGCGGCGTCTGTTACAGGCAATGGGGCGGCCAAATGTGGTTGCCTTCCAGACGCGCAACCCGATGCATCGCATCCACGAAGAGCTGACCAAGCGGGCCGCAGCGCAAGTAGATGGCAGCCTGCTGATCCATCCGGTTGTTGGCATGACCAAACCCGGTGATATCGATCACTTTACCCGTGTTCGTAGTTACCGGTTGCTGGTCGAAAAATACTACGATCCTGGTCGTACTCTACTCAGTCTGTTGCCGTTGGCGATGCGCATGGCCGGCCCGCGTGAAGCGGTCTGGCACGCCATCATCCGCCGCAATTACGGTGCAAATCATTTCATCGTTGGCCGTGACCATGCCGGCCCTGGGAACGACAGTACAGGTAAGCCGTTTTATGGGCCGTATGCGGCGCAAGAGCTACTGGCTCATTATGCGCACGAAATAGGTGTGACGATGATCCCGTTCACCGAACTGGTGTATCTCAAACGGGAAGGGCGCTATGTCACAATCGACGAGGTGCCGCCAGGGGCCGAAATTTCCTCTATTTCAGGTACACAGGTGCGAGATGAGTATCTGGCGAAAGGGCGGCTCCTGCCTGAGTGGTTTACGCGCCCGGAAACTGCCGAGATTCTCCGCCAGATGTATCCACCTCGCCATCGGCAAGGGTTTTGTGTCTGGTTTACCGGTCTGAGTGGGGCCGGAAAATCGACCATTGCCGCCATCTTGAATGTGCTCTTGCTGGAACGGGGCCGTACACCAACAGTCCTGGATGGTGACGTTGTGCGTACCCACTTGTCGAAAGGGTTGGGTTTCTCGCGGGAAGATCGTGATACCAACATTCTGCGGATCGGCTTTGTTGCCAGTGCCGTGGTGAAAGCCGGTGGTGCGGTCATCTGTGCGGCGGTCAGCCCTTATCGGGCGGCGCGCAATGAGTGTCGGACAATGATCGGCAGCGATCAGTTCATCGAGGTGTTTGTTGACACCCCGCTCGAAGTGTGTGAGCAGCGTGATGTCAAGGGGCTATACGCAAAAGCCCGGCGTGGTGAGCTACGTGGCTTTACCGGCATTGATGATCCGTATGAACCGCCGGTCAACCCTGAGTTGACCCTGACCACCACGGATGTGACCCCGGAAGAGAATGCGCGCAAGATCATTCGCTATCTGGAAGAGAAGGGTTTCCTGGAGGGATAAATGAAAGATGTCTTCGCACACGCCCGGCGCACACTACGGCAATGGTTGAAAGGCCCAAACGCCGATTTAGGTTTTAAACCGCAACCCGATTTTTACTATCTGGCCTCGTTCCCCAAGTCGGGGAATACCTGGGTGCGGTTTTTGCTGGCCAACCTGCTGGCCGGCCAGGAATTGGGACTCCAGGGCTTTGGGCGCTACGTTCCAGACAGCCATATCAAAGGCGATCTGGTCTACATGGCCGATCCAACAACCCCTTTTAACCAGATGCGCCCGCGGTTTGTGAAGACCCATCTGCACTACCGACCGGTATTTCGGCGGGCCATCTACATCGTGCGCGATGGTCGTGATGCGATGACATCGTACTATCACTGGCGCAACCGGCGGTCGGATAAGCCGGTAAGTCTGCACGAGATCATCGTGGGTGACATCTACTGGGGACGCTGGTCGGATCACGTGTTGGGGTGGCTGAACAGCGGCGCTGAGTTGCTGGTGGTGAAGTACGAAGATCTCTACGCTGATACGCCCTCACAGGTGCGCCGTATCCTCAATTTCTGCCATATTCAGGCCACCGACGACCAGATCGCGGCAGCGGTTGCCGCCTCGTCGTTCGAGCGCATGCGCGCCAAGGAACAGGCTGCCAATGGCGCTGCAACGCCATTCTTCGTGCGCAAAGGTGGATCTGGCGACTGGCGCAATTTGTTTTCGCCCGCCGATGAGGAACTGTTCTGGCAATACCATCGCGCGGGCATGCTGGCTGCCGGTTACGGAGATCGAGCGGCCTGATCATAGCGGGAGAAGCCGTTATGCGACAACGACTGGTACGGCTCTGGACTGACTGGTGGATGCGGCAGGCCGGCCCTGGGCGCTGGGGGAAAGTGGCGACATGGCTGGCAGCGTGGCCGCACGCGCCATACAAAGCACGGGTCGCGCTCGCTCATCACTATCCACAGGGCTATGTTTCGCCATCGGCCCAATTGAGTGGTCGTCGTATCCGCCGAGGGCGGCATGTCTTTATCGGCGACGGCGTTGTGATCTATCAGCGTCAGGATGGCGGCCAGATTGATCTGGGTGATTACGTAGAACTCCACCGCGATACGATCATCGAATGTGGTCGTGGTGGTAGTCTGCGAATCGGCGAACGAACCGGTATTCAGCCCCGCTGTCAACTATCGGCGTATATTGAACAGATTGTCATCGGGCGTGGCTGCCAGATTGCACCACAATGTGCATTCTACCCCTACGACCACGGTACAGCACCCGGTCAGCCGATAGGGAGCCAGCCCCTGACTAGCAAGGGGCCTATCGTGCTGGAAGATGATGTCTGGTTGGGTTACGGGGTTGTGGTGCTGTCGGGGGTCACGATTGGTAGCGGGACGGTGGTGGGAGCCGGGAGTGTTGTAACCCGCAGTCTGCCGGCAGGGGTGATTGCCGCCGGTATTCCGGCGCGTATTGTACGTGAGCGAACTGAGCAGGATGTGGAACGTACGAGGTGAACAATGGCAGCGACGGTAACGGTGGCAATCCCGGTTTACAAGCGACTAACTTACGTCGCCCAGGCCATCCGATCAGTAGCTGATCAGGACTATCCGGCTATTGAGTTGATTGTTTCCGATAATGGCTGTAATGGCGACGCTGTGCTGAATCTGGTGCGTGAGTATTATCCACGCCCCTTTGTGTTTCGTCAGAACCCAACGTCGGTGCCGATTGTGCCGCACTTTAATCAGTTGCTGGCCGCCGCCAGTGGTGATTATTTTGTCCTGCTGAGCGATGATGATGAACTGGCACCGGGCTATCTGACCGCTATGGTGGCAGCTCTGGAGTCTCATACTGGGGCAGCCGCTGCCATTTCCCGGGTTGAAGTACTCGATGAACAGAACCGGGTCGTGGCTTCGACCGCCGACCGACCATTGCCGCCGCGAGTGATGCGTGGCCCTGATTGGATCCGTCGCTGGGGCCATAACCAGCACAAATTCGTCTGCTTTACCACCAATCTGGCGCGTACCGCCGATCTGCGGGCAGTTGGTGGGTACCCCGATTTCGATGGTGGTAATGGGGTAGATAACGCTCTTCTGGTTGTCCTCAGCATTGATCGTAGCATTGTCTACTGCGATGAAGCGGTGTTTCGCCATCGCATCTACGACACCAGTTTTGGCAAATCGGTGGGTGTGTCCAGTCTGGCGCGGGCATCACGGCAGTTTCTGGCATTTCTGCACCAGCATCCGGTGTTGCGTGCATACGCACGACAACATCCGCACGAATGGGCTGTCTGCCGTGATGCCATTACGCGCGTGATCTGGACAACGTACTACGGACGATGGCGACAGCTCTACCGTGGTCGGGAACGGTACATTGACTGGCTGAAAGCCGGTTTTGCTTTACCGTTTATTCCGGCATACTACCGGCGAGCACTGCCTGAAATGCTCTACTCATTACCGGCAGTGGGGACGCTGGCTCGCCGACGTTTACCGGCACGGTGACGGATATGCACGTGGTTCATCTCAGCACCAACGATATAAGCGGCGGTGCGGCCAGAGCAGCCTATCGTCTGCATCGAGCCTTACTTGCGGCGGGCTGTCGGTCGCAGATGCTGGTGGCAAACCGACGTAGTGATGATCCAACCGTACAGACTCTGCCTGCTACCGTGAGTATCGTCAAGCGCTGGCAACGGCGCTGGCGGGGCTGGCGCATCCGGCAGGCGATGAAGCCATACCTCCAGACCCGACCGTCCGGGCTGGAGCCATTTAGTGATGATCGCAGTCGCTACGGCTCAGAGCTGGTGCAGGCGTTGCCGCGGTGTGACGTCATCAATTTGCATTGGGTGGCCGGTTTGGTTGACTATACCAGCTTCTTTCGTGTCGTGCCCCAGCGGGTGCCGGTTGTATGGCGGCTATCCGATCAGCAGCCGTTCACCGGTGGCTGTCACTATAACGAGGGGTGTGAGCGCTATACTGCGGCCTGTGGTGCCTGTCCGCAGCTCGGATCGCATAACGACCATGATCTCTCGCATCAAATCTGGCGACGCAAACGCGCCGCATTGGCCGCAGTGCCTGCCGGACGTCTGCATATCGTCGCTCTCAACCGCTGGATTGCGGCTGAAGTACAGCGTAGTTCGCTGTTCGGGCACTTACCGGTGCACATCATTCCCAACGGCCTCGACACAACCGTTTTCGCCCCCTTCGATCAAGCGTATGCCCGGGCGACCCTGGGCTTGCCTCAACAGGCGAAGATCGTCCTCTTCGTGGCAGTTTCGGTGGCAAACCGACGTAAGGGCTTTGCCGAGCTAACGGCGGCGCTGGCTGGTATGAGTGACGAACCAGAGTTGCTGTTAGTTTCGATTGGGCGGAATCCGCCGCCGATAGCTGCACCGATAGCGCATCGTTCGTTGGGCGTGATCGATGAAGATACCAGACTGGCCCTGGTGTACAGTGCGGCTGATCTTTTTGTCATTCCTTCGTTGCAAGACAACATGCCGAGTACGGTGCTGGAAGCGTTGGCGTGTGGTACGCCGGTGGTCGGTTTTGATACCGGTGGCATCGGCGAGCTTGTGCGTCCCGGGCAAACCGGCTGGCTGGCGCCGGTTGGTGATGTGGTAGCGTTGCGAGCAGCAATGCAGCGCCTGTTAGCCAACACCGATGAGCGACAGATGATGAGTCGGCAGTGTCGGGCGATTGCTCTGTCCGAATACCGACAGGAATTGCAGGCGCAGCGCTATCTTGAACTCTATCACCAGATTACTACGTCGGCTCATACCGATCCTGGGGTACGCCTGCGGCGATGAACGTTTTGTTATAACGCACTTCTGTAGATGACATCTCACTGTCACGTTTTCCGGCTACAACTACAGTGCGATGTGGTAGAGCGTCTATATAATGGTTGTCAAACGGTCTGTTTCCCCGATCACACATTGCTCCACGCCACAGACCAGATGATCGTGAGAGATTTCGTTGTATCTGGCACGTGCAAGAGACCTCTTGTACGCACCGTGTGGAGGGTCACTTGGAACTCAAAAACTACCTGCTCTTTATCTGGCGCTGGGCATGGTTGATCATCCTGTTTGCGCTCGTTGGTGGAGGCGTAGGTTATGCCTACTCGCAGACCCAGCCCCGCCTTTACGAAGCCTCAACAATGCTCATGGTGAACCAGGATCAGGGTATCTTTGCCCGCCCTTCACCAACCCTGGAAGATCTCCGGGCACGTGAACGGTATGCACTGACGGTACGTGAATTGTTGCTGGTACGGCCGGTGCTGGAGCGGGCGGCTGGAATGGTTGAAGGAGTGACGCCTGCGCAACTGGCGGCACGTACCAGCACAACTGAAGTTGGGAAGACCGAGCTATTTCTGCTTTCGGTACGTGATACCAGCCGGCAACGTGCTGTTGAACTGGCCGATGCGATTGTTGCCTCGTTCCAGGCTCTGGAGCGTGATCTGCTCGATAATCCCTACGCACAGGCATCAACCCTGATCGTCGTCGATCCGGCGTATGCGAAACGCAATCCGGTCAGCCCGGATTATACCCGCAACATCGTCCTCAGTGCCTTCATTGCAGTACTGATTGCAATTGTGATTGGTTTTCTCTACGACTACTTCAATACCCGGATCAGCGATGAGGGCGATTTGAGCCGGCGCGGTGGTGGGCGGCCACTGGTTACCGTTGGTAGACTCAAAGGATCAACGCCGGCAGCCCAATTGGTGACGCTTAGGGAACCGGCATCGCTCGATGCCGAAGCGTATCGTATGTTCCGGCTGCATCTCGACGCGCTGGCTGCCGACGTTCGTCCGCAGATGATTGCCGTTATCAGTGCAGTAGCCGGTGAGGGGCGGAGTCTGACAGCGGCTAACCTGGCGGTAGCGCTGGCACAAACCGGACGGCGCGTGATCCTGGTTGATGCGAATCTCCGCAATCCAATTCAGCACACATTGTTTGAGTTACCGAATCAGGGTGGTCTCTCGAACCTGCTTAGCAGCACTGCTCAGGCTATTGAGCCATTTCTCCGGGTTACCGCACAGGCAAACCTCTACGTGCTGACAGCGGGTAATGTGTTGGGATTGCCGGCTCAATTGCTAGGTGGGGTGCATCTGGAGAAGGTGCTGGGCGCATTGCGTCAGTGTGCTGATGTCATCATCATCGATACTGCCCCGCTCTTAACCTTTGCCGATACCACCCTGTTATTGCGTGCAGTGGATACGACCCTGGCCGTCGTGCGATCCGACCAAACGACTGAGGGTGATCTGCGGCAAATGCTGGAGCTGTTGCAACAGACCGGTATTGCCTGTCTGGGGATCGTGTTGAATGGTGTTCGTAAACGCCGCAGCCGATTCGCTCTTCCAGTTGCACGTCGCACCGAATCGACGCCTGCGATGGTGGTGGCTAACCGCAGTGAGACCGTTGGCGATGCAGGAGATTGACCTATGCGACGTTTCTGGTTGATGTTGATCACCATGCTGGCGTTGCTGCTAAGTGCATGTACTCAGCAGACGATGCCTGATACCGAAGCGGTAGCTGTGGCGACGCCGCAGGCGACTGAATCATCGCCGGTACCTGCCTCAACTGCTGCTCCGACCATTGTCAATGGCACCCTGATCGCTAATGGACGTGTTCAGCCAATGACCGTGCTTGATCTCAGTTTTGTCAATGGCGGATCGGTCGTCGAGGTGCTGGTTAAACCCGGGGATCGGGTGCGGGCCGGTGATGTTATGGCAAGCCTGGATATTCGGGCACTCGATCTGACACTGGCTGAAGCGCGGGTAGCACTGGCAGAGGCACAGGCGAATTATGAGCAGTTGCGTAGTGGAGCTACTCCCGAGCAAATTGCCCAGGCTGAAGCCGAAATTGAACGTGCCCGTGCCCGGTTGGCCGATGGGCGGACAAATGTCACCCAAAGCGATATTGCTGCTGTCCAGGCTGAATTGCGGGAGGCGCGCGCAGTGCTCGAGCGCTTGCAGAAGGGAATTACGCCAGAGGATCGTGCCCGTCTGGAAGCGGCAGTAGCCGAAGCCAAAGCTCGCTTGCAAACTCGCATCAATACGCTGGCAGGTGAAAAGACCCAGCTCGAGTCGCAGATCGAACGATTGGCGAACGAGTTGCGTAATGCGCAGGATGACTATTCGCGCACCGCGTGGGCCAATCAGCAGATTGTGGCGAATGGTGGTCAATTGACCCAGGCGCAAATCGATAATGAAACCCGGTTGTTGCGAGCTGTCGAAAATGCCGAGCGGCGTCTGCAAGAAGCGCGGGTAGCTTTAGAGACGGTGCGTCAGAACGAGTTTAGCGAGATTGCGGCTTATCGGGCAGAGGTGGAACAGGCCGAGGCTTTATTGGCCGATGCGTCACGCCCGGCCACACCTGATCAGATTGCGGCTGCCGAGAAGCGAATCTTGCAGGCCGAGGCGCGATTGGCGCAACTGACTATCAATCATCCCAATGAAGTTGCCGTTTACGAAGCAGAACTGCGCAAGGCTGAAGCTGATTTTGCCCGTCTGGTAGCTGAACCAACCAGCGCCCAGATCGCGATTGCGCAGGCACGGATCGAGCGCGCTGAAATTGAGGTGCGGCGGGCTGAATTGAACCGTGAACGGTACCAGATTCGAGCACCGATTGATGCGACGGTGGTCACAGTAACGGTGCAACCTGGTCAGACGGTTGAAGCCAATCAGCGGGTTATCACCCTGGCAACGCTGGATCAGTGGCAAATTGTGGTGCCTAACTTGAGTGAAATTCATGTCAGCCTGATCCAGGAAAACGATCCGGTCACGATCAGTTTCATCGCTCTCCCTGATCTACGTCTGAGCGGAAGGGTCAGCTACATCGAACCGATTGGTCAGGAGACCGGTATCGGTACGACGTATACCGTGCGCATTATTCCCGATAGCTGGGATCAGCGGCTGCGCTGGAATATGAATGCGCAAGTCGTCTTTTCGGCAGGTCAGTAACCATCCTGGAGGAGGAAGCAAATGACGAGTGCGAAGACGCCTCATGCCTTGATTACCGGTGGCGCAGGGTATATTGGTTCTTTACTAACCGGCGTGCTCTTGAATCAGGGCTGGTCGGTAACCGTGGTAGACGACCTTCTCTTCGGGGGCGCGTCTCTGTTAGGCTACTGGCATCATCCGCGCTTCCGTTTTGCAAAAGGCGATATTTGCGATCCGGCGACCCTGCGTGCCACCGGTGATGGTATTGCCGTCGGTGATTTGCCACCTGCATCGTTCGATGCGGTCATTCATTTGGCAGCAATTGTCGGTTTTCCAGCCTGTCAGATGGTAGGGCCGCAGGTCGCCTGGCGCTATAACTTTGAAGGAACCAAACGGGTTTTCGCCGCCGCTGAGGCTGGACGGGTTGGGCGTTTCGTCTTTGCTTCCACCTACAGCAATTACGGTCTCTCTCCTGATGGCAAGCCGGTCACCGAAGAGTCGCCGCTGAACCCGCAATCACTCTACGCCGAGACGAAGATTGCGGCCGAGCAGTTCCTGCGCGAAAACACGGCCGGGGCAGCGACTATGCCGATTCTCTTCCGTTTCGCCACGCTGTTTGGGGTGTCGCCCCGCACACGTTTTGATCTCATCATTAACCAGTTCGTCCTCGAAGCGATCACACGCCGCAAACTGATCATCTATCAGCGCGGCTATGCGCGTTCGTTCGTGCACGTGCGCGATGTATGTGATGCAATCTTGCTGGGTCTGGAAGCTCCGGAGGCGGTTGTCAATCGCGAGATTTTTAATGTGGGGAGTGATGAGGGGAATTACACCAAGGATGAAATTGTGGCCCTGGTGCAACGACACGTCGAGGGAACTGTGGTCGAGTACAAAGACTTGACCTTCGGTGGTGATATGCGCGATATTCGCGTTTCGTTTGCCAAAATCCGGGAACGCCTCGGTTTCCGACCGCGGATTAGCGTCGAACAGGGCATTCGCGAGGTGGCCAGTGTCTTGACGAACGGTGTGATCAAAGACGCACTTGATAGCCAGTACCGCAACGCTCAGTTCATCGTCCAGTAAGCCCTGCTCTGTGAGGTTTCTATGCATCTCAACAATCATCACTGGCCTGATAGCTATGAGTTCTGGCAGGACAAATCTGTTGTAGTGACGGGTGGTGCCGGCTTTCTCGGTTCGTATGTAGTCGAAAAGCTACATGAGCGTGGTGCGCGGCGGATCGTTGTTCCACGTTCGCACCAGTACGATCTGCGCCAGCTTGAGGCTATTCGCCAGCTTCTAGCCGATGCGCAACCCGATATTGTCATCCATATGGCGGCCCGGGTTGGCGGTATCGGTGCCAATCGCGATCATCCGGCAGAGTTCTTCTACGATAACCTGATGATGGGCGTACAGCTTTTGCACGAGAGCTGGCGGTTTGGCGTACAGAAGTTCGTGACGATTGGTACGGTTTGTGCATATCCCAAATATACGCCGGTGCCGTTTAAGGAAGACGACCTCTGGAACGGCTACCCGGAAGAGACGAACGCGCCATACGGTCTGGCGAAAAAGATGCTGCTCGTGCAGGGTGAGGCGTACCGCCAGCAGTACGGTTTCAATTCGATCTTTCTATTGCCGGTCAATCTCTACGGCCCACGCGATAATTTCGATTTAGAAACGTCGCACGTGATTCCTGCCCTGATCCGCAAATGTATTGAAGCCACCGAACGCGGTGACGATGAGATTGTGGTTTGGGGTGACGGTTCACCAACCCGCGAGTTCATTTATGCCGCTGATGCTGCTGAAGGTATCTTGCTGGCGAGTGAGCGTTACAACGATCCGGCACCGGTGAACATTGGCAGTAGTTACGAAATTAGCATTCGCGATCTGGTCACCTTGATCGCCGATCTGACCGGCTTTCGCGGGCGGATTGTCTGGGATACGACGAAGCCCAATGGTCAACCGCGTCGTAAGCTCGATGTGAGCCGGGCGTGGGAGCGGTTTGGCTTCCGGGCCGAAACGACGTTTGCCGATGGTCTGCGGGCAACGATTGCATGGTATCGCAGCCAGCGTGAGTCGCTTATGGCAATGCGAGCAGTTGGTGAGGCACACTGATATGACAATGGTACATGGTTCGGCACCAGCAATTACCGATCTACCACCACCACCGGCTAACCGGTCGGGCTGGCCGTGGACGGTCGCAACGCCACCGGCTCCCCAGCGGCCAGGTGGGTGGCCGCGTATCACGATTGTAACACCGTCGTATCAGCAGGCTGCCTACCTGGAAGAGGCCATTCGCTCGGTATTGTTGCAAGGTTATCCGAACCTTGAATACATTGTGATGGATGGCGGCAGCCGCGATGGTAGTGTTGAGATCATTCGCCGCTACGCACCATGGCTAAGCTACTGGCAATCCAAACCGGATGGTGGTCAATCAGCAGCATTGGCCGACGGTTTTGCGCGGGCAACCGGTGAGATCCTGGCCTGGATCAATTCTGATGATCGGTTGCAGCCTGGTGCGCTGCAACGAGTCGGTCGCTTCTTTGCCGAACGGCCCTGGCTGGCCTTCGCCAGCGGTGATGTGAATTTCATCGATGCTGAAGGGCGGGTAACAGCCCGGATTTTCGCGTTACCGCCTAATCCGACCCTGACTGCACTCCTGGGTGTGCATCGCTGGCCGCAGCAAGGGTGCTTTTGGCGGCGCAGTGTGTATGAACAGGTAGGTGGGGTTGATCGCCAGTTACGTTTCTGCATGGATCGCGATCTTTTCATTCGCCTCAGCGCAGCCGGTCCCAGCCGCCGTTTGCCCGGTCCGCCGCTCGGTGACTTTCGCCTGCACGAAGAAGCGAAAACCGCCACTCTGCATGCGGTCTGGCAGCGCGAGCATGCCCTGCTCCAGCGGCGTTATGGTCAACCGGTTAGTATATACCGCTATGCCGGCCTGCGCATGCTCTGGTGGCTCTGGCAAAAACACGCCAGTTTGCGGAATCGGCTGTATCGCGCCTACGGTGTAGAGTGCTAGCAAGGCGATGCGATGATTGTTCCTGGCCCAATCATTCTGAACCCGATAGAACTGGCGTTGCTCGGATTAGTGTGCCTCTATGCTGTCTGGCGTGGGCGGCCAGAGATTCCGCTGGCGATGTATTTGTCGGTGGCACTCTGGACTCGCACGGTCTTCGTGGGGCCGAGCGCAGCTACATGGCCGTTGCTGATGACGATTGTACTGGCACTCATCCGGTATCTCCACGTCGTGCGACCGTGGTCGTTGTTGCCACAGCGACTCGATGCAACCACCCGCCAACTGGTGCCGGCTACCGATTCGTGGATCATACCGTGGATGGGATTGTGGTGGAGCTGGGCGCTTTGTGTACTCTTTCTGTTTGATTATACGAATAAGATGACAATTGCGCGTCCGGTATTGCTGTTCATTGTCTTTGGCTCGCTCGTTGCCTTGATGGTGATCCGTGACGCTGGTGCAGCAAGACGGTTTGCACTTGCCTACCTGTTGGCCAGTGCCTATGGGTTGTATGCGGCGCTGCGCTTCATCGATGTTCCGCTCAGTTATCTGTTAAGTGATCCTGGTCTTTCATCGTTGCCGTATCGGAATCTTGGTATTCGTGAATACAACTTCTTCTCCCACCACTTAAGTATTGCGTTTCTGTTGGGACTTGGCCTTTTCCTCCAGGCCCGGCATTTATGGTCGATGATAGCCGTGCTTGCTCTGGCGCTCTTCTGTGGTTACGGAGTATTTCTTACCGGCGCCCGGCAATCACTCAGCGGGGCGGGATTAGCTGCCAGTTTGATCTTCGCCTGGGCATTGTCGCGTTCGGGCAAGAAGCCCTGGCGCGTACCGCTGGCGATTGCTGCAATCGTAGTGATTGTCGTCTTTCTCTATCAGGTTGCTCCCCACCTGGTGGTACGGGAAGGTGAGAGTGGTCTTGGCGAGTCGTTCAATGTCTTTGAAGATCGCGGTGGTTTGTGGTTGATTGGCTGGAACTATTTTCTCGCTTCACCGGTGTGGGGGTGGGGGTTTGAACAGAAACTCTGGTCACACAATATCTTTATCGGTACCCTGGCCGACCAGGGGCTGGTTGGGATGGTGTTCCTGATTGGTTATCTCGTTTGGGCATTGCGTCGGTTGCCGGCGGTCTGGGCACAGACCCCCAACGATGATCGGTCCATTTGGCGGGTTGTCTTCTTTAGTTTGTTTCTCTTCGCGGTGGTACACGGCCAGGCATCGGGAAATACGATGTCAACCGCTCATTTGCACTGGCCGCTTTGGGCAGTGTGGGCACTCAGTATCGGTGTAGCGACGGCTCCTGCTCATCAACCATTGCCGGCACTATTGCGAGTACGTCAGCATGCAGTTACAGCAGGGGTACAGCAATGAATGACCCGCGGATCACGTTCGGCATGATTGTGCTCAATGGCGAGCCATTTCTACGCTACAATTTGCGTGCCATTTACCCCTATGCGCATCAGATCATTGTGGCAGAAGGTGCCAGTCCACGGGCAGCCCACTCGGCCACCCCTGATGGTCATTCACTTGACGGTACGTTACAAACGTTGTACCGCTTCAAAGCGGAAGAAGACCCTGACGACAAATTGATCATCGTCACTGCCGAGATGTGTGGCCATCCAAATGGCTTCTGGCCGGGCGAGAAGGACGAACAGAGTCGTGCGTATGCTGAACGGGCAACCGGTGATTGGTTATGGCAGATTGATGTTGATGAGTTTTACCATCCCGCCGATATTGCCCGGGTAGCAGCGTATCTCCAGCAGCATCCCGAAACCAGTTGTCTCTGTTTTCGAGCCTATCATTTCTGGGGTGGCTTTGATTACCTGGCCGATGGTGGTTTTTTCTGGCATCGACAATACCAGGGCGAGCCGTGGGGCCGTTATCGGCGAGTCTTCCGCTGGCGGCCAGGGTACCGCTACGACAGCCATCGCCCGCCGACGATTGTGGATGAACGTGGGCGGAATGTGACCCGGCGTCGGATTGTACATGCTGATGCGTTTGGGGTGTGGATGTATCACTACTACATGGTGTTTCCGCACCAGTATACCCGTAAAGGGGCGTATTACCAGAATCAACCGTGGGAACGCGAGCGTGGTCGTTTGCAGAAAAATCTCGATCTGCTCAGCGAAGTAAATCTGACAAACGGCCTGCGGATTATGGATCAGTACGGTACTCGCAACTGGTTGTGTCGTTTTGCTGGCCGCCATCCACAGCCTATCGAAGCGTTACGGGCTGATATAGCAGCCGGGAGGGTGGTCGTTGAACAACGGCGTACCGACGATATTGAGCGTCTGCTCGCCGATCCGCGCTACGCGCAGATGGTACAGGTAGCCCAGAAACAGGAACGGCTGCGGGCCTGGCGAGATTATCTGACATACCTGCTCTGGTGGCGACCACGAGCCTCTCTGATTCAATTGGTACGTGAACAGACACCACCAGCATTGGTGAGACGATTACCACCAGCGTTGCAAGCCAAATTTATTCCAGAACATCGCCGGCGCTATCAAGCACAATGGGCACGCTATCAGCGTTCAATCGGTTCAGGAGACGCAACGTGAAGCAACCACTGTTCAGCATTATTACGATTACCTTGAATTGCGCAGCAGATGCCGAGCAGACGGCACGTAGCGTGCTGGCACAAGATTTTGCCGACGTTGAATACCTGGTGAAAGATGGCTGTTCAACCGACGGTACAGTCGAGCGTCTCCAGGCTCTCGGTGTGCGGGTGATCGTTTCTCCTGATACCGGTATTTATGATGCCATGAATCAGGGGGTTGCCCACGCCCGAGGAACGTATGTCTGTTTTCTCAACGCTGGTGATCGGTTTGCTGGGCCAGACGTGCTCTCGGCAGTGGCGGAGGAGATTGCCCGCAGTGGCGAACCCGATTTTCTCTACGGTGATGTGCGCTCGTTTGTCCAGCATCCGCATCTGGGAACCGGGCATGCCGGTGCCGGTCGGTTGATTACCTACCCTGATCGGCTCAATCGCTTCTGGCTATACCGCAAAATGATCTGTCAGCAGGTCTGGTTTGTCCGTCGTGAAATCTATGTTACTCAACCCTTTGCCACCGATTACCGGATTCTGGCCGATTACGCCTATCTGCTCAACATGATCCTGCGGCGGCGCGTGCGTTATCGACACGTCGCGAAAGAGGTTGCCATCTTCGACGGTGGTGGCGTTAGTAGCCGACGTTCAGCACTTCGTGATGCCGAACGGCAACGGGCATTACAGACGGTGTACGCACCTTGGGAACTGCGTGTATACGAGAGCATCTTTGGGGGGATGCGATGGCTCAACCGCACTCTTATTTACCCGATGATACCACTGCTGCCCGAACGGTGGCGCGCCCGGTTGAGCGGCCTTTGATCGCCCGCCATCGGGTTGTGCATATCTCGACCGTCCATCCGCCGTTTGATCAACGCATCTTCTACCGTGAATGTGCGAGCCTGGCATCAGCCGGTTACGAGACTCATCTTCTGGTACCGTTGCCGGTCACCGAACTGGAGCGCAAGGCGGTTCATTTGCACAGTGTAGGCGTACCTGCCGAACAACGGCTAGAGCTGGCATTGAAACGTCGCTGGCAACGGATACGGCGGGCGGCTACTCTGGCGCGCCAGCTCAGGGCCGATCTCTACCACCTGCACGATCCCGAATTGATCCCGCTTGGGCTATGGTTAAAAGCAACGACGGGCGCTCGTGTGGTGTTCGATTGTCACGAAAATAACACAGCGTATATCCGTCAGAAGCATCATGTCAATCCTCTGCTGCGCAAGGGATTAGAACTTGGCATAGCCACGCTTGAGCGCCTGGCTGCCCGGACCTTCGATGCGATTATTACGGCTGATCGTGGTGTGGCCGATCTTTACCTGCGGCAATTTCGAGCCAGGCGGGTAGTGACAGTGCATAATTTTCCGCAGCTCGATCTCTTCCTTCAACAGCCACCCCCGTCTGAAGATGCACCGTTCGATCTGGTTTACCACGGGACGATCCCGCGCTATCATCTCGAAGTGACGTTCGCAGTTGCCGAAGCATTGCGGCGGCGAGGTCGTTGTGTGCGCTGGCTCTTTTTCGGGCGTTGCCCGGAGATCGGGTGGGCGCGGGAAGAGTTGGTCCGTCGTGGCATGCAAGACGATTTCGTGATCGATCCCGATCCGGTGCCACACGATCAGGTAGCACCTCGCGTGCGGCAGGCCCGGATCGGCTTTATTCCCCTTCCTGATCTACCGAAGTTCCAACATAACATTCCGACCAAGCTGTTTGAGTTCATGGCCCTCGGTATGCCGGTAGTTCTTAGCGATCTGCCACCGAGTCGTCCTTTCGTTGGTGATGGTCGTTGTGCAATAATGGTTCCACCCGACGATAGCGAAGCCTACGTCAACGCCATCCTGCGCTTACTCGATGACCCGGCATTGCGACAGGCCATGGGAGCTGAGGGTCGGCGACGGGTAATTAATGAATACAACTGGCAACGTGAAGCACAATATTTGCTGGCATTATACGCAGAGCTGTTATGAGCAACTATCGCAATCCCCATCAGTTGATCATCACTGCCGATGATTATGGCATGTGCCCTGAAGTGAATCGAGCTATTGAAGAATGCCTCGCTGCCGGGGCATTGCGGGCGACGTGTGTCATGACCAATATGCCGGCATATACCGATGCTGATCGCTTATCGAAGGATTTTCCCTCTGCTTCGATTGGAATCCACTGGACATTAACAGCAGGTACGCCGGTAGCACCGTTGTCTGAAGTACCTGATCTGGTAGCCCCCAATGGACAATTCTGGCCGGCGACAGAGTTTCGGCAGCGCTGGTTGTCGCGTCGCATATCACCGACTCAGGTTGTCATTGAATTGCAGGCCCAGTACGCCCGATTTGTTGAACTGACCGGACAGCCCGCATTTTGGAATACTCACCAGAATGTGCATGTGTTGCCCCGCCTCTTCCCGCTGGTGGTTGATCTGGCCCATCGCCTCGGTATTCCGGCTATGCGCTCACACCGGCGGATTACAGCGCCTCGTCATAGTTCGACGTTGCGGTACTATCTCACCCATCCAATCTACTGGTTAAAGGGGCAAATCATTGCGCGTTGGGCCGCTGCGGCGGAAAAGCGCGGTTTACGGATGCCGGCCGGTGTGGTGAGCACACCGGGCTTTGGGCCAGGAAAGGCTGCTATCGATCAGATCGTAACGCGCATCCCCTGGCCGCGTCGTCTTCCTGCTGAACTGGTTATCCACCCGGCAACACGGGTTATTCCCGGACTCTTCGGTGGTCTAACCGAATCGCGCCTGCGCGAATTTGAAGTCTTTCGCGATCCGACATTAGTTAAGCGATTGGCAGCAATGGGTGTACAGACGGTTGGTTTCGAGGTGCTGTGATGCGATTGGTACCGCTTCCCTCTCAGCAGCAGCTTTACGATCATTCGCCGCGCTGGTTGCAACGGATTCTGGTGAATGCGGAAGCCGTGCGTCGCGAATGGTTTCGCCGTCACGGCGATTACCGGCGTCTGGTTGCTGAACATAATCCGGCATGGTACTTTCGCACTCGCTCGGATCAAGAGGAATGGCAGCTTCATCGCCTAAACCACTTGCTGGCAGAGGTTCGTCGGCGCGTGCCGTTCTACCGCGATACCTTACCAGATCGCCCGTTGACCAGCCTTGCTGATCTGAGCAGTTTACCAATGCTCAGCAAGGAGCAGATTCGGCGCAATCCTCTCGCGCTGGTTGCTCCCGATCTCAATCGCCGTACTCTTTGGCCGCGCAAAACCAGTGGATCGACCGGAACACCACTGACCTTCTACCTTGACCGCGAGGCAACGCGAAACCACCAGGCTCCGGCTGATGCGATGCTGGCAGCGCTAGGGTGTCACTTTGGTCAATCACGTGCCCGTTTCTCTGGTGCTTACGTGACCCCTTACACCCGGACACAACCACCATTTTGGGTCTGGATTGATCTCTACCGTCAATTACAATGCTCGGCCTACCATCTTGCTCCGGCATATTATCCACACTATCTGCAAGCGCTGCGTGACCATGCAGTTGTGTATGGCACCGGCTATCCAACGTCGTGGCACCTGCTGGCAACGTACATCCTGGAGAGCGGTGACCGGCCACCGGCGCTACGGGCAATCATTACCGATAGCGAAGGTATCTCGCTCGAACAGCAAGCTGTTGTCGAGCAGGCGTTTGGCTGTCGGGTCGTTCAGACCTACGGTACCGGTGAGGTTGGACAGATCGCATGGCAATGTGAGCATCATCGTTATCACGTCCTGAGTCGGGCGGCTATCGCCGAGGTAGTTGATGAGCAGGGAAACCCGGTCGCTCCTGGTGAAACCGGGCAGATTGTCGTCACCTCATTTGCCAGTTCAGGCACACCGTTTATCCGCTATCAAACCGGCGATCTGGCAACCCTCGCTGCCGATGACTGTCCCTGTGGTCGGCATAGTCCCTCGTGGCTGGCGATTGAAGGCCGGATTGATGACCGGATCAAGACGCCTGATGGGCGTTGGATTGGACGACTGAGCCATGTGACCAAGCCAGGAGTAGGCATCAAAGAGAGTCAGATTGCTCAGGTTGCCCGTGATCGTATCGTGATCCGTGTCGTACCGGCACCTGATTTTGTCCCGGCTTCGATGGAAGCGGTTATCGAAGCGGCACGCCGCTATTTGGGGCCGACGATGCAGATTGACTGGGAACTGGTTGAACGCCTGCCGCGAACCCGTGCCGGTAAATTGCGGCACGTCGTGCGCGAGATCGAGGTGTAGTACGATGCATATCCTCTATCTCCATCAATACTTCACAACCCGAACCGGGGTAGGCGGTACACGTTCCTATGAGTTTGCGCGTTTCTTCATTCAGCAAGGCCATCGGGTGACCATGGTTACTGCTGCCAACCGCCAGGAGCCATGGTCTGGCGGGTTGTGGCGACGGCGCGTGGTTGATGGGATCAACGTGATTGAGGTACGGGCTGGCTATGCTGACTATAGCCGGGGCACGGCGATTAGTTATGGCCAACGCATTATCGCCTTTCTGCTCTTTGCTCTGTCCAGCCTGATCGCAGTGGTACGGGTGGAACGGCCTGATGTGGTGTTTGCTACCAGCACTCCCCTGACGATTGGGATTCCCGGTATGCTGGCCAGTCGCTGGCATCGAGCGCCACTGGTCTTTGAAGTACGCGATCTATGGCCAGAGGCACCAATCCAGATGGGTGTACTTCGGCATCCCCTCCTCATTCTGGCTGCACGATGGCTCGAACGAGCCATTTACCGGCGCTCACAACATATCATTGCCCTCTCACCTGGTATGCGGCAAGGGGTGATCGATGCCGGGGTAGCTCCGGAAAAGATCAGTGTTATTCCGAATGCAGCCGATCTTGATCTTTTTCATCCCCATTGTGATGGCCGACACTGGCGGCAGCAGCTTGGCAATCCACCGTTCCTGGTGCTCTACTTCGGCACGATGGGCGAAGCTAACGACTTGAGCCAGGTGATAGAAGCGGCACGGGTTTTGCAACACCAGGGGCGTAACGATATTCTGATCGTACTGGCCGGTCAGGGACGTCAGCGCTCGTGGTTGGAAGAACAAAGTCGCCATTACGGTCTGCGTAATGTGCGCTTCCTTGATCCACTCTCCAAGGCTGAGGTAGCTGATCTGGTATCGGCAGCAGATGTCTGTCTAACTATCTTCAAAGCCGTTCCGATTCTGGCTACCTGTTCACCTAACAAGCTGTTCGACTCACTGGCGGCAGGGAAACCGGTCATTGTCAATACACCGGGATGGCTGCAACACCTCGTCACCGAACATCAATGCGGTCGCTATGCACGCGCCGGCGATCCCGCCGATCTGGCGGCGCAGATAGTGTATATGTGTGACCATCCAGAGTTTACCCGTCAGGCCGGGTGGAATGCCCGCCTGCTGGCCGAACAGCGCTTTGATCGTCGCCGGTTGGCGTCCGAAGTGCTGGCCGTGTTAGGATCGGCAGTCCATCAAGAGCTATGCGTTTAACGCCTCTTGCACGGCAACTTCGAGGGTGCTGGCGCGAAATGGCTTCTCAATCACCGCCAGATTGCTCATGTCGGTGCCTTGCAACGCTGCAAAACCACTCATGTACAGTACTTTGAGGGATGGACTGATCTGTTGGGCTGCTGCGGCCAGCGTGCGACCGTCCATTTCAGGCATGACTACATCGGTCAAGAGTAAATCAATCGCTTCATCCTGCAGAATTGTCAGCGCTACTTTGCCGGCAGTGGCCGTAAAGACGGTATAGCCTAGATTGTGGAGCGTAGTTGCAGTGATTTGAAGTAGATCGGCATCGTCGTCAACCACCAGAATCCGCGCCTCACGCCGTGCTGCGAGTGGCACGGGCGACACAACCTCCGGCACAACCCCTTGTGTACACGGCAGATATAACCGGATCGTTGTGCCCAGTCCAGAAGTCGAATAAATCTGTGCCGTCCCCCCTGATTGACGGGCGAAGCCGTAGACCATTGCCAAGCCAAGCCCGGTGCCACGTCCGCGCTCTTTGGTTGTGAAGAAGGGTTCAAACGCCCGTTCGGCAACTTCCGGGGTCATACCCATTCCGGTATCGGTGACATCGATAGCGATGTAGCAACCGGGCGCCAGAATCGCCAGCAACATGGTGTCTTCTGACGACACATGCTGCTCTCTGATTTTGATAGTCAGCGAGCCACCTTGCGGCATTGCATCGCGACTGTTGATGACGAGGTTGAGGATTGCGGCTTCGAGGCCGGCCCGGTCGGCACGAGCCGGGCTAGTGGCTTGCTCGATCAACTGAACCTTGATCGCCGATCCCACGGTGACTTGAATCAACGGCAAAAACTCGCGGATGACCTGCAATACATCAATGCTGGTGGGGGCCAGCGGCTGGCGGCGGGCAACTGCCAGCAGGCTTTTGGTTAATTCGGCCCCGCGCAGCGCTGCTTGCAGCGCAGAGTCAATGGCCTGACGGGTTGCTTCATCCCCTTGCCAGTCGCTCAGCGACAGATCAAGATTACCGATGATAATACCGAGTAGATTATTAAAATCGTGGGCCAGGCCACCGGTTAGCAGGCCGAGAGCTTCCAGTTTCTGCGTCTCACGAATGCGTTCATCAAGCTGTCTGCGTTCGGTAACGTCACTCAATGCCCCAACCATGCGAGTGACCGTTCCCTCATTGTCGCGCAATGCCTCGCCGCGTGCCAGTACCCAGCGATACTTGCCGTCACGGTAACGCATACGAAATTCCATGTGGAACGGTTCGTATCCGGCAAAGTGGCGGTCGAGGGCTTTGGTCACCTCTGGCCAGTCATCGGGATGAATGCGCTCGAAAAAGGTCGTAATCGCGTTCGGTAATTCATCTTCGCCGAAGCCAAAGAGCGCTTTCCACTGCGGCGAGAGGTAGGTAACGCCGTTAATGATGTCCCAGTCCCATACCCCATCCTGTACGGCCCGTTCGGCCAGGGTATAGCGTTCTTCACTGAGCCGAAGGCGTTCGGCGATCATGTGCTGCTCGATCACCGGCCCGGCCAGATGCCCGACGAATTGGAGGAGAATCTGATCATCGCGCTGTGGCAGTGTGTTGCGGGCCGACCAGACGGTAAATGCGCCGATGATGGTTCCACCTGCCCCGGAAATCGGTTCCGCCCAAAGGGTTGTGAAACCGTGGTGTTGAGCAGAGGCAGCGTAATATGTCCATTGCGGGTCGAGCCGCAAATCTGGTATCCAGAGCCGTTGCCTGGCAAGAATTGCTTGCCAGCGCGATTGTGATGGTTGTCGCAGCCCCTCTTCAAGCAGATCGTTCAACCCTGATGGCAGGTTTGAGGCAATGACGTGCGTTTGTCGACGACTCGTCGTATCAACGAGGACGAGGGCACAGCGCGTATCGGGCTGCTCCTCCTCAAAAGCCTTTAGCAGAATGTTCATAAGGTTCTCCAAACTTTCACCTCCTAGCAGGCTGGTGAAGAGCTGAACCCGTAAACGTTCCTGAAATTCCAATCGCTTCAGGGCACTGATGTCGGTATGTGTACCGAGCATGCGTAATGGATGACCCTGAGCATCACGTTCGACAATAGCGCCAACCGAGAGAATCCATTTCCAACCGCCCTGTTGCATCCGCGAGCGAAATTCCACCCGATACTCAGGGATGCGTCCGGCAAGATAGTCGAGATACGTCTGGTACACCATCGCCGCGTCGGCAGGGTGCAGCCGTTCGCGCCAACGCTGGTTTGTTTCGGTGAATGTGGCTGGATCGTACCCCAACATCGTGGCATATTCGTCGCTGACAATAGTTAACCCACTGCGCACATCAATATCGTACAGCCCCTGATTGGCAGCGCGTAAAGCCAGTTCCAGCCGATAGGCGTTCACCCGTAGCGTTTGCAGACTCTGGTATTCGTCGGTAACATCGGTAAAAAAGATAAAGATCAGTCGCTGACCATTGCCATATACACCTCCTGGGGCAATGTTGCAGTAAAAGATGGAACCGTCGCGTCGCTGACAGATCACGTTCAGAATGGGAGACTCATCGCCTGCGACCATCCGGTGAAATGTATCAATGGCAGTTGCCCGTTCTTCATCCGGGTGCATCTCTTCCAGGCGTAGCGAGCGCATTTCTGCCGCCGAATACCCAAAGAGCTGATTCATAGCCGGATTTGTCCAGCGAATAAGCCGGTTGCTCGTTTCTACTTCGATCACACCATGCGGTGCGTGCTCGATAATCATGCGCAGCCGGCGGGTTTCCCGGTCAAGGGCTTGTTGTTGTCGTATCTCTCGTTGCACGATGAATGGCAGGCGCTGAAGACGGTTTTCAAATAACACGTCAACAATAGCCGGTTGATTGGCAAAATGGGCGAATAGCAGATCATCATCTACGCAGAGGATGATGATCGCAAGGCCAACCGGCATATTGACGTAATCTTCTGCGCGACACAAAACGATGGCTGAATGATGTTGGTTGATTACATCAAGCAGCTCCGGCAGTGTTGTCGCGAACGAGTAACTGATAAAGGGAAAGGGTGCAAGAGTTTGGGCAATCGGCTCACGCAGATCGTCAATTGCGAAGAGGATGAGGTGGGTGCGAGCGTCAGCCATAACGGTATCCTTAATATGTAACCGAGGCGACGGATCGCACCGGGTATCTACTATTATATCACTTCAGTCATCGTGATTGCTTCCACCCGTGGGGGGATTGTCTGTCCAGGGATCGCCCCAACCACTGTCACGGGCATGGCGCCAGAGAGTTTTTTGACTGCGGGTGATGGTCATCGCTTGCAGTCCCCGCTCTGTACAAACCTGGAGTTCAATCCGTCCGCTGTGAATGATCGGATGACGGATGATTCGCCCGCCAACCGGCTTGCCCTCATGGCGAGATGCGATCAGGTACGCAAATTTCTCATCTTCAAACGGTGCTTCGGCGGCTTTTAACCGGCGCAGAAACGCCGGGCGGGCAATGCGTTGCGCAAAATGGCACCAGTCGTTTCCCTCAGCCAATGGACAGGCTGCGGTATGCGGACATGGCGCCAGCAGGTGAGCATTCCGTTTGATCAGCTCACTGCGTGCGTGCAAGATGGTCGTGTGGCCGGTCGGTGTTCCCGGTTCAACCAATACCAATGCGCCACCAGCAGCTTTCCATAGTCGGCTCAGCACAAGGGTACGGGCTGTTGGTTCGATTTCGCCATAGACATATCCGGCGACCACCAGATCACTTTCAGCCAGGCGATCCAGGGTCAGCACATCCTGCTGTTGCCATACGATAGCGGGGAGATCGGCATTGGCTGTTAGTTGTTTACCAATCCGGGCCATCGCCGGTTGCCGTTCGATTGCTACCACCTGTTGCAGTGAAGGCCATTGTTCGGTCGCGGCCCAGATCGCAGCACCGCTGCCGGCACCAATGTCAAGCATCCGTTTGGGTGTAAAATCGGGCTGTGCTTCAGCTAATCGGCGGAAAACAGCACGCAGGGCAGCATAGGTGGCTGGCATGCGCCAGGCCGCGTAGGCGACTGCCTCAATCGTTGTGGCAATGACCGGCGCATCGGTGCCCGTCTCGCGGTACCGGGCCGATAGTTGTAGCGCAGTCCGTTCAAGTGCCGAAGCCGGCTGCGCGGCGATCATTCGCTCTAGTGCATTCTGCAGAGTTGTCGGTAGTTGCATAATCTTCCAATGTTATCGGTCAAGCCAACCCTTCCAGAAGCGAAATATTTGTCACCAGGCCTGGATTCAACTCGTCTCACCTCTATCCCAAACCGATGACAAAGGTGCAGTATATGTAACCCTGCGCAACGGGCGGCAGTGATACGTCCGCACACTCTGCACAGCACGTGCTGCATTATACCAACGATGAAAGGTAGTCATTGACAAGCGATCCGTTCATCCGCGACCAGAGGCCGGAGCGCAGATGGCAGTGCGATGGACTGAGGCTGGTTGGCGGGTAGAACTTTGCGCATACTCTGGAACTTATTTCATACAAGCTGTGCGGTTGTGCTCAGACTGTCACCCAGGCGCATGAACGATTGCCAATCGCAACGACAGTCTGTCCCGCTCCCAGGCCGCCGCTATGAGAGCGAGGCGGGCTGCTGACCATCGCCAGCGCCATCACGCACTGTCTGGATAGATTGCCTTACCTGCTCGTCATGCGCGTGTCGCAACGTTTGGAGTGCGGCAGCCATGCTGCCGCAGCAGCCGTGCTTACGACTCGGCACGTGTCACGCCGGTGACCCTGCTGGTCACGAGGATGCTGTATGCTCGTCACGATACATAGAGAATGAATGAGATAACTTCCAGGAGACGTTTTTATTAACTCAAGTTGCTACCTATGCTGTGAGCAGGTTATGGAGGCTGACTGTCAGGATGAACAGCACGACGTTACCCACAACACTGTATAGCGTAACTGAATGAACAACGTGGGTAGCAGCCTGTTCCCGTAGACGTGCAACATCACGCCTCACGGTAGCAACCCAGGTTATACCCATCCTCTGTGTCCTCTGTGTCTCTGTGGTGATAAAGGTAGCAACTTGGATTAGAACACGTAAACGTATACAGGAAACAGGTTTTAGAGATGCCCTACATACCCTCACCCTCGATGGGCCTTCCTGATGAGTGGGCCTTCCTGATGAGGTAGAAGTTGCGTTGATCAAAAAATGCTCCTGACCTGAAGGGCATGTCAGCAGGAAAGAATCAGGCTGGACTTCCCACGAACTATTGGCGATCTCTGGTGTCAGACCGCATTTATGGTATACTACATACATAACCAGTCACTTCTGAAAGTATTTCCTATTAAAACCCCACAGGGTGCGGCCCGGCTGGCCGCAG
>Ga0101945_1000269_pt1 | contig 106443 bp, 88 predicted proteins | sample DewCreD2012metaG_2_FD_75246 | JGI IMG/M metagenome (GOLD analysis project Ga0101945, IMG submission 75246) | Hot spring sediment bacterial and archeal communities from British Columbia, Canada, to study Microbial Dark Matter (Phase II) - Dewar... ... | reverse complement strand
CCGCCAGTGCTGACCACCACCGCCTCGCTGAACTGCACCGCGAAATCCAGGTTCTGCCCGATGATGTACGTGCCGGCTACAGGTGGCGCAATGCTCACGATGCTCGGTGCCACACCGTCCACCAGCACGTTCGAAGTGTCCGGCGGCGTGAACGTCAGCGTCGCCGCGTTGCCTGCCACATCCCGAATGCTCCCACCGTTCAATTCCAGCGGCGAAACCACCGCAATGCCGTCCGTGTCCAGGTCGCCGGGTTGCACTGTGTAGCGGAACAGGAGGTTCGCAGTGCCGCTGCCGGAAACGTAGGTTGCATACCATGTCGCGTTGCCGATGGTCAGTTGCAACCGCGGTGTGCCGCCGCCAGTGCTCACCACCACCGCTTCGTTGAACTGCACCGCGAAATCCAGGTTCTGCCCGATGATGTACGTGCCGGCTACAGGTGGCGCAATGCTCACGATGACCGGTGCCACGCCGTCCAGTTTGACGTTGGGAGCTGTGGTGTTGGTGAAAGTAAGCGTTACCGAGTTCGCGGCGGTGTCGGTGATACTCGCACCGCTGGGCAGAATGAGCGGGGAAGTGATGGTGATGCCGTTCGGAGCGTTATCGCCAGCTTGCACGGTGTAGGTAAATGTCAGCGTATCGGTGGCGTTGCCCGAGGCGTACAGGGCTTCGCGCGTTTGCACACTGGCGCCGTCGTTGAATGTGAAGCGGAGCCTGGGTGTGCCGGTGACCAGGACTGGCCTGTCGAATCGGACAGAGAACGTCAACACAGCACCGGCGGCATAAGTTCCCGAGGCAGGTAAAAAAATGGAACGGATAGAAGCGGGTTCGTAAACGAGCCAGAGTTCCAGCCCGGTCGTACCGTTGTTAGCACTGAGAAAAAGCATGCCATGGGCGTTGACCATCTGTCCCGGAACGGGACTGATGTCGAGACCGTCGCCGGGCTGAGCAAAATCCACGCCGAGGAAAGTACCGGCATCAGTGAGGTCGCTTTGCCAGAGTTCCTGGCCATGCTGGCCATCGTTGGCAGAAAAGAAAAGTGTCCCGTTGACGTTGGTCATCGCCAGTGGGTTGGAAGAAGACGAACCGGTATTGATGTCTTTGAGCAATTGTGGGTTGCCCAGGGCCGGGTCAAACACGAAGGGTTCGCGTCCGACGGACAAACTGGAAATGGCGGCAAAGGCCAGTCGGTTATTGACGTTGGTAAGGAACCGGGGCTGGGAATCTCCGCCGCCCGGAAAAATGTCGGCCACGAGCGAGGTATTGGCAGAAGTGCCATCGGTGCGCCAGAGTTCGCGTCCTACACCCGATTTCGTTGCCGAGAAATAAACCAGCCCGCCAACCTCCGTGAATTCCGATGGAGAGGAGCTAATCGAACCAGGATTGATATCCAGGACCCGGTAGGTTTGCGCCGAGATGGTGTCATGTGCCCAGAGTTCGAATCCTGAGCTGCCATCGTTGGCAGCGAACAAGAGCCTGTTGCCAAAGAGGTAAAGATCGCTGGGGTCGGAAGGACCGTTGGGGTTAATATCCGCGACCAGCGTAGCGGCGGTGAAGTTGGCATCGCTTCGGAACAACTCCCGGCCATACTGAGAGGAATCGGCAGTGAAGAAAAGTGTATTGCTGACGTTAGTCAGGAAGCGCGGATTATTCAGGCCGGAAGTAAGCGAATCCAGGCGTTGGGTGGAAGAGGCATCGCCATTGGATCGCCAGATTTTATCGCCGGTGCCGTCGTTGGCGACGAAGAACAGGGTACCGTTGACATTGGTCAAGTACCTGGGTCGAGCAGTGAATGCACCGGAGCCGATTTGGCGCACCAGGAAGGTGCCGGTCGAGGTGCCGTTACTGCGCCACAGTTGCCAACCGTTGGTGGAATCGAGAGCGACGAAAAAGACGTTACCCGAGACATTGGTCATAGCCTGGGGCTGACTGGGAACCGGGCCGGGATTAATGTTGGCCACCAATCGGTAATTGAGAGCAGGAGCAGTTCGGTTCTCTAAGACCTCGAAGGAAAGGCAAACCGACGGGCGAGATGTTTGCGGGCGAGCCGCTCGTTTGCGGTATTTTCCGGAGAAACGCCTCCAGTTCGCGAACCATTTGCACCAAAGTTGCCGGAACCAAAACGCCATGTTCCCGTTCTTTCGCGACTTTGCTGCGCCGGAGCAAAAGCCGGCCGGGCAGCCAGGTTGTCCAGCTCGGATGTCCGTGATAGCGCTCATTTTGCACGTGGGAAATCGGTTGTCAACAAAAAAGTGAGAGAATGCCGCAAGGATTTTCGACGGCCCTACCAACCACCCGCACAGGCACAGCAATAGGTTTGCCTTAACACAACTACCACAGAAGACTTGCAGTTACCCAGGCGAGAAACGAGCCGGCCCATGGGCCGCAGGTCGGTAGGCAAGAGACGGAAAGGCGGCTCATTGCCGACGGTCCCACGTCGAGCGAGAGGCCGCTCGTTTCCGCATGGACAATTGCGAGCAGTGTTCTATCTGCTCCACTAGCCGGTCGGACCACCCTTGGCTCAGAAAGTAGCACCGCCGGCACTTGACGATAGCGGAGTTGAGCGTATGGTATAAATGAGACTGCTTCTCAAAATCACCTGTCGGAGCCGACTCATGCGCTCAGTCACTGTGCCGCTGGAAGAACTGACTCGCGGTGAATGGGCCGAAGTGGACCGAGTTCAGGGGGACACGGGTTGGGTGCAACGCATGGCGGAACTGGGTTTGCGGCAAGGACAGACGATTCAAATGCTCCAACCCGGTTCGCCCTGCCTGGTGAATCTGGGAGGCAGCAGGCTAAGTCTGCGTCTGAATGGCACTGGGCGCATTTGGGTGCGCCGGGCCAACGGCACCTTGGGGCAATCAGCTGGCCATGGCTCGTTTGCATGAGCTAGTTCCCGGACAGCGTGGCCGAATACTGGCCATTGAGGGTAATGACCATATTGCTCGCCGATTGCAGGAAATGGGATTGCTGGAAGGCGACACCGTAGAGGTGGTGGCCTGGGCACCGCTGGGTGACCCAATAGAAATTCGCGTGGGCGATTCGCGGCTCAGCGTGCGAAAAGCAGAAGCCCAGCGGGTGCTTATTGACGAGCTTCCCGCTGCATAGCCCCGACCGCCAACAAACCAGCCCATAGCAAGGGCCTGCTGAGCTTTTGACTTTGAGCACGACTCCACTCGCCTGTCGGAAACCGATCAAGGGCAAGAAGAATCCCCGCGGAACTATTGGCGACGACAAGTTCGGGCCGGATAGCACGCTGGCATTCTGCGGCGAATACCGCATCGCAAGAGCAAGCTTGCAACCTACCACCGGATCAAGAACACCAAGACAGGCCATCCATGACCCTCCCTCAGGAAACTGGCGACGTAGGTTGGCAGTCCGCTGGTGAACAGCGGCGTGGCGAACGCAGCGAGCGTATTGAGACGGCGTCTATATCCCGGAACGCCGGCGTGGTTCGTGCGGCACTTATAGGTAATCCGAACACCGGCAAAACGACGTTGTTCAACGCCCTGTGTGGTTTGCGACAAAAGACGGGAAATTATCCAGGGGTTACCGTTGAAATCAAGAAAGGGCAGTTTTCTGTTGGTGGCCAGATGGTCGAGTTGCTGGACTTACCCGGGACGTATAGCCTCTCGCCGCGCAGTCCGGACGAGATGCTGGCAGTGGAACTGGTGCTGGGACTGCGGCCGGATGAGCCGCGGCCAGATGTGTTGATCAGTATTGTGGACGCGTCTAACCTCGAACGGAACCTGTACCTGACAGCCCAGCTGTTGGAACTGCGTCGGCCAGTGGTGGTGGCCTTGAACATGATGGATCTGGTGGCACGGCAAGGGAGGGAAATTGATACGGCGTTGCTACAAAAACGCCTGGGTCTGCCGGTGGTGCCCATTCAAGCCAACAAGAAAATTGGACTGGAAGCGCTCAAGCAAGCCGTGATCGAATCGGTGCACGGGCAGGCTCCAGTGCGGCCAGCGATTTTCCCAACAGCCTTCGAAGCGGAGGTGGACAACCTCAGCCGTTGGCTCGCCCAACGTGATGGAGTTCCCCAATCTCTAAAAGCGAGTAGCGGCTCGGTGGTTCCAATTCAGCACCTGGGGCCAAGCGAACCGGAAAATCCGCGACCCGACACGGAAGCGTGGCCGAGATTTTTGCTGTACCGACTCGTGCTTGATCGGGCTGGGTCGGTCGAAAAACGATTCGCCGAACGATACGGTGATGTCCTGTTGCAGCAAGTCGAGGAATCGCGGGAGCGTTTGACAGAACAAGGCATCAATCTGGCCGGGCTGGAGCCGCGCGTGCGTTATTGCTGGTTACGAGAGCAATTGCGGGATTGCATCCGCCAGGTGCGGCCTCCGGCGGTCAACTGGACAGATCGCCTGGACCAGGCGTTGACGCATAAGTTGTGGGGAACCCTGATTTTTCTGGGGCTGATGTTGCTGGTTTTCTGGTCGATTTTCCGCGGAGCCGAACCGCTCATGCATCTGCTGGAATGGAGCATTACCGTTGCCGGTGAGAAAGTGGCCGATTGGTTGCTTCCCGAACCGGGAATGTTGCGGAGCCTGTTCCTAGACGGGCTTATCAAAGGGGTAGGCAGTGTGGTGGTCTTCTTGCCGCAAATCATGATCCTATTCGGATTCATTGCCATTTTGGAAGACTGCGGCTATATGGCGCGGGCAGCGTTTTTGATGGACAAGCTAATGGCCAAATGCGGTTTGAGCGGAAAATCCTTCATTCCGCTGTTGAGTTCGTTCGCGTGTGCTATTCCCGGGATCATGGCAACGCGAGTCATTGAGGATCGACGCGACCGCTTGACGACGATTCTAATAGCGCCGCTGATGAGTTGCTCGGCGAGGCTGCCGGTGTACAACCTGATGATAGCGGCCTTCATTAGCACCAACACAGCGCTGGGACACTGGCTGCCGGCTCTGGTGCTGTTGAGCATGTACCTGGTGGGCATAACGCTGGCGCCAGTGGTCGCCTGGGCCTTGAAGCGGACTGTGCTGCGCGGGGAAACGCCCGTTTTCGTGCTGGAACTCCCGCCTTATAAAGTCCCGGCGTTGTCCCTGGTGCTGTATCGCATGGTGGAACGAGGCTGGGCTTTTCTTCGCCGGGCCGGGACCTTGATCCTGGCCAGCATGGTGATCATCTGGGCGCTATTGTATTTTCCGCGAACCGGTCTCACGCCGGACGGTCGCCAGATAGATTACGAAGCCGAATACGCCCGACTTACGCAGGCGCTGAATTCGGCACAGGACGAAGCAACGAAAGAAAAATTGCAAAGCCAATGCCTGGAACTCCAGGGCCAATGGCGACGGCAAAGCTGGCTCGGTCGCGCTGGCCGATATTTAGAGCCCCTGGTGCGACCACTCGGTTGGGACTGGCGAATCGGGATGGCGGCGTTGGCCAGTTTTCCGGCTCGCGAAGTCGTCGTGGGAACTTTGGGCATCATCTTCGACGTCGGCGAACAAGTCGAGGAGGAAGCGGAATCCCGGCTCTTACCCGAACAATTGCAGAACGCCGAATGGGAAGATGGCAGCGGTCGGCGACTATTCAATGTCCCGGTCGCCTTATCCCTGATGGTCTTTTTTGCCCTGTGCAGTCAGTGCGTTTCCACGCTGGCAGTTATTCGCCGCGAAACCAACAGCTGGCGCTGGCCGATCTTCACCTTCGTTTACATGACTACTCTCGCCTATTTCGCAGCTCTGGCGACCTATCAGGTTGGTCAGCTTTTGGTCGGAGCGAGTGGCGAGTAGCAAGTGGCCAGCGGTTTTGCAAGCCCCGGCAGGTTTACCTTTCCTGCGCCGGTGCATGTTTTGGGATTACGCTGGCGAACCTTACAAGCATCGTTTGAGTTGCAACAGGATGGCACGCTCGAGGGCATAATCGCGGCCCATGGGAATCCATTGCGTGGTCGCCGGCTTGGTCAGCGGAACTTCGTAAAAGCGTCCCGGCGTCTCCTCGAGTCGCTGGACGACAGCACCAGCGCTGGCGTGGCTGGGTTGTGGTACGTCCTCCAGTTCTTTGAAAACCTTTAGCTCGACGTAAAATCCACCGGCTTCCGCCGGGATGATGGTGGCCACACAGCGCCGCCGGACGCTTTGCAAAGTTGTCTCGGTGGTTTCATAGGTGTCATAGGGCACAGGATTCCACGGTTCCAGCCAGCCGGCAGAGACGACGTAGTCGCTTTCAATGCGACCATCATAACGGTTGGAATAAGCGATAGGAAAATATGCAGCGATGGCCTGAGTGGTCTTGCGGAAGACCAGTTCGTAGGCTTCGGGCACTTGTCCCTGAGCGATAAAAAGGGGATTCTCCACGCTCATTTCCGGTAGGATCAGCGTGGGCCAGCTCGGCGACGCTCCGGTCATGCAACCGGCTAGAACCACGCACAGCATGCACAGCGCCACTAGCAAGCGTAATCGCCTCGATTTGGATTTTCGCCGCATAGCTGCAGCATCCCCGCTAATTCTGGTCAGGCCATGCATTTCAGACCGCTCTGGGCATGGCTTTGCTCTGTTCCCAGGTTGGCCAACTACGATGGTATCAAGCCCAAAAGGTGCAATGGCCCTGACTGGAGCTTTCCCTCCGCACTTTCGTGTCCCTGGCGGTTAGACATCCCAGCGAGGGCCTTATGCCAGCGGAACCAGCAACTGGCAAGCCCAGAACGTTTTAGCGGTTGGCCTAGCGGGGAATGGGTCTTCCTGGTTTGGGAAAAATCTGTGGCAAAAACGGCCTTTTCAGAATTGAACTGTGGCGTAAAATGTAATGTGCCAAAACGGCTTGGCCTACCCCCCTGTCGCCTGGTTCGGGGCCAGGCAGACAGTAACCATTTGGCCAGGAGTCCCCGGGGGAGGGCGATATATGTGATTCGCCTCTGGACGGTGTGGAAGAAGGCAAGTCGCGTCGCTGACCGATGCGATTTGCCCGAGGAGTACGGGTTTGAGCACGGCAACGCGGCAACGCAAGCGGTCGAGTATCCGCGCGTACGAGCTGGCGCACGAGCTTGGCATCGAATGGCGCGACCTGAGCGCCCTGGCAGCAGAAGTTGGCATCGCCATCCACAACCAGCTCTGCGGCCTGGACGACGAACAAGCTGCGCGACTACGCCAGCTGTTTGAAAGCAAACATCCCAAACCGGAGTTGCCCGAAGTTACCCAAGAAGTCGCAAGCAAGGTTGAGCCCGACGTTGAAAAAGTCCTCGACAAAGTCGCTAAGGCAACAGCAACCCAGGAACCGGTTACCGAGGCAACCGAATCGGCCCAGGACGGCCAGGCGGCTGCCGTTACCGAACCGCCAACAACTGCCGAATCGGAAAAAGAACTGCGCCCGACCGGCCCCGCGGTACGTCCAGCAGTGGAAGCCGGAAGTCCGGCCGAACCACTGCAGAAACGGGTGGAACCGCAAAAGCCCACCGAGACAGCCCCATCCAGTCCGGCGCCGTCGGCATTGGCTTCGACTGGCGGTGCGGTTTCCACTCGCCAAGTCGCAGCGGGCGGGCCAGGAACACATCCCGCGGCGATGGATTCACCAGCCGCTGGTACAGGCGTTTCGCCGTCTGCCAGCGCTCGCCCCGGTTCACCGCCGGCCACCTCCCCGACAACGACACCAACCCGACCGGTTACGCCGACGGCAACTCCAACTGCCAGCGACGAACCGACGACATCGACGCCGCCAGTGAGCGGTCCGAAACCTGTCAAACACCTTGTCAACCTTGACCAGTTGCGTCGCCGGCAAGTGGAGAAGAAACAACAGACGCAACCAGCCACCCCACCTTCGCCGAGTTCGTCCCCAGCTGTACCTTCGGCTGGGCCTGCCTCTCCCCCTGCAACTCCAGCGGCAACCGCGGCTGGGCCTACCACAACCACTCCGCCACCAACCAGCGCAGGCAGTACCCCAACAGCAACCGTGAAGGCGAGCAGTACGGGTGGCCCTGTTCCGATCTTGCAAAGGCCCCGGCCCAAGCCGGCGACTAGCCCTGCAGCACCCGAAACCGACTCCCCAAAGGCTCAGTCGCCAGCTACCAGGCCCTTCATCATTCGCCGTCAGGTTCCTCCGGAAGGTAAGAAGAAGGAGAGACCGCCCAAAAAGGAACAAGAACAAAAACCGCTGGCCACGTTGGACGAACTGAAAAAACAGCAATTGCAGGCACCGCCTCAACAGCCTGCTGCACTGCCGACCACCGCGGGCCCAGCCGCTCTCAAGCCTCCGGACAAAAGCAAACCGGACATCGCCACAATCCGGCAGAATCTGGGTCGGGTTACCCGCGACGAGGAGGAAGATGAGGAGAGTCGGCCATTCGGCAAGCGTCGGCCCGGACAGGTGATTGGTCGGGAGGAAAGGCGTCAGCGTCGCCGCGAAGAAGCGCGCTTGCGGTCCGCCACCACTAAGGCCGAGACACTCACCGAACAGGATCAGGAAGTCGAACCCGCACGGCCGATTGCCCGCCGGCCCCGGGCGGAAGTCAAACCGGCGGCACCGCGTCCGATTACCCAGCCACGCAAGGGGAAGGTTCCCATCGAACCGCCAATCACGGTGCGCTCGTTGTCGGAGGCGCTGGGCATCAGTGCCCAGGAACTGATACGCAAGCTGGTGCAGCGCGGCCAGATGCTCCATATCAACGCCACGCTCACGCCCGAACTCGCCGAAGAATTGGCCTTGGAATACAACCTCGAACTCGAAATCAAGAAGCCGGTCGACCCCGAAGAAGAAATCCTCAAGCAATTGCAAGCACCGGATCGGCCGGAAGACCTCGTACCGCGCCCGCCAGTGGTTACCGTGATGGGGCACGTGGATCACGGCAAGACCAGCTTGTTGGATCGCATTCGCGAAAGCGATGTCGCGAGTACGGAAGCTGGCGGTATCACCCAGCACTTGCGTGCCTGGCAGGTAGAACGCGGCGGCAAACGCATCACTTTCCTGGACACGCCGGGGCACGAGGCGTTTACCGCGATGCGTGCCCGCGGGGCCCACGTGACTGACATCGTCGTCCTGGTGGTAGCTGCCGACGATGGCGTTATGCCCCAGACCGAAGAAGCGATTAGTCACGCCCGTGCGGCGAACGTGCCGATCATCGTGGCCATCAACAAGGTAGATTTGCCCAACGCCAATGTGCAGCGAACGCGCAATCAGCTCTACCATCTGGGGCTGATTCCCGACACCATGGGCGGTGATACGCCGTTTGTGGAAACCGTCGCCGCCAAGGAACGCCCCCGCGGCATCCAGGAGTTGTTGGACATGATCCTGTTGGTGGCGGAGTTGCGGGAGTTGAAAGCCAATCCGAACAAGCCCGGTATGGGAACCTGTCTGGAGGCGAAAGTTACCGAGGGGCAGGGTGTAGTCGCGACGCTGCTGGTGCAGAACGGCACGTTGCGCGTCGGCGACACGATTGTTTGCGGCTGCACCTATGGGCGCGTGCGGGCCATGTTCGATTCCAACGGTAAGCCCGTGCACGAAGCCGGCCCAGCCACGCCAGTGGCTGTTACTGGTCTGGATGACGTTCCGGAAGCCGACGACAAGTTCTTCGTCGTACCCGATCTGGCTACTGCTCGGGATATTGCCGAACGCCGCCGCGAACGCCGACAACTCGCAGTTCCTGTTCATTCTCGCACTTTGCGGCTCGAAGACTTGGACAAGACTAAACTCCAGGAACTGAAGATCATCCTCAAGGCGGATGTGCGAGGTTCTATCGAAGCGATCAAGAAAGAGCTAGAAAAGCTGCAAAGCGACGAAATCCGGCTCAAGGTCATTCATGCCGGCGTGGGCGCCATTACCGAGGGCGATGTTCAGCTGGCCCTTGCTTCGCCGCAAGACACCCTGATTGTCGGCTTCAATGTGGTGCCAGATAGTCGTGCGCAAGCTCTGGCCGAACAACGTCAGGTGCAAATCCGTCTCTACAACATCATCTACCAACTCACCGACGACCTGAAGGCGGCCCTGGAAGGACGTCTCAAACCGCGCGAAGAACTGGTCTCACTCGGTCGCGCCGTGGTTCGCGAGGTATTCAAGATCAGCAAAGTGGGCACTGTGGCCGGCTGCTATGTTACACAGGGAGTAGTGGAACGTGGCGCTCAGGTTCGGGTCATTCGCGAAGGACGCATCATCTATCCACCGCCCGATCGCACTGCCACTATCGAATCTCTGCGCCGATTCAAGGACGACGTCCGCGAAGTACGGGAAGGTTTTGAGTGCGGCATCAAGATCAGCAACTTCGATGATGTCAAGGTGGACGATGTGCTCGAGGTCTTCCGCATCGTCCAGGTGCAACGGACACTGGACGGAACCACTTCCCGATCCTAGCCCGGAGCCGCTTCTCCACCAGGCGGAGGTGGTGCATGCTCATCGGAACCCTGCGCATCCGCCTGATGATCCCCGAGGCGCGCAGCCTCAAAGACAAACGCCAGGTAGTGTCGAGCATCAAAGACCGGCTGCGTAACCATTTCAACGTCTCGATTGCCGAAGTCGAGGCCCAGGATCATCGGCAAATGGCGGTGTTGGGAGTGGCGATGGTCAGCAACGAATCCCAGCATCTGCGCAAAGCACTCAGCCAGATCGTCGAGGCAGTGCGCTGTCATCCCATTGCCCGACTCCTGGATTACGAGCTGGATGTCTGACATGAAACCCTATCGGGTCGAACGGGTAGCGGAAGTGGTGCGGCGGGTGGTCAGCCAGACGATCCTGTTCGAGCTCAACGACCCCCGCATTCGCAATGTAACCGTCACCCGTGCCGAAGTCAGTGCTGACCTGCAACATGCCAAGGTCTATGTTTCCATCATGGGCAGCGAGCAGGAACAGCGGGAATGCCTGGAAGCGCTTCGCCACGCCCGCGGTTACATTCAGAAAAAGCTCGGCGAACAACTGGTAACCCGCTATTTGCCTACCCTGACCTTCGTCCTGGATAAAGGCGTCAAGAACAGCTTACGAGTGGCCGCGATTCTTCGCAAGGAGCAGGAAGCTCATGCGAAGCCGGCTGCTTCCGAACAGCCGACGGCGGGGGACGCGGCCGACCAGCACACGGCGTAGGGACACGGCATACCGTGTCTCTGTCCGCGAGGGGCGCCAGCCCCGAGTGGCCTTGGAAGGATCGCAGACGGAGGAAGGAACCTCGCCGACTTCCTCCCCATTGTGAGGGAACACATGCCGACTCTTTTGAACCGCTCGCGGATTTGCCAGCGCTTGCTGGGCCCGGTTCGCAAAACCTTGCAAGTGCGTTTACCGCAAACTCGGCCTGTCCTAGAGCAAATGCTTTACGCTGTCTGTCGCCGCGATGTGCCGCGCTCCGAAGCCGACGCGGCTTTTTCCCGGCTGCAGCAGGCCTTTTACGACTGGAACGAGGTGCGAGTTTCTGCTGTTCGCGAAGTGGCGGACGCCCTCGCCCCGTTGCCCCAGGCATTTGACCGAGCTGAGCAACTGGTGAGACTGTTGCAGGAAGTGTTTGAGGCCCACTATTGCTTCGACCTGGATGGTCTCAAGAAAAAGCCGCTTCGTCAGGCCGAGAAACAGTTGCATCGCCTGCAAGCCGCCGACCCTTTCGTCCTGGCCTGGACCATGCAATACGCTTTGGGCGGTCACGCGGTACCAGTCGACGAGTCCGTCCGTCGCGTAGTCGTCCGCCTTGGTCTGGTTCAGGATGGCCAACCGACTCCGTCCGTTCAGACCAGCCTCGCTCATCAGTTCGGCAAGGCACAGGCCCAGCCACTCTACGAGATACTCTCGGCTGTGGCCCATCGTTACTGCCGTGAGGAACCTGTATGCGGCGAGTGCCCCCTGCAAACTTGTTGTCCCACGGCGCGCCAATCCCGGCAACCAATCACGCCACGCATCCGCCGCACCAAACCACGCTGAATCACCGACAACGGCGACCGGCACACCACACTCCCCGCACCTGGTGTAAAGCTGCCAACTCACGCCAGGGTTGTCCAGCTACCACCAGTAAGTCCGCGCGCTTACCCACTTGTAACCGTCCACGATCGTTTAAACCTAGCGCCTCAGCTGCCTCTACCGTCACCGCACGCAAACATTCTCTGGGGTTCAGCCCCAATTCCTGCTCGGCCGAACGCAACGCATAGATTAGCGAGATACCGAACGGCGTTTGCCGCACACCAGCATCCGTGTGCAGCACAAAACGAACACCGGCGTCCAGCAGGGCGCGCTCCGTGGCAAATCGCTCGTTCAGGTCGGCAAAAAGGTGTGGGTCGAGCTGACCCATCTCCGGCACAACCTTCCGCCACGTCGGTGCGCTCATCGTCAACGACGCCACCTGACCCTGCTGGCGCATGTATCTAGCCAACTCCACATCGAACGCGTGTTGCGTAGCGCTGATTCGCCAGCTGCAATGTTCTAACGTCCGCACACCCGACAGCACGGCTCGTCTCAGCCCCTCCCGGTTAAGAACGTGCCCAGCCACGTAACGCCCGACACGTTCTGCACACTGCACCGCCGACCCAATCTCAACAATATCGAACTGGCAACCCAGCCGGTCTGATTCCGCCGTCATGTTGCCACCGGTCACGATCACCTTGACGAAATCCGCCCCCAGCTCCAGCAATCGGTTCGCCTCCCGCTTCACATCCTCTGCGGACTCGGAGTGTGCACCGATATAGTGCAAATGACCACGGGGTGTCGTAATCGGTTCGCCGCTGATAAGCACATCCGGCCCTGCCACTTTCCCTGCCTGGATCAACTCGCGCACCAGAAAAGGCACTCGGCCACGCCCACCGCAATCACGCACCGTGGTAATTCCCGCTTCCAATGCCTGTCGGGCATTGGTTATCGCGCGGCTCAGTAATTCTTCTTCGCTTTCTCTTACCAGCCTGGAAACCACTTCTGCATGCGTACGGGCAGCACTGAAACACAAATGCACATGCGCGTCAATCAAACCAGGCAAAATCGTGCAGTCGGGAAACGCCACATCCGCTTCCGCTGGCCTGGCACCGCTGCGGATTGCCGAAATCATTCTCCCTTGAATAGTAATCAAGATATCGCGCGCTGGCTCAGAGTTGTCACCATCCCACATCCATTCCGCATAAATGCTCACCGATTCCATGACCCTCCCTCTTTATCAATCAGTGTTCGGGCTGTCGCAACGCACACTATACTTCTCCATGGCCAGTGCCCAGCCGTCTTACAAATCGCTCCAATCAGGAAAAGAAGCACATAAGAAAGAGCCAAGCGAAATACAATCCCGCCCCTAAGCCAATTGCATGTCCAGGGTTGAACTGTAGTAACAGAAATGCCCCGATCCACGCAGCTAATCCCAGGAGGAAAATCGCGACAACCATGAGTCGTAATCCTGGCCGAGCAATATCAATGCGCCCTAATTGCACCTGCTCCAGCTGATAGCCCTCTTCGGAGACGTAAACGATTCCGCCGTTACTTTGAATGAAGTAACCATTCTTATCTCGCTTTGCCTGAAACTTGATCTTGCGATCATCCGGGGTTAGCGCCACGAATTCGGCGGCATCGCGGGGAAAACGCCGTCGTCGATCCGTGGAGATGAAGTTATTCGGTCCCAAGCCGCTTCCCTCGCGACGATATTCCGTCCATCGCCCACCTTCCCGCACCAACACTCGCTGGAACTCGATCGCTTCCCCAGACGAGGTGTCGAGCAAAAACTGGCCCCAGGTTACTGGCAGCGACTTTCCTGTCCTGAATTGCCAGAACAATGGAATTCCTAAGCACACAACCACGATCACGCCGCTCGCCAACGGAACACGCCACGATAATCCGGTGCCTGGTTCCGTATAAAGATAATTCCGTAGAAACAGACACAGTAGCCAGAGCGCTCCCGCCAACCCAACGTATATGAGCACCAGCTTCACTATCAGCATGGATCACTCCTGGAATCTCACTTTCCGACCCGGTGCTATTTTATAGGAACAATTCTCGACAGTCGAGTCGCAGATTTTACCGCAAACCCTCGCACATTACTGACATCCCGTTCAAAAACGGATACAACGCAACCCATATTGATTTCGGCATGCATAAGCGATAGCACTATCGCTTCACACGCAACACCTCTGACGATGGCGATCCAAGGTCTCCTTCTTCGCGGGTAACACCGACAATATATAAATTGCCAACACCGAATGTTACTTATACACGACGCGCGTCCGAAATCTGATCCGGTTCCTGTTTAGCGGATGATATTAGCAAGCTCCTGGAGCATCTGATCACTCACGGTAATAGTGCGGGCGTTGACCTGAAAACCGCGTTGAGCCAGAATTAATCTCGTAAATTCAAACGCCACATCCACGTTGGAATTTTCCAAGGTTCCTTGAGTAATAATACCTCGTCCACCGCTGCCAGCAGGCCCTATCATGGGCAGGTCGGAATTGTTACTCAGGCTGTAATAATTCTTACCCTCACGATTCAAGCCGCCGGGGTTAGTAAAATTAGCGATGGCCAGCTGGGCGATTGGCAAGGTGCGTCCATTAGTAAAAACGCCTTCTATAGTACCATTCTGAGATACGGAAAGTCCCGAAAGGAACCCCGCCCCATAACCGTCCTGCTGTACCGCAGATGCTGAAGAACTGCCACCGAACTGCGTAACTCCTGTGAACGTATTCGACTCCCCGAGATTGATGCGGATTTCTTGTGGTACACTGATACCATTCACCAGAACAACAATTTTAGAATCTCCGTTGCCGGAGCCAGTCACCTGCTGAAACGAACCATCGTTATTAAAGCGGATACCGGTCACTCGATCGTCCAGCATGCTTCCCTCCGATGAATCTATAGCCGTGACCATATCCCAGAGATTGGCGGCTTTTTTCTGGAAAGTAAAGGTAATCGTGTGAGCCCGGCCCTGCAAGTCATAGAACTGAATGGCACTGCGTACCGTGTCGCCATCTTTACCATCAGTCGTCAGGTTCATGCCGTGCGTGGCAAAGTTCGTCGAACCGACGTTCGTGGGCCCGTCAGATAAGGTCAAACTCAAAGAGGCAGGACCGGGATTATCCGCAGTCAACACTAAGTTGCCGTTTACCAGGCTCGCTGTAGCCCCAGGATATGCCGCACTGATCTTATTGACTAAGTCTCCCAGGGTGGTACCGTCGGTTCCATAGACAAATAATGCGCTGATTACGGCTCCATTGGCATCGGTACCCTGAATCTTGATGGTATCGCCCGGCGCATAATTCGCGGTATTAGAAGCCAGGTGATTCAACGGTGTGCTCATAGTTGCAGGATTACCGCCTCCCAAGATTGCAGCACCTGCTCCTACATGGCCAATCCACGCTGCATTGTTACCGGCATTGTCCGTAATATCCAGGCTTAGCCCGTTTGAGGCTCCGTTTTGTTCCGTACGAACCGTGAGCTGACCGGTGGTGCCGTCTAAACTAACCTCGGCGGAACTTCCAAACGCGGTCTGGATAGCGGTGATGAGATCGTTCATAGTAGTAGTGGCCGGGTTCACAACCAAAGTCTGGGTCGGCACTGCCGTGCCATCCGCCCGAGTACCATTGATAGTAATGGTAGCTGGGCCGCCGTAACTGAATCCCTGTAAATCGGCGAGCAGCGTGCTGCTATTAGCTGGCGGGTTCCCTGGGGCATTAGTCAGGAATGGTTGCGAAGTCAAGAACTGTGTATCGCGGAAAGGAGTGGCCGAGGTGAGAACTTCATTAACTGGTCCGCTTGCTGCAGCGCTGAGGTTACCGCGAAAATCTATAGAGGTAGTGGCTCGACCAGGCACTGTAGTTCCAAAGGGAATTCGAATGTTACTATCACCAGGGGTCTGAAACCGTGGTAATAAGGCATCGCCCTCGCCTGCCGTGCCGAACCGCTGTACGCGGTAGCCCGTTGCAGAATCCACGAGAAAATTATCCTTGTCAATGCTGAAAGCCCCCGCACGTGTATACAGTTGCTGCACGCCGTCGTGTACGACGAAAAATCCGTCCCCCTGAATGGCTAAGTCCAAAGATCTTCCAGTAGCTTCCAAACTCCCTTGTTCCAGGTTCGTATCAATCGCAGCAACGCTTACACCTAACCCTATCTGAATCGGATTTGTTCCACCGACTGCCTGGGAGACGACCCCGGTTGCTCGCTTCAGCGTTTGGTAAAGTAGCTCATTAAAGCGAATCCGTTGTGCCTTGAATCCAGTGGTATTGACATTAGCGAGGTTATTGCCGACTACATCGAGCATCTGCTGATGGACACGAAGTCCCGATACGCCCGCGAGTAATGCCCGTGACATAGATCAATCCCCGTTGTTATTCCCTATGCTGTTGCAAACAGGGTTCACCTCGCTAAGCTAAGAAAGCGCGAATTTGAGCTGGAGTTACAGTTTGTTCATCCACCTGAAGAGTCAGCCCATTATTAGTTAAATGCACATGAGTGATGACACCCGTACGGATACTCTCACTATCCAGGGGCTGATATTGAACACGGCGCCCAACTAGGCTGGCGGCCTGTGCCAGTTGCTGTAACTGCACCATTTGCAGCATGGTCTGGTTGATCTGCATCAGATTTTCCAGTTGCGAGAACTGAGCCAGTTGCGCAGCGAAATCGGCACCATTGATAGGATCCATCGGGTTCTGATTTTTGAGCTGCGCTACTAATAACTGGAGGAATTCGTCCCTCCCCAGCGCTTTCTTAACGCTGGTGTTATTCGCATTCAGCAGGCTGTTAGGTCCGGTCAGTTGTCCCACAGTCATTGGACTTTTTCCGAGTTGGTAATCTAAGCCATGATATTTATTGCTGCCAGTTCCTCAGTGGCATCCACGGCTGCACTATTGAAAGCGCGAAGGCGATTCGACTTCTTTATCGGCCGTGGCTGGGTGTCTTCCCGATAAGGATGCTGCTGGGACTCATTACCCTGGAAGCTGATCACGAGCGTCTTGACGCTTATGCCTGATTGCGCAAGGCTGTCGTGAAGTTGGCCGCGTTGCTGTTCGAGAATTGTCAGGGTAGCTGGATTTTCCACCTGTAAATGCGCTTCCATGGAGTTGCCCTGCAGGCGCAGATGAATCTGTACAAAACCCAGGTCAGGAGGCTCCAGGCGAAGACGAACAGTGACCACAGGGTGGCGCTCGCTTACCTCTGCGTGCCGGAGGATTGCGGCTGCCACTTGTGAAGCCACGCCGGGTGTATGCGCGGTCGATTTGCCTTTATTAGATTGATCTACCTGTGCGTTACTGCCCACGATATTGGTCTGTATAGAGGTAATAATGTTATACCCAGCCAACGCATCGGCTGGGCTTCCGAGAGCCTGCATGCTGGAACTTTCGCTGCGATCGAAAAAAGCACCTTCTACCGATTGCATACTCACGGACACACCGAGCAGTTGCGGGTATAGCACACTTATTCCGGGAGGAAACCTTTCCGCCCTAAATACACTTTGGGCAGGCGATAAGTCGAACACCGATGACGAAAATTCTAAGTGCCAGACTGTGGAAGCCACGGCCTCGGCTCTTGCGTGAGGCTTGACTAATGTTTCGCTCATCGAAAATGCGTCGTCTGATACATTCTCCTGCTGCAGTGAAGGCGTAAGTGCCTTGGACACCTGAGTCGAACCCTGTGTGAAAAACAACTTAGTTGGCGATCCGTCGCTCGGCAACGACGTTTGCACGGCAACGGCAGGGGAAAGCCTGAGAATCGGAAGTGCTGACTGAACCGGTTGTGTGGGTTCAAGGTGTAGTGCTGTGCACGATTCGCACGAGGTGACAGTGGGCAGCACCGGGACCTGGCGATCAGGAACTACGTGGACTGGCCAAGTGGCGTTACCGGGCGTACCTTGGGCCGATTCGCGATTCATCCCTGGAATAGTTGACTCAGCCGATAAAAGATCGAGGTCTGAAATATTGGGATTAGCTGGTGCATCAGATACCGTCTCTCCTTGCGGCTGTGTTGGCGTTTGCGGCGGGAGGCAGGTCGAGAGGTTTGCAGCGGATAGCAACTGCGCCAGGAGGATTTGAAATGCGGCTTCTACAGGATCATCTAAGTTCGAGCTAAGCTCGGGCAATGGCGCTGTCTGTATCGGTGTCAGCGATCCAAGAAAGCTAGGGACATCGAAAAGGCCGGGTGTTGTGGGGCTCATGTTGTCGCTCTAAGCTGATACCACTTTAGCGAAACAGCAACCGGTGTGCCAGAAAGTCATATTTAGACGAATTACGTAGAAGGCCCAGGTATCCAGTGAACCTGTTTCCCGGGTTTTTGGTGAACATGTGTAATCTGGCACAAACGAGGTGAATAATTTGCACAACGGAATGCTGATTCTGCACCTCAATAAGGTGATTCCGCATGCGGTCAAGTCCTTGGCTGTCGCCATGCAGTGCAGGCGGCGGTAGATTTGCCAGAACTATTGCGGCTGGACTTGTTGTAGCAACACAGTCCTGGCGGCCTCCAGAGCTGGGTCTTTCTGACCGCTCAACAAAAGGCTGCGAAGGTACAGAGCGTTGTCGGGATCTATGATCGCGGCCGAACCGAGAAGTGCATGACTCATGTCGTAGCGTGCGTGTAACAGTGCCCGATATTCAGGATGCCAAAGAACTCCGCGGAGTCGGCGTGCCAGCAGAACCTGCTGCTGTTGTTCATTGCCGAGATGGATAGGCACATCCGGGATAACTCCCCAAGGGTCAGTTTCTTTCGCTCCTGGATAACGATGGATATTTAGTCCGGAAGGCCGAAAATACTCAGCGGTGGTCAATTTCAAGGCATGTTGGTCATAAGGCAGAGGAATAATGGTTTGGACACTGGCCTTCCCGAAAGTGCGGTTCCCCAGAAGTTGCGCCCGTTGATTATCTTGAAGAGCGCTAGCAAGTATTTCACTGGCGCTGGCACTCTGAGCGTCTATAAGCACTACCAGGGGCAAATCGCGAAAAGCCGGCACATCTATACCGTGCTGTCTCCAGACACTGGCGCGAAACAAACCGGAACGGTAAGTTTCTTCAGTGCGCCGTCGGCCACGTACCGTTACTACAGTAGCGCCAGTTGGCAGGAATAATTCGGCGATTTCGACAGCAGTTTCCAACCGCCCACCAGGGTTGCCTCGCAGGTCCAGGACTAACCCACGCATTCCTTGCTGGTGGAGACGGTGCAATATCTGATAAAGCTCGAAAGCAGAGCTGGGATTGAAGGCTTGCAGCTGGACATAAGCTAAACGGTGCTGCTCCTCCAACCAGAAAGACCACTGACCATCGGCCAGGCGATCGAGGCCGTAAACCGTCTCGATGGGAATTTCTGCGCGTTCTAACTCGACCTCGCGGATGTCGGAACTTCCCCAGGGCCGGATGGTTAGAGTCACCTTAGTTCCTGGCGGGCCCTTGATGCGACGAACGGCCTCTTCGAGGTTAGTAAATCGCTGGCCGTTCACCGCCAGGATAATATCCCCGCTGCGGACGCCTGCATGGAAAGCAGGCGTATCCGGGATGGGTGTCTGCACCATAAGTTCGCCAGTCAACGGGTGCAGACTAACCTGAATGCCGACTCCGCCGAAATGGCCTTGCTCGATTTCGGCAAAGCGACGAAATTGTTCCGGCGGAATATAGGTGCTGTGTTCGTCGAGAGATTGCAAGCCCGCCTGGATCGCGTGTTCGATATAGCGGCGACGTTCACTGGAACTAAGCTCGTGGACGTAATTATCCTCCACCAGACGCGCCACGCGCAGGAAGAGAGCCAGACGGGACGGCTCCTTGATGTCGAATCCGGGAAAGCCGTTGACGAACTGCAAGGGACCTGCAGGAGGCACCAAACTGGAACCCGACACCATCCAGGCAAACAGGCTGATCGCAGAGACTGTTACCAGGCACGTGAAATTGTGTCGGCTCACGGATGTTTCTCCGTTGAGGAAGTTAAGATACTCGGCTATCGGGTTGCCAGGCTTGAGTGCGCGGCGGAAAAACAGCCATTCACGCCTGGGTATTATATAATAAAAGAAACGACAGCCCTTTCCGTGAGAGCGGAAAGCTGCCCTGAAACATTAGCGAGTTGGCGTCACAGAAAATCTAGCAAACGCAGTCGTCTAGTACATCCAGGTAAATGCGACGATATACTGCACATCCATCTGGCGGCTGAGCTGGTTGAGGGGAAAATTGACACCGAAGCGCAATTCGGAGTTTTCGGTGAGTACATAGTTGATGCCGGTGAGCAGTTGCAGCAAGGTAAGATGGTCGCCTTGTAATTCGGTTTGACCGTTGAACTCTAAAAGCAAACTCACCAGGCCCACAGGATACGCCGGCCCCACAGGAGAGATGATACCTTCATTCTCGTGGTGATCATGACGGTGCTCATCCATGTCGTGATTGTGGGTATGATGGAAATGCGGCGGGAGAAGACGCGGACCGAGAAGCGAATGGGCGTACACTACCGTGTAAAGCAAATTCGTGTCACCCGATTCGAGGCCGACCTCTGGGCCAAAATTGAATTGCAACTGGTTCCAGTTCCGCCATGGGAGAAAACGCCAGCTTCCAATGTCATGCCAGGAAGTCAGAAAAGGAGCAATAGTGGTCTCGCCGCGTCCCAGCCCACGAGCTTCGTTGCCTGTAGGAAAAGTAAAGACGATGTTGCTGGCGAGGAAAAAGTTATCGCTTTCGATCCAGACGATGCGCGGAGCGAATTCGAGGTCACCAAATCCCGTTTGATGTCCGGCTGGGTCTTCCAGGCCCAGGAAAGGTACGCCCAGAACGAATCCCAACCGCCGTGTCAGTCCCCAATCTAGGTGCCATTCCATTTCGTGTTCGTTCACATGAGTTCCCTCGGCGTGCTGGGTGAACCGGTAAATGAAGAAGACGTCGCGGTGAATTTGAGCTGGTTCCATCGTGAAAGGGTGAACCCAGGGCGTGCCGCGCGGATTGCGGTGCGTGTCAATGACCGGCCCAAACAGCAGGTCGCGGAAGAAGCCTTCGCTCGGTGGGGGTAACCAGGAATAAGGCCGGTAGTCATCCGCTGGTTTCCACCACTGGGGGGGATACGGGTCCGTGTACCGGTAACGTTCTGGTGGCGTTTCGTCCCAGGGATCGCGGTGTAACGGGCCGTGCGTCCCCAAGGGCCGATGGGCATGGTCTTCATCAGTGTGCTCAGTGGACACCGTGCCCGTCTTGGTAGCGAGCTGCTGTTCGAGTTGACGAATCCGCTCTTTCAGAAGGGCGTTTTCCCGAAGCAATTCGTCGTAACTCTGCCCGCTGGCTGAACGGGAGCAAAGCAAAACACACCAGATAAGAACTAGCCCACAAGCGAAACCGCGATAAGCCGGTTGCGGTAAATGGAAGCGGAAAAGTCGAGCAAGCATGCAAAGCTCCTTCCCATAGCGCATGCTCCCGGCTGGCAGATGGCATGTCTTGAGCTTAACGGGGCATCGTCGAGTCTAAAAACCGGCTTCAAGTGAACGGCAGCCTTTCGAGGCGAGGTGAAACTGAGCGTCCGTTATCCCCGGCATTTTTGCTACATCAGTTCGGACGTAATGGCTGAAATTTGCCAAACTCGCCCATGATTCCAGGGGAAAAATGCGCCAGATCAGGTGGCCGGGCGAAGATCGCGGCGTCGAACGGTGCCGCCTGAAGCTGGCAAGAAACAACATGCACCTGCTGAATCGTCCAGGGCGGATGTTGGAATTTCCCCAGCAGCAAACGCCGCTTATGCCATGTAAATAAACGATAACGTTCCAGCAGCCAGGTTTGCAGCGGATCGGAGGCGCCGGATTCGCTCGGGACAGTAAATCGAACGCAGAAGTGCAACGAGCATGAGCTGTAGCATTGAGCACGCATGAATTTCTCGGCACTGGCATAGTTGTATCGGATACTCGCAAATCGGTAGGGAACCGGTGTGAAAAGCCTAGCGGTGGCTACGGCCAGGTGATGGTTTGCGTGTACGCTGAAGAACCAAATGCCGCTGTTGGTTCCCTGACGCACGTAGGTTCGCAAGTTGATCTGGTCAAACCATCGCGTGCGGATCGGCAGGAGAGCCAGACGCACGCGCATGCGTAACAGGACGGCGCTGACCCAGGTCTGGCCAGCAAACTCATCCAGGCTCAAAATCGGTGGGAGGAGCGGTCGCAATACGCCTTGCGGTACTCGCCAGTGCAAAAAGAGAACATCCTGCAGTTGCTGTTGCCACATGGGACTATCGCTTCCGGCACCGAAATTTCTTATACTGATAGCAGGAGATACCGCGAACCGGGAGGTGCGGCACACTTCTTGCGAACGGATTGAAACCATGTCGCCGCCAATCACCAGTGCCGAGCTGCTGACGCTGATGCGCAAGAGCGGACTGATTGATAACGAATTGCTCGACGCCTACTGGGACTATCTGGTAACAAAAGAAGCAGCGCCGGAGTCAGCCCGAGCGCTGGCGGAGCGGATGGTTCAGGACGGTGTTCTGACACGGTTGCAAGCCAGCCAGTTGTTGCTCGGCAAATATCGAGGTTTTCTGGTGTCGGGAAAGTATAAGCTTCTGGAATTGCTAGGTTCCGGCGGGATGGGAAGTGTGTTGCTCTGCGAACATGTGTACATGGGTCGGCTGGTTGCCTTGAAGATTCTTCCCATCAACGCCAACGACCCCGCAGCAGTGGAGCGATTTTACCGCGAGGCACGGGCAGTGGCTGCCCTCGACCATCCCAACATCGTTCGCGCCTACGACGTGGATCGCAATGACAAAGTGCATTTTCTAGTGATGGAGTATGTGGACGGAATCAGCCTGCATCAACTGGTGAAACGGCATGGCCCGCTGGATATTCGCCGGGCCGCACACTACATTTCGCAGACGGCTGCTGGTCTGGAGCATGCCCATTCTTGCGGCTGGGTACACCGCGACATCAAACCCGGCAACTTGCTCTTGAATCGGCAAGGGATCGTCAAAATCCTCGACATGGGCCTGGCCCGCTTTTTCCAGGAACGCTACGAACTGACCCGGGAATACGACGAAAATGCCGTCATTGGCACCGCCGACTATATTTCTCCGGAACAGGCAACGGCACCGCATGAGGTGGACATCCGTTCGGACATCTACAGTCTGGGGGCGACCTTTTACTTTTTATTGACCGGTCGGGCACCGTTTGAAGAGGGGACGGTGGCCCAAAAACTGCTATGGCATCAGGTTCGCAAGCCGCCACCGCTACGCAGTCTGCGACCAGATGTGCCGCCGGAAATGGAAGCGGTGGTGGAGAAGATGCTGGCCAAGTCTCCCCGCGACCGGTACCAGACGCCGAAGGAAGTAGTTGGCGCATTGTCGGCATGGACGTGGCTGCCCATTCCACCACCGAGTGAAGCGGAAATGCCGCCACGCCGCCAGGACCCGGTGGAAATTCTCCGGCGGATAGCCCAGCGCGTTCGCTCGGTAAAGGCAGCCGTCACCGCGACGGCAGCGGCTTCGAAACCCTCTGTACTTGCGTCACCGGGAGCCACTCCCAGCGAATCAGGCGATCGCAGCAGCGAATCCATTCTCAGCTATGCCGCTGGTCAGACCGGAACTTCCGGTAGCTCGGTGCAGATTGCTCCGACGGTCAGCGACAAGGCCAAGAGTACCGCCACGTTGACACCGGAGCGACCTGAACAATCACAACACGAGGCTGCATGCCCCGGTGAGCTCACATCTCCGGATAGTGCTTCGTCAGTCAGCCCAAATGAAGACCAACAATCGCGTGCGTCATTGGCCGCGGAGCGCGAAGGCGGTGAGCGGTAGAACCACGCTGGCACCTTGCTCGATCAATAACGCCAGATGAAATCAATTGTCCAGCGCCAATCGAGAATGTCCTTGCCCTTGGTAAGCGGAAATTCAAAGGCTGTGCCCACCTGATAACGTTCGGAACCGAAGATTTTGTAGCGAGCCCCAACGCCCAGGGTCACGATATCCTCGCCGCTGGCCCCTGTGCTGCCGAAGTTGAACAGATCGCCGCCTTCGAAATTAGCCACCAGCACTTTGCCACCGCTGGTGTAGTGAAACCAGTTGACTTCGAGGAACGGGTAGATGCGACGGTAGAACTCATAGTCGGCATGGAGGCTCACAAAGAAAGAATTGCTGCGTTCGGAGTCGAAGCTGGCGCGGTAGCCGATCGCCCCGAGCACGTGGAGGTTATCCAGAACCTCTTTACCCACCGTGAGGTAGGGGACGACCGAGCCGCTGCCGGTGCTCTGGAAAACATTGCCTCCGCCAGCAGCAATCTCAAACTGAACGCCGAAGGCTGCGATCAGATTGGCCGCATCATCTCGCCAGAACGTCAGCTTTGGGCCGACGACGATCTCGGCGAAACCAATTTCATCCCCCAGTGGCGAAGGTGCGTCCGGCTGGAAGGCGATGAAACCCAGTTTCGGCATGACGATAGAAAGTCGGTCGTTCAAAGCCAGTCGGGCTTGCAAAGCGAACATCTCGATATTACCGCCAGCAAACAGCGGATTACGCCTGGGAGTGTTCTGAAAAATGAACACCGGCCGCAATTCCGTCAACGAACGGGGATCCTCGAAGAAAAAGGGGTTAGTTACCGGGGAAATGAATTCGTCGAAAGCATGGTCGCTCTGAAAACTGGTGTTGATGTGCAGCCACTGGCAATACTGCTCGATGCCGGAATTGTGAACGGTGCGACTAAGCCAGTCCCAGGGAGCGGTGCCCAGCTCGCCGCGAACCGTTGCTGTCTGCGAAGCGGTGGCCACCCCGCGAATGTAGTTTTCATCTACGGAGCCGCGAATCACCCATGGGGGGCTTGCGCCCGCCGCTTCTACCACAGCCCGTGGGTTTGTTCTCGCGGATTCAATCAGTGCACCATTATAACCGGCAAACGCGGCTACAGATGGGACAGGACAGTCGCCTGTGTCGGGCGAAACCGCTGTGATATCGCTGGCGAGTTTTTTGACCGGTGAGCAGGATTTATGCGGCAAACCCAGCTTGGCTGCCTCACGGCTAGCAGCATTGCCTGACCGCTCGTCCCCGCACTGGTGGTAGGCCCCGGGAACGCTGCTGGGATCGGCATCCAGAACACGGCCGCCGCGTGGTACGCCGAGAGTAGCGGGTGATTGCCCGAAAGCACTGGCGCAAGCTAACGCCAACCAGCTCGCCCAAACCGTGCTGTGCGCCAGCCAGGCCGATTTATTAGGCCGCCTATCCACGCCGCTTTCCCCCCGCAGTTCGACCCCACTTCCTGTTAGCCACGGGGTGTTTACGCTGACTACTCTTTACAACCTTTTCGGTCATCATTCTGAGGCTTGCCCAAACAAACTACCGGGACAAACCCATTCGCGTTCCGGCAATCATTGCCCGGTTGTTGCAAACGGAGACGCCGATCGAATTGGAAATGTCGTCCCCGGTTGTCCAGTTTGAAAGTTACATATCGCATGCTCACCGATCAGCGCCCAAACTGGCTGGGCATAGCAGCCAACCTGGTTTCTGGATGGAGCCAGAGCCGTCAACTGGTATTGACGGAGCTTTCACACTTCTGAGTCCTTCAGAATCAGGGGCAGCAATGGCGGCGACCACCGATGTAGTAGTATCCAAAACTGAATCGCACCGGTGGCGGTACTGGCTCGACAACATAAACCGGCCCCGGATCGTAAATCACTGCCGGGCGTTCGTAAATGACAGTCCGCGGGGTCACGACAGTGACAGGTCGCGGCGTCATGCTCAGCATGGCCTGAATGACCCGGTCGGAAACGCCCTGGTTTTTCAAGTAAATGATTTCATCGGAACTCAGGCGTGCCGGTAAACCGACGCTGCGTACGTGAGCAATGATGGTGTCGTCGCTGACGCCGTTGCGGGTCATATTGACCACGTCCATCAGAAGAGTTTGCTGGGCGGTGAGCTGGCCCTGGAGGCGAGCTTCGGCAGCGGCGATACGAGCTTCGGTGCGGCGTTCCTGTTCGTCCATGCTGGCCCCGACAGTGGCACCGGTAACAGCCCCCAGCGCCCCACCGATTAAGGCACCGCCTTCTGGGTGTCCCGTGGCCGAGCCCACGGCCAGACCGGCCATGCTCCCCAGCAATCCGCCGACGGCCGCTCCGTTACCCGCGTGCGTGGCGCAGCCGCAAATATTTACCACCACTGTTGCCAAGATCACAGTGCGAAGTGTCTTCAGCGCGCAAGTCGTGCCAGTGGATGTACTCCCGTGGCAGAGCCGGCCAGCAAATCGAGCGAACACGCTTCCTCCTCCGCAATGCCGGTCTCGGAGGCCTGGCGGTCATGCCTGAGCAAGCACAAGGTTCTGCCTTCGTTGTCCATGAACCGGACTGCATTCAAGTCAAGTCGAAGATGGAATGTGCCCGGCCTCCGTCCCGCTGATACTATTAATCGGCAAACCAGTCAAGCGGAATGTGAGCTACGTCTGCCTGCAAAGCGGTAACGCTCAGGCGCTCGGGCTATGGCGCTTGCCAGGCCAGGTTTTCGTGTCCGACCTGGAGTAACGGCAGGCTTTATCCGCCGCTACTGAGACTCACTTGACTGCGCGACCCTGGCTTCGGAAGCACGGACGCATCATCCTACCATAGCCGGACTGTTCGCGATCAGCTTTTGAAATCGGTTGTAAGCTTCGTCCCAGACGGCGTGTTCGCGCGGCTCGTAGCGTTCCATACGGAACGATTGCCGAACGACGGCCCGAGCTTCTTCGAGTGATGCCAGCCAACCCAGGCCGAGCATCTGCACCAGTACGTTGCCAACGCTGGTGGCCTCGACCGGCCCCGCGAGAACCAGCCGATTGCAACAATCAGCCGTCAATTGATTCAGCAAGCGGTTTTGGCTGCCGCCTCCTACCACGTGAATCACCTCCAACCGCTGACCGAGCAATTCTTCGAGTCGTTCGATGACCCAGCGATATTTCAAAGCCAGGCTTTCTAGACAGACCCGCACCAGTTCACCCGGGGTCTGCGGCACTGCCTGCCCTGTCTTGCGGCAGTACTCGGCGACAGCGGAAGGCATGCTAACGGGAAGCAGGAAGCTGGCGTCATCGGGATCAACAAAGGCTTGTCGGGGCGGTGCGGCTTCGGCCAGGCGGGTCAGTTCCTCGTAACTGTAACTCTCACCGGTGCGTTCCCAGCTGCGGCGACATTCCTGCACGAGCCACAGCCCCATGACATTCTTTAACAGTCGGACGCTGTGTCCGTAACCGATTTCATTCGTGAAATTGTAGGCGAGGGTGCGGGCGTCAATAACCGGCTGGGATGTCTCGACGCCCACCAGCGACCATGTGCCGGAACTGATGTAACACCATTTTCCGCCTTCAGCGGGCACCGCTGCAACGGCGGAAGCAGTGTCGTGCGTTGCCGGTAACACTACGGGCATGTCTTTGCAACCGGTGGCATCAGCGATGTGGGGTAACACGGTTCCCAGCACGGTACCGGGAGAGTTGATCGGTGGCAAAATGTGTATGGGCAAGTTGAGTTTTTGCAGCAACGGCCTGGCCCAGTCGCGCGCCACCGGATCGTACATCTGCGTGGTGCTGGCATTGGTCAGCTCCATGCTCTTGCGACCAGTGAGCCAAAAATGAAACAGGTCCGCCATCATCAACATCGTTTCTGCCACTTCGAGTAGGGGCGAACGATAGCGTTGTAGGGCCAGTAGCTGAAAAAGTGTGTTCAACCGCATGAATTGAATTCCGGTGGCGTGAAAGATTTCTTCGCGACTGGCACGTGCGAATGCATAGTCGAAAATCCCTTCTGTATGGGGGTCGCGGTAATGTCGTGGATTGCCCAGCAGGACGCCGCCGCGGCCAAGCAGAGCAAAATCCACGCCCCAGGTGTCAATGCCCAGGCTTGCCAGTGTGCCGAACTGTTCCCGCGCTTTTCGCATCGCTTGGAGTATCTCTTCAAACAACCGCAGGGCATCCCAGTAGAGCCCGTCCGGCAATCGTACCGGCCCGTTTGGAAACCGATGGACCAGGTGCAGCTGTAAACGCTGACCGTCCCACTCTGCCACCAAAGCCCGTCCGCTTTCTGCGCCCAGGTCGAATGCGAGCAGTCTTCGGCTCATCGCCAGCCTCCTGATTGCACTGGCCGAAATGTCTCACCAGCGAGGGAGTAAATCTCCGTTCCCAGCACGACTGGCTCAGGTTCGCCAGTCCTGGATTATCCTCCAGTTACAAATTACGGCAGGCCCCCCATTCTGCCAGCACTGCCATAGCAAAATGAGAGTGTCACATTGGCTCCGCGGCGTTTCAACCTTTGTAATGCCAGCCACAAACCGGTAGCGAAATTCGATGTCGAGACTACAATAAACTGGGTAAGTCGGCGACGGACTATAGCAGGAGGTCTCGACAATTCGCGCCGTGACCGGGTAATCAAGGGGCAAATCATGGCTGAGCTACCGACTTCTCCCCCGGGTTCTAACCAGCCGACATGTGAACTGCCACGCGGTAATCCGCCTGAAAGCGAAATCCGCAGTCTGCTGGGGAGCATTCATACTGTCGCCATCGTGGGCATCTCCGACAAGCCAGAGCGCGATAGTTACCGCGTTGCTGCTTATCTGCAAAATCATGGTTATCGCATCCTGCCGGTGAACCCGAACATTACAGAGGTTCTTGGGGAAAAGGCGTATCGCCGTTTGAGTGAGCTACCGTTTCGACCTGATGCGGTCGTGGTGTTTCGCCGACCGGAGGCAGTGCCGGAAATTGTTGAAGAAGCCAAGGCGATTGGCGCGAAAATGCTCTGGTTGCAATTGGGAGTTGTCCACAACCTGGCGGCCGATTCAGCACGCCAGGCCGGTATGCAGGTCGTGCAGAACCGCTGCATTATGCAGGAACATCAACGCCTGGTCGGATCGCCCTGAGGCTGGTGCAAAATAGGATTTTTTCGGAGAAATCGCCCGGAGTCGAAGGTTATCATGGGAGCTGAGCAAACGGCCTATCTGGTGGTAAGGCGGAGTGAAGGCCTGGGGAACGTTTATTTGCTGCAACCAGGCCGCCGCTACCTGATTGGTCGTGCTCGCACCAGCGAAATCGTCCTGGCCGATGATCTTTGCAGCCGTCAGCATGCCGAGGTCTTTTTCCGCGATGGGCATTGGCGGGTTCGCGATTGCGGAAGCTTGAATGGCACACGGGTCAACGGTGAGCTGCTCACAGGCGAGCGCGTTTTGCAACCGTCGGATGAGCTGCAGATTGGACGCACGCTATTGCTGTTTGTGGAACACCTCCATCAACTCCAGGAGGGCGAGCCACCCACAGCCAGTACTTCGCAAGACCGGCTAGCCATTCGCAAGCGTTTGGGGCAAACCCGCTACGAACTGACGGAGTTACCAGATGTCGAGGAACAGCAGCTGACGGAGGTCAAACCGGCCCCATTGAGCCGGCACCGCATGAGCCGGGACCTGTCCCTGCTGTATCGGCTGGCACTGGAAATGGGTTCGGCGACGAGCTGCGAGGTGCTGGCGAGCGTGGTGCTGAATGGTTTGCTCGAAGCTACCGTCGCCGATGCCGCGGCTTTGTTGCAGGTTCAGGGACAGCGCGCTACCGTACTGGCTCATCAGGAACGCAGCGCTACTATCACCTGTCCGAAATTGCCTCAATTTGTCCTGCAAGAGGTATTGCAAACCCGCGAGGCTATTTTCGCCGAGCATCCGCAACGATTGCGCTTCTGGGAACGGTGGAGTGGGTTAGCTTCGGGAGCGGGTGGTGCAAGTTCCCCGTCGGCCAGTCTTCGCGGAGTTGCGGCCACCATGACGGCCCTAATCTGCGCGCCGGTGGTTTTTCAAGACCGCGTCGAATTGGTGCTCCAGCTATGCTGCGTTGACCCGCTCAAGACTTTGACCAGTGAGGATTTAGAGTTGACGGTGGCCATCGCCCGTCAGCTGGCAGTCGCCTGGCAGGCGGCCCTCCGCCAACAAGAGCTCAGCGAAGAAAATCAACGCCTCCGCGCTCAGGTCTTGCAGGAAGTGCAACTGGTAGGTGAAAGTCCGGCTATCCAACGAATTAAGGAGACGATTCAGCGCGTGGCCCCGACCAATGCCACGGTCTTGATTCGCGGTGAAAGCGGCGTGGGTAAAGAACTGGTGGCGCGGGCCTTGCACTTGTGCAGCACACGCTCGGCTAAACCCTTTGTCTGTTTGAATTGCGCTGCCCTGGCGGAATCGTTGCTCGAAAGCGAGCTTTTCGGACATGAGAAAGGAGCGTTTACCGGCGCTACCGAGCGGAAGATCGGGAAGTTTGAAGCGGCCAACGGCGGTACTATTTTCCTCGACGAAATTGGGGAGCTTTCTCTCAGTGCCCAGGCCAAGTTACTACGGATTATCGAAGGCCATCCCTACGAACGCGTCGGCGGTTCTGAACCGATCCACGTCAATGTGCGGGTGATCGCAGCGACAAACCGGCCGCTGGAAGAAGCGGTGCGGTCAGGACAGTTTCGCCGCGACCTCTACTACCGGCTCCAGGTTGTAGAGATTACGGTGCCACCTTTGCGTGAACGCCGCGAGGATATTCCACTGTTAGCGGAGTTTTTCCTGCAGCAATTCATTGCCCAGACCGGCCGGCGCATTCGCGGATTCACGCCCGCGGCCATGAAAAAGTTGCAGGAACATACCTGGCCGGGCAACGTCCGCGAGCTGCGTAACGTCATCGAACGAGCGGTCGTCCTGACCACCGGACCCGTCATTGACGCCCACGACATCTGGCTGGTACCTCTAGATCGGGATACCGGCGTGGCTGAATCCGCCGCTCTGGCCTACCAACCGATTTCCCTGGAAGAACTGGAAAAGCGCCACGTCTTGGCGACTCTGGAACATACCCGCTGGAACAAAAGTCAGGCGGCGCGAATCCTCGGCATCGAACGTTCTACGCTCGATCGCAAGATCCATGCTTACGGTCTGCAAAAGACTGCTGACGTGAGCGAGGAATAGGCCACCGTTTGTGGCCTGCCTTGGGTTGAATTTGTCGTTCTGTCTGTTAGTACGACAGGGCCAATGATATCTTGCATTTATTTGCATGGCACGCATATCCTCTTTGCTCCCCGCAACCTTACCCCAGCACAGGCCAACCATTCCACGGGCGATACGTTGCCCATCGCTGAGTCGATCGCTCACACGGACAGCGGCCGCCGGTGGCCATCATTGTCACCGCTACGTAGGTTAGACCCAGCGAGTTTCGCCCGGCGACAAACCGACGCCAATACCCACGGAGACGCTGCCATGACGACTCGATCCAACGTGCCACCGGTGAATGGTCGTTTGCTCCCAGGTCTGAATGTAGTGCGAACGGCGGCGGGACGAAGCGGAAATCTTGCAGCGCTCGCCTGGCTTATCCTGGTGGTTACCGGCTGGTGGCCCTGTCCCCTTGGTGCTATGGCTGCCGAACGTTACAACGTGCTTTTCATTGTTTCCGATGACCTGAACAATTCGCTGGGTTGCTACGGCCATCCGCTGGTGAAATCTCCGAACATTGACCGACTGGCAAAATCCGGAGTAGTGTTCGACCGAGCATATTGCCAGTTTCCGCTGTGCAATCCATCGCGAGCTTCATTTTTGACCGGTATGCGCCCCGACACGACCCAGGTGCTGGATAACTCCGTGCATTTCCGCAAGCACCATCCTCATGTGATCACGCTACCACAGCTATTCCGCCAACACGGCTACTGGGTCGGTCGCGTCGGCAAACTGTACCACTACGGCGTGCCAACTCAGATTGGCACCGACGGCCTGGACGACAAGCCTTCCTGGGACCACGTGGTTAACCCCATTGGTCGGGACAAGCGCGAGGAATCGAAAATTTTCAGCTTGATCCCAGGACAATTCGGGGGTGTGCTGAGCTGGATGGCGGCAGAGGGGACTGACGAAGAACAAACCGACGGCATTGGCGCCACCGAAGCCATCCGCCTGCTCGAAAAGCATCGGGATAAGCCGTTCTTTCTTGCCGTTGGGTTTTATCGCCCACACACGCCTTACGTGGCTCCGAAAAAGTACTTCGATCTGTATCCCGTCGAAAAAATCCCATTGCCTTATGTGCCGCCGGACCACCGCAAACAAGGGCCAGCGCCAGCATTTGCCAGCGCCCGTGCCGAACAGGACAAAATGTCCGATGACCTTCGCCGGGAGGCGATTCAGGCCTACTACGCCGCGATCAGTTTCATGGATGCCCAGGTCGGACGGGTATTGAATGCAGTCGAGGGCTTCGGTTTACGCGACCGCACCATCATCGTCTTTACCAGCGACCACGGTTACCACCTGGGCGAGCACGGGCTGTGGCAGAAGATGAGTTTGTTCGAGAATTCCGCTCGCGTACCGATGATCATCGTCGTGCCAGACGGTAAATCTAACGGCCAGCATTGCCCACGCACTGTCGAACTGGTGGATCTGTATCCGACACTGGCGGACCTTTGCGGCTTGCCACTACCCAATCATCTGGAGGGCCGCAGCTTACGCCCACTACTCGATGATCCCCAATCCCCATGGGGCAAACCAGCGTACACGCAGGTCACGCGGGGCAAGACCGGCATGGGCCGGACCGTTCGCACCGAACGCTACCGCTATACGGAATGGAATGAAGGCAAAGCGGGCGTGCAATTGTTTGACTACGAAAAAGACCCTTCCGAGCTGACCAATCTCGCCGGGCGGGCCGAATATGCCGAAGTCGAAAAGCAACTCCGAGCGTTATTGCATCATCCGCCAGGCCGACGCCAGTGAAATTAGGCAAGTGTTTCGCTCAGGATTTTCCGGGCTTGTTCGGTACGGTATTCCTGCAGCTTTTTTCTTAGTTCGGGGCGACCGGTGGCGAGAATAGCCACGGCCAGCAAAGCGGCATTAGTAGCCCCGGCCTTACCAATGGCCAGGGTGCCCACTGGGATACCTGCCGGCATTTGCACCATGCTCAACAACGAATCGAGCCCGCCCAGCGTCGCCGTCTGCATGGGAACGCCGAGAACGGGCAGGACGGTGTGTGCGGCCACGACGCCAGCCAGATGGGCAGCGCCACCGGCAGCAGCAATCCAGACCAGCACCCCTCGAGCTTCGGCTTCCCGGATGTACTGCACTAAAGCTTCCGGAGTGCGATGGGCCGAAAGCACCCGGCATTCGTGCGGCACAGCGAACCGGCTCAGCGTTTCCGCCGCCGATTTCATCACCTCCCAGTCCGACTTGCTTCCCATCACTACGCCCACAAGGATTTCCGAGGTCGCGGACATTCTTCCCTCCGCTAATGGGTGTACCTGTTTCCTGGCCCGAATCGCCCTCTGAGCCTCGCCACTTGGAAGGCGCGACGCTTATGATTCATCCTACCTGTGGCCGATCGTTGGGCGACAGCGGTTTATCCTGCTCCATCTCAGCCGCACAAGAGCTGGGACATTGCCACCGTGGTCAGCAATGCGTCATCCGGCGCGGCCCTTTTCCGGATCGAGCAAGGTGCGATTATAGCGAAAGTAATTGTCCCAACAAGCGTCAAGCCGTTCGCAGGCGGTCAACAACGGTACAGCCCGCCAGGCTCCCTTGCAATCATGTTCGGCCAGGCCGTAGCGTTCTAACTTGTCCAGGGCGTCCTCGATTTCGAAATCCACTTTCAGATGGGCCTCACGTTCCAGGTACTCCTCGATGCGATCGTCGAGCTGGTCGGCTGTCCAGCCTTGCTCCCCGGCAAATCGCCACAGGAAAAACCAGCTTAGCAGAGTTTCACGAAACTCCTGTTCCTCGGCTTCGTCGATCAAATGGGTGACGGCGCCCAGGTTATTGTCGAGGTTCTGAAAAAACAGGCATTCCGTAACCGTGAGCTGATATTTCTGGCGCGTGCTAACGTAGCCGAAATAGGACCGCACGCCATAGCTGACCGGCGCCCCGATCAGGCCTAGCCACGCCAGCATGCCGGCAATACCGCTGGCGAAGGTGATAGCCGCCCCCATGACCAGTTTCCACAAACAGGTCAGGATGCCCAACAACAGCGGCAGCCCAATCTTCAGGCTGTCCAGCGGGCGGATGCGCACTTGCGTCCCAGGAATCAGCATCTCCAGGTCATCTTTGGGCACGTCTTTGAACAATTTGATATAAACACAGTCCTTGTCCACAAAAGGCGGCACATCAGCATCGCTGTGGAAACGGACCACCAGGAGCAAGCGTTCATACACTGCCACTTCCACTTCCTTTTCAGGGATCAACCCGAACCAACGGGCTGGGCGTTTTTCCATTTCCACACTATCGCCGCGTGCGTACAGCTCCAAGGTCTCAAATAAGTCAAAATTCACCTCGAAATTCAACCCCCAGCGTCCCGGCCGCTTCATAGCCTGTTCCAGCACGCTGCGGTCGAGGCGAATAAAGTTTCCTCGCTCCAACAAGGCTCGCAGTTCCTTCAGAAGCTTTTCGTGTGGCGGACTTTGCCGGGACAATGGCTCATTTGCGCCACCATGCCCACTGTCGCCCATTTGAGAAGTTGGCGTGGTGGCAGCAGGCGCAAGCGGCTGGAAGCAGCTGCTCTGGCGGCTGTTGAAGCCGGCCGTTGCCAGTCCGTAAGCCGACCCGCTGCTTCCGGAGATTGGATAGACTGTCGCCGTGTCGGGATCGAAAGGCGTGTACAACTCTTTGATGCGTTCCAGCCGCTGGTGAAACTCAAAGTGCAATATCGCCTCGATCAGCCGACACAACTGGCGAAAGTGGAATTCCTCCTCCGGGCTGCCACAGCCGGGGCGATGAAGCAGCAAGCGAATCAACTCGGGTTTGCGTAACGGGATAGCGTGCCCGCGGTCGGCATACCGGGCCATGAGAAAAACTCCGCGTGTTAGTACGACTCGGCACAGCAGGTTACCCGGCAAGAAAGAGCATTGCTATCAGGCTGGCGGCGCTTCGTCCGTCCACTCCATCGCTTCCAGGCGTTGCGATGGGTCAATTACCAACTCTTCTACCAGCCTTTGAAGGCGCTCGTGAACCTCGCTCATGCTTTCGGGGCGTTGATGCGGTTTATAGGCGAGGCAAGCATGAATCAGGTCGGCCAGCGGAGCTGGGCATGCCGGGTTCGCCTGCCGTACCGGTTGCAGCTGCCTTTCCCAGAGGCTTTGCGGGATCACCTGTCCGGAATCGTCCATCACTTTCGGAATGGTTTTCCAGGTGCAGAGGCGATACATAGTGGCCCCGAAGTTGAAAATGTCGGTCTGTTCGTTGACCAGGCGCTGCTTGACCTGCTCGGGAGCCATGTATTCCGGAGTACCTTGAATTCGATGCTTAGGGGAATCCTTCGTCCAGGCCAGTCCGTAATCAATGATCTTTACCACGCCACTGCGTGAGAGCATGATGTTGCCTGGCTTAAGGTCTGCATGGTACACATCGCGGCGATGCATGTGGGCCAAACCGGAGGCTACCTGTTCGAAAATCTGCACCAGCTTGGGAAACGATAGTACGCGCTGCTTATCCAGTGTCTTGCCCGGCACATACTCGATAAGCAATCGCACCTCTTTGACTCCGAAAAACAACCACTTCGGGACCTTCTCCAGCGCATAGATGCGAATGAGGTTCTGGTGATGCAGCTTCTGGGCGATGCGAAATTCGTGCTCGGCCTGCTCCAGATACTTGTGGTCCTCCGGGCTGGAAATCGGCACGATTTTCAAAGCATACTGCTTGCTGTCAGCAGAACGGCGAATGTGCAGAATGGTGCTATTGGCACCTTTCCCCAATTCACCCAGCACCTGGAATTCTCCGATACGTTCCCCCATGACCAGTCTCCTGATAAGCAAGAGAATGAAAAAGAAAATTTTTCGCAGGCGCGGCAAACCGGCATTCCAAGTCTTTAGATTGACAAACCCCCTTACGTTTTCGCATAGCATAAAGGCGCAAATTGCCTCTCATTCAGGATAAGGCAAATGGCAGTCGGTTGCAACAGTGGACATGCCTGTTGAACGAATTGCCCCAGCAACTTACGAAGAAGTATCGAGGCTGGAAACGCAAAGACTGCCCGTGTGTCCTTGCCCGCAGGATGCTAGGCTTGTGATTAGGTTGCGAAAAAGTTGCCGGGGAACATGCCCTCAGGACAACGCGCTACGCTTGCCGCGACTTGCCTATGGCCGTTACACAGCCTGGTGCCAGAGAACAGCCAGTTGTATGAGCCTGCGATTTCGGGTATATTGTGCATAACGCTGGTGGATTCATACCAACCCGATTGTAAGCAAGGGAGGCCTGGCTATGTCGGAAACGAGGATCGGTTGTCCGGGTTGTGGGAAGCTCCTGCGGATCCTGGGTGGCAGCCCGGGCCAGGAGATTATCTGTCCTCACTGCGGTCAACATTTTCGATTGCGCAGCCGAACACCTGCTGCTCACGGTGGACTCACTTCCTCCGCCCCTGGAAGCTCCGAGAGGGTAGCCGAGGCGGATTTTGAACCCGCCGAGCATCGCCCACGCCGTAGGAAACGGCGGAAGTCAGGCCAGAGCACTTTATTTCTGATTCTGGCCGGCGGGGCACTCGGCCTGGGGTTGATAGCATTGATTATTGCGTTTGTCGTCGCTTACATCATGGAAAAACCACGGGCGGGGCAGGCCCAACAAGTCGAGGCGGCGCCGCCGCCACAGGCTCGTGGTCAGTTGGACGGTCCACGTTTTCGAGGCAATCCTTCACAAGCCGATCGTAACGACCGCCCCAGTCAGCCAAACCAGGCAAAGCCATCAGCCGCTTCACCTTCTGGCCCGGCAGCGAATTCTGCTGGCCCAAATGCTCCAAACAACGCTGATGCGACACGTTACGAAGCCATTGTCGAACGCATCTGGCAACTGGCGGATGACGTATGGGAAGCGTACAAGCAGGCTCGCGGGGACTTTCCTGTTGCTGGCGGTGGTGTTCGTTTTCTAGGACCGCCACAAGCGCAACAGTTTGCTCAGCGGCTAGAGGCGATCAACAAGGAACTCTTGCCTCTGATCACCGAGGCTAAACAGCTTCCGCCTCCCGATCCCAAGCTCAGTACAAAACTCGCTAACCTGAATGCCGCTTTGTACCGCAAGTTGCTGAATCGGCATAACATTCGAGTCATTGGCCCGCCTGTCGTCAGTGTGCCGTTACCCACCGGATTAGGTCCGTCCATTGGCCCGGCGATCACCCCAGCCGAAAAAGCCCTTCGTGAATTCCAGGATATCCTTGACATCGGTCCCAGCTGGACGCCCAAATGACCCGCCCAACCAGGCCAAACATGCTACGCCAGTCGTTTGCTGGGGCTGATGCCGCGATATTCCGTGACCAAAATGATGGCACAGGCTCGGCTTGGCACTCTGCACTGAACTGCTGAACCCACCACGCAGGAAAGCAACCCGCTTGGGAAATGCATAACACCCAGGAGGACGAAATGTCCAGGACGCCACAGCAAGCTTATGCCGAATTGATTCGCCGAGAAAAAGAACGTGCACTGATCAATTCCAGCGCGGCGTTATTGGCCTGGGACGAACGCACCTGCATGCCCAGAAGTGGTGCCAGTTACCGGGCCGAACAACTGGCCTATTTGGCACGACTGGCTCACGAAATGTTGACCGATCCAATCACGGGTGACCTGCTGGCTGAAGCAGCCGAACTCCCCGCAGCACAGCAAAGCCATTCTCCGGAGGCTGCAGTTTTGCGTGAGATTCGCCGCGCCTACGAACGGGCGAAAAAACTGCCACGCAGCCTCGTCGAGGAGTTAGCCCGCGCCACCACCCTGGGGCAGCAAGCCTGGGAACAGGCTCGCCGTACTAACAATTACGCCAGCTTTCGGCCACATCTGGAACGTATAGTCCAGCTTAAACGCCAGGAAGCGGAGGCGGTAGGTTACGAGACTTCTCCTTACGACGCCTTACTGGACGAATACGAGCCTGGCGAAACCTTCGAAAACCTTCGCAAACTCTTCGCTGGCCTGCGGCAGGAACTGGGGCAGATCATCGGGGAAGTGCAGGCGACCAATCGCACTCCGCGTCGAGACATCCTCGAGCGGGATTACCCGATTCCTTTGCAAGAAGTGCTCGCCCGCAGTGCTGCTGTCGCGATCGGCTTCGATTTCGAGGCCGGTCGGCTGGATGTTACCGCACACCCGTTCTGCAGCAGCGTCGGTCCCCGCGATGTGCGAATCACTACCCGCTACAACCCGCGACACTTTGCTCCCGCGTTTTTCGGCGTGTTGCACGAAGCTGGGCATGCTCTTTATGAACAAGGACTGGAGCCGGAGCATTTCGGTACCCCACTTGGCACGCCCTGTTCGCTGGGGATCCATGAATCGCAATCCCGTCTCTGGGAAAACCAGGTAGGCCGCTCCCGACCATTCTGGGAACATTTCTTCCCGCGGGCTCAACAAATGTTCGTCGAGAGCCTGCGCGATGTGACTCTCGACGAGTTTGTCTTCGCCATCAACGAAGTGCGGCCGTCGTTAATCCGCGTCGAAGCAGACGAAGCTACCTACAACCTTCACATCCTCATCCGCTTTGAACTCGAACACGCCCTGATTACCGGCGACTTACTTCCAGCCGATTTGCCGGAAGCATGGAACGAAAAATATCGCCAATATCTCCGCCTGACCCCTCCCGACGATGCTCAGGGTTGCCTTCAGGACATTCACTGGAGCGCCGGCTTGTTCGGTTATTTCCCGACTTACACGCTTGGCAACCTTTACGCTGCTCAATTCATGGAGAAAGCACGCCAGGACTTGCCCAACCTGGAAGAACAAATGCGGCGTGGCAAATTTCTCGACCTGCGCGATTGGCTGCGGGAGAACATTCACCGGCACGGTCAGCGTTACCGTGCTGCCGAGTTGTGCCGAAAAGTCACCGGGCGCGGACTTTCCTGGGAACCTTTTCTCACTTACCTGCGCAATAAGTATGCTCAACTTTACGGCATCAAAGCGCCATCTGTGTCCCAGCCCAAACCAGCCGTCGCCAAAAAGAAATAGCAATCAGTGCCCCTGATCTTCGCCTGTCCCAGCTTGGCTGCAGCGAGCATCGAGCCTGACTATTGCTGGCGAATAAAGTCACCTACACGGGCTGCATTAATTTCCATCCGGGAGCGACCGCCATGCCCCAGGCCAAAGCCGCGCAACTCGCTGATCTGGTCGTTCACAATGCCAATGTGATCACGCTGGACACTCAGAATCGTCGCGCTGAGGCCTTAGCAGTCCGGGGCGATCGCATTATTGCCGTAGGTGACGACGAGGAAATTCTGAAACTCACCGGGCCACAAACCCGTATTCTGGACGCTGATGGCCGCACTGTCCTGCCCGGCTTGATCGACAGTCATGTTCATCCCATAGACGCAGCCAGCAGCGAAATTCATGGCGAATTGCCGGTGCTCCGCTCACTTGAAGACGTGTTTGGTTTCATTCGTGCTGAGGCAAAACGCAAGCCCGTCGGTGAGTGGATCGTTCTCCGCTTTGCTTTCCCGACACGACTCAAAGAAGGTCGCTTTCCCACACGTGCCGAACTCGACGCCGCCGCTCCCGATCATCCTGTCTTATACCACGCAGGTCCGGCCAGCGTTGTCAACACCCTGGCACTGAAAGTTTCAGGCATCACTCGCGATACACCTGATCCACCCAACGGCATCATCGTAAAAGATCCGCGTACGGGCGAGCCTACCGGCATGCTGCGAAATGCCGCCAGCGCCTTGAAAGGCATTCGTACAGGCGATAAGCCTGTCTCCCGCGATCAACGCCGCGACGCTCTGAAAAAGCTGCTGCACCTTTATAATCAGCACGGCCTGACCAGTATCTGCGACCGCGCCCCCAGCCGACAGGAGCTGGACATGTATTACGAGTTACAGCAGCGCGGCGAATTGACCATTCGCGTCAACGTAGCGCGGGAGTTTACCCCACCATCGCTCCGGGAAGAATTAGTACGACGCTTAGAAGAATTACCAGGCAAAGATAAGCGCGGCGGACCGACTGGTGTTGGAGATAACTGGGTTCGTGTCGGACCGATTAAGGTGTTTCTTGACGGCGGTATGCTTAACGGCACGGCCTATATGCGACAACCCTGGCCGAAAGGGCCTACCTATCAGATTGACGAAGATAATTATCGCGGCCTGCTGTTCATTCAACCGGAGATCATGGCCATGCTCGCTGAAGAAGCTGCCCGTCGCGGTTGGCAACTTACTGCACATACCGCTGGCGAGGCAGCTATGGATGTTTTGTTGGACGCCTACGACCTAGCCAACCGCGCCGTACCCATCAAGCCTCTTCGTTTTTGTATTACCCACGCCAATTTCCCTTCACTTCATAATCTCGAACGATGCCAGCGCCTCGGTGTCGTCGCGGATATACAGCCCGTCTGGCTCTGGAAGGATGGCTCGACGTTACTGCGGCTGCTGGGACGCGAACGTATGCGCTGGTTCCAACCCTATAAGACCTGGCTTCGTTATACCGTGATTGGCAGCGGTTCGGACCACATGCTGAAATTCGACCCATTCTTATCTACTAATCCCTGGAGCCCCTGGCTTGGCATCTATACCGCAGTAGCTCGCATCACCGAATGGGGCGACACTTTGTTTCCTGAAGAACGCCTGAGTCGCGAGGAAGCCTTGAAACTTTATACCATTTACAATGCTTATCTGACCCACGAAGAGAAAATCAAGGGCAGTCTAGAAGTTGGCAAACTTGCAGATTTTATCATTATTGATCGCGATATACTGACCTGCGATGCTTGGCAGATACCGCTGACGAAAGTACTTTATACTTTCGTCGGGGGCCGACTCGTACACCAGAACGTTGATTCATAATTTAGCAAGGCTATGATGGCTATGCGCAACAGTCAATCCACAGGTTTGCCAATGAAGCCACACATTCACCTATGCCCATCGCATAGCCGGAGGATTTTATCGCGAAATGTCACCTTGACGCTCTTTACATGGCTATGTCTCGCCTATATCAGGTCACCAGCCCAGGAACCGCCCCTGGATATTATCTGTCTCAAGAATGGCCATAGTTTCCAAGGCCTTATCTTGCAGGAAACCGAAGACACATTGCATTTTCGAGAGGTGGTACGCCTGCCTGGAAAACCCACTCATATCCTGGACGTCGTGTTCTTTCGTGAGGAAATTGCTCGCATTGACCGTATAAGTGAAGAGAATCGTCAAGCTTGGTTGAAAAAGCTGGAGAAGTTGGACCTCCGCGGTGAAAAAGAAAAGCAGCGGCTCCAGGGTCTAAAACTGGATCAACGGCCATCTGCTCAGCAAAAACAGTCGTGGCACTATAAAGGCTCCTGGTTCACCTTGATTGCTGATTTGTCCCACGAGCAGTTAGTGCGTCGAGTCATCGTGCGTTTGGAAGACATGTTCCAGTCTCTTCACGAGTATTTCGCTCGGACACGTTCCCCAGCGACAGCGCTGGTCATTCGCATTTTTCGAGATCCCGAGGACTATCAGCTAGCGCTCAAAGAACGCGGTGTGAATATTGCCAATCCCGCAGTCTATCTTCCGGAATGTGCTGAGATTCTGGTGGTCACCAATTGGGAGCATTTGACCGAAGAATATAACCGGCTGCAGGCTAAACATAAGGCGCAGCTACGCGATTTAGAGCATTACGAGGCCCAGCTGCGCCAGCATTATCACGGTCAGCCACCCAAGGCGATTATGGACAAAATCAGAAGCATCCGCTTTTACCTACAACGCTTAGACCGGGAAAATGAGGCAATTTTAGAACGCCAGTTGCAGCCGCTGCTTCGACTATGTTATCACGAAGCCTTTCATGCTTATTTGGACCTTTATGTGGCCGAGAGAAAAAAACCCATACCGCGTTGGCTGAACGAGGGGCTGGCCCAGATCTTTGAGACCGCCATAGTGGAGACTGGTGAAATCCGAATCGGCCACGTTGACGTCGAAAGGCTTAAACGAGCACAGGAACTTTTGCGGGATGGATCATTCCCACGGCTTTCCGAGTTGCTGCGCAGTGAACCCAGGCATTTCCAAGTGAATCACCGCACGGACATGTATATGTCCGATAGATATTTCCTTGCCTCCTGGGCGTTCACATACTTTCTTTTGTTTGCCTTACACTCGGAGGGCAAGGAAACTACAGCCGCATTGTCGCCGCGTGGGGTTATGCAGTTGTTAGACGAAACGTCTACCTCTGAAAACATCAGCAAGGTTCTAGAGGTGTGGACTGGGCGAAGTCTACCAGCTCTGGAACACCAATTTCATGATTTCCTGATGCGTTTGCGTCCCGACGGGACATTGCGACCAGCGATTGGAAAAGCTGTGGAGAAACCCCAATAGAGGATGCTAAGGCTGCCGACTAGGATTATCGCTAGCGACTTACTGGCGAGGCAGCGGCAGCAGAACAGCTTGACCAATCGTGGCCGACTTGTACGCAGCCAAAAGAACTTCAGCGATATGGGCTGCTTCACGCACTGAAATTTCGCTGTCGCGGCCAACGTCTAAGCAATCGAGGAAATAAGCGACATCGCGTTCGACTACCGGTTCTAAGGGCCACCAGGTATTCTTAGGTCGGGCATGGGTGATTTCCATAGTACTCTGCCAGAATGCCATCGGGTCATCGGGATAGGCTGGTGGTGGAGTCCACGGGCTTTCTGTCGTATAAATTTCGAGACGTGGACGCCAAGCATCTGCAATGTAAGTGCCACGCGTCCCCACGACTATATAACGATGCATACCTGTCCCCGGATGCGTTGTCCAACCATATCGCCCTGCTGCAACGGTTACTGTAATGCCACTTTCTAACTCCGCCCTCACAAGACCAAAATCCTCGATGTTCTGCTTCTGATGTTCGCGAAAGAAACAGTTAGCAGTACACGCCCAGACCTGCTTGTATTTTTTTCCGGTCAACCAATGGATGTGCGCAAGCGGGTAAACGCCGACGTTGTCCAGTTCCCGTTTAGCCTCTATCAGCTGATGGCGTTCCGGGGGGAATTCCTCAGAGCGACGGGACGGTCGCGCTGTGCCGGGATGGCCTTTTGCGAAAAAGCAGTCCGCATGGATGGCACGAATTTCTCCCAGCAACCCGCTTTGCACTACCGCACGCAGGCGCTGCAACCACGGCTGGGTCATAAACGTGTACATGTGTGATTTGACCCCTGCCTGCTGAACTGCCGAAACCAAATTGTCCGCCTCCTCCAGGCGAGGACAAAGCGATTTGTCCAGATAAAGATGTTTCCCCGCCTGGGCACACCGGATTGCAATTCGGCCACGGCGTTCTGGTTCCGCACAAATGCTCACCACGTTTACTTCTTCTAGCTCGAGGGCCTTATGTATGTCTGGGAAGTAGGGGATGTTCAGCTGCTTAGCTAGCTGGACGTTCAAGCTCCTGCGGCGCGCACTAATATCAGCTTCATCAGCTACTCCGACTAACTGAGCACGTGGATCGGCAGCGAAAGCCAGGGCATACGTTTCCTGATGCGTTTGTCCACCTGTGATCAATAAGACTCGATATCGCTTTTCTGCCATCGGTTTTTTTCCCGCACATCTAGCCAAATAATCGCCTTGGCCTATTGCCATTTTATGGGCGTACCCGATACATATATGCTCGTGTCCGGTAACCAGCCGAATTGGCCGTCCTGCAATGCTATACATGACCAGGAATTATCGCGTCGGCCGAGCACTCTAACTTCCGCCCCTGGATAAAGAATAAGCGGTTTTCCGTTCTGTAGATACGGATCATAGCTCTCGCCATTACCAGTACGTACCATGCACTGCTGGCGAATGACAGCCCATGGACTTCTTTGCTCTTGATAGTCAATATAAACTCCCAGGGCCACTAAGCCCAGGGACACCGCTATTAAGAACAACCCGAGTACAGCCAGTCTCTGCCCGTGCTGAAAATGTGCCGCGAAAGCGATACACCAGCCGCACAACCAAGTGATGAAGGCCGCGGCTCGCAATGACTGGCCTATTTGACCGCGAAGTCTTGGTGGCGGTGGCGCATCCACTACATATTTGCGCGCTAATAGCAAAGCATCGGCATACTCTCTGCAAAACGGTTCCTGTTCAACGGCGCGCCGGAAATGATAAATCGCTTGACCCAACTCGCCGTGTGCAAGAGCGCAAGCTCCTAGATTATAATCCAAATCCGGACTCCTAAACCCGAGCCCAATCAGCATCTTGTACACGTTTGCAGCACGAGCACAATAGCCTTGATTTGCGTAGCATTCGGCCTGACGCAGCCAGGCCCACGGGTTGCTAAGAACAGTCGCGATGAAAGCGGCTAGAAGCATCGGCATACAATTCATGATGGCACACTCCCGATAGGGTGCCTTCTGGTGAACAGAAGTGCGAGTCAAGCTCCCGGATTAGCTGTACGAGGGTCTGGATATCGCTGGAGGTAATCGTCGCTGATGAGGAAAAAGCCGCTCGCTCGATAAATTCCAGCAACTCGACGAATCGCCGCCCGATTTCCATCTCCATAACAGAAAAGCCTAACATTCGTGTAAGCTCATCTCTATTCAATGGGGTGGGCACCTGGAATCGCTGCCGAAGATAAGACTGAACTACCTGCCAGACCTGATAAGCGTCTGGAACGCCTCTTCGCAATTGAACTCTTAGTGCCAGGATAGCGGCTCTGGCATACCGACTATAGAAAGGGAATCGCAATGGCCGACCACGGTGTTTCCGCCACAATGCCAGCACGAGCCAGAGCAAAGGAGGCGCAATCCACGTAAACCACATGTATTCGGGAACTCGGCCAGGAGTGCGCCAAGGAAAATCAAGTTGACTTACTGGTCGCACTGGCAATTGAGGCATACCGTCCACGTATTCTTTAGCAGGCGGCTCCGGCGGCGAAATTACGGTCACACTAAGGCTATTCGTCGCCAGTGCTTCGTAGTGGGGTAAATCTGTTTGCGGATCGAAAGCCAGAAATTGTATAGGAGGTATAGACCAAGTTCCGACTGATTCAGGTAGCCATTGCCAGCGGAGACATCTTGTTTGTTCGTCCTTCCAGGTTTCGCCCAGGAAGCGTAACGGCTGGTCCCATTGCGCTACTAAACCTTGATGAATATATCCAGGTGCTATATTTTCTATTGCCCCGGTGCCGCTGATACAAATGCGTAGTTCGACCGGTTCGCCAAGAAAAACAGCGGCCTGTTCGATTGCGGCAGAGACTATATAGCGGCCCGGAGGAAGCAAGGCAGCCGATCGCAGTGCAAGTGGCGGAGGTGGATCACGAACCAACAGGGGCAGGGCCTGGCTAGTACCAACTTTATCGCTTCCGCTCAACCGAAACGCGATTGGGGCAAAAATCAGTTGCTCGCCTATTAACGGTCTATCCACAATCAACTGCCACGACAGGCGATAGACCTTATTTGGTTTAATCGCCATCTGCGGAGCGTAGATAGTATAGCGTCCTGGTAGGATACCGGAAGCCTCCGCATGTGCTTTGGATATAACAATACTGCAAACAAGGGCATCTGGCATCGGGCAACCATGCTTGCATATCCATTGTTCGGTCGGTAAGCGCCAGCGAAAGCCGAATTCCCGGCCTAACCAGGGAATATCCAGTTCCAGTGAGGCTTTGTCAGCTATAAAGGTTTCGGGCAGACTGATATCTAAATTCAGCGTAACTAATTGGCCAGGATACACGATGCTCCCAGCGTCACTAGAAAGGCGAACGGAAAGGTGAGGATTCAGTTCTGAGGCCTCAGCAACCAGTTCGTAAGCCATCGCCAAAGCAGCGGCAGCGAGCATTTCGGATATAGCGATGCGGATAGATATTACGGAATCGCTCGCCATACTGCTACCAGTCGCGCACGGAAGTTCCCTGGGGCAAAGATACGGAAGCTCTAGCACGTGCCTGGGTAATTCGTCGCCATTCCAATTCGACCCCGCTTTGCGCATCTTCGAAGGAAATCGGCGGGAGATCGCCGGTTTTCGGAATAGCAGGCAACTGACCTCGGCCAGGGCGAAGCCATTGACTTGTTTCTGAAGGCTTGCCGGCTATTTTGTCAGCGGAGGGCTTAACGAGTTTCGGTCGGGGTGCGAAATCTTCAAGTTTCCTCGAAGATGCTGGCTGAGTGTCCGGCATCTTGGCCTTCTGCGAGTGGTCAGGTACTTTGACAGGTCTTGGTTCCTTTTGCAAGTGCGCCAGTAATTGCATGGCCAGGCTCAGGTGCGAATGGGCGTCCTCAAAATCGGGACGCTCGCGCAGGCAGGCGCGAAGGTCCGAAACCGCAGCGATCAGGATGTCCAATCGATCCGGGTTGTTCGATTCCAGGGCAAGCAGAAGTCGGGCTGTTCCGCGTCCATAAAGGCTATAAACACGACGGTCGCCTTGAGCGTCTTCGAGTGCCTGGGTGTAACAGGAGATGGCTTCCTGCCAGCGTCGTAAACGTGCCAGGACAGCGGCTTGGTTGAACGCCAGAAAACCAGGATCACGAGTAAATCGGGCAGCAGCCTGATACTGTCGAAGTGCTTCTTCATAATCACCGCGTCGATAGGCCGACTCAGCGGCGCGAATGTAATCCCGCTCGGTTGGTTTCCACCACAGTGCCAGCAATGATGCTATGGCCACGGCCAGCATGATGCGAGGGGTCATACCTTGCACCTAGCGAATCGCGAATGGCGACTGCGCCAAGCTCAATAGCAGCAGTCGCGGTCAGCGTCCGGACGCGTGCAGATATTGGGCAGCCAGGCTTTTGAGGCGGCGCAAATCGAGCTTGCCGGACGCCAGCACAGGCAGTTCGTGGACCTCGATAAAAGCGTCGGGATCGGGGAGCCAGAGATTAGGCAAGCCACTGGCTTTCAGGCGACTAACGATTTCATGCGGTGTTAGTCCGTCTGGCCAGGGGCGATGCAGGACGACGAGTTTTTCGCCTTTGCGTTCATCCGGCAGCCCCACTACTGCGCAGACTAATTCGGTGGTGCCGAGGATACGCTGAATTTCATCTTCGACGCGTTGATGCGGCACCATTTCGCCTCCGATCTTGCTGAAGCGGGCCAGTCGGTCGCGGATGGTGATAAAACCTTCCTCATCCAGCTCGGCAAGGTCTCCGGTAGCGTACCACCCGTCCTGAATGGCTTGCTGGGTTTCCAAGTCGCGACCCAGATAGCCCAACATGACATTGGGCCCGAACACGCGGAGCATACCCGTTTGACCCGGGGGCAAAACTTGCCCTGTGTCCAGGTTGGTCACCCGCACTGCGACCGCAGGGATCGGACGCCCGATAGTGCCCAGCTTATGGCGGATACGTGTCCAGGAGCCATGACGTTCGTTGGGCAGGTTGGTCGCCACCACCGGCGAAAGCTCGGTGCAGCCGTACCCTTCTAGGGGCCAGATACCGAATTTTTCCGCGAATGCCCGTGCCACAGAATCGGGCAGTTTTTCTGCTCCCGTTATGAGCAGGCGGAGGCTGCGGAAATGTTGCCGTTCACAACGCTTATGGATGAGCCGCAAAAACGTGGGTGTCGTCACAAAGAGCGTACAGCGATGTTCGCGGCATAGTTCGCCAATCTTGTCCGCGTGGCGCGGGTCGGGGTAATAGACTGCCGAGGCTCCAATCACCAGCGGCAGCCATAGCGTCACCGTGTAACCGAAGCTGTGAAACATCGGCAGTACACCTAGGACGCGATCCTGTGGCAACGGCTCCAGGGCCTGGCAGACCGACTGAATGTTGGACAGGATGTTGAAGTGCGAAAGCAGGACACCTTTGGGGTCACCAGTCGTGCCGCTGGAAAAAATTACCGTTAGCAGTTCTGCCGGGGTTTGCCGGTCGACGCCCAGTCGTCGTTCCAAGTAGCGGACAGGCAGTAGCAGGCATTCCAGCCAGGCTTTCAGCCTTTGCCAGCGCGAAATCTGCTCCCGTAATTCCTCCAGACAAAGCACGCTGACCTGCTGACTCCAGTCCCAGGCAATGCGTTCGCGCAACTTGCGCGTGGTCAGGACGTGGCGGATCCGGCACTGGCGAATGGCGGAGGTTAGACCTTCCTGGGAAGCGGTGTAGTTGAGGTTCACGGCGACGCGACCGGTCAAGGTTACAGCCAGATTGGCGAGTACCGCTCCCACCGAAGTGGGTATCATGATGCCGACCATTTTTTCTTCGGGTTGGAACATAGGTTCCAGCAACTCGCGCAAAACGAGAGCTCCGGCGAGCGTCTGTGCGTAGCCCAACCGTACACTTTTTTGCAAGCCATCAATCATGCATGTGCGAAATGGGTGCCGCTTCGCTTGACGAACGAACTGCCGATGCACAGGCCAATCCCAGTCACGCCGCTTTTCGAAAGACTGCGCTAGTAAGACCTGGATTCGCTGCTCCAGATCGATCGGCGAAGTTGATGCCGACACTGGCGCATCCAGCACCACCGTCAGGGGCAAGGGAATGCGAAACGGCCTTTTCCAGCGCAGCCGCCCACGCTCTTCACGGAACAGATTGCCCCAGATACGGTCCACAGCAGCGGGCACTATAGGCAACATCACTTCTGACGCAGGAGAATCCTTGTCGTGCGTTGAGAGAGGCGTGCTGGAGCCGGCCGCTCTTGGGGCGCTTACCCCCGCCTCTCCTGTACCGAGCAGTTGCCTAAGCCACCAACCGAGGCAAATGCGTTGCGTGCCGACCTGATAGGGAGCATCGGCTGGCACTGCTACCAACTCGCCACGCTGCAGCGCTTGGCGAGCTTTTTTAACCGCTGCCTGCAAAGCATGCTCGCCACCGTCCTGCTCGACCAGAATTGCACCAAAGCAACGCGCTAACCAGGAAAACCACCGGCCACGCACAGGCGTAACCGGAACCAGACAACGCACTGGTCGGCGACTCGCCAACGCCAGCATCAGGACATCCGGCCACTCGACCGCGTTATGCACGATAACGGCTGCTCCGTGCGGCGGCAACCATTCCTGTCCGTACACACAGATTCGGTACACCGGCCATAACAACGCGCGCAGCACACCACCGACAATGCGATGTTGCCAGCCAGCGAGCCGTTCGCTGACCTTTGTCCACAGACTCCCTGTTGGCATCGGCGATGGCGCATAGCCTACACCGGTTTGCCCGCTCACGAGTTTCCCTCCTGCAGACCAGGCCGACCAATGATAATCTATGCCAGTCGCGTCCCGTCAGCATCGTCTCCCCCGCTCCCTGTTCGCAGTGGGGCGCTCTCGCTGCCGCCCGAAAAAACGCAGACCGGCACCCATCGGTATTACGGAAGCTCCTTTGCTGAGTTTCGGCGGATACCCGGAGATGTTCGCAAGTTAGCCTGCAAAAATAGTTTCTTTCGACATCCTGACGGTGCTGAGAACTGGTATTGCAATCTCCGCTGCTGTCATGCTAAAAGACGCAAACCCGACGCCGGAATAATGCAGCAGTTTCCGTAACCTCTGGCAAGAACAGCAGCAGAACTAGAGCACATAAGCCCCCGGCAGCCCGGAGAAGGAGCCGATTCGCTATGCAAGGCGGCTATGCACCTCGCGTCGCTATTGTAGATTACAGCCTTGGCAATCTCTTCAGCGTCAAACATGCTTGCGAAAAAGTCGGTCTGGATGCATTCATCTCGGCGGATAAACGCGAAATCCTGACCGCAGATGCCGTCATCCTGCCGGGTGTAGGAGCATTCGGCGACGCTATGGAATGCTTGCGCCAGCGCGACCTGATACGCCCACTTCAGGACATTGCTCAATCCGGCAAACCGTTAATTGGTATCTGCCTCGGCCAGCAACTCCTTATGACGGAAAGTTTCGAGTTTGGACGCCATCGCGGCCTGAACATTTTCGAAGGTCCAGTGGTTCGCTTTGACAACCCCATAGGGCCTAATGGCCCCCTCAAGGTGCCGCAAGTCGGTTGGAACCGAATCTATCGCCCCGATTACCTCAAGCAACAGACCGTGGGGGACTGTTGGCATAACTCGCCGCTGGAGGGGCTGCGCGATGGCGAATATATGTACTTCGTCCATTCCTTCTACGCCCGGCCGGTTGATCCCTCCGTGGTGCTCGCTGTAACTCGTTATGGCCACATCGAATTCTGCTCCAGCTTACGCAAAGGCAACGTCATGGCCTTCCAGTTCCATCCCGAGCGCAGCGGGCCATTAGGGATTCAAATCTATCGCAACCTGGCTCGTCTCATAGCCCAGCATTGCCGTGTGGAGGAAACTCGCCATGCCGCGTGAAAAACAGGAAAAACTTGTGGCCTACTACGGTCTGCCGGAGAAAGTCATTTACTGCAAGCGCTGCGTCATGTCCAACCAGCGCCCCTGTTCTTACCCGGAGCACCTTCATCGTCCTGATCGTAAGACCCCTACCTTGCACATTGACGAAAACGGCGTATGCGATGCCTGCCGCGTTGCCGAAATGAAGGAGCGCATTGACTGGGAAGCCCGCGAGAAAGAATTACTTCGCTTGTTGGATAAGTATCGGCGCAACGACGGCAGCTATGATTGCCTCGTGCCCGGTAGTGGTGGCAAAGACAGTTGCTACGCCGCTCACGTCCTCAAATATAAGTATGGCATGCATCCGCTTACCTGTACCTGGCCGCCTATCCTTTACACCGATATTGGTTGGCAGAACTACCGCAACTGGTGCGAAGTCGGCGGCTTTGATAATGTCACCTTCAAGCAAAATGGCCGCGTTATGAAATTGCTCACGCGTCTTGCTATTGAAAATCTGTTGCATCCTTTCCAGACCTTTATCCTCGGCCAGAAAAACCTGGCTCCGAAAATCGCCATGAAGTTTGGCATCAAATTGATCTTTTACGGCGAGAATGAAGCGGAGTACGGCAATCCTATTGCCGACACCGCCACCTCACTGCGAGATAAGTCCTATTATACCTATCAGAATCTGGATAACCTTTATCTGGCCGGTGTTCGCGTGCCTGAGCTTATGGAACGCTATAATCTCACTCTGAACGACTTGCTGGCTTATCTTCCGGCCGATGCGAAAGAACTCGAAGCCTCAGGCATTGAGGTTCATTATCTCGGCTATTACCTGAAATGGGTGCCTCAGGAATGCTACTATTACGCGGCTGAACACTGCGGATTCCAGGCCAATCCCTTCCGCACCGAAGGAACTTATAGCAAGTATAACAGCCTAGACGACAAGATTGACGGATTTCATTATTATACCACCTATATCAAATTTGGTCTCGGTCGCGCCAGCTACGATGCCTCCCAGGAAATTCGCAACAAGCATCTCACTCGCGAAGAAGGAATCGCCTTAGTAAAGCGCTTTGATGGCGAGTTTCCGAGCAAGTATTTCCACGAGATTATGGATTATATAGGTATGAAACCGGAATATTTCCTTGAACTTTGTGATAGGTTCCGTTCTCCCCATCTTTGGAAAAAAGAAGGTGGCGAATGGAAATTGCGCTATCCCATCTGGGAGGTCGAAGAAGCACAACGCCGGGCAGCCTGATACCAGCGAATCGTGGTCGGAAAAGCCAATGCATCTCTTTTACCTGCCCGCAGCCGAAAGCCGCACTCCATCTTATGAACTGAGCATAACTGCTGCCACGGTATCCTGGGCTAAAGCAGTGATATGAACTGCTGGCGTGTCACCCGAAAGCAATCAGATGGCGAGGAAGCTGTGAATTCTGAATCTGTCCGCGACTTGAATCACATTTGTATCAGTCCAGACGCTCCCTTGCGCCTGGCAATGGAATGCATTGACCGCAACAGCAAAGGCATAGTCTTAGTGTGCGATAGCGATCGACGCCTTCTCGCAACGGTAACTGACGGCGATATACGTCGAGCCATTTTAGCAGGAAATAACTTAGACACGCCAGTGCACGTGTTAATCCAGCGCAAATCCGGTCACCGACAACCGGTCACAGCCCGCTGGGGGACAGGTCGCGATATCCTGCTACGGCTAATGCGCGAAAGCGCAATCCAGCAGATTCCCTTGCTGGATGACCAAGACCGGGTAGTCGGCTTAGTGACCATGCAGGACCTACTGCCCGACCAGACTTTGCCAATACAGGCCGTCATCATGGCCGGCGGTTTCGGTACCCGTTTGCGTCCGCTCACATCCGACACACCAAAGCCAATGCTTCCAGTCGGAGGCGAACCTTTGTTGCAACGGATTATTCGTCAACTTTACCAGTATGGCATTCGCCGTATCGTCATTACGACTCACTACCAGGCCGACAAGATTCGCGCACATTTCCAGGACGGTAAACATTTAGGGCTTCAGATTTCTTATATCCACGAAGAGACTCCCCTCGGCACCGCCGGCGCGCTGGCCTTGCTGGGTACCCCTGCAGAAACTCTACTGGTCATGAACGGTGACATCCTGACCCAGACGGACTTCCGAGATATGTTTGCTTATCATCTCGAACATAAAGCAGTTCTAACTGTGGGTGTACGGAAATATGAATTTCAAGTCCCCTACGGCGTGGTGGAAAGCGATCAGGCTCAGGTACGCCGAGTCGTCGAAAAGCCTGGGCTATGCTTTTTTGTCAACGCTGGAATCTATCTACTGGAACCGGAAGCACTGTCCTTGATACCCATGGGACGGCGTTTCCATATGACCGATTTGATTAGTGCATTACTGGAGAAAAACAGGACAGTGGTTAGTTTTCCCATTCTCGAATATTGGCTCGATATTGGTCAACCCATGGATTATGAGCGTGCCGAATCAGATATCCGCCTCGGGAGATTCGCGGCATGAATTGGCAAAACAAGCGTGTCCTCGTGACTGGTGCCGGAGGCTTCATAGGTAGCCATCTGGTCGAACGACTGGTAGAACTTGGAGCCTCTGTCCGCGCTTTCGTCCATTATAATGCCCTGGGTTCATGGGGCTGGCTCGATTATTCGCCCCACCGGGAGCACATCGAAGTTGTCCTGGGCGATTTGACCGATCGCGACTTGGTGTTTCGTGCCGCCCGCAACGTTGATGTAATCTTCCACCTGGGGGCTCTCATCGCTATCCCTTATTCATACCACGCCCCTGCATCTTACATCCGCACTAACATCGAAGGGACTTTGAATGTATTATTGGCTGCCCGTGATCTTAAGATTCCGAGATTAGTCCACACTTCCACTAGCGAAGTGTACGGAACAGCACGCTATGTTCCTATAGATGAAAATCACCCGTTGCAGGGACAATCCCCCTATTCTGCTACCAAGATCGCGGCCGATAAATTAGCCGAAGCGTTTTATTGCTCCTATGGTGTCCCGCTAGTTATTGTCCGGCCATTTAATACTTACGGACCACGCCAGTCTGCCCGTGCGGTTATCCCGACTATTATTAGTCAATGTCTCAGCGGTGACACTGTGTATCTTGGCCACCTATATCCAACTCGTGATCTTAACTATGTCAGCGACACAGTCGAGGGTTTTCTTCGGGCTGCTTCTGCTGATAATGCTTTAGGAGAAACAGTCAATCTCGGTTCAGGTCGCGAAATCAGCATCGGCGATCTGGCGTTGCTAATCGCACGCTTGATCGGCAAAGAAGTACGCCTACAGACCGATGAACGGCGCCGACGTCCGCAAAAAAGCGAGGTGGAGCGCTTGCTGGCCGACAATAGCAAAGCAAAACGGCTCCTGGATTGGGAGCCACGAGTTTCGCTCGAAGAAGGATTACTCCGAACTATTAATTGGATGCGCGAGCATCTACGGAGGTATCGCTTTGGCACCTATAACATTTGAACCGGGAACCTGCTCCCCTAACATGGTTCCACTCAGCGTCCCATGTTTAGAGGGTCGGACTTGGGATTATATTCGTGAATGCCTAGAGACTAATTGGGTCTCTTCTTCCGGTCCATTTGTGGAGCGGTTCGAAAAAATGGTGGCCGATTTCGTCGGTGTCCGCCATGCCGTGGCGACTGTGAACGGTACCGCCGCTTTACACATCGCTCTCCTTGTCGCCGGCATTGAACCAGATGAGGAAGTAATCGTCTCAACACTAACATTTATAGCATCGGCAAATGCGATCCGGTACGTTGGTGCCTGGCCTGTATTTATAGATGCTGAACCACGCTACTGGCAAATGGATCCTGAAGCAGTTTTTCATTTCCTGGAGCGTGAATGCCAATGGCGTAATGGGGCCCTTTATAACCGCCAGACCGGCCGAAGAGTGCGTGCCATTATGCCTGTTCACATCCTCGGTCATCCGGTGGACCTCGAACCAATACTTCAGGCCGCTAAAAAATATGACTTGCTCGTCATTGAAGACGCAGCGGAAGCGCTGGGTGCTTTATATAAGGGTAGGCCTGTCGGTTCCTGGGGAGACATTGCTTGCTTGAGTTTCAACGGCAATAAGATCATAACCTGCGGCGGTGGTGGAATGATAGTCACTAATCGTGCCCAATGGGCGGAACGGGCTCGTTATCTCACAACCCAGGCCAAGGACGATCCCGTTGAGTATATCCATTGCCAAATCGGCTATAATTACCGGCTTACTAACCTTCAGGCAGCACTGGGTTGTGCCCAAATGGAAAAGTTAGACGATTTCGTCAGCAGGAAGCGGTTCCTCGCCGCTAATTATAACGTCCATTTAGTGGATATACCGTTTATTACCCTTCCAGCCGAGGCACCATGGGCACGAGCAACATATTGGTTATACACTATTCTGGTAGAGGGTAATCTCACAAAATTGACCAGCCGAAGCATCCTACATACACTCGGCGAACGCGGTATTCAGTGCCGGCCTCTATGGCAACCGCTGCATCGCAGTCCTGCTTATTCCCGACTGCCACCGCGAGTTTGTCCTGTAGCCGATCGCCTTTATCGTCAAGCTCTAAGTCTACCGAGTTCGGTAAGCCTCACTCCTCAGCAACAGGAGCGAGTAATCAGTGAACTTAAGTCCTGCTTGGATTTCTCGGTAGCCGCTGCTTGATGCCGAATTTGCGCACTTTATCCCTCTTATTGCCAGACCAACAGAGCCACGAACTATGACAGACGGCAACACGAAAAGACGGGCCCTGCTAATCACCTACAATGCGGCTCATTTTCGGGAATTATTTCGCCTCGCTTATACGTTGCATCAATCAGGCTCCTATCTGCCACTAATGCTGTTTGTCAGTCCGTATCCTGGCCTGAAAAAACACTACTGGCAGTGTTTATACAGTGGCTTCTCAGCCAAAATTCGCGGACAACATATCGAGAAAAAACCTTCCAGATTGTTAATGTCCATCGGATTGGTTCCCAGTGCGTTATATAACATGCTCAGGTTTGTGTCAAGGAAGGTAATTCCTCGCTCCGTCCGTACTCTTCTCTTACCGATTTACCGGACACTAGGGCGACATTACCGTGCCTACATCGAGCAAATAAAGGACCAACTTCTTTGCATGAGGAACAATATCCTGAGCCGAATACGATCCTCGGATGCCCTTCTCGTACACACCTTACGAGCTCTTAAGGAACGCTACTACGCAAGGCAAACGTGTCGAGCTCTCGCTCCGGATATCGTCATCTTGGCCGAAGACAATGTTGAGTATCTAAGTGGCGCTTGGATACGTGCCGCGCATGAAAACCAGGTGCCCGTTGTTATCGTGCCCTATTGCCTAGCTGGTATAGAGGAACCGGCAGCTGTTTATGTAAAGGATATAAAACACCATGCTGATACTCCCGACAATATAAGATTTGCCCAACGCTTTCCACACTGGGTCTATGAATATCAGGGTCGCCGTCTCGTTCGTCTCCCCGCCAGGCGTGCCCTGCCGTTGGAATGGCTTCGCATTAGTTCTCCCCTGCCCTGGGTTATGAACGGCTCCTATGCAGACGCCATAGCTGTGGAAAGTCAATTCATGCGCGACTTCTATAAACGCCAAGGATTACCTCCGAAACAATTCGTGGTTACGGGCGCTGTCTCGGATGATATCTTATATGGGAGCTTGCGAGACTCACATAATCAGCGTCGCCAACTTTATCGTCAGTTTGGCATGCAGGAAGACAAGCCCATGTTGCTATGTGCCCTGCCACCTGTGACATCTGCGATGGACAATTTGCGCGAAGAGTTCCGTTCCTATGAGGAGATGATTCGATTCTGGGTAGAATGCCTCGCCCAGGTTGATGGTTATAATATCTTCATATCGTTACATCCTACGATGGAACGATTGCAATTTCAATTGCTAGAAGAAGCAGGCTGGTGGGGCATGGCCATCGCACCGCCAGACACAGCGCGGATGATTGCAATATGCGACTTATACATTGCCTCAGTTTCCTCGACGATCCGTTGGGCGATCGCATGCGGCAAGCCAGTCATCAATTATGATGTATATCGGTTCCGGTTCCCGGATTTTCGACCCGCACGAGGCGTAGTAACTGTGGAAACCCGGGAAGGATTCACCGCGGCTCTTCAGCGCATCACTACGGACCCCCTTTATTATGAATCTCTTCGTCAAGCGCAGTTGCAATGCAGTAATTACTGGGGTATCATAGATGGCCAATCAAGCAAGCGCCTGCTCGAACTTTTCGACAGACTAATCCTTGAGTACCAGAGCACCAAAGGACCTTCCAAGATACCCATACTGCAACGGCTACTGCAGCATAGTTTCGGTAAAACTATTCGCAAATCGGCGCAGCCAAGTGGAGGTGTCCTGGGCCGTGAAAATATTGGCACTAATTCCTGCTCGAGGCGGATCGGTTTCTATACCCAGGAAGAACCTAGCAATACTAGGTGACAAGCCCTTGATAGCATGGACTATATTGGAAGCCAAGCGAGTACCAAGGATTGACAGGCTGATTGTCAGCACTGAAGATCAGGAGATCGCTGAGGTGGCCGGCCAGTATGGGGCCGAGTTGCCATTTATTCGGCCTACCACGCTTGCTCAAAACGACTCGCCCACCCTCGATGTTGTCCTGCACGCGCTCGATTGGCTGGAAGCTAATGAATATTACAAACCCGATGCCGTGTTACTCCTTCAGCCAACTAGCCCCTTTCGTCTCGCCGCAGATATCGAACGCGCTATTGACCTGCTGATAACCTGTAAATGCCCAGCCGTGGTTAGTATAACCCCAAGCCATCCGCACCCATTCCTAGCTTTTCGATTGACTAGAAGTGGAAGCTTGAAAAAAGTGTGGCGTCATGATATCGGCCACGTGCGCCGTCAAGATTTACCAGAGACTTATCATCTCAATGGAGCTATCTATTTGATTCGCACACCCATCCTTCGCATGCATAGAACGTTCCTTCCAAAGGGTACAAAGGCCCTGGTAATGCCGCGGGAACGCTCGCTTGACATAGATGAGCCATGTGATCTCCTTATTGCCCGCGCCATAGTGGAGGGCGAGCTATGGCAAAATATGTGCGGATCGCAAGCCGCTTAGTTGGCGAGGACCAACCCTGCTTTATAATTGCCGAAGCAGGGGTTAATCATAATGGAAACCTCGATTTAGCCAAGCAACTCATAGACGTCGCTGCTGCCTCTGGAGCAGACGCTGTCAAATTTCAGACCTTCCGCACTGAGCGGCTCGTGACTGCAACAGCTCCGATGGCTAAGTATCAGGTCGCTAACCTGGGAATCAGGCACAGTCAGGCGCAATTGCTTCGAAACCTTGAGTTGTCCGAAGAAGCCCACCACATCTTGGTTGATTACGCGGTAGAAAGAGGACTTATTTTTCTCTCTACCCCATTTGACGAACTCAGCAGTGACTTTCTCGAACAACTAAATGTTCCAGCCTTCAAGGTACCTTCGGGCGAACTGACGAATCTAAGTTTTTTACACCACCTTGCGCAAAAAGGAAAACCTCTTATCATCTCAACGGGAATGGCCACGCTGGCAGAAGTAGAAGCGGCGGTGGAAGCAATAGAGTCCGCTGGTTGCGAGGATTACGTATTACTTCACTGCGTCAGCAATTATCCGGCCGAGGTACATGACGTAAATCTACGGGCCATGCTTACGTTGCGAACGGCTTTCGGGGTTCCGGTAGGTTATTCGGACCACACAATCGGCACTAGCGTAGCATTGGCAGCCGTAGCAATGGGAGCGTGTATCATTGAAAAACATTTCACTCTCGATCGCAATTTACCTGGACCCGATCACAAGGCGTCTGCAACTCCGGAGGAATTGAAAAACTTGATAGAGTCCATCCGGCTAATTGAGCGAGCAATGGGAGATGGACGCAAGCGACCAGCACCCAGCGAGCGTGACACGATACTTATCGCCCGTAAGAGCTTGGTTGCGAGTTGTGACATACACCCGGGCACACGGATAGAAGAATGCCACCTAGCACTCCGCCGGCCCGGAACAGGCTTGCCACCGAACTTTAAGCCTTATTTGTTGGGTCGCACTGCTCGACTCTATATCCGCGCTGGCACACCAATTACTCTGGATATGGTAGCATGAGAACGCTGGCTGTCGTCACTGTTGGGCGGTCTGATTGGGGCATTTATCTCCCTGTCCTAAAAAGTCTGCAGAAATGTCCTAATATAAGAATACAGCTTATCGCAGCCGGGAGCCATTTGGTCTCGCAATTTGGTAGGACAATTGAGGAAGTGAAGGCCTCGGGATTTTCGGTCGCTGGGTTGGTGAATTGCCTATTGTCCGATGACTCACCTGAGGGCATCGCGAAATCAATGGGGTTGGGTGTTATAGGTTTCGCTCAGCATTTCCAGTGCTCGCGCCCAGACGTTTTGCTAACACTCGGAGACCGGTTCGAAATGTACGCAGCGGCGCTGGCGGCGTTACCCTTTCAAATACCGATAGCGCATATTCACGGAGGTGAACTGACTCTCGGTGCTATAGATGATGCCTTGCGACACAGTCTTACTAAACTTTGTCATCTGCACTTTGTCGCTACCCGAGAGTACGGCCGAAGAGTTGTCCAACTCGGTGAAGAACCGTGGAGGGTCATTATCAGTGGAGCACCTGCGCTGGACGCTATCCGGGAATTCATCCCTCTTTCGGTCAATGATTTCTATAAGCGAGTTGGCCTAGACATTGCGTCACCGTTTCTACTGGTGACTTACCACTCAGTCACGACTGAATTTCACGCTGTCGGCCACCAGATTAGGGAACTACTGGCAGCTCTGAACGAATTCTCTCACCCCGTACTTTTTACGGCTCCTAATGCGGATACCGGTAGTCACATTATCAGGGAAGAAATATTGTCTTACTGCCGATCGCGCCAAAACGCTAAGTATTTGCCGCACTGCGGAACAGAGCTTTACTATAGTGCGATGCATTACGCCGCCGCAATGGTTGGCAATTCGTCCAGCGGGATTATAGAAGCTCCTTCCTTTCATCTACCGGTTGTAAACATAGGTAGTCGTCAAGATGGTCGCATTCGTGCGCGTAACGTGATTGATGTAGGCTACTCTCGAAAGGAGATCGCGGACGGGATTCATCGAGCCCTGAACCCGCGATTCCGTGAATCGTTGAGGAATTTGGAAAACCCATACGGTGACGGCCGTGCGGGTGAACGTATCGCCGGGGTTCTTAGTTCGGTACCACTCGATGACAGGCTCCTTAGAAAGAAATTCTATGACTTAGCATTCTACCACAATTTGGAAACCAAAACTGATCCAATGTGCTATTCGAGAGACATGGCCCAAAATGAAGCAGGAACCGCTTTATCAACGTAGCCAGTAGGGGCGCCAGGGAAAGGAGGAAGGTATGATCCGCATAATCCCACGATTGGATATCAAGGGGCCGAATCTTGTCAAGGGTATCCATTTAGAGGGACTGCGAGTTCTAGGCAAGCCCGAGCATTTCGCACGTTATTACTATGAAAATGGAGCGGACGAACTACTCTATATGGATGCGGTGGCCAGCCTCTATAATCGTAACAACTTGCTGCACATTGTGGAGCGCACTGCGCGCGAGGTCTTTATTCCTCTGACAGTGGGGGGCGGTCTGCGTACCGTGGAAGACATTCGTGCAGTGTTGCGCGCTGGTGCTGACAAAGTATCGCTAAACACCGCGGCCATTCGACGGCCTGAGTTAATCCGCGAAGCAGCCAAGGCTTTTGGTTCTTCTACAATCGTTGTTTCTATCGAAGCCATAAGGCAAAAAGACGGAAGTTATAAGTGCTACACTGACTGTGGTCGACAGGAAACCGGTGTGGACGCGTTTGAGTGGGCGGTGCGTGCAGCTGAACTTGGGGCCGGCGAGATCTTAGTTACCTCAGTAGACCGTGAAGGAACCGGGTTGGGGTTCGACTTAGAGCTAACGCGACGAATAGCGGAGGCAGTTTCTGTTCCAGTGATAGCCTGTGGAGGTGCTGGGAAACCGGAACACGTGTATGATGTAATTACGCAAGGCCGGGCGCAGGCGGTGTGCATTGCTTCCATGTTTCACTATAATTTTGTCAAACAGTTCCCACCTGACCCAGCAGATTTCCAGGAAGAAGGCAATTTGGAGTTTATACGCCGCCGCCTACAATGGAACCGCATTCAGGACACCACATTGCCCGACTTAAAGCAATATTTGGTCTCGCGGGGTATAGATTGCCGTTGGAACTGAATCCGTACAGAAGTCCGCTCGCATGAACGCTCAGGAAACGCTTCCGGAAAGTGTCCTTTTCGTGGCTTATGAAGCATCGCAGATAAAGCTGTTTATCTGCATAGGCAAGTCCCTGCGCCTCAATACGAGTTACGTGCCGATCCTCTATTGCCCCTATGCATTGCCCGGAGCTGAGCTGTACAGGGAATGTTGCTACCGGGCCGGAATCGAATACCTCCAGGGGCACACTCCTTTTGGTGGGCGTACTGACCTGGTTAGTGACGTAACCAGACTGGCTATTCGTTACAGTCAACCGGTTGCCCGCATTGTTCCAGTTCCGAGAAAAGAGGTAGCGGAATGGGTGAAGAAAGCCCCAGGTTATCCGCGTTTTAGTGACTTCGTCCAGAAAGAGTCGCAGTTGCGCCAAGTTCGGTATCGAATTCAAGAAGTCCTGAGAAAGTGGTCCTGCGTGCCAGATGCCAAGTTGCGCCGTCAGGTATTGCAGGAATTCAGTTTCTGGCTGGAAACGTATGGAATGGAGCTAAGCATAGCTCGCCTTCTAATAGACCAGCTACGTGTAACAGTGATTGTTTTGGCGGAGCATATTGCGGAGCGTGATAGCATCGTCTGGTTGCGAGTGGCGGCGGAAAGAGGCATTGCGGTGACGGTAATCGCTCAGCATCTGGCGGATAGGCGAGGCACCGTCGGCACTTATTCATCGAGAATTGAGTATTCGCTAGAGCATCCTGCGAACCAGGATTTGACCAAGCTCTTCCCGCATTGGAGGCTTGCGGAATATGGTAATCGCCTGATGCGTGTCCCCGCTCCACAGGCGCTGGCCCAGGAGTGGTGGGGGATCGCTATGACCAGACCCTGGGTAGTAAACAGCGAACCGCTTCGCAGCGTATGGGTTGAAAGCGATTTCCTCGCAGAATCCTATATGCTAGAAGGTGTGCGAGGGAGTTATCTAAGCACAGTTGGCAGCCCTCATTTAGACCAATTAGCTCAAATTACCAAGCCGCAAACTTACGCCGAAAAATCGGAAGTCTGGGAACAACTGGAGATCGACCGGCGCAAACCGCTGCTGTTGTGCGCATTGCCAGCCAATTTATATCCTGATCGAAGGGGTTGGGAATGCGCGACGTATCGAGAACTGGTTGATCGCTGGCTACAATCGTTGCGAAAGGTGAAGAACCTAAGCGTTCTGGTGGCATTACATCCCAGCGCCGGGGGTGAGTTGGAAGCCCAGGTAAAGAATTGGCAGATACCCTATATTCATGGAGCCTCGCCGGATGTATTACCGCATGCGAGCGTATATGTGGCCTGCATATCGAGCATGATCAGCTGGGCACTTGCATGTGGCATTCCTGTGGTCAACTGTGATGCTTACGGGCTGGAGTATGGGATTTTTCAGAAAGCACACGGAGTTTGGACAGTGCGGACGTGTTACGAGTTCGAACAGGCACTTTCGGAGCTAGATGTCTATTTCACAATAAACGAGTCCAAGCGCGACAGTACGAAATTCGCCCAACTGCAAAAAGCAGCACGCCAGCACGCACCATATTTTGGACGACTGGACGGCCTTTCCATGGAACGAATCATCGCGGGCATTTGCGAGTTGGCGCGGCGAAAAATTCCCGTGCCCGCAAAATGGGGCTATTCCCAGCAAGAGATGCGCGATTGCTCGGCCCTGCTGCGGTGGCTTCGGGAAGCCGCGGAGGGAGACTCGCCTGCTACCAGCCGTTATAATGGCGTCATTCAGACTGATCCGACAAACGGCAGGGCCAACCATCTGCGGGCAAGTGTTGATCGATAGCTCTGGGTGCTTGCCTAACGTGGGCAGCGCGTTGCTAGTTAGGTCTGTTGGCCCTGGGGAAAATTTTTGATTTTGCGCTTGACGCAGTTGGCCTGGTGCAATACACTGAACAATACGCTGCCTTACATCCCAGGGGGGACCTGCACCGCGCTTCAAGCCCACCACCCGCCTGATTTGGGCCTTCCGAAGCCGGCCTCGCAGGAGAAACAGGAGCATGCCATGCTGAAAGTGCTAGCCGATCGGGTGCACGCCAACTGTGCAGGAATGCGCCGTCGCGACTTTCTCAAAGCGGGCGTGCTTGGGTTGACAGGTCTGACACTAGGCGATTTGTTACGGGTTCGCGCTTTAGCGGCTCAGCAAGGCCAACCGGTACGGAACACCTCGGTGGTTTGGCTCTGGCTGCCTGGTGGCCCGACACACATCGAAACCTTCGACCCCAAGATGACGGCCCCAGCTGAGTACCGCAGTGTTGTCGGGGCGATCAAGACTTGCGTACCGGGAATTGAGATCGGCGCGATCTTCCCCAGAATTGCTCAGGTAGCAGATCGAATGGCCTTCGTTCGCTCGTTCGCTCATACGAACTCCGGGCACGCAGGCGGCACGCATTTTGTCATGACGGGGTACGATCACATTCCAGCAGACAATGGCGCCCCGCCAATTCGGCCGTCGATCGGTTCGATCGTCGCACGGCTGCGTGGGCCCAATCATCCGATTACCGGCCTGCCCACGTATGTGCGGCTGGGAGGTATTTATGCGGACGGCCCGGCGTGGCTTGGTCCCGCGTATGCCCCTTTCGACACCACGGGCAATGCCCGCAACAACATGAACCTAAAAATTACTCTTCAGCAGCTGGAAGATCGCCGTGCCCTGTTGCGCTCGCTGGACCGCATCAACCGCGAAATCGACCAGAGCGGACTCATGGCGGGATTGGACAGCTTTGACCAGCAAGCGTTCAATTTGATTCTTGGTCGAGCCAAGGATGTGTTCGATCTCAGCAAGGAAGATCCACGCGTTCGCGACAGATATGGCCCCGGACTAGGTCAGCAGCTGCTGCTGGCGCGTCGGCTATGCGAAGCTGGAGTCGGATTCGTTACCGTTACCTATGGCGGGTGGGATCATCATGGCAACATCAAGCAGGAACTGGAACGGCAGGCTCCACAACTGGACCATGCTGTAGCCACGTTTGTAGAAGACATTTATGCCCGCGGGCTGGATCAACAGATTTTGCTGGTCATTACTGGCGAGTTTGGCCGCACGCCGCGAATCAATGGCAGCGCCGGCCGGGATCACTGGGCGCCTTTGAGCACGCTGGTCCTTTCCGGTGGTGGGCTAAAGATGGGGCAGGTTGTCGGCGAATCAAACGCCAAAGCCGAAGTGCCCAAGACGACGCCTATTACTCCGCAAGACCTGATGGCCACCATCTTCCACGTGCTCGGAATTGATCCACAGATTCAATTCCGCGATCCGAGTGGCCGCCCTGTGTACATGGTCGAGCACGGCCGACCGATTGCCGAGCTGATTTGAAGCATTGCGGCTGATTAGCGCTTCCATGCAGGCTCGCTAGCGGGCTAACGCTGGAGGCAAATTTGAGCCAACGCCGCCAGCTCGTCCTGGTGGCGTTTTGTTTTTTATCAATGTGGGTCTTGTTGACCTTCGGCGAAGCACTCGCCCGGCAAACCAATCTTCCATTTCTCCCAAAAGTAAGCCCTCTAACCGGTAGATCAGAAAACAGAGCAGGCAACCACGACAGGATAACACCTTTGGCCGAATCGGTGCTATTTTCACGCCACCGCACGTCTCGGCGTTAGTGGGTTTGTTCGCCTCCCCAACTCAGCCATCAAATATCGGGTCGTGTTTTGCGTACGCTTTGGCGCAACTTGATGAACCTGGGATGCTCATGCAACGGCGCGAAAACGTCCCGATCCAGCAGCGCGGCATTCGGCAAACCCGCCCGGATGGCCTTTTCCAGTAAACGGAGCGTTTCGCTTTCGTACTGGTCAACGACCGCCTGCTTTTGTTCGGGGCGCAGTGAATTGGTCTGGCGAATGAGCGGCAGGCATTGTGCTAAAGCACAGGCAGCTGCGTAAGCATCCGGGCCTTCTCTCCAGCCCAGGTTTTCCAAGCGTTTCGCTGCTTCTAGCGCCGCACTCCACTCTTCAGTCCTCGCGCATGCGAGTACCCAGGAGGTGTGAACACGTTGGCCAAGCTGACCGACGACGGCGTTGTCTGGGCAGGCTTGCAGGCTGCGCCTGGCTTCCCGGGCCGATTCTTCGAGTAGCGATCGGGCTTGCGACCAGTTACCCCGGCGTTCCTGCACCCGTGCCAGCGATTCTAGAATGCGGGCTGCAAAGTCACTCCCCGAAGCAGGGCCGAGCAGCCCTTTGCCGCCCGCCTCCCGAATGCAGGCTAGTGCTTGCCAAAGATGCGCTTCCGCTTCGTCGAGCCTGTTTTGCAACAGCAGCAAAATAGCAAAATTATTGTGGGCCTCAGCCAAATCAGCGTGAAAGGCTTTGCTATCGGAGTTGACGGTCGCCAGGTGTTGCAAAACCCCCAGGGCTTGCCGAAAGCAAGGTTCCGCGTCCTGAGTGTCTCCTAACCGGATTTCCACCGAACCCAACAAATTCCAGCACTTTCCCTTCAAAGCCTGGACGTCCTGCTGCTCTCCCGGTCCCCGGATTAGCTTTTGCAGCACCGCCAGCGCCTCGCAACAAGCCACGCGTGCTTCGCGGTAGCGCTCCTGCTGATAGCAAAGCACCGCCAGATTGTGATACACCGTGGCCAAGTTCTCCTGAACGTCGAAACGTTGGGGACTTTCTCGGGCCAGTTGGCCGTACAACGTCAGACACTGGCGGTAATAGTGTGCAGCTTCTGAATACCGCCCAGTGCGACGGCATAGGCTGCCCAGGTTATTATGACACAGAGCCAATTCGAGCCGCCAATCGTAGTGGTTGGGGAACCGTTTTAAGAGCAATGCGTAGCTGGCCAGTGCTTCCAGATAGGCAGCTTCGGCCTGCGGTTCTTGGCCCTGTCGTAAGAGCCAGTTGCCACAAGCGTTGGCACATATAGCCAGGTCCTGTCGGTAACCGACGTGCCCTGGATAATCGGCAACCAGTTGGCGCAAAACCTGCAGAGCTTCACGGAAAGCTTCTCCTGCCTGACGGTGTTCCCCCAGCCTGCCCGCCAGCATAGCCAGGTTTGAGTTGGTGGTCGCGAGTAGCCGTCGCCACTCCGCGTTCTCGCCATGCTCTTTCAGCAACTTCCTTCGAAGTTCCGCTGCTTCTCGATAAGCTTCCAGCGCCTCGCGGAAGCGCCCCGTCCTTTCCAGAAGGCTCGCGTAATTGTTGAGAAGCATGGCCAGCATTTCCAGGACTTCCTGGCGCTGAGCCTGTTCACCAGTTTGAGAGCGAAGCTGTTGGATGGCTTCGGCGTAACATTGTTCAGCTTCCCTGGGACGTCCTAACTCGCTCCAGGCATTCGCCAGACCGTTGAGACAATTGCATAAGCGAAGGTGAGTTTCGGGGCCACCCGCACCGTTGACAACAAGTTGGCGCGCGACGGCTACCGCTTGCTTGTGCGCTTCCAGGGCTTCCTGTGTTCGGCCCTGGCGGCGTAATATGGAGCCAAGATTGTGCCAGACCTCCGCCAGGCGCTGCTGTAGTGTGTGGTTTTCCGGGGCCAGACGGCACGCACGCTGAGCACATTCAAGAGCGTTGCGGCATTCCTACTCGGCGGCCGGTAAATCACCCAGCAGGTCAAGGAGTCGGCTCGCCTCAAGATAGCCTTCAGCGCGAATGGCCAACCCTTCGACATCCTCCTGGGCAGTCTGGGCCAGCAGTTGATAGCGTTCCACTAGCGACCTGATAAACTGGCGTTGCTGCTGCGAAAGCTCTGGTTCGCGCGCCAGATGTTGCTCAATCACTTGATAGCGCATGAGGCGCAAGGTCTCGAGCGCTCGATCCCGGGCTTGGCGCGCAGCATCGTGAGCCCGTTTTTCGCTGGCCCAGGCGGCTTCCTTTGCCTCCTGCTCCGCCAGGGCCAGTTGCAGATTCTCGAAGGCCTGGAGTTCTGCCTGACGGGCCTGGGCTTCGTTTTGCCGGGCGACGCGTTCTGCATGCTGAGCCCGCTGCATTTGCCAAAAGACCACGACCAGGGCCACCAGCAGCACACTAATGATTGCCGCAGACATGGCCCATACCATCTGTCGCCGGCGCCGGGATTCTGCCAATCGAATCAGCGCTTCCGAGCGTTGCAGTTCGGCCCGACGAGCACGTTCTTCCGCCCGCTGACGAATACCAGCCAACTCCTCAGCCACCACGTTGGCATCGTTCGGGCGGTCGTCCGGGCGAAAGGCCAGGCACCGCCGGCAAAGGGAGACCAAGTCTAGCTCGGCGCTGCAGTTGGCCAGGCGTGCGAACGCATCTTCGATTTGCCAATGCATGGCCTTGTGTCGGATCTCCTGGACGTCGCTGCCGAAGTACGGGGGATGGCCGGTCAAAATCTGGCAGAGAATCGCACCTAGTCCGAAGACATCGCTGCGAGTGTCAACCAGGTGGATTTGACCTGCCGCTTGTTCGGGCGACATGTAAGCGGGCGTGCCCAACACTGACCCGGCCTGCGTGAGGCTCTTGCTGTCAGGTTCAGGAATTGCAGTCACCGTCAGATCTGAGGGAGGTAGCGTAAACGCTGGTGCCGGCTGAGTGTCCAGAAGTTTCGCCAGGCCCCAGTCCATCACCTGCACTTCGCCATGCGAGCCGACCATGATATTCGATGGTTTCAGGTCGCGGTGGATCACCCGGTGACTGTGAGCGTAACCCACGGTATGACACACTTGCTCTAAAACGTGCAGAAAGAATGGTCGGCGATCTTCCAGGGCAGTGCGGCTTTGTAACAGTTGCTGTAAGGTTTGGCCGCGCACTAGCTTCATGACCAGAAACGGCCGACCGTCTGGCAGAAATCCCAATTCGTGGACCGGCGGGATACCAGGATGCTGCAATTGGGCCGTCAGCCGCGCTTCGTCCAGAAAACGCTGCCGCAGGTCGGTTCGCTGACTTTTGGAGGCAAGTAATGTTTTGATCGCAACGTAACGGCCCAAGCGGGTGTCCCGAGCTCGCCAGATGATCCCCATTCCACCCTGGGCGATCTTTTCCACCAGTTCAAAGCCTTCCGGAGCTTGAAATTCCGGGTCCGATCCCGGCGGTGGCGTCTGTTGCCCTTGCTTGGCAGGTTCAGCGGAGTCAGCATCCTCAGGCAGAACCGCGGGCGACGCGGAGACGGTCTTACTCAACCGATGCAGTGCGGCGAGCAATTCGTCGGCAGTGGGCTTGAGCTCGTCCAATCGTGCCTGGCATAGTGCACAACCTTCTACGTGGGCGGCAATCGCATCGTAGGCCTGGTCGGCTAACCTGCCATCCGCGAACTCGAGCAGCACTTCCGAAGAGGGGTGCGCCGAACCCGTCATGGCCAGCCTCCTACTCCAGCAGGCCCGCAAACTCCTCGCGCAGTCGTTTCAAGACTCGCGATTTCGCTACGTACACCGCCCCCTTGCTCATGCCTAACTCCGCAGCCACGTCTGCAGGTGCTTTCTCTTCCACGACTATTTTCCAGAACGCCTGCCAGGTGCGGGGCTCAAATTCGGCTTGCAAGAGCTCCAAAGCGTGCCTCAGCAAGCCCTGTTTTTCCTCCTCGGAAGGTGGTGGCGGCGTGATGGTTGCTACTTCTGAGCACAGGTCTCGCACACGATCCAATTATTCCCGACAGGTGGAACCTCCATGAGCCACCGGCTGCCGAGAACGTCGGCGGTGAAAATCGCGGAGTTTATTCTGTGTGATCGTCTATAGCCAGGCGCGGAAACTGGAACCCGGCTTCCTGCGAAATTGGTCGAGATGGTTGGCCAGTGCCTGCATCACCGACTGCGTTACATCCTCGGCGTCCGCCTCGGACAACCTCGCGGCACGACACCAACCGAGAATGGTGCCTCGGTAAAGGTAGTCCAGCCGTTGCCAGGCAGTTTCACTGCGATCCAGCAAACGTTGCAAGAGACTGGCTGACAACGAGACTTGTGTACCTGGCGCATCCAATCCCTGCTGTCCCGACATGGCCACCTCCCGTTGCTGGATAACCGTAAGAACTATTGTATTGCATCAACTTAGCACTGCAACCAGGCAACAGATCTCCCGGATATGCACTCCAGAGCATATTGAGGCGCACCGGCAACTCGAAAAGCTGGGCAATATAGCACGAATGGCAACATTCCTGCATTACGTTACTGCGGCCCCGAAGTCGAGGTTAGCTGCAATCAGTGATTTCGCAAACACTTGCGACCACCAGCGACTGGGAACAACCGATGCTCAGCTGAGTACGGAAGAACCGACAAAAGGATTGCTGCGCTTCTCATGACCAATAGTCGTGACTGGGCCGTGCCCTGGATACACGACAGTCTCGTCAGGCAGGCAGAAAAGTTTTTCGCGAATGCCATGAATGAGTAATCGTCCATTGCCACCCGGCAAGTCGAATCGGCCAATACTGCCACGGAACAGGACATCGCCGCCCCAAACAGACCAGGGATAAATATCGCGGCAGACATAAACAATGTGTCCAGGTGTGTGCCCAGGAATTTCTAGGACCCGGAACGACAGGCCGGCTGCGGTAATTGTGTCGCCTTCGTGGAGCAATACATCGGCGGCAGGACTGGTGAGGGGAAAGCCGAAATCAGCGCTGAGGTTGGCGCGTGCATCGGTTAGCATAGCCGCGTCGCCATGCCCGATGTATAACGGCGCCTCCGGAAAGGCCACTTTTATTGCAGCGTTCCCAGCAATGTGGTCGGCATGTCCATGAGTATTGAAAATGGCCACTACCTGCAGGCCTTGTTCACGGACGGTTTGCAAAATAGTATCCGGTTCCAGACCAGGGTCGAAAACGACGCATTCTTCGCGTCCGGGCCGCCAGACGATATAGCTGTTCTCAGCAAATGGCGCGGAAACAATGGTGCGTAGCTCCAGAGTCATATGTGTACCAGTCGGTTGATAGGCCGCTGTATATAGTCACTGGGCCATAAAGTCGGCTGATTGATTTCGAGACTTACGGACAATGACTGGGGCTTGGGCTTGCCTGAATAGCCTGGGTTTTTTATACGAGAGCGAAGGTGTTTGCGAAAAGGGAATTTCTTCAGACACGGAGGCTTGGCACTATGCCATGGAAAACGATACTGGCCGGCGCTTTGATTGCCGCGATTGCATTGACCGCGTGGTGCATGTATCAGTATGGTCGCGGCCCGGCAGGTCAGTCAGTCGAACAGCGAGAATCTGTGCATTCCAACAGCACGGAGGCGAGCCTGGATAAGGCACTGGAATTGGTCCATGTCGCGTGCAATCGTCTGGCCACGGTCCGGGATTATCGTTGCCAGTATCTGCGAAAGGAGTTCCTGGACGGCGAATGGAAAAAGAATCACGTTCTGCTACGTGTCCGGCACCAGCCGTTCAGCGTTTACATGGAGTGGCTATCGGACGAGCCAGCCAAACGGGGTCGCAAAGTCGTTTATCATGAACAAATGGGGGATAAGATGCTGGTGCGGGTGCCGTTGCTTGGACTAGTCCGGGAAATGGACCTGCAAAGCAGCATCCGCATGAAAGAAAGCAAATACACCGTAGCTCAGGCGGGGATCAAGAACCTAGCGGAGCGGTTGGCCGAGCGTTGGAGGCGAGAGAAACAACTTGGGCTTACCCAAGTACAAATGCAGGACGTCGAATTGGAAGTGGTCGTCGGGACGCTCCCGTTCCGCCAGCCGTGCATATGCGTCACTACTCTGCACCCATCGGAGCACCGGGACGTGTTTCATCGCGAGGGCTACCTGTTTCATCGCACGTGCGTCTATTTTGCCAAAGACGGTCCCACAGCCGGCTTGCCCGTACAACTCAAAGGCTACGACTGGCCTGCTGACGGCTCAGATGGAGAAGGTCCGCTCGTGGAGGAATCTACTTATGTCAACGTGGAATTGAATGTTGGCCTCACCGATAAAGATTTCCAGCCGTGACCGCGGACGTACCCGAGGTTGCCTACTGCTCGCAACCAGACAAACTCAGACGGAATATGCCGTTGTCCATTTCCCGTGCACGGACTAGCAAGCTCGCCTTGCCCTGGCTCTTTCCCAATGGGAGAGGCAAACCGTCCAGCAGTGGTGCTCTGGCACCGTCGTGAGCACCGAAACAGTGTTAGTCGCCACGCAAGCAAAGCCCCGTTTTTCGTGTCTGCGAACAAGCTAGTGGAAAATAGTGTTGTCTCCTATTTCCAAGCCCGGCAAGCCGGGTGCCTGAGCGACAACCATGCCCCGCCCTGCTTTGAACTGGCCACGCACTGGGTGATGAAATTCATGCCGTCCACACCATCGTACACATTGGGATACAACGTGTTCCTAGGATCTACCTTGTGCCCGGTAGCGAGTCTGATGATATCGTCGTAAGCAGCGGTGTAGATATTGGCGAAAGCTTCGATAAATGCTTCGGGATGGCCGGAGGGCAAGCGGCAACTGCGCTTGGCTGTTTCCGTGGTGAATGGAGCATTGGGGTCGCGTGTGTAGAGCCGATGCGGCTGTCCGTTGACTTTGAACCACATTTTGTTGGGTTCTTCCTGGTGCCACTCCAGGGAACCTTTGGTGCCGTCAATTTCAATCCACAGATCGTTTTCGCGGCCATGTGAAATCTGCGACGCCGTCACCGTCCCGAGGGCGCCGTTTTCATACTGGATTATGCAAGTTCCATAATCATCGAGCTGTCGACCAGGCTCAAAAGTCTTCAACGTGCAGGACACTCTGTCCGGAAGCAGTCCGGTGATGTACCGGCCAAGGTTGTAGGCGTGGGTTCCTATGTCGCCGAAGCATCCCGCTGCACCGCTGCGAGATGGGTCAGTGCGCCAGCTCGCCTGCTTTTGTCCTTGCAATTCCAGACGTGTCCGCAGCCATCCTTGAATGTAGAAAGCGCGGATCGCCTGGATTTCGCCTAATTCGCCACTGAGCACCATATCGCGTGCTTGCCGCACCAACGGGTAGCCCGTGTAGTTGTGCGTCAGCGCGAAGACTATACCGGTGCGTTCGACGATTCGTGCTAACTCCTCCGCTTGTTCCAGCGTCAAGGTCATAGGCTTGTCGCAAATGACGTTGAAGCCCGCTTCGGCGAATGCCTTGGCGATCTCAAAATGAGTATGGTTCGGCGTAGCGATAGTTACAAAATCAATCCGCTGGTCAGCCGGTAGCTTGCTTTCCTTTTCCACCATCTCCTGATACGAACCATAAGCTCGTTCGGGGGCAATGTCATAATCGGGAGCTGAGGCTTTCGCACGTGCTGGATCGGAGGACAGCGCCCCGGCGACGAGAACCGCCCGATTGTCCAGAATAGCTGCCATCGCATGCACCCGGCCAATAAATGCCCCCTGGCCCCCACCGACCAAACCCATACGCAGCTTGCGGTTCAGCGGTGCATTCACTGCCATGTTTTGTTCTCCTCGCAGAGTTGTTCCCTGACAAGTTTTCACAATGTGACGCAAGTTGTATATGCGGAGTATCCCCTCGGCCAGGAGTCCAAGATAGAAGCGTAGAAACTAGTAAGGGCTCGATCAGCCGCACGCCAGATGAGATTCCGTCGAGTTTTCAACACAGTTCCCCGTGATGCGATAGCCAAAGCTCTGGCTCGACTTGCGGAAAGTCGGGGCTCGCGATATACACGAATCGCCACTGTCCCAGGAGCCAGGGTCAACGCCTGGCGCACCACCGGGGAAACCATGAGCTTTGCTCAGATACTGGTACTGGCTGCAGCTGCGATCACCTGGTACGGCTTCGCGTCGCGAATGCGCCGATCCTTCCGCTATGCAGACGTCTGGACACCGGCGAAAACGCTACTGGTGGTCAGCGGTTGGACCTGCACAATAGGCCAATTGGTGGCCCTGGCCGTTTTTCCTCAGCCGAGTTGGTGGCACACTGGCATAGCTCTGGGAATTTACGCCCTGGCTAATGGGCTTTTCTGGTCGGCGCTACATGCCCACGGTCGGGACAAGCCAGCGTTCGTATTTACGGAAGCAGCTCCTCATTCGTTTTGCAGCAACGGTCCCTACCAATATGTGCGGCATCCATTGTACGCGGCATACATCCTGGCCTGGCTGAGTCCCCCTATTGCCACGGGGCAATGGTCGTTGCTGGCCACGACTGGCTGGATGGCTTTCCTGTACGGACTAGCTGCCTGGCGAGAAGAATGCGCCTTCGATCAAAGTCCCTTTGCGGCGGAGTATCAAGCCTACCGTTCTCGCACCGGTATGTTCTTGCCGCGTCCCTTCACGCTGTGGCGCCAGACGCAAAAGTTGTGGCGAACCCGCCAACGTTAATGTCGAGGTATAGTGGCCGGGACTGAAGCCTCAAATCGTGTTGCTCATCGCCAGTTCGCGGGTGTCAATGTTCGCACATCTGGGGCTATTCAGGTCGTCCCCTGCCAGTTAGGGGCGACATGACCTGTCGTGTAAGCTGGCCGTTGTTTGTCTCGTTTCGTAGTTTAAGCCGTGCCTACCAGGAGCAGAGTGCGGTGCTTAAAGGTCAGAAACTTGTCGCGTGAGCCCACTTTGCGCCCCGCCATACGAACTGGTCCGCCTCCAAACATCCCCACGAACGAGGATTTCAGCATGCGTCCAGTGCGAATCGCGCTGCTTGCCCTCATCTTAGCATTGCTAGCTTGCTGGCCGTACGACAACAGACTGGCCAGCAGTTCCCGAGAATCTTCGACGGCCACGGTGCCAAGCACGAACTGGCCCCAGTGGCGCGGCCCTTACCGCGATGCCATTTCTCGGGAAACCGGCCTATTATCGCAATGGCCCAAAGATGGGCCCCCTTTGCTATGGGAAACAAAAGGACTGGGGCAGGGTTACTCCACCGTCTCAGTGGCCCGCGGTCGGCTTTTCACCATGGGCGATCGCAAGGATGCCTGTCATGTGATTTGTCTCGACGCCGAGACCGGCAAGGAACTGTGGTCCGCCAAGGTGGGAAAAACCGGCGGCAGTTATCCTGGCCCGCGTTCCACGCCCACTGTAGATGGCGAGCGCGTGTACGCCTTGGGTCAGTTTGGCGATCTGGTTTGCCTGCACGTGACTGACGGTCGGGAGCTGTGGCGGAAGAGTCTTCCCAATGATTTCAAAGGCCGTAAGGGCGATGGCTGGCACTACAGCGAATCCGTGCTTATTGACGGTGAAAAGCTGGTGTGCACACCAGGTGGTGAAGAAGCACCGATCGTGGCTCTGAACAAGCTCACCGGGAACGTCATCTGGAAAGCCAGAATCCCGGGTGGCGTTCGCGCGGGACATGCCTCCATGGTCATCGCCAATGTTGGAGTGCGGCAGTATATTCAGCTCACCGCGGACGCCGTTGTTAGCGTTCGGGCCAGCGACGGTCAGTTGCTCTGGAAATGGGGCCAGGGCAAGATCGCTCCTAACACCGCCAACATACCCACCCCGATCGTGGATGGCGACAAAGTCTTCGTAACCGTCGGTTATGGAAAAGGAGGCGGATTGCTCCGTCTGCTTCCGCGAGCCAATGGCTGCGACGTTGAAGAGGTGTATTTCGAGCGGCGATTGACAAACCGCCACGGTGGTGTCGTGCTTGTTAATGGCTATCTCTACGGTGACCGTGACAATACTGGCTTCCCCTGGTGTGCGGAATTCGCCACCGGCAAGATCATGTGGTCGAAGCAGGCGCGTGGTCCGGGGGAAGGCTCTGCCGCCATCCTCTATGCGGACGGCAAGCTGTACATCCGTTATGACAACGGAATCCTTGCACTTGTGGAAGCCACGCCAAAAGAATACCGCGAAATCAGTTCGTTCAAGATTCCTCACAGTTCCCGGCAAAGCTGGTCGCATCCGGTGATTTGCAACGGCAAGCTTTATCTCCGCGAACAAGATTACCTGATGTGTTACAACCTTCGCCCGTGAATAATCGGCACTGTCGCTCAGCCCTGGAACACCTGGAATGTCCGTATCGCCGTTCCCTGTAGATTCTGCCGCCGGCCTCGGACGATTGGGAATAATGCATTGCCCCAACAGTAGCAGATCGGGTCGAACTATGCCGGATGCCGCTAGCCAGGACACGCTGATTCGCCAGTTACAAGAATGGGAGGCAGAATTGCTTCACCGGGAAAGTGCCCTCAATCGCCGCGAGACTGACATTCAGCAACGCGAACAGCGAATGGCTTTGCACCGCCAACACTATGACCGGGATTTAACCGGCCTGGAACAGCGCATCCGCAATGCCCGGCGTCGGCTAAATGCGCTCACCGAAGAATATGAGCGCTTGCGCCAGAAGATTTGCACCCTGAACCAGACTAATCTACCGCCGGAGCAGAATTCCGCACCGCCGGATAATGTTGGCTGCCGAACCAGTAACAGCGAGGGGTCTCAGCTATCCGGTTTGTCGCTCTGGCCACCGGGGCTAAGGCAGGTGTGGGCTGATCCCCTGGGCTTTTTGCAAAAACTCATAGGTCAGTTACTCGACCGCATCGTAGAACTTCAGGAGTCACTTGACCGCCTGAGCGTATTGCGAGAACAATGGCTAGCTGAGTGGAACGCTGCCTTAGAACAATTACAACACCGTGCTAATGCTCTGGAAAATTGGCAGCGCGACTTAGAGCGTCGTCAGGCCATGTTAGAGCGAGCCGAGGCTTATCTCTCGCAACAGGCGCAGAATCAACGTCAACATGACCTTCGCCTGCAAGCCGCCACCGCAAGACTGGCGGCACGTGAACGCGCCTGGCAACTCGCGATCAAGCAGATCCAGCTTCGCTGGCGAACTGCTGCACGAGCAATCCGCCAGCGGGAGTTGCACCTGCAATGGCTGTACGAGGAATGGCAGGCTCGCCTGCAATCGGCTTATCGCCACTGGCAGGAATCACACCACCACGTCTATGAACTGGCCCGACGCTATGCACATCTCAGTCGTCACCATCAGGTACGACTGGCCGAACTAGAGCAAGCACGTTTCCGGCTTTGGGAGAAACAACAGGCGCTGGAAGCGGCCATCCAAACCTGGACAGTACAGACCCAGGATGCAACAGCGGCAGAAACGCATCTGCGAGCGTGTCAGCAAAGGTTAACGGAGCACCTGGCTGCATGGGAACGCCGATTACATCTCCGCGAACGGCAACTAGCCGCCGAATGGGATGCCCTCTCTCGACTACTAGCTCACCTCTGCCAACGTGAACGCGACTTGCAGGTCACATCTCATAGACTTTGCTTCGACACACTTGCCTGTCAGTGGCAAGTCTACTGTCGTTGGATAGAAACCCAGCGCGAGTCAGCAAAATCACAAATTGTGCAGATCGAGCGAGATTACCTACGCGACACCAACCGGGCATTACTTGAGGACATTGAAAACCTTGTGATCTCCTTACTCCGACCGCTTTCGCACTCCGAATCCTTGCCACGCGCTGCCTAACGGATCTCACATGCCTCCTTTGCCGGATCACAACAGCAGGGCAGCTTCGCTTATCTTTTTGTGAATGTTTATCTATTACGCGATAGGATCGGCCTGTACGCTAGAAGAGCGAGGCCGGAAAATCTTGACCAGCCGCCTGCGGCTATTTGAAGTCAGTATGCTAAGCATGGTGCCGTCACCTACCCAAGCGGATGCCTAGATAAGCAAACCGTTGCCAGGAATGCGGCGGTTCAGCACTAAAGGTAAGGAGTTGCCCCGTCACAGGATGTAAGATACTTAGACTATGAGCATGGAGCGCTATAGCGCCGGCGAAACTATGCTTAGCCCCGTACTTAATGTCGCCATAAATCGGATAGCCACGATGGGCAAGTTGTGCTCGGATTTGATGGCGTCTGCCAGTCTGCGGGCGTAGTTCTAACCATGACAGGCCCCGGCCAATGCCGCATCGGCGGTAATGCAGAATTGCCAGCCGACTACCGGGCACGGCTTGAGCCGAGGCCTGAACGGTGCGGGCACAGTCATTTCTGTAAAGCCAGTGTTGCAACGCCCCCTGGGCACCGGGAAAGATGCCCTCGACGATTGCCCAGTAAACTTTTTCTACCGTTTCACTCCGAAACTGTTGCGCTAAACGCTTCGCAGCCTTGCTGGTCCGTGCCAAGACGAGAATACCCGAGGTTGGCTTATCGAGGCGATGAACGATGCCAACGTACACTTTGCCGGGCTTCTTATACTTCGCTTTTAGATAGCCAGCAGCCCAACGATGGACACTCTGAGATGTACCCGTACCGGTCATTACTGCCAGTCCGGGAGGTTTATTGATCAGCAGCAGGTGATTATCTTCATACAAGACCTGGCAAGCCAGTTCATTCACGACGCCGTTTGCCTCGTATTGCTCTGTTGGAATCGCGTTCTCGCTTGGGCCGCTTCGCTTCGAAAGGATTCGGGGTGTTATCGAATCGTTCCAGGTCGCGATCCGTCCAGCCGAAATGATGGGCCAGTTCATGGATAACGGTTTTGCGAATCTCAATCCGCAACTGCTTGGGATCTGGAAAATCGTTTTCCAGAGGGCGCTTGTAAATGACGATGCGATGCGGCATGGTGTATGGCTCCATCCCTTCACTCCAAGCACATGCTTTAATCATCGGCTCAAAAACCCCGTAGATGGTTTCACCAGCCGCTATTTCCTCGTTGGTCAATCCGACAGCGCGCAACACTTCTTGATTCGGTTCTTCTTCCACATCCACAATGACATTATCAAGGTGACGACGGATTTCCTCGGGTAAAGTATCCAGCACGTGCTTGACGACGCGGCAAAATTCCTTCCAGCGCATAGCGTTTTGCCACACAGCAGTTCAGTTGGTCGCGTTTTCGCTATACTATGATACTACGACCCGCGCGTACTCGAGAAGACGGAAAAAGCCGATGAAGGTACAGCCTCCCAGTTACGCCCGCCCACAGGCCGGCAACAAGAAAGACAGCTCCGGCTTGCAACACCGCAAGCCAACGATTTTCCGCTATCCCGTGCTTACGCCGCTGGGCCCCCTGGAGCTCTCCTGGACGAGCCACGGGTTACGCGGTTTGTCCTGGTGTGTGCGGTCGCCAAACTCGCCACCCCAGCATTCAGTACCTTTTCCATCCTGGCTCGACCGATTGGTGGCTACGTTGCAGCTGTATGGTCGGGGTCGGCCGGTGCGCTTTCGAGGAATACCCATTGATTGGACGTCGCTTCGCCCTTTCCAGAGGCTGGTGCTCAGGGCTTGTCGCAGAATCCCTTACGGTAAGACGATTAGCTACCAGGAGTTGGCGCAACGGATTGGCCGTGCTGACGCGGTGCGGGCCGTCGCCCGGGCCCTGGCGACCAACCCCTTGCCGATAATTATTCCCTGTCATCGTGTGGTCCGGAAAGGAGGCAGTCTGGGCGGGTATTCTGCTCCTGGCGGTCGCGCTTTAAAGCGAAGATTGCTCATGATGGAAAAGCAGACGGCTGTCGCCAGCGCGAGCAACACTACCTCCTGAATCGGATGCGGATCATGGCAGATTGGCTGCAAGAGATTGTTGACAACAAACGCCGGGAGTTGGTTGAGCGACAGGCAATATGCCCGCTCCGGGAATTGATGCGCCGGGCTGAGCATGCCTCGGCACCTCGCGGCTTTCGCCGGGCCTTAACGGAGTCCCCGGGCATACAGGTTATCGCAGAAGTCAAACGCGCTTCACCCTCCGCCGGTCCTATTAAACCCGATGCGGATGCAGTAACCCAAGCCCGGCTCTATGCCACCGGCGGAGCTGCTTGTTTAAGCGTCTTGACTGATGAAAAGTATTTCCGCGGTTCGCTTCATGACCTCAGCTCGGTGCGTGCAGCCGTTACTTTGCCTGTCCTGCGAAAGGATTTCATCCTGGATCTTTATCAAGTGGTCGAGGCCCGATCAGCTGGCGCAGACGCAGTATTGCTTATCGCAGAAGTTCTCGATGACGGACAACTCACTACACTTATTCGCGAAACGCGCCAATGGGGCATGGATGCTCTGGTTGAGTTCTATCTCCCGGTGAATTTGCCACGTGTCCTGAACGCTGGAGCAGACCTAGTGGGCATTAATAACCGTGACCTGCGTACCTTTCAGACCGACATTCGTCATACGCTCCAAATCGCCAATCAGGTGCCCCCAGATATATGCTTAGTCAGCGAAAGCGGCATTCGTACTCGACAGGATGTGGTACAACTACAGCAGGCAGGCGTAAAAGCTATCCTGGTAGGCGAAACTTTGATGCGTGCCCCTGACCCTGTCGCTAAACTTCGCGAATTGCTCGGCTCATGAACTAGCGTTTCCGGCATTGACCTCCGATCCTGCTGCCGAGCATGCCGGAGGAGGAAACCGAACTGTACCAAGGCGTCGCTCCATAATGCGAACGGCTTCTGGATGGTTATCCACCAATATCCACTTCCGCCCTAAACGGTGTGCCGCTACGCCGGTGGTGCCACTCCCGGCAAAATAGTCCACTACTAAGTCGCCCGGACGACTGCCCGCTCGGATAATCCTCTCTAACAGCTTCTCCGGCTTCTGCGTCGGATAACCCGTTCGTTCCCTACTGTTTGTCGGAACAATGGTCATCCACCAAACATCTGTGGGCAACTTACCCCGGTACGCTTTCTCTGGACCGACAAGCTCCGGCGACATATACGGTATACGATCTATCTCCTGCGCATTGAACGTCCAGGTACGCCCCTTCGCATACCAGAGGATATTATCGTGTTTGTTGGGGAAACGGTTACGAGGCCTACCGCCGTAATCATACGCCCAGATGATCTCGTTTATGAAACGTTGTGCCCCGAAAATTTCATCCAGTATTAGGCGACAACGATGCACTATACGCGGCTTCACATGGAGGAAAAAACTGCCAGTCGGCTTGAGGATGCGCCAGCCCTCATAAATACATTCGCGCAAGAATCTCCAATACTCGTCCGCCGGCATCCTATCATCGTACGCCAGATCGGAAACTACCCTATAAGTGTAGGATCTGCCACCAAAGCCTTTCCGCCACTGGTCGCCGCCATGAAGTTTAATAGAGCGTAATCGTCGGCATTTTCCGGTATTGAACGGCGGGTCTATATAGATCAAGTCAACAAATTCATCTGGCCAGTCACGCAGCACTTCCAGACAGTCACCCTGATAAATGCGATTGCATTCGGGTATTCCCAGCCTATTCGCCGTATTCATTTTCCCGGATTTCCTTATTTCGGAGGCGCACGCAGGTCCCAAACCCTCAAAGTACCGTCTATGCTTCCGGAGATCAGTCGTGTTCCACCATCCATAAGCGCGATGCCTTGCACCCAGGATTGGTGCCCCTCCAGAACACGATAAGGTTGGCCGTTACTCACATTCCACAGTCGAATAGTACGGTCGCGACTCGCGGAAATTAATACCTGCCCGCACGGATGAAAAATGAGTGCCGATACCTGAGAAGAATGCCCAGTTAATACACGATTCAAATTTCCAGATGCAACGTCATAGAGGCGAATAGTACCGTCCAGAAATCCGGCAGCGAGCAGCTTTCCATCTTCGCTGAAAGTTAACGCACCGCATATTGGCGGTAAAACAAGAACACTGCCGTCGGATTTTTTCTCGGCGGAACTGACAGTCAGGTCGCGAATCTTCTGTGCGTTTTCGAGATTCCACAAGTGAATCGCAGTGTCGTACCCGGCACTTGCCAGTATCCTGACTTTAGTATTTCCAGCAAGGGCGCTGATCCAGTCGGAATGAGCCGACCATCTCAGTTTGGTCTGGCCGTTGGCAACATCCCAGATCATAATCGCTCCGTCGTCGCCACCACTTGCCAGGAAGTTTTCTCCGAGGGCAGCTAGTGCGCGGACGCTGCCACGATGTCCAGGCCAGAAACGCGGCGGAACTTCAGACCATGGCGAGTGTATGTATATCTTGCCGTCACTGCCACCCAGGATAATATGTCCGGGCGGTAAGAAGACAGCGCTGGTATATACAGGCGAATCACTGAGTCGCAACGGGCTATTCGTCTGGCTGGCACGAACACCAAGAAGTTGCGGCCAGGTCCACCATTGAATCACACCGCGATCGGTCAAGGTCAATACGGGACCGCGTTCTCCTAAGTTTAATAAGCCAACGATAGGTTGTTCCAAACCCGACATGGTAAGGATAAGGCGCGCTTGCTCCGGCTGAATAGGCGGGAAACCTGGTGGTTGTGCGAGGATTGGCGCCATCGCAACCGGCGCCAATAGAGCTAAGGGGATCGCCATCCAGGCGGCTCGCGGCATCATCATCGCTATTCCTCGCGCCGAACCGACTTGATAATAACTTCCTGCTCCGGGACGTCGCGATAGCCCCCTCGGGTTGTGGTTTTCACCAGGCTGATTTTATCAACAACGTCCATGCCTTCGATGACTCGGCCGAATACACAATAACCAACGCCGTCTCTCGCCTCTTTGCGATCGAGAAAAGTATTGTCGCGGACATTGATGTAAAACTGAGAAGTAGCACTGTCGGGATCGGCAGTACGCGCCATGGCAATGGTTCCTCGCCGATTGGAAAGCCCATTGGCCGACTCGTTCTTAATCGGTGGACGGGTTTTCCTCGGTTTCATACCTGGTTCGAAGCCACCGCCTTGGATCATAAAGTCCTTGATTATGCGGTGGAAAATCAGCCCATCATAAAAACGGTCGTCCACGTATTGCAAAAAATTCTTGACGGTTTCTGGCGCCTGGAGCGGGTACAACTCGACGCGGATCGTGCCCAGGGATGTTTCGATGCGCACTACGGGGTTCTTTTTCTCCTCAGCAGTCGGCCCTGGCGGCGAGAAAAGCAATACTAGTGCTAGAAATGCACCAAGCAGGAGTGCCGGTAATCCCAGCCAAAGCAATAGTCGCACGGCCTTGCCCCTCGGAATGTGGTCACATTGGCAACTCTAATTTCATTTGTAAGCTTCCGCAGTTCAGCGGCCAGTGGGTTGTGCGAAGCCCCCGGCATTCCGTTTAGCGTGGTGTTTGCCCAATCATCCGCCAGAAAGAACCACGCTGGGTGATGCGCGGACCGCAAGCCGGGAATTTTGTCACTGTTGTATGGCGGCTTGCGTTAATAATAACGGTAGCTGCAATCCCAAGGAGGCAAAGCATGAGCATTGCCGAATACGGCTGGCGAATTCACGGTGCGGAGCGTTTTGCCGGGCATCCGCTGGGGCGATTCTCGTTTGGCAGGTATCGGTTCCTGTTGCGGGTCGAGCGTGACCTGGCCTTGCCGCAATTCGTCGGGGCAATGCTACGGGGGGGCCTGGGACACGTGCTGAAGCGGACGGTTTGCAGCTGGGCCGGCAGCGACTGCTCCTCTTGCCGCCACCATTTCCTTTGCCCGTACGGTTATCTTTTCGAGACACGCCCACCCCCAGGCAGTGACCGGCTGCGGAAGCTGACCGAAATCCCTCGACCCTTCGTCGTGGAGCCACCCCAGCTGGAGGGTACTCTACCGGGCTGGAAAGACGCTGACTCTGTCCAATCCGACGCCACTCACAGGGGACGGGCATGGATTCGTGCCGGCGAGTTCCTCGAGTGCCGGCTGGTGCTCGTTGGCAAAGCGATTCTCTTTTTGCCCTATTTCATTTTTGCGTTTGAGCGTCTGGGACGGTCGGGCCTGGGTTACCAGCGTGGTAAATTTCAACTCTGGCAGGTACGTGCCGACCCGCCCGTATTGTCCCTTTGCCACTCGCATAATGTAACTAACAATGGGACGGCTACGCCTCCGCGGCGACCGGTACTCTATAGCGTACAGAATCGCCTGTGCGGTACCGACACATCTACCATATACGGGCGCAACATATTGGAGCAATTGAACATAGTTCCTCGGCGGATTACTGTGCACTTCCAAACACCGACGCGCATTTGTAGAGACGCCTCAGTGTGCCGGGAGATTTCATTCGCTGACTTGATTCGAGCGTTGTTGCGGCGATTGTCTAGCTTATGTTATTTTCATTGTGGTTTCGGACTAAACATTGATTATCAAGAGCTGATACGTCAGGCCGGTGAAATTCAAACTATTGCTTCGGAACTATACTGGCAAGAGCAAAGCCGCTATTCTACGCGGCAAGAAGCGAAAATTCTCATGGGCGGCGTGGTCGGTCATGTGACTTATGAAGCGCCTTGTGTGCAAGCCATGCTTCCCTTCCTGCCGCTGCTTGTACTTGGCCAATACACGCATGTCGGAAAAGGGACGGTCATGGGGATGGGAAAATTTACCGTACGAAATGCCGACTGGTATAAGCAATCACCTAACGAATAATCTCCTGGTGCCTGTGGCGCTGGGATTATCTTTCGCTCACCGGCAAATACCATACGCTTAATCATGAGGCAAGACAGTTCCGTGCTGCAAAATGCCAGGAAAGACACTTGCGAGCAGGGAGGAATGACCTGATGCGTCCGGCCCACATTCTAATTTGCACGCTAGGAACTAGCCTATTTAGACCGAATCTGGAAGGCCTACGGCAACGGCTCAGCGATCCAGGAATGGATGAACGTTCGCGGCGATTGGCAGAAGCTTACGCACAGCAAAACTGGGAGGCAGTAGCGAAAGCGTTGGAAGCGTTTAAGCCCGACGAGCACATCTGCGGCGCTGAAATCAACTCCATCGCCAGCATACTTGAAAAGGGTTACGTGAATAGGGAATGCGGCCTATATTTCATGCATTCCGATACGACCGAGGGAGAAAACATCGCACGTGTGCTGGTCCATTACTACCAAAGGCGGGGGCACAAGCCAGTGGAAGCGGTAAGGATTGCCGACCTGCAGGACAGTGATCCATTGCGTTTTCGAGTACGGGGACTGCGAAACCTCGCCCGGGAAATCTGCCGAGTCATCCGTAATTACTCCAGTTATGCCTGTGCGATTAATGCGACCGGGGGATATAAAGCCCAGATCGCCATCGCTGTACTGCTGGGACAGGCTCTGGGCGTCCCGGTTTACTATAAGCATGAGCGCTTCAGCGAGATTATATCATTTCCGCCGATACCTGTGGCTTTGGATTTCGAGGTCTGGATGCGAGCAAGTGCTATGCTTTTTGACTTAGAGTCCAGCACGGAACTGATTCCGGCAGATGTTTACGCTTCCGACTGGGATGAACGTTATGAGAGTCTGGTAGAACGAATCGCTCTGGAGGGCCGCGAATATTTGGATCTGTCCCCAACTGGTCAGATTTTCCATGAAACTTTCCGGCACCGGTTTCATACTTATCGCGAGCGCTTGCTGCCCCCACCTGCCCGAGAGAAAAAACCCCCGAAAATCCCCCAACGCTTCAAGGACGCTAAACTGAGGGAATTCCTGCAACGACTGACGGACGAAATACCGCAGGTAATCCAGTGCATTGTCCATGCCAGCTCAGTGGCCTGTCAGAAGCGAACTGGTTTTCGATTGAATGACGGAAGAATTGAAGGCGCGTTTGCTGATGGCTCGCCATCGGCTTCGTTCCGCCTGGAGACAACTGCACGCAATGAAAGCGAAATGCTTGCGGTCGTGGCCGCGCTCAATGAATGGTTGCGCTCGCAAACTTGAGGGTTTACCCGCATAACCTGACGTGCCATGGTCGTGCTCAAAACCGATAGTTTCAACTGGCAATGGGATTTTCACCCATTCAGGAAAACCTGAAACGTGTTCGGGAAACTGCTGGCGAACCTGCGAACATAGAGCACGGAACGTTTGCGTGTTACGGATGCGGGCGGCGGGTAATTGGATTGGCTTGCTAGCGTTTCCTTGTCACAATGCGTCTCGTTGGCACGTTAAGTTTATGGAACAGGATGAGGAGGCAATCCTATGGGCAGAATACTACTGCTGGTCGGCTTGCTGATTTGCTTTGGCCCGTTTGGCTTCATCATCTGGATAATCCTGATGTTGTTCTGCGGCTGCCGCGAAGATTAGCCAGTCCGGTTTGTTAATCGAGCTTTTTGTGCTAGAGTTAATAGCCCGGCGTAGTTGCAGGGATGTTGCCAGGAGTCCAGTCATGGTCCCGCCGCACATTCGGGAATCTACCGAACTCTTGCTAGCGCGGATGCTCAATGAATATGCCTATTGTCCGCGTCTGTTCTACTTGGAATACATTTACCGCGAGTGGGCCGACAGCAACCACACCCTGGAAGGCCAAGCCGTCCATCGCCGCGTGGATGAAGAAGTCGGAGAACTACCTGACCCCGCCGAGTTGTTAGCCAGCGACGAACAGTTTCAAGCGCGCTCCATACTCCTCTCGGCCCCGAAACCCGAAGGAGGAATGGAAAATGTTGAGCTTCTTGGTCGTTTCAAGCGCGCTCCATACTCCTCTCGGCCCCGAAACTGGGGATCATAGCCCGTATGGATTTAATCGAGACAGTCCATGGTCGCGTTCGTCCGGTAGACTATAAGAAAGGGGCTCCTGGCCCATCGGGTCCGTGGGAACCAGAATGCATTCAACTCTGTGCCCAGGGACTAATTCTCCGAGAGAATGGCTATCAATGCGAAGAGGGCGTTATTTACTATGCCAGTACAAAACAACGTTTTGTGACCCCGTTTGATGAGGCCTTAGTAGGTCGCACTTTGGAGTTTCTCAAGGAGGCCCAACAAACGGCAAGTCAAGACCAGATGCCACCCCCATTGAAAGACAGTCCGAAATGTCCCCGCTGTTCCCTAGTAGGTATTTGCTTGCCAGATGAAGTGAACTTGCTACATGGTCGGCCTGTGGAAGAAGTAAGACGACTATTGCCGGCTCGAGATGACGCTGCTCCTGTTTATGTTTCGGAACAAGGGGCCTTTATTGGGAAATCGGAAGACCGTCTCAGCATTCGCCGGCGCGACCAAACGACGGAGTTTGTTCGCCTGTTAGATGCATCGCAGGTATCAATTTTCGGAAATGTACAGCTTTCTACTCAGGCGCTACGATCACTGATCGAACGTGATATTCCGGTGTTTTATTTCACTTACGGTGGGCGATTGATCGGAGTGACGACCAGCCTTCTGGGCATCAATGCCCCGTTACGATGCGCCCAGCATCGTTTGGCAGAATCACCAGAAGAATCCTTGCGTATAGCGCGCATGGTTGTCGCTGGCAAGATAAAAAATCAGCGAACTTTGCTTCGCCGCAATGCCAGTCAGTTGCCGAGCCAGGTTCTCACAGAACTGGCACGCTTATGGCGTTTAGCTCGAACCGCTCCTGGGGCTGAACAACTACTCGGATTAGAGGGAGCAGCGGCTTTACTATACTTTCGTCATTTTGCGCAGATGCTCAACGACCCCATGGGCTTCGACGCCCATGGTCGGGAACGACGACCGCCTCCGGATCCCATCAACGCTCTGCTTTCCTTTCTTTATTCCCTCTTGTGTAAGGACGCTCTGCATGCTGTGTTAGCCATCGGGCTGGACCCGTATTGCGGTTTTTATCACCGACTTCGCGCCGGAAGGCCATCTCTGGCTCTAGATTTGATGGAAGAATTTCGTCCATTGATAGCGGATTCAGTTGTGTTATCCCTCGTGAATAATCGCATGGTGTCCCGCAGCGATTTTATCTTCCGCGGGCCAGCTTGCGCCATTAAGGATGAAGCCCGCCGGCGTGTTATCCAGGCATATGAAGCGCGCATGGACACTTTGATTCGTCATCCTCGCTTTGGTTATCGGATCAGCTACCGGCGTGCTCTGGAGGTCCAGGCTAGACTATTGGCTCGCACCATTGCTGGTGAGCTGCATCACTACCCACCGCTTACTACTCGGTGACAACAGTGATGAGAGGCCGCAATGCGCAAACGCTACCTGGTCGCTTACGATGTCCGTGACGACTCCCGACTTCGAAAGACTTATAAAAAAATGTTGGGCTTTGGCGATTTCGTGCAGTACTCAGTTTTCCTCTGTGACCTATCCCACTCTGAGCTGGTCATTATGCGCGAAGCACTCAGGGAGATTTTGAACTTGCAGGAAGATTGCCTCCTCATAGCAGAACTACCCTGGAAACCTGGTAAACGTTCCCATAAAATACAGGTGCTTGGACAACGGCGTCTGCCGGATCCAAAGCCGTGCTATGTGATTTGACGGCGATCTTTGGCAACTGGCCTAGATCTCACCTGTAACAATACCCAATGGATCAGCATCGGTATCAAATGCACGGATTCCGCTGCCTCAGTTGCTCGCCCCGCGTGCCGGGCCGCGAACTGCGAGCAGCTAGGTGCTTTCACGATCCCCAGCCGGTGCTCGATCCCTCGATGCAGATGGCACTTATGACTGCGCAACCACCAATAAATCACTTGAGACGGCTGGAAGCAGTCTGCCCGGTGATGAACCGCTCGCAAGACCCGTCCAAAATCTCGGTAAATCCGACGCCGAAACGCCGGCGGGGGTCTCCGCGACTAAACAATCGCGGCCCCATTGAAGCGATGACTAGTGTTTCGCCATACCACTTTTTTAGTTTGTAGACACCTATCAGCCCGCTGTCCATGGTGGTTACCATCGTCAGCTTTCCTTGTCGTCGGCCAAGGCGAAAAACGTGCTCCTCCATCCAGGATTTCGCCACAATGCCATTACGAACCACGATGCGTATGGTTATCCTGCCGTACATTCTGGACCCGACAAACAAAGTGCTGTTCAGGGCACTGCAATCACAAACAGGCAGCGGCGATAGGCACGGAGCTTTGGGTTTCGGCATAGACCAAAGTGGCCCGTAGTGTTTGCTGCTACTCTATCACGCCACTAAGTTTGGCAGTGACGGCACACTGAGCTTGCTGCGATAGTCTTCGCCAAGCACCACGTCCTCGAACCTGCAAACCCACGTTCCTTTTAAGTTTCGCTGGGGAACGTAAATAATTACCCGCTCGGATTCTGCACGAGGCAAGCGACTTCCGGTGGTCATCATCAACTCCTCTTATCACAGAAAGCTTATCACTAATTCTATCACTCCGGGATCGCGGTTCAACAGCTCCACTGGGTTAGTTATTAAAAACTCAAGAGATACCGATGTCTGTTCTGTCAGCGGATACTGATACACCTTGCTCTGATATTCATTGTTGAACCCCTTTCGTTTATCCGTTCTTGGCAAGTACAACTCTGCGTAATGGCCAGGTATGGGCATCGGTTGGGCGATGGCTCTTGCCTGTGCCGATAGGCCAAAGCTCTCGCCAGAGCATTGGATATCAAGTCCTCCGATGCGTGTCCGACTTCATGGGGCGACATGCTCGGGACTGTGTCTATGGCACTTTTCATGACCCGGACACAGGCACACCACTACTTCCAAGGCTCATAGGGTTAACGGAAACACCCTCAATCGGGCACGTGAAACTGCTGGGAAGCCCTCGACAGTCAAGCTAACTATCTCTCACTTATCCCGCACCTCCCTCGTTCGGGAAAACTTCTTCTTCCACCTTATCGTACATAGCCAGATGGCGTTCCAAAGAGAACGGCAGTTTCTTCTTGCGGCAATATTCAGCCGCTATCCGCCCTGCTTCCCGGCACATCTCCATCAAGTAGCGGTTACACACTTCTTGCGGTTTCTGATATACCTCCGGAACCGCAATCTGATGTAACAGCATCCGCGCTTCAACGAGTACCGCCCATACCGCGCACCTTCCCAATCCGGCTGAGTAATTGACCCGGGGGAACAAAGGACGATGTTGATATCTACATCTTCAGGCGATATATAGTCTCGCCGCGATTTGTAGGTTGCAGCCCAAATGAGTTTGTCTGTCCAGTTGTTACCGAAGTCAATTTCTGGTCCGCCGAGATCCGCTCCCTAATAGATCATAGCTTATTCCCCAGTCCAAATACATTTTGGTATCCGCGTTTGAGTTAGCGTTTTTCCTTTACTTAGCCACTTAGTTCATCACTACTGCAGAGCAATTTTCCCGCCCACGATTCAAGGGGCCAGGATGACACAGCAATCACGCTGCCAGGAGTACCACATGGCGGTTGTCCTACCTTTTCTGTTACATTTGACGCTCACACAACACACGCGCTTTCGTCAGACTAGCAGGCACAAGAAAAATGAAACCTGCCAGGGTCGAACCCTTTAGATAGGCCATACAATCGGCACCAACCCTGATTATGGAAGTTTCCCTAGTTGTTCCCCACCTTGCAGCCACAATACCCTTATCGCTGTCAAACCGAAAGAACATAGTTGGGCTCTACGAACACGCTATGCGTAGGGGCCACTCCACTCAAATACAATTTTGCCCTATCCAGCTCTGCTTCCCGGCCAAGTGAGATCGCCTTTCGGCCTATAGCGAAGTCGCATGACAAATTCTACAAACCTCAGAGGTGCCACCGAATCCAAGTCGCGATAATGATACCGTTGTCGATATTGATCCCATAGGGGCACTCGATTAAGTTTGACCCTTTGAGATACAGCAACTCACCCTGCCCGTCATAACCAACAGAGAGAGCAGTGCTGCTCATAGCGCTCTAGAAGCACCTGACACGATTGTTCCCAAGAAAGTCGAGACGAATGAACAGACATACTGCTCTCACCCCTCTTAGCGTATTCGGAATTATATAGTACCTGGCCTCCAGCGTATATGTTGCCATCGTGGTGAAATTTGGCGCTCGAAGACAGACAATATGCGTCCGTTGCTGGGTTGGGTCACTGTCACGGCCGCTTTGGTGCGGGCTGAATACCGTATATATGCTCTATATTTTGGATCGAAGAACAACCTGCCAGCGTTGTAAGTCTCCAATACTGCATTCCGTCTTGAATTACGCCTCTTCCTATTCGAGTTGCTAGCCTTAGCTCACCATGGTCAGTTAGCTCGACCCTTTTCTTTGCAATAATTGTGGACCGTGGCACGCGTTATGTGCCCAGACGGAGTCGGGCCAGGCGTCGTCGCAGACAAAATACGTGTGGAAGGCGCGGATGGCAAGGTTGTAGACGCGTTCATACGTGCCGGTGTCGTACAGCTCAGTAACCGCCACTCGCCGACCGTCGTGGCTGACCAGCAAGTCGCCGGGTCGCAACTCGCCCGCCGGCACCCAACCACGACCAACTACATACAACGGATGCTCCGCCGTCGTGCGGATGACCTTTAGCGCACAGGCAACTCTGCTTGCATTATCCGCCCGCCAGGTTGTCTCTCACTTCTCCTGCCGCAACATACTGTCATCGGGATGTCAACTCAAGGGACTTACGGATAAACTGATTCCTTCGCCCGGCTAACCATACAGGACAGTGTCTACGCGATGGCACTCAGAAGCACTTGGGGCGGAACTTAGTCCGTTCGCTCAGCTAATCTTGCAGCATCGTGTCAACACTAGGTCAAGCCGTGCGGTCTCCCAGACCTCACTTCGAGCCAGTAAATCCCTTCCACAGCGCCCGTAAACCCGCCAACTGTTCCTTCGTCAGCGTCGGCTGCTTGCCCCCAGCTTGCACCTCGGCCAGCGCCTCCGCTGCAATATGCTCCAGCAATTTCGGCACCCGACTCAATATCTCATATCGCTTCGTCGCCTGAGAGTAAACACGGTCCACTCGCAGCCCCGCCCGTTGCAGCCTATACTTCTTGCGAAACCGCGCCACCGCTTCGCTGCTGACCACAATGATCGGACTCTCCCCGTAGTGCTGGCGTCCCCGCGTATTGACCACCGTCTCCTGCACCGGCTCCTGCCGCTTCGCAAACCACACCTCGTAGAAATCGGTCACCAGCGGCTGCCCACACAAAGCACAGCAAATCCATGCCAGGCAGATGTCGTCTATAATCTCCTGTCGCTTCAACACCCGCAGGCGATTCCAGTGGGGCAACACTTTGCCGCGATAGCGTACCGGCTTGACCCCAGTGAGCGAGGGACTGGCAAATTCCGCCAGCCAATCATCATGGGCAATGTACTCGAAGGTGCCCGCAGTCACAAACAGTCCCTTGGGCCGCTCGTCTAAGTCAATCTCCGCCTCTTCTTTCAAACCACTGTCGCAAGGCCCCACGGGTGGTCGCCGGTAATCCTCCGGTGGATTCCGCAGAGAAAGCATATCCAGGGATTCCACCACCAAGCCGACCACCCGTTTGCTGTCTTCCGGGAATACCTTGGGGTCATCAAGACAAATCCCGATCAAGGGTCCCACCAGGTCGTTGCCGGCGGCGCGGATCAGTTCGTAGGAGCGAAACAACGCCTCTCCGCCATCATCCAGGTGCCAGTAAATCTTGTCACCCAGCTTGATCCTCGCCAGTCCTTGCAAGGCTGCTACCAGCTCTGGCGAAGCCTCTTGCCGAAGTCGGTCGAACGCGATAAGAGCCATTTTCTGCTCCTTTCCGTTCCTGTGTATTAGTCCTATTGCGATCCTAGGGTATTCCTAACACAGTGCGGATGCGATGCAGTTCGTTGAGCGTTGCTTGTAATGCCGGGTGTTCTTGCAGGACTTTCTTAGTGACTTCCTCCATCGCGTCGAATAATTCAGTCGGGGTGGTTTCGCGAGCATCCAGTAACTTGTAAATGTTCTCCCATCCATGTCGTCTGGCGAAATTAGCGAACGCTCTATCGAAGGTACGGTGCAGCTCTTGGTGAAGACGGCGGCCTATTTTGACCAGGTTTTGCGATAAGCCGCGCAGGCTACTGGTTCCGTTCAGATACTTGTTAATGCCCCGCAAGATATATTTGAATGCTGGATGGTGCATATCGCACGCGTTATGTGCCCAGACGGAGCAGGGCCAGGCGTCGTCGCAGACAAAATACGTGTGGAAGGCGCGGATGGCAAGGTTGTAGACGCGTTCATACGTGCCGGTGTCGTACAGCTCAGTAACCGCCACTCGCCGACCGTCGTGGCTGACCAGCAAGTCGCCGGGTCGCAACTCGCCCGCCGGCACCCAACCACGACCAACTACATACAACGGATGCTCCGCCGTCGTGCGGATGACCTTTAGCGCACAGGCAACTCTGCTTGCATTATCCGCCCGCCAGGTTGTCTCTCACTTCTCCTGCCGCAACATACTGTCATCGGGATGTCAACTCAAGGGACTTACGGATAAACTGATTCCTTCGCCCGGCTAACCATACAGGACAGTGTCTACGCGATGGCACTCAGAAGCACTTGGGGCGGAACTTAGTCCGTTCGCTCAGCTAATCTTGCAGCATCGTGTCAACACTAGGTCAAGCCGTGCGGTCTCCCAGACCTCACTTCGAGCCAGTAAATCCCTTCCACAGCGCCCGTAAACCCGCCAACTGTTCCTTCGTCAGCGTCGGCTGCTTGCCCCCAGCTTGCACCTCGGCCAGCGCCTCCGCTGCAATATGCTCCAGCAATTTCGGCACCCGACTCAATATCTCATATCGCTTCGTCGCCTGAGAGTAAACACGGTCCACTCGCAGCCCCGCCCGTTGCAGCCTATACTTCTTGCGAAACCGCGCCACCGCTTCGCTGCTGACCACAATGATCGGACTCTCCCCGTAGTGCTGGCGTCCCCGCGTATTGACCACCGTCTCCTGCACCGGCTCCTGCCGCTTCGCAAACCACACCTCGTAGAAATCGGTCACCAGCGGCTGCCCACACAAAGCACAGCAAATCCATGCCAGGCAGATGTCGTCTATAATCTCCTGTCGCTTCAACACCCGCAGGCGATTCCAGTGGGGCAACACTTTGCCGCGATAGCGTACCGGCTTGACCCCAGTGAGCGAGGGACTGGCAAATTCCGCCAGCCAATCATCATGGGCAATGTACTCGAAGGTGCCCGCAGTCACAAACAGTCCCTTGGGCCGCTCGTCTAAGTCAATCTCCGCCTCTTCTTTCAAACCACTGTCGCAAGGCCCCACGGGTGGTCGCCGGTAATCCTCCGGTGGATTCCGCAGAGAAAGCATATCCAGGGATTCCACCACCAAGCCGACCACCCGTTTGCTGTCTTCCGGGAATACCTTGGGGTCATCAAGACAAATCCCGATCAAGGGTCCCACCAGGTCGTTGCCGGCGGCGCGGATCAGTTCGTAGGAGCGAAACAACGCCTCTCCGCCATCATCCAGGTGCCAGTAAATCTTGTCACCCAGCTTGATCCTCGCCAGTCCTTGCAAGGCTGCTACCAGCTCTGGCGAAGCCTCTTGCCGAAGTCGGTCGAACGCGATAAGAGCCATTTTCTGCTCCTTTCCGTTCCTGTGTATTAGTCCTATTGCGATCCTAGGGTATTCCTAACACAGTGCGGATGCGATGCAGTTCGTTGAGCGTTGCTTGTAATGCCGGGTGTTCTTGCAGGACTTTCTTAGTGACTTCCTCCATCGCGTCGAATAATTTAGTCGGGGTGGTTCGGCCACTATCCAGTAACTTGTAAATGTTCTCCCATCCATGTCGTCTGGCGAAATCAGCGAACTCTCTATCGAAGGTACGGTGCAGCTTTTGGTGAAGACGGCGGCCTATTTTGACCAGGTTTTGCGATAAGCCGCGCAGGCTACTGGTTCCGTTCAGATACTTGTTAATGCCCCGCAAGATATATTTGAATGCTGGATGGTGCATATCGCACGCGTTATGTGCCCAGACGGAGCAGGGCCAGGCGTCGTCGCAGACAAAATACGTATGGAAGGCGCGAATGGCAAGGTTGTAGACGCGTTCATACGTGCCGGTGTCGTACAGCTCAGTAACCGCCACTCGCCGACCATCGTGGCTGACCAGCAAGTCGCCGGGTCGCAACTCGCCCGCCGGCACCCAACCACGACCAACTACATACAACGGATGCTCCGCCGTCGTGCGGATGACCGCCCCGCCTTCGAGGTGCAAGTGATAAATGCGGGCGACACTCTCAAACTTCGCCTCCACCTCGCTCACCACTGTCGGGGCCGTCGGCTCCCATTCCAACCGGGTAATGATCCTGTCTCCAATGTCGAATTGCTCAATCGCTTTCGGCCCCTGCGGCGTCAGCAACTTCGTCCCCGCCGCAAAACACGCCCGTAATGCCTGACTGGCACCTAATATGGCTCCGGCGCCATGTAAAGCTGCACCAAGGTAGTCTCCTCGGTTATAAGCATCGATCGCATTGATAGCATTGCCGATCGCTTCCACGCCTTGCCAGACGCGGTAAGCAGCGCCCGCAAAACGGAGCAAGGCGCTGCCGGAGGCGGCTAACGCGCAGGGGTTGACAAAAGCAGCGGCGATAGCGACCACCGTGCCGGTGATCGCTCCTGCTTGATACCAGGAACTTTGCTGCAGTTGTTCGAGAGTTTCGGGACTAAAGTAGCCAATCACACGGTCGGAGAGTCCGGCCGTCAGCCCGCTCAACAAGCCGGCGCCGAACTCGAGAGTCCTCTGGCCATAATAGGCGGTTACTTCTGCAAAATAGTCAATAACTTGCTGAGCTAAGCCAGCAAACGTTTGAAAAGATTGACTATAGTCGCCCGCCACGAGGTAATAAAAGCCTTGAGTGAGCTGATCTTGCCAGGTGGGATAGGTGCGAACCCGCTCAACTAAGTTTTCGCCTTCCCAACGCAGGCTGTATACTTCCTTGGTGGTTGTGAGCTTGTTGGGCTCGCCATACGAAGAAACACTGTCGGGGAGGTAAATATCCTTACCCCACAAACCTACGGAGGATTCGATGGTCTCCTCTCCGGTACTGCTACTGGAATCTCCCTGGCGCTTGATTCGGTGCGAGTTGAATCCGCGATAGTGGCTTTCCTGGATTCTCTGGGGGTCGGAATAATTCCAGTCATACTTGTGCCAGGTCTCCTGGATTTCTTCCATGGAGATGCTGCTGAAGTAGGTGGTATCCTGTTGAGTAGTGCCCTTGCGATTGTCCGTTAGGTTTTCCTTGGTGAAGAAGTAACTCTGATGATGATTCGAACTGGGTTGCAGAGGTTCGAAGGTTTCGTAGATAGTATCTAAGGTCTCCTTGCGCGATTTATTGCGTTGGTGGCTTTGTTCGAAAGTGAAGTTGTCAGGATTTCCCTTGGTCTTGCGGCTAATTTTTTCAAAGTAATGGCCCACGACTGTTGTCGTACTCGCATTGTGAGTACTACCATCGGGGGCCCAGTATTCGGAATGCTCCTTGCTAATGCCCTTGGCGTGCACCTGGTCATTCGTGTCGGTCTCGAAAGTGCGGGAGGTCTCTGTCCAGCTCGATCCATCGGTGGAGGTGAAGGTAGTTGTTACTTTAGCCTTTGTGTAATTGGGTTGGTCAAAGGTCGTTTGAGTCTCGGGAGCAGTGGATTCGCGATAAGACCAGCTGACCGTAGCGCCCTGCGAATCTGTGTATTGACCGCTCGCTTTCAAGAGGTAGCCAGAGCTGCTATCTTCACTGGAAAAAACAGAGCGACTATATTGACCGCTGTTGCCGGAATAAATAACTCCATGGATAGTATCCTGATACTGGTTGTTGCCACTACCCCGTTCGAAGTAACTGCCACTGGCGTTATTAACCGGATCACTAGAGGTCTGCAACTTGCGATAAGCATTGTTGCCATTGACTTCGGTATAGCTGTCGAAGGTCCCCGAGCGATCCCCATTAGAGAGTGTGAATTCCCCGTGGGTTGTGATCTCGGTATCCTCGGCGGAACGATAGCGGTTGTTCACGGTGTACGTGATGGAGTCCTGTGTATAGGAACCGAGCAGCCAGTTATAATTGGTAACCGTTCGCGAAGTCCAGGTATGCTCTGTTTTGGAACCCGTATACTGGTCCGGCCCTTGATAATTACGCGATTCCTTGCTCCACTGAATACCGTTGCCGACGTCGGTGGTAAGGGCGTATTCCTTAGGTTGATTCGTGCGCGTGATCTCCCACCAATACTTATTGTCCCAAGATGGGCTGCGTGAGCGGTCTTGCTTGTAAGTGCCACCGATAGGCTTACCGGATGCATCTAGCTGGCCATCTTGCAGGATATGATCTTCCCAGCGAGCTGAGTCATAAGTTTTGCCGAGGTAGGTATAGTTAGCAGAATCGCCCCAGGCCTGATGGGTTTCCAATAGGTATTGGAGTTCTGTATCAGTTCCTGAAACATCTGTTTGCTGGCGTAGAAGATAAGTCTGGGCTAATGGAGCCGAAGTAAAATGGTAGTTCTTCGTTGACTGCGATTGGGAATCGGTGGCGCGGAGCCAGGATGTAGTGGTTCGTCCCGCTGGGAAACCCTGGGGCGTATTCAAACGCGACCAGCTACCGACATAGACGGTACTGACTTGCGTATTAAGCTGTGAGTTGCCGCTCGAGGTAACCGTCAGTTCCAATGGTTGGCCGCTACTATCCCAGGAGCCGTCGTAGTTTATATCCTGCGTATAGTTGCCAGTACGACTTTCATCCGTAGTGTAACGACTGTCCCAGCGATAGTTTGGATAGTCTTTGTGATAAATAGTGACTGAGTAATAACGGCTTCGGAGTAATTGGCCCTCCTCGTGATGGGCGGAAGTGTATGTGGCGGAGTCTAAATGGTCGCCGACCCAGGTTATATTTCCGGAAACGGAACCTCTATAGTCTCCTCGGATCTGATAGTCCGTCAGCCATGCAGAAGCCTCATGGATGTTCATTCCGTTGCTGTCAGTCTGGGAAGAATTGGAACGTCCAGTGGCATAATAGCGGTAAGCGTAATTTCCCTGGTAGTTGGAATCGTTAGTGATCCGGAATTTCTGAACTGCGTCGGAGGTGGGCGGAGTATAGCGAACAGTGTACCGGGTGTTTTGGGAGTCGGAACGATAAAAACTTTCCAGATAAGAGGTGCCGGTGGCCACGCCGCGGAAGAAATCATTCGGTAAATTGTCGGCAGGAGGAAGTTGTGGCGATGGGACATTAGCAGACTGGTCGCTGATGGTGTATTGACCTGTAAAGTTCCCGTTAGCGGTGATTGTGTAAATCAAGGTGTTGGGGTTTTCGTCGGCACCATGTTCAGAAGGGGGTACGTTGCTGGATGGTTGGAGTTGCCAGACTGCATTCCAGGATTGATTGAGGGCAAAACTGAAGAAATAGGTGCGGCCATTCGTGGAGGCGAAACTTCCCGAGCCGGTATAGGTAACCTGGTCTTGCAGTGTCTGTTTTGACCAGTTGTAGTTATTCAAATTCGTTGTCGCGGCGTCAAACCAGGAATCACCTGCGGAACCAAGAGGCGTAATGGTATATGAGGAATTAGTAGGGGAGACCTGGTAAGTATATGCGTAACCGACGTGGTCATAGTGGAAAACATATTCGTCCTGAACGCGGAGCCAGGCCGTATATATTACTGTGCCGCTTTCTGATACGGAAGTCGCACCGTTGCTGTTGGAAACGGAAATGGAACTGGAGATGGTCGTTTCAAAATAAGCAGTGGCGTTATCGGCGGTGAGCTGAACAGTATAGGTCCGTTGGTAGCTGCCGGAGAATTGGGCCAGTTGATAAGTTACCGTCGCAGGTTCGTTGGTGTTGGTGACTGGAGCATTGGCAAAGCTCGGGTCGTCATCGAGTGCTTGCAACCAAGCCGTAAACAAGTCCGGGGAATTCTGGAGTTGCTGGAACTGTTGAGCAACATCGTCCGGCATACTAGGGGGCTGAGTGATGTCCGGGAACGAACCGTCGAATTCCGGGTCACTCAGCAATTGCGGGTCTATCTGGGAGTCGGAGAGGTTGCTGTCGGTATCTCGTTGAAACCACGAGTCGTCGGAAATTTGCGAGCCATAATCGAAATTGTCGGAAGAAAGGCTCCCTCCGTCGGTGGAATTGTTTTGCGTGGTGCTTCCGGAATCCGGTGAGGCAACCGAAGAGTTTTCGGTATTGTTGTTCGAAGGAATAGACTGGTCATTGCTGGTACTGGAGCTGCTGGTTTGCGTCGTGGCAGAATCAGGGTTCGAATCGCTGCCGGAAGGCAAGGTGCCATCTGAGGTGGAAGAATCCGGTGGGCTACTGGGATTGTTCGCCGCGTCCGGTGCGTCGAGAATGGTCCAGGTAAATGTGACGAAGTCGGATTCCGTGCCGTCAGAGGCAGTCAGGGTGATAGTGAAGTCCACACTGGGCTGGTCGGGGTTGGCAATGGAGTAATCCGGATTGCCGGTGATAACGCTCGCAGCTGGGTCAAGTGCCAGACCCGGTGGCAGGCCGACCGCTGAAAAACTGATCGGCGACCGATCCGGAGGCGGCGAGGCCGTGTAGCTGATAAGACCGGCCAGGTCGAACTGAACCGGGTCGCCTTCGTAACGAATTTGCGATGGCGGATGCGTCAGCGTGAAGTAACTGGCGGGAGCAGTGCGGTCCTCGAGTTGTTCAAACCGCAGTAGAATGGGCTTAGCACGGCGACGGGAAGGTTGGTATAAGAGACAATCCGCCAGCCGGCCGAACGAGCGTTTCAACCAAAAGTAAAGATTCCACCGAGAGAGAGAGAGAGAGCCTGCGGCCAGTGAACATGGTTCTCTCCTCCTTAGCTGCCCGTTTCTGTTCCGCAAAACCCGAATGGATTAGCCGGACTTGAGTATAGCCAACATGGCCCGGCTGTGTCAATACCACCTTCAAAAAATTTTCGGGGGTCAGGGGCAAAGCGTCATAACCCAAGGGTGGGCAGGCGGAAACCACCTAGAGGATTGCTGTTCGGCAACGATTACTGGGAAGGGCTGTGGCGATTGCGGAGCTTGGCGCTGACGCGGTTGAGGAATCGGCGTTCCTCTTCGGTGAGAGATTGCATGCCGTGAAGTCGAACCTTGTCGAGGATTTCGTCCACGCGGCGTTCTTCTTCGCGGCGCTGTTGCTCTTCGCGACGACGTCGACGTTCGGCCCGCCATTGGAGCCAGCGCCGAATAAGTCCCGGCTTTTTCGGGCGTGCTAACTCGGTAGCTTCTTCCAGGTCGTCCTCCAGGCCCGCGTAGCCGAATTCGTCGCGGACCGTGTCCATCTCCAGTGCCAGGAGTTCGTTCTTACAGGCCTGATACATGAACAGGGCGAGGAAGAAAAGCATAAGGTTGTCGGAGCCGTGGCTGGCATCGAAAGAGACAATGACGTAGAGGGTCAGCGCGAGTGCTACCATCCAACCGCCGAAGATGGCCACTTGCGTGGCACGGCGGTAACCGAAGCGTGGCCAGAGTACACATTGCAGAATGCGACCGCCGTCCAGCGGGAAGCCAACCAGCAGGATGTTGAACCAGAAGAGCATCCAGTTGACGTAAAACAAGCGAGCGAGGAAGAGGGTGACGGCCGGCGCTCCGAAGACGCGAGTAAAGCCACCTAGACTATCGAAAGCTGCGTCTGAATGGAGCGGGATCTCCTTGCCGGTTTGCCAGCGCACCAGAGCGGGGAAAAAGGCCCAGTCCCAGGTCGGCGACAGCGGCGGCAACCAACCGGTGATGATGAGGAAGCTCGCGCTGATCAGGCAAATGACGAGATTGACGCCCGGGCCGCCCAGCGTGGTAATCAACTGAGCGCGTGGCGTAAAGGGCACATTTACGTTAGCCAGACCGCCCAGCGGCCAGAGCAAAATCTCGCTGGCATCCCCACCGACACGACGTCCGGCGTAGCAATGCCCCAGTTCGTGCAACAGCACCGAAACCAGCAGCAGAACCTGCATAAGCAACGCAGCGGCAGCATAACCCCCGGCCAGCCCGCGGGCAACCATGCCGACGGTAAACACGACAAAAAGCAGATGCAGGCGAATGGTTATGCCATCCCATCGGCCAATTGGAAACGACCAGGTCAATGGCTCGCGCATGGCCCAAAGCCTCGGCTGCATCCGTTCCGGACAGGTTTTCGTCTTGTTCCCAGCACTGGCTTCCGCGAAAATTGTATCACCGACGCTGAGAAAACGCAATCAGGGGGTAATTCCCATGCCGCGTCAACTTGTCTTCCGGGGTCGAAAGATCGAACTCGTTCTGGACACGGTCGCGCTGCCCGACGGTCAGCAGCAGGTGCGCGAAATCGTGTTGCATCGTGGGGCGGCGGTGATGTTGCCGCTGCTCGATGGGCAACGTGTCGCTCTCGTCTGGAACTACCGGTATCCGATCGAACAGCGGTTGCTGGAATTACCAGCGGGGACACTCGATCCCGGTGAAAGTCCTGAAGCCTGTGCGGCACGCGAATTGGAGGAGGAGATTGGTTACCGCGCTGGCAAACTGACCAAACTGGCGGAGTTTTACCCATCGCCGGGTATCCTCTCCGAGTGCATGCACTTGTTTCTGGCCGAGGAACTGCATCCAAGTCGGCAGCAACTTGATCCCGGCGAGGATATTCAGGTGGAAATCCTGCCACTCGACCGCGCTGTCGATTTTGTCTTACGGGGCGAAATTCGAGACGGCAAAACGATAATCGGCTTGCTGCTGTACGATCGGCTTCGGCGGGCGTAGTTTGTCTTTCTAGCGAACTGTCGGAGTGCAAGCGAGGTCAGGACGTGGAGGAATATCGCCGACATTACATCATTCCCTGGGCCGTGCAGGAACGCGAAGACCCAGTGCTCGTGGTCAGCCGAGGCGAGGGAGTGTATTTTTACGACCGAGCTGGTCGGCGTTATCTCGACTTCCTCTCGCAACTGTTTCATTGCCACCTGGGCTTTGCCAACCCTCGGGTGGTGCAGGCGATTCAGGAGCAAGCGGCGAAGCTGGCGTGCCTGTCACCCATCCTGCTGACGGAGGAACGGTCTGAACTGTCGCGTCGGTTGGCGGACCAACTGCCCGGCGACCTCAACTGCATTTTTTACGTCAACAGTGGCAGCGAGGCAGACGACATTGCTTTTACTTTGGCGCGACTGATCACGAAACGGCCCAAGATTTTTGCGAAGTATCGGAGTTATCATGGCACGACGTACAGTACGCTGGGTGTCGCCGGAGATCCGCGTCGGGCGGCGGTCGAACCTGGGCCTCCTGGGGCTGTGCGTTTTTACGATCCGTACTGCTATCGCTGCGATTTCGGCAAAAGCTATCCGGAATGTAACCTTTTTTGTGCCGATGCGCTGGAACGCCAGTTGCAAATGGAGAACCCGGCAACGGTGGCGGCCATCGTAGTCGAACCGTTCACGGGTGCAGCGGGCGGTTTCCCGGTGCCCGAGGGGTACCTGCGGCGGTTGCGTGAGATTTGCGATCGCTATGGCATCCTGCTCATTGCTGACGAGGTAATCACCGGCTTCGGCCGAACGGGCGCCTGGTTCGGCGTGGATCACGAAAAGGTTGTACCGGACATGATGGTACTGGCCAAGGGGCTGACTGCCGGCTATGCCCCGCTCGGTGCCGTTGCCTTGCGCGAGAGCCTGGCACGAGAATGGGAATCGCGGATGTTGCCGCTGGGCAGCACGTTTGCAGCGCATCCGCTAGCGTGTGCCGCGGCACTGGCCTGTCTCCAGGAGTACGAAGAACGCCGACTGGTCGAGCATGCCCGCGCGATGGGCGAAATCCTGGGGCGACAATTACACCAACTGGCGCAGCGACACGAGTGCGTGGGCGATGTGCGCTGCAAGGGATTGCTGGCCTGCCTGGAACTGGTCCGGGATCGGCATACGAAAATGCCTTTGGTGCCACCAAACACCGATTCGCTCCTGCCATTGCAGATTCGCCGACAGGCCTGGCAGGAAGGGTTGCACATTTTTGTCAGGCAGCACCTTATTTTACTGGCTCCGCCGCTCATCATTGAGCCAGCGCACATCGAGGAAGCTATGGCCAAGCTTGACCGTGTGCTCGATTGGGTAGATGGGCAATTGGCGGAACTTTAGGCCTCTCCCAGCGGATGCCCGTGCATGAGTTTGCGTTTGGCCCAGATCAGCGATCTGCACCTGCCCTTCTGGCCGACGCGCTGGCGGAGCCACGACTGGAACCTGAAACGGTTGGCTGGCTGGCTGAACATGCGCTGGTGGCTACGCAGCGAGTTATTCCTCCTGGCGGAGACAGTAGCTCGCGCCCTGGTGCGGGATGTGTTGAGACGGCGGCCTGATGGCGTCATTTTGTGCGGGGATGTAGCATGCCTGGGGTTTGAAGAGGAATTCGCGGCAGCAGCTCGATTGTTACAGCCGCTACTGGAGAACTTTCCCGGCGTGGCAGTTCCTGGCAATCATGACCATTACGTGGAAGAAACCGTGCGCAGTGGTGCGTTTGAACGACATTTCGCCCCTTGGCAACAGGGACTACGCACCGATGAGGCAACGTATCCATTTGCCCTGGTGCTCAATTCGTTGGCGGTACTGGCGGTCAACTCCGCCCAGCCGACTATTTGGCCGTGGGATACTCGTGGCCAGGTCGGGGCTCAGCAAATGAAACACCTGCAGGATTTGCTCGCTCTGTCAGCGTTGCGTTCTCGACCGTGCTTCCTGGCCACGCATTATCCCTTCCTGCGTGCCGATGGCTCGCCGGAAAATTATTTTCGCCGACTCGTGGACGCCGAAGCCCTGGCGGAATTGCTTGCTCGTCACCATGTCCAGGCCTGGTTGCATGGGCACCGCCATCATCCTTACGTGCTTGCCCCCGATGTGCACCGCGGCTTTGCCCTGGTGTGTAGCGGCAGCGCCACGCAACGACGTGTCTGGAGTTATTATGAACTCGAATGCCATGACCACACGCTGCGCATTGCACGCCGGGCCTACTGGTTGCCCACCGATGAGTTTGTCGAGGCAGCAGAGAGCGAAATCGCACTGGCCATAGGGCCGTAACACCCTTGCCGACTCGAACGAATCACGCTCCGACAATCGGGCTCAGTCGTCAGAATGCTTTCGCGGACTGCGACAAGCTGCGCGGCCTCGAACGAATGGCGTTTACACGGTTATGCTGCTGGACGCGAGTTGGCCTAGTGCCTCGAGCAAGGCTTCGATGTCCGACTCGGTGTTGAACGGGCCCAGGCTGACGCGCACCGTGCCTTCGGGAAATGTGCCCAGGGCTTTATGGATATAGGGTGCACAATGTAATCCCGGCCGAACCGCGATGTCGAAACTGGAGTCGAGAATAGCCGCCACATCACTCGCTGGCCAACCGTGGACGCGGAAGCTCAACGTCGCCACTCGCAGATGCGGGTCTGCATGGCCGAAAACCTCAAAAGCGTCGTGCTCCAGCAGCCATTGTCGCAGCCGTTCCACCAGCTGCATCTCGTGCTGGTGAACTGTCTCCAGGCCGCGTTCCTGAACGAACCGAATTCCGGCAATCAGTCCGGCAACACCGACGACATTCGGCGTGCCGCCTTCGAGGTAATAGGGCATTTCCCGGGGTTGTGTGGGACTGGAAGAATCCCCGCCGGTCCCGCCTTCGCGCCAGGGCCGCAGTTGCACCCGACTGCCGACATACAAACCGCCGGTCCCCGTCGGGCCAAGCAGACTCTTATGCCCCGGAAATGCCAGCAAATCCACGCCCCAACCGCGGATGTCAATGGGCACGATTCCCGCCGTTTGGGCCGCGTCAAGCAGAAACAGTACGTCATGTTCCCGCGCGATTCGAGCAATCTCCTGGGCTGGTTGAACGGTTCCCAGCACGTTGCTGGCGTGGGTCAGAACAATCAGGTGGGTTTTCGGGGTAATGGCACGGCGAATGGCATCCGGGTCCACCGTCCCACCACTGTCGGCAGGAACGCGGGTCAGCGTGATGACGTTCGCCTGCGCCAGCGCCTGCAACGGCCGGCTTACGCTGTTGTGCTCCAGATTGGTGGTAACCACGTGGTCGCCTTCGCGGAGCACGCCCTTGATCGCCATGTTCAACGCATCCGTACAATTGAGCGTGAAAATAAAACGTTCCGGCGCTTCGCCATGGAAAAACTGATTCAAGACGTGTCGCGCTTCATCGAGCAGCCGTTCCGAAGCCAGGGCCATACGGTGTCCGGCCCGGCCAGGATTCGCCAAACGGGTGCGAGCAAATTCATCCATCGCCCGATAAACCGAGTCCGGCTTCGGGAACGTGGTGGCGGCATTATCCAGGTAAATGGTCATTCCTCTTTGCCTCGTTCTGCTGGCTATCTGCGATGCTCCCTCGCTCGCCCTGACCCTTTCGCAAATCGGCAGAGCATAAGCCCGCCCTTTCTGTTGTCATGATACGCAAGAGCACCTCTTGCGTAACCGCGAGAACACCAAACACTTCTCTACGTGTCTTAGTGCCTTGGTAGCTACTCCTCCGGGAGTTTCAACGCTCTGAGCCGACTTGTTCGGAAACACCCTGGACAAAGGCGCGGCAGAGGGCGCAGGCGAGAGCGTCAGCGACATCGGGGGGTTCGGGTATCTGCGACAGCCCCAGTTCGGCGCGGATCACGCGCTGGACCTGGTCTTTACTCGCGCGACCGCTGCCGGTAATGGTCTTCTTGATGCGCGTGGCTGCGTAGGACACCACAGGAATCCCTGCCTGAGCCGCGCAAGCCAATATCACGCCACGGGCATGCGCCATGAGCACGGCCGTTCGAGGATGGGCGTAATGCGAATACAGCTCCTCAACGGCCAGCACCTCCGGTTGTGTCGCCTGAAGCAACTCATCCAGACTCGACCACAGTGATTGCAAGCGTTCCGGGAGATTGGACCCCTGAGCGCGGAGTACTCCGGCTTCCACCAGCCTTAACTTCCCGCCAGTCCGGGCAATGACACCGTAGCCGGTAATGTAGAGGCCAGGATCAATTCCGAGGACACGCACGGTAGTGTTCCCCAGGCACGGGCATCGGGACAGGGATGCTTACACAGGCCAGTTGTGGGCCGTCTCGGCGGCCGCAAGCCCGAGGTTTAATGGCGATGGCAAGCCCTCAGGTCTCCAATCGCCAGACGCTGCCGCCGGGACGGTCCTCGACGACGATACCGAGCTCTTTCAGCCGACTGCGGATCATGTCGGCGAGTGTGAATTGTTTTTGCCTGCGGCATTCCGCTCGCACGTCCAGCAGCAATTGGACAAGATTCGTCACCAGGCGGTCCGAAGCCGCTGTGCCGGGGAAAGCAGGCGGGGCGAGGAATAAACCAAGAATCTGCGTCAGTTCACGCAGCACCACTACCGCTTGCCGAAAGGTTGCCAGGGCACTGGCCTGACGACGCTCGGCTTCTTCGAGACGGTGCTCATCCGCATAACGGTTGAGAGCCGACAAGAGTTCGAACAGCACGCCAATAGCTCCCTGCGTATTGAAATCGTCGTCCATCTCGTCGAGGAATCTCTGACGCAAAACCAGCACTTGCTGGGCAAAGCTGCCATCCTGGATGTGCACTTCCTGACGCCGCTTCGGTGCCGACACGTCATAAAACCGTTCGCCGGTAATCCGCTGAAAACGCTCGAAAAAGCGAGAAAACGCTCCGAGGCTCTTCTGCAAGGCTTCCAGTCGTTCCTCGGAAAATTCAATGGGGCTGCGGTAGTGGGTGCTGAGGAGGAAGAAGCGAAGCGTCTCGCCGGGATAACGCTGCAGGAGGTCCCGGACATTGACGACGTTGCCTACCGAACCCGCCATTTTCGACTGGCCAAACTTCAACAACCCGTTGTGCATCCAGAAGCGGACGAATGGTTTGCCGGTAAACGATTCAGATTGAGCGAGTTCGTTTTCGTGGTGCGGGAATTGCAGGTCAAGACCGCCGCCATGAATATCGAGGGTTTCGCCCAGGTAACGCATGCTCATGGCAGAACATTCGATGTGCCAGCCAGGTCGGCCAGGACCCCAAGGACTTTCCCACGCTGGTTCGCCAGGCTTTGCTGACTTCCACAGGGCGAAATCGCCTGGATGCCGTTTTTTCTCGCTGACTTCGATGCGGGCGCCGGCCGCCATTTGTTCTGGGTCGCGGTGGCAAAGCTTACCATAGTCCGGGTCGCTGGTGACGTCAAAATACACGTCGCCGTTGGCTACGTAGGCATGCCCCTTGGCGATCAAGCCTTCGATGAGGCGAATCATATCGGGAATATGCTCAGTGGCCCTGGGCATATAACGGATACCGCCGACATGCAGCGCTTGCAAACAGGCCAGGTAATCCGCCGTGTTGCGTTCCGCCAGTTCCCGCACAGTGGTGTTTTCTTCACGGGCCCGGGCGATTAGCTTGTCGTCCACGTCGGTAATGTTCAGCACCCAGATGACCTCGTAGCCGAGATATTCAAAATAACGCCGCACGGTATCGAAAATAACCGGCCCCACCATGTGGCCGATGTGTGCGGGTTTATAGACGGTCGGGCCGCAGGTGTACATTTTGACCTTGCCCGGCTCGACGGGGACGAACGGTTCTTTTTGACGCGTCAGCGTGTTATAAATCCGCAAGCTCATGGGTCAGGATGCCAGAGTTCCCTGCGAGGATTGGCCGCTTCTCTAAGGAGCTTCAACAAGAGCGACGAGCGCCTGACAGGCGATGCCTTCGCTGCGTCCAATGGCACCCATCCCTTCGCTGGTCTTGGCCTTGATATTGACTCGATCTGGCGGCAAGCCCAGCAACTCCGCCAGGCGCTGGCGAATGCGCTCTTTATAAGGCCCCAATCGCGGTGTCTCCGCCAGAATGATAATATCGGTTTGATAAACCTGGAAGCCCTTTTCGGCCAGACGGCGGAGCGTTTCGCTGACGAACACAGCGGAGTCGGCACCGTGCCAGCGTGGGTCGGTATCGGGGAACCACTCGCCGATGTCGCCCAGTCCGGCTGCCCCCAGCAAGGCATCTACCACCGCATGCAAAACCACGTCCGCGTCGCTGTGGCCCACCGTGCCCAGCGGCGAGGGAACTTCCACTCCGCCCAGCTTCAGTGGTCGTCCAGGTAGCAGGCGGTGACTGTCGTAGCCCAGCCCGACACGCATGGTCTTTCTCCCGTAAACGTTTTCATTCTACTCACACACAGCCGGTGTCGTTCGCCATTTTCGGAAACTGTTGCGGTACACATTGCGCACCGCGAAGGTTCTCCCAGCCGCTTCACTGGCACGGTCGTAGCAAATCGCTCCGCTTGCGACTATCGCGGGGTTTGGCTCCAAAAGCGTGGACACTCGGTTTGGCAAACGCTGCGGGTGAAGGAGATAGATTCACCGTCATCATTTTACACAAAACCGGATCAACCACCGGCCGCCAGGGTTCGGCCTTGCAGGAGAAACTGTCCCGGTTCGATTCGCAACGTCTCCAAGCGAAAAGTCGGAGCTCGACGACTCGATTGGAACCGTACCACCGCTACCGGCAAACCCTCATGACGGTACCACTGTATCTCGAGATTGCGGCGACGCAGACTTCCGGCCAGTAATTCTTGGACATACCGCACCGGCACGGGTATCGCTCCGACGCGCACGCGACGAATTTGCACCATCAGCGTGTCGGTTTCGTGTGGGCTGATCCACAGCCGCAGTTCCACGGTAACGACAACGCTCCAGGTTCCTTCGCCGTAACGAAAACCAGTCATTACCGTGTCGGTGCCAAACACCACGCGAATCTGCTGAACATGCTGGGGCAACTCAGTTCGGTCGAGGTGGGACTCGATAAAACCCTCCGCCAGGTAACTGTTGAGTTGTTCCTGCGTCAGCCGCAGTTGCCATTGCCTGTCCGGTTCCGGGTCGTTGAGCAAACTCAGCAGGGTGCTCACCTGACGGTAAAAATCAGCGGAGAGTTGAGCACGGCGTGAACCAGGAGGCACCTCGACCCGGCGATAGTAAGCTGGTTCGTGCCGCAGCAGTACTACGAGCCCGGTCGCCAGTCCCGCTAGGATCAGCAAACTGGCCAGCGTTCCCGCCCACCATCGCCAGGGACGCATCAGTTCCTCCTTATTGTCCGGGGATGCTAACACCTACCGACTCCGTGGTCAAGCACACCTGGGGGCTGTTGCAAAAAAGGCTTCTCTTTTTCAGCTACTGCTTTATACTGCGGTGTTCATGAGAAAGGATAAATTGCCTCTTTCCACCATTCACACTCTGGTCATCACATTGCTGGCCACTC